>Ga0078972_1002364_pt1 | contig 62861 bp, 50 predicted proteins | sample YelNatPaOPGAMG01_FD_67568 | JGI IMG/M metagenome (GOLD analysis project Ga0078972, IMG submission 67568) | Hot spring thermophilic microbial communities from Obsidian Pool, Yellowstone National Park, USA - OP-RAMG-01 (SPADES assembly) (version 2) | ecosystem: Environmental > Aquatic > Thermal... | reverse complement strand
CAGAGCAAATCTTTTTACGAAGAACATAAAATGGGTAACCGAAAATTGTAAAAAAGGTTCTAAGACTGATAAGTGTCATCCCATTGTGATAAGTATTGATGATTCTGACGCTTCAAAGCCTCAAAATAGTCGGCACTTTGAACCGGTGGATTGGTTTTGCGATGAGAAAGGATATAAACATGCTGCGGTTTTCGTTAGTGTTCATATAACCTGCGGTAAGAGGGGGGTGCCAGTAGATTTCGAAATATACCTTAAACGCAAAACGATAAGGAAACTACCTGCTTATTCTCTCTTTAATTTTTTGCCGCATACCACTAAAGGGTTGCGGATGGTGGATTTTCTGTCTTCAAAAATATGAGAATTTAAATAATATATAAAAAAATCTTTAAAAAATTCGCTAAACTACTGTATATTAATATAACATAACACATAACATAACACACACCGGTCAAAAATAATTTTTTAGCAGGAATGACTAATTCCGTCCATTCGTTGGCTGAGAGGAGTCGAATCTACTGATAAGCCATAGTCATTCCGACTACAATTGATACTGGATTCCTGCTTTCGCAGAAACACTATTTTTGATTTTTGCACTATGTAGACTGTGCAAGTAAGTTATGAATAGGTTTCACAGGAGATGACTTTTTATAAAAACTTGTATAAATTTCATCTTTATATTAAAAATAAATTTAGAACTTTGCAGAAGTTTGAAATTAATATGACTTATGTTATTGTTATCTTCTCACATAGGAATTAATACAAAAATATTATTGGAGATGATTTAAATTTGCATTTTTAAACACAATTTAAAGAGTGAGATAGAAGCATGGAAATTAAGGAATTAATCTTAAAAGAAATAGAGAGAGTTCCGGAACAATGTCTTCCTGAGATATTTGATTTTATACGATTTATAAGATTGAAGTCATTAGAAGAAAGGATTGGAACGGCAATTGCCAGCGAAACTTCTCTCGTGAAAGACTGGTTAAGACCTGAGGAGGATGAAGCTTGGCGAGATTTGTAAAGGGTGATGTAGTGGTGGTTCCATTTCCTTTTTCAGATTTAACTCATGCAAAAAGGCGCCCTGCCCTTGTTATAGCCGAATTAGACGGAGATGACCTTATACTATGTCAGATAACAAGTGGGCAAGTTCGGGATAGTTATGCGATTTCAATTGATGATAATAACTTCGAAACTGGGACTTTAAGGCAAAAAAGTAATGTGCGACCAAATCGGATATTTACAGCAGACAGCCATATTGTCTTGTATCGTATTGGTCACATAAAACGAGAGAAGACCAGCGAAATAATCGAGAGATTGGTCAATATTTTGCGACAATAAATTATATTAGGAAGGTGATTTTTGTTTAGTTACTCCTGACTGTTTTGGTTTTCTTCTGCTTCGGTTGAAGGGATTATTCTTACCATATCACCTTCCCATGTGATTTCCCATACTTTTGTAACAAGGTCGGTTCCTTGTTCAAGAGATTTTGCTCTATCACAAAGAAATCCCTCATCTGGTTTTACTTTCTTCTCTTTTTTCTCAGATGTCTTTGATTTGAGATTTACTATCGCATTTGCTCCAGCCTGAAGAGCCCTTTTCTGCATTTTAACAATTGCTATGAGTGCAGCCTGCTTGCAATCGCTGGCACGCCCCGTTTCGGTAATATGCTCAATTATATCGATTTCTTTAGGTGCCTTTTCGTGAGAGTAATACAATTTTACTTCTTCGAGGAGTATTCCTTCAGTTCCAGGTGAACCAACTTTCAGGGACGAAATTGGCTTTGGTCCGCACGAAAGAAGCGTTGATAGGAATGCAAAAACGAATAAAAAACTTTTTTTCATTTTAATAATTTTTTAATTTAATAGTTAATAATAGTATTTTCTAAAATAAATAAATTAAAAGCAATATATTTATTTCAAATTATATTGTTAAAATTTTATCAGGTTTTTTAATGAGTGGTTACCATGAGTGTAAACAAATCAGTTGTAATAGATGAAATACTTGAATCTATTTTACGGGGTTCTGCAAAAATTTTAGGTTGTAATTCTGCTAACCTTGTCGTCTTCAATGAATTCAGGAGGGAGGTGAGGATTCGTGTAGGGCTTTTGCTAAAGAGAGAAAAAGAACTGGGTTTTGTGGAGCGAATTCTTGGAGGTAGAATAAACGACCTGGTTTTCAGTTTTGAGGAGGCTTCAAAGACTGAACTTTATCGTTCATGGAATGAACGATCTGTAATAGAAGTTTCAAAACTTGCTGACCTTGCACGGGGAGCTTTTCCTGATTCGGTGCTCAGGAAGGCTGACGAATTTATTGGAAAACATAGATTTTTATTCGTTCCAATTCTCGGTGAGAATAGTTGTTATGGAGTAATAATTTTTGAAAAAGTAGGAGATACTCCTTTCAGTCCTCAGCAGCGTGAGGTGCTTATTTTATATGCCAAAAGGATAGGAGAAATTATAGATAATGACGCAATATCTTTTGGACTGGTTAGAAACCCTCTGGAAAGAATTTCGACAGAAAAGTTTTACATTCTTTTTGATAAAAAAGGGAAAATAAATGGTGGCTCTTTAGATTTTACAGGGAAAAATAATTATAGTAAAATGGTTTCTGAAGAACTTATTAATAGTATTTCAGATAAAATCCGCAGCATTTTTTCTGATTCGCGCAGGCATGAAAATAATCACAGGGTAATCCGATGGTCTGATTACTATTCCGAAAACAAATTTGGTTCCGAATTAGAGTGTTTTATGGAACCAGTTGAAATTGGTAGAAAAATTTTTGTTTTATGTGAAATAAGGAAGACTGAAAAGAAGCATGAGCGTTCGATTCAGGACCATCTTCTTCAAATAGCACTGGAAAAATCAGCACCTGCTCTTTTGCTCGACCCACAGTATAGAATTACTACATGCAATGAAGCAACTGCTTCACTTCTTGGTTATAAGGATAAAGACCTTTATGGTAAGGAAGTTGGGTGTATTTTTGAGGATAGTGATGCAATCTACAAAATACTGAATCATCAGTTTTTGTTTATTTCAGACGGGCACTATGAAGAAACTGCCATTGTCAGGAAAAAAAATGGAGAGAGATTTCACGCAAAAGTTGAGGCACTCCTTCTGGTAAATAAAAGCGGACGAGTAGTGGGATATTTGATTCTTATTAGAAAAAATTTAATGAAAGAAAAGAATGAAAGTGTGGATGACTCTGTTAACCTTATGCGTATGGAACGCCTTGCAACAATGGGGGAACTTGCCGGTCAACTTGCTCACGAAATAAGAAACCCTATTCTTGCTATTGGAGCTACTCTTGAAACTCTATCAAAGACCGTTAAAAGGGAATCTAAACAGGCGAAAGTTATTTCAAATCTTTCGAAAGAAATTGAGCGCCTTGATATTATTCTAAGAGACTATCTTTCACTGGCGGGAAAACATGGGGCAAATATTTCAAGGTTTGATTTGAGAAGAGTTATTGATGAGGCGCAAAAATTACTCATTGGCTTGCAGACATCGTCTAACAAGAAAATAGTCTTTCATGATTGTGGCATGATAGAAATATTAGGTGATTTTGATGGGCTGAAGCAGGTGTTTTTCAATCTGTTTCTTAATTCTATAGAGGCAAGTCCTCGAAATTCAATAATAGAGTGTCGTGTTGAAAAGACTTCTGATAAGGTTTCGATTATTATTGATGACAGCGGGTGTGGTTTGTTTGTTGAACCTGAAAGATATTTTGTTCCTTTTTTTAGTACCAAACCTAATGGAACAGGGCTGGGATTGACAGTATGCAGAAAAATAATTTACTCTCATTCAGGAAGTATAACCCTGTCAAATAGAGCAGAAGGTGGATGCAGGGCTGTAGTAACTCTGCCCATTAGAGGAGGTATGGAGCAATCATAGATGAATGTAGATGGTAAAATCAGTCATTCCAGACGGTATGATATGTTTAGAGTGCTTATTGTTGAGGATGAATTTCTATATGCAAGTGCAATTATGAATGAATTGGAAACAAATGATATTCAATGTGATATTGCAGTAAATGCTTCAGAAGCAATGGACATGGTAGGTTCGAAAAAATACCATGCCATTCTTCTTGACCATAAACTTCCCGATGCAGAAGGAATAAGTCTCATTACCTCTATTCTTGGAAGACAACCAGAAGCAGTAATTGTTGTTATGACTGCTTTTGAAACTATTCAGAATGCCGTTCAATCTATTAGATTAGGGGCTGAAGATTATCTTGTTAAAAGAACCTCCGTTTTGCCTATTGTCAAAAAGGTTCTTGAAATTCGCAACAGGTATAAAATTAGAGAAAAAGTTAAAGGATGGGGAGATAGGGGAAGCGATGTTTTGCTTGGTAATTCAATAGCAATAAGGGATGTGATGGAAAAAGTGAGAAAAGCTGCTCTGAGTCCAACGACTACGGTTCTTATTACAGGGGAATCAGGTGTAGGGAAAGAAGTTGTTGCCAAGCACCTTCACAGACTTACCTGTGGTGACCATGGAACTTTTGTGACAGTAGATTGCGTCGCAATTCCTTCTACTTTGGTGGAGAGTATTTTGTTCGGATATGAAAAGGGGGCTTTCACAGGGGCAGATAGCACAAAGAACGGTGCTTTTGGAGAGGCGGGTAATGGAACAGTCTTTCTTGACGAAATAGGTGAGATGGATATTACTCTTCAGGGAAAGCTTTTGAGAGTGCTTGAATCCAGAACTTATCAGAGAGTTGGTTCTGTTCATCCTGTTGAGGTAAAAGCGCGTGTAATTGCTTCAACTAATAGGGACCTCAGTGAATTGGTAAAGCAGGGGCGTTTTAGATTTGACCTTTATCAGAGGCTTTCGGCGTTCCCGATTAACATTCCACCTCTTCGTGAAAGAAGAGAGGATATTCCAGTTCTTTCTCAACACTTTATGGATTATTTTTGTTCAAAGTTAAAAAATGAAAACAAGTTATTGGAGAAAAATGTTCTCGATATACTTATTTCGTATGATTATCCCGGTAATGTGAGGGAACTTAGAAATATCATTGAACAGGCGGTAATTTTAGCAGAAGGTGAGTCTGTAACAATAAAACATTTACCTGAGAGACTGTTTCAGGAACGGTTCAATCCATTTAGTGATGATTTATTTAAAGTGCAAATAAACCCCGATTTTTTCCCTGGAATAGACACACTCGAAACATTTGAGAAAAAGATGATTTTAAAAGCACTCGAGCAGGCGAGCGGTTCAAGAACTGAAGCTGCTCGTCTTTTAGGAATAAGCCGTCATAAACTTCTCAGACGCATGCAAAAATATAAAATTATTAGTCCTGTAAATAAAAAAAGAAAAAGATAATTGAGCGTTTTTAATACTTTTTAGAAGCTTTATCGCTCGATTTCGAGCAAAATTGCGTTCGAATTTAACTTCCGTTTTTCCGTTTTATAAGGAAATCTCCGAGAAATTCGTCATTAGTTAAAAATTTTTTGAATGGCAGGATAGTTGCTTATATTTTCTGCAAATTTCGATTTTTTATTAAAACAATACAAAAATAAGAAAAGAACAACAGAGAATTTTATGGAGGTAAGTTATGAAAATTTTACTTGTTAGAATAGCAGCAGAAACAAGATATATGCAAGCAATGTACAAAGTAGTTCGTATGGAGCCTCTTTCCCTCGAATATTTAGGAGCTGCTGTAAGGGCAAATCATGATGTAAAAATTTTTGACATGAGACTCGAAGGTGGATGGGACGGATTGAAAATGACATTTGAAGGTTTTAAACCGGATATTGTTGGTACTGGAGGTGATACCTGTGAAGCGAATGCCTGTAAAAGGGTTCTTTCATTAGCCAAAAGTTTCAATCCAGAGATTCTCACCGTTGTGGGTGGTATTCATGCAACTACCATTCCTGAGGATTTTTTACATAAAGACATAGATATTGTTTGCATAAATGAGGGTGTGTTTGCATTCAGGGAGATTGTTGAGGAGTTCGAAAGAAATGGAATGAAGGCGAATTTCAGGAAAATTAGAGGTCTTGGATTAAACGAAGGCGGTATTCAATATCGGACACCGGATAGACCAATATCTGACCTCGACCTTTTGCCATTTCCGGATAGGTCTCTTACTGGAGATATTCGAAATAAATACGGATTCAGTTTATGGGGGAAAAATCTTGCACTGATGCGTTTTACACAGGGGTGCGTTGGAAGATGCGATTTTTGTCCATCATGGGCACAAACAGGTAAGCGATATTTGAAACGTTCTGTGCCCAGTATGATTGAAGAAATGAAAAACATAAGGGAACCTTACATATATTTTGTCTGTGAGGAATCACTTCTTGACACGAAAGTTTCTCTTGAACTTGCGGATGCTATTGTTCGAGAAGGAATAAAAAAGCAATTTGGTATGCCACTTCGTGCAGATACTATTGTAATGAAACCGCATGTAATTGAAGTGTGGGCAAAGGCTGGACTTCGGGATACCATTGTTGGACTTGAACAGGCTTCAGATGAAGATTTAAAAGAGAGGGAAAAAACAACAACTGTGCGTGATAATATGGAAGCGATGAAGATATTAAAATCTAATGGAATTTCATGCACCGGTTCAGTTTTTTTCAGACCTGATTTTACAAAGGAGCAATTTGACCAGATTGTAAATCACATACTTGATTTGCAGGTGGAGTGTCCTCAGTATTTTGTTCTAACTCCCATCCCTGGGACGAAACTTTTTGAAAAAAGCAAGGATAAACTCGTAGAACATAATTTTGACTTGTGGGATTTTAACCATGCAGTAATGCCAACAAGAATGCCACTCGTTAAATTTTACGAAGAATATATGAATGCTTATCGAACCCATTTCGCTCCATGGGTAGTGGAATTTTATAGGAATAAATTTTCAGGAATGACTCCTGAGGAAATGGAAGAAGAAACAAGAGGACTTCTTGGATTCAGGGAGGTTTTTGGCACCCTTCATGAAGACCATGAAGAATACAAAGGTCCATCAGCCTGAATGTTTTAGTAATAGGCATAGTTCAACAAAGTGTTAAAAAGTGGCAAAAATCCACCATTTTTTGTAGGGGCTTGATTTATCAAGCCCAAACTGAAAGGAGGAGGTGGTGGGCGTAGTCGTGCGGGTGATCGAGGGGGAGAGGTCATGTAGCACCATTTTTTGAACCATGCCTAATAACAGTGTAAGAAAAAAATATTATTTTCAAATTATCTGCAGGTTTTGGAGGAGTTTTAAGTAGAAACTACTTTTGAATGGTTCTTTTCAAAAGCAAAATTATGTAATAATTATATTTATTGAAAGGATAAACATGGTTACATGAGGGCAAGAAGAATTTTAAATTTATTGTTTTTTTTAAGTTTTGTCTCGGCGTGTGGAGGAAACAACGGAGGTAAGTTCGATGGAGAAGGGGATGAAGAAGTAGATTTTCTCGAAGAAAATTTTGATGGCATCATGGATTCAGAGCAAACTGATTGGGAAGATATTGAGTATGACGCTGACGGACAAGAAGCGATATTACCACCTCCGATTTGCAGTGCAGGAACAAAGTGGCAACCGGGAATTTCGATTTTTGAGGAGGTAACTCATGAATCACTTCTGGATGTTATAGGTGCTCTTGGTATTCGTCTATCTGCTGTAGATTTTGATGGAGATGGATGGACGGATATAGTATCGCGGCTTGGAGGAACCGACGGCGACGATTTTTCAGATTTACCTAAAAGAAAAACATGGCTACTACGGAACAAAGGAGATGGCACTTTTGAGGATGTTACACAAACTTCTAATATTAGGCAGATGAGGAGTTCAACTGATTCGAATAAAGGGAGACCCGGAGAGGTTTTTGCATTTGCTGATGTAAATAATGATGGTTTTTTAGATGTTTTCACAGGAATAACTTTTAATGAATCCAATCCTTCGACTGAAACGAGCGAGATTATGCTTAATAATGGTGATGGGACATTTACTCTTGGTCCTTCTGATAGTGATTTACGCAGGGGTGCCAATATAGGAGATTCAGTTGCTGGAGCAAGTTTTCTTGATTTCGATAGGGACGGGTGCATAGATTTATGGGTTGTGGAAAATTCGATAGGTGGTAATCCTGCACAGGATAGACTTTACAGAGGCGATTGCACTGGTAGATTTCATGATGAGACATTGTCACACGGACTTGGAACGAGACCATGGATTAGTGTAGCGGATTTGAATCAGGCTCTCGGGCATTCCTGGGGGTGGGCATCTGCGGCGTGCGACCTTAACAATGATGGATGGCTCGATCTTCTTGCTTCATCATACGGAAGAGCACCTAACCACTTATGGCTTGCAGGGAATTCAGAAAATGGATTTCAATTTACAAATGTTAGTATATCTTCCGGGTATGCATTTGATGAAAGAATGGACTGGACGGATAATGAATCCGCAAGGTGCTGGTGCCATTTGCATCCTGCTGATGAAGATTGTGAGGGGGTTCCACCTCCTCAATACATACCGTGCGCTACAGATGCTGATGCTTTCAGGTGGGACCACCAGTATGACAGAGAGCCTTTCAGGCTTGGAGGAAACAGTGCAACAACAATTTGTGCGGATGTAAATAATGATGGCTGGCTCGATTTAATAACGGGAGAAATAGTTCACTGGGATGTGGGTTCAAGTTCAGACCCGGCTGAACTTCTGGTTAATCTTAAAGATTCACAGATAAAATTTCAAAGACCCGGTAATGAAGTTACAGGACTTGAGCGTTTTCATTCAAGACTTGACTGGAATGAAGGAATTATGACTGGGGCGGTGCTGGATTTTGATAATGATGGCTGGCTCGACCTTTACTGGGGTAACAGTGATTATCCTGGTGATTATGGTCTTTTGTATCATCAGGATTCTCCAGGTCATTTTGAGCCTGTATCCATTGCTGAAGGAATAGACCATCATCGAAGTCATGGAGTGGCAATTGCTGATTTTGACCATGATGGAGCACTGGATGTTGTGGTAGGGCATTCTTTTGCAAGATGCAGTGGGGATAATACAGCAGAATCAAGGTGTTACACCACACAGCAAATCAGGCTTTTTAAAAATATTTTAGGAGGGCAGGGGAATTTTATTGAAATTACACTGAGAGGAACTGGTGGTAGTAACAGTTCAGCAATAGGAGCAAGAGTTACTGCTGTTGCAGGGGGAATAACTCAGGTAAGAGAAGTAGGAGGGGGGTATGGACATTACGGTGCTCAAAATGATTTGACCGTTCATTTTGGTCTCGGGGAAGAATGCGAAGCACAGGTTGAAGTTATATGGCCTGATGCAAATCGAACCACTCAGAACTTTGTGTTACCTTCTGGTTATGCATTCCTCATTGTTCAGGGGGAGGAACCAAGGGTCTTGTGGTCTAAGTAGGAACTCCCGAGGTATGAAGGTCGTTTTAACAAGAGATAGCGAAGATAATACTGAACTAAAGCATATATTACAGAAAAATGGTTTTGAAGTGATTGAATGCCCATGCGTTGCTTTTTCAGGTCGTCTTGTTCCTGAAAATGATTTGAATGAAATACTGGAGGCAGGGAAATTCAAAGCTATGATTTTTACAAGTCCGCGAGGTGTTCGGTATTTTATGGAAGTATTGGGTAGTAAAAAAATTCCAGAGGAAATGCTAATTGGGGTAGTTGGTAAGGGAACACTTCGTGAGTTCGAAAAGCATGGCATGAAAACATCAATAATTACAGGTTCGGGTTCTTCGGATTTTCTTGCAGAAAAATTAACTTCTATTCTAAAATCCGGGGATAAAGTGGTGTATATCAGAGGAAATCTTGTTGCAGGTGATTTATCAGCGAAACTCAGCTCGAAGGGCATTGAAATGAAGGAACTCATTGTTTACGATAATGTAACTCCAGAGGTAAAAACTCTTCCGGTTGGAGAAGATTATATTATTGTTTGTGCGAGCCCTTCTGGAGTAGAGAGGTTTTTAGAGGCAAATCCATCTTTAAAAGGAGTAAATTATGTTGCAATAGGTTACACAACTGCTCGAAGAATGGAGGAATGTAGAATTAAAAAAATATTCGTTGCCGATGAGCCATCTGTGGATGGGATTTTGAAAACAATTCTCCAAATTGCAGAAAAGGAAAAATCATAAAATTAAAGAATTCCACCAGCCACAGGAATTGCTATTATATTGTAGATAAATGCCCAGAAAAAATTTTGTTTTATTACTCTAATCGTTTTTTTCGAGAGATTGAGAAACTTTGTGATTGCTTCAATTGGTGTTCTTTTCCGTGCTGCATCTATCTGTGCTATGGACCTTCCCTGAATTGCCTTAATTTCTATTATTCGCAAATATGGGGTGCATTTTCGTTTCTGGGGGGATTTCAACAATTATAAAGTAAAAGCGTTCCCCTATTTCACGACCATCCTCCCCAAGATAGGAAATGCACCCCAAAACATTTTACGGCATTGCAAATTAAGCATTAGTGTGCCATATTAAAATTAGGGAGGAAAAAGTATATGAAGTTTCTTATCACAATATTTAAGGATGAGGATGGGGTGTTCATTGCCGAATGTCCATCTATTCCTGGTTGCGTGAGTCAAGGGAAGACCGAGCAAGAGGCGGAGAAGAACATCCAAAAAGCAATTAAGGAGTGTTTAGAGGTGCGAGCTGAAAAAGGGATGCCTTTAACTGTTATGACTCGTGAGGTGGAGGTTACTATTTAATGCCTCCTGTTCCAGTATTGAGGCCCTGGGAAGTTGTAAAGGCTTTTGAAAAACTTGGATGGGAAGTTGCTCGTCAACGAGGGAGCCATATCATCCTTACGAAGGAAGGGCATATAGCAACGTTATCAGTACCAAACCATCAAGAAGTGGCTCGTGGAACATTGCGGAGTTTAATTGCAAGAGCATGGATAACTGTTGAGGAATTATTATTGGCATTGGAAAAATAAATTGAATGTGGATGGGATTTTGCGAATGATTTTTAAAATTCCAGAAAAGGGAAAAATAGAAAATTTTAGCAATTGAAAATCATTATTAAATCACTTCTGTGCAAAATAATTTAAATTCATAAATTCCGAATGGATTCTTTCTAAAACTTACCCCGTTCGACAGTAAAAATCTAACTGGGTTTTCCCTCGTGAAAACGGGGAAAGAAAAAAATTTTATTTTGGATAAATGTGTTATGAAATAATTTCTGCAAGCATAGTGATTATCATGCGAGATTGAACCATTTTAGTCTCAGGCTTGAAAGAACAACACTTATGGAACTGAGGCTCATGGCACATGCGGAAATAATTGGGTCAAGAATAATTCCGGTAAAGGGATAAAGAATTCCACCAGCCACAGGAATTGCTATTATATTGTAGATAAATGCCCAGAAAAAGTTTTGTTTTATTACTCTAATAGTTTTTTTCGAGAGATTGAGAAACTTTGTGATTGCTTCAAGTGATGTTCCTTTAAGTCCCGCATCTGCATTTTCAAGAGTGATATTTTCTGAAGTGGATATTGCAATACTCCCTGAACTGGCAATGGCTAAAGCAGGAGCATCATTGATACCATCTCCTATCATTGCGACTTTTTTTCCACTTTTCTGAATCTCTGCTATAATTTTGCTTTTTTCGTCTGGAAGGAGTCTTGCATGGTATTCATCAATTCCAAGTTTTCTCTGAACAAATTTACATGCATTTTCGCTGTCTCCGGACAAAAGTAAAGTACGAAAACCTCCTTTTTTTATTTCTGATATAACACGCGGTGCTTCTTCTCTTATTGGGTCTTCAAAAACGATAAATCCTATTGCTTTGCTATTATGAGCAACAAATACAACACTTTTACCCTCTTCCTGAAATCGCAAAGAATCACCCATAAGTTCGTTTATCTGGATATTTTTCATTTCCATGTATTTTTCCGAACCGACATGAACCCATTCATTATCTATTATTGCACTCATTCCTTTGCCAGGGATACTTTCGATGGATTTTGCTTCTAAAAAGTTCTGACCAATTTTTTTTGCTTCATGATTGATGGCAATGCTAAAAGGATGAGAACTACCAGATTCTACCGATGCTGCAAGTGTAAGAAGTGATGAAGGTTTGTAATTTTGTATTGTCTGCACATGAAAAACTCTGGGTCTGGAAATGGTAAGAGTACCTGTTTTATCAAAAGCAAAAATATCGGCACGAGGAAGTTTTTCAAGTATTTCACCTCTTCTGATGAAGACTCCCATTTTTGCGGCTCTGCCTACTGCTACGGATATTGCAGCAGGTGTAGCGAGACCAAGAGCACAGGGGCATGCTATAACAAGAACAGATATTGCGGTAGTGAAACCTGTGGGAAATCTATTTTCTCCACCAGCTATCATCCACATTAAAAATGTAAAAATTGAAATTCCTAAAACAGCAGGAACGAATACCGAAGCGATTTTATCAGCTATTTTTCCAATTTGTGGTTTAGAAGCCTGTGCTTCCTGGACTGCCCTGACAACTCTGCTGAGAAATGTATCACCTGCTTTTTTTGTAACTCTCATTTTAAAAAGTCCTGAAACATTAGTTGTTCCTCCTGTAACTGTTTCCCCGATTCCCTTTGAAACAGGCATGCTTTCACCTGTAACAAGTGATTCATCAATTGAACCAGAGCCTTCAATGATGATTCCATCGAGTGGAACTTTTTCACCCGGGTGAACAACAACTATGTCTCCTGGACCAAGCTCCTGAGCAGGAATATCTTCAATTTGTCCGTTTATTTCGATGTGAGCCAGAGGAGGACGCATAGAAACAATTTTAAACAATTCCTTTCCGGCAAGTTGTGTTGCTCTTTTTTCAATATACCTTCCAATGAGAATTATTGTGATTATTGTTACGCTTGAATCAAACATTGTCGAAGTATTTGCTCCGATTTCGACAGGAAAGATTATTTGAATAAGAGAAAAAAAGTATGCGGCAGAAGTTCCAATGCTAATGAGAGTATTCATGTCTGTTGAGCCACGAAGAGCAGATGAAATTGCTCCAGCGTGAAATTCCCATCCGCACCACACAAAAACAGGAAGTGAAATAGCGGCGAGAAGGATGTTTCGATGAAAATCACTTAACGGTAATTCCAATCCTGCCATTTTACCCATAGAAATAAAAACTACGATTACTGTCAGGATTACGGAAACTATTAGTTTAATTTCAGTAAGGTAATTTTTAGATGTTTTTTTTGTTGTTTCTGAAATTGATTTTTGTTCGATTTCATTTATTAATTTCGCTTTGTAGCCTGTATTTTCGATTACTTTTTTTAATTCAGCAGGACCTGTAATTTGTGAATCATATTCAATTCTGGCGAGCCCTGTTACAAGATTAATAGAGGCTTTTTCCACTCCTTTTAAAGAGAGGAGGTTTTTTTCAACACGGGAGACGCAGCTACTGCAATGCATCCCGGTAATTTCAAATACGGAAGAAGAAATTTTTTGCCCTGATTCTGCTTCTTTAGAAATCATTTTGGTTTATTATACATATAGTGACTTTGTTTTGTAAGTCAATTTGGATTTGTTTACCTTACTTTAACACACCTCCCATTTTGACATTCGTACTGAGGAGAATCAGGAAGACCATCCTCATCTGTATCGACCATATCGAGGTATCCATCTACATTGGGGTCAACACAACACAGACCACCTATTGTTTCAATGAAGGATTGGATTAATGATGGCTCAATGCTTAATGGCTGTGCACCAGGGCACCATGTATTTTGTCCAAATTGTTCACATATATCCTCTCTTATCAGGCAATAGCCCTCATTGGATTTCCGAAACTCTTCGTCAGGGAAGAAACAATATTCATTTATGTCACAACATTTTGCATCTGGAGTCGATTCTTTTCCGCATTGGCGAATTTGGGGACAAACCACAGTCTGACACTGAATACTAACATTAGATCCCTCTTCGGGCAGAATATCTTCAAAATGAACTGTTGGAAGTTTGCCGGAGGTAGTTTGTTCATAAGGATTGTACCACCATCCCTCTTTATCCGGGAATTTGCTGAAAGTTGCTTCTGGATTTTCGCACGGTAGGTCGCATCTGCTTGTAAGAGAACCTGCCTGGGGAATTTCACATAGTGTTCTTTCTTGATTTGTTTGTGTATCCTTAATTGTGTCACCAATTGTATCTCCATTTCCATCATAAGCAGATTTATCTGGAGGACAGGTTCGATTATCACTTAATGCTTCTACAATTGTGCAAGAGGAAACACATCTACAAGAATTCTCCGGATCTTTGTGTATCTCCAGAGTTCTATGAATTTCCTGTTTGCCAATAACTTCCTGTAGTTTATCCATTAAAGCTTTAACTGCTGGAACAAATGTATTGGTGCATATACTTCTAACAACAGCATTATGACCTATTTTTTGAGCTAACTGGACATATCTTATTCCTGGATAGGCTTCTGTAGAACAGTCGATTCCCGGAGTGCAAGAATTGCAATCTTCACCTGATAATGGGTCGCATCCTGCTTTAAATTTACAGACAAGTTCGAGATTGTCTCTCTTTTCATTAATTTTTTCGACCATCGATGGGTGGGATAGGCAGCCGTTTGTTATGTTGTCACCTGAGTTTTCACAGATTGAACCTGGAGGAACACCCACAATGAAAGCAAAAACAAGATTTTCAGGAGTTTCAACACATGTTTCACCTTCTTGACATCTTAATTTTTTAAAACTGTCAACATATCTATCTATTGAATATAATTTGCTCTTATTGTTATAGCATACAAGGTTATATTCATTTTCTGAAACCCCTGAAAGATCAAAAATTGTCTTATCCTCTGCAGAGCAATCTTCTTCGTCAGAGACTATAAGGATGGTAAGAATTGAATCATTTCTTAAGAATCCATAATTTTCAGCACCTGGTAATGATTTTTCGTACAGTGCTCTTCTTGCTGCTTCAAGCTGCTGTTCGAAACCACAACCTTTAGTGCCTAAAAGAGCTATGCAACCAAAATCGTGAGCAAAAGTATTAACGGCGGACGAGTCAGGTTCCGCACCTGCAGGAATGTTGTAATGGAGGTAACTATCATAAGAATTGTTACAGGTTTGTAGAAATGAATTTATTTCTGGGTCGTCATCATGAGTACGAGGAATATGCTGTAAAACAGCATCATCCCCATAATCTTTTTTAGTTTCGCACGAAGGAACTTTTTCATATCCACCTACTCCGAGGTCTGTACTTACAACGCCAATGTGCATATCTCTAACGATTTTGTGAACTCTTTCTCCTGTAACAGGGTCAACTGGTGGGTCAAGCAAATCTTTTATTAAATTAGGAAAAGCGTCTTTCAACATTTTTTGTTCTTCAGCCATGCTCCCGGAATTATCAACTATAACAAGGATATCTACTTTGGAAAAATTATGAATCGGTACTTCCTGGAGAATGTAACTTTCAGTTATCGGTTCTATTTTTACAAGGTCTCTATTCAAACAACTGGTAAAAAAATTAATTAAAATTACTGAATAAAAGAAATGGATTATAAATTTTCTTGCTGTAAGTTTTTTCATATTTCACCTCCTGATATTTTATGTGCCTTTATTTGGGTTTAAGGTTTAAATCTTAATTTTTTCAGTTAGACCTTCATTTATTAATAAAGCAAAATATATACCTGATAAAAATTCTGGGTTTAAAGGGAAATTTCTTTTGTAAATAAAGAATGCGCGTAAACATAGTTGACAATTTTGTTTATTCAGCAATTATTGGTAAACACTCATTGGCAAATTTAGCCCACCTTCAGGAATTAAAATTTTAATTTATGGATTCCTGCTGTAGTCTACTCCTACGAAGGTAGTGTCAGGAATGACAGTTCCGCTGTGCAGAGGTGGTTGAGAGGAGTGAAATGTCCACTCTCTTCAGTCATCGGATATTTTTAAATATAGTTTTTACAATGAAAATAATAAAGAAACAATTATGGATTCCCGCCGGAGTTTATCCCTGTGAAAACAGGGACGGGAATGACAGAGGAAGGTCATTTAGATTTCTACTTCCATGAGGATAATAAGTCATTCCTGCGGAAGCAGGAATCTATAAACTATAATTTTCATTCTCGGGGGTGGGCAAAATTGCCCATGAATGTTTAATGTATAGAACGAAGATAAGCCGATGCAGAGTGAATGCGGACTGCTGGATCTTTATCACTCATACCAATCAGAGCCAGCGAGGAATCGTTTATTGATAAACCAACAAAACTTAAAATGTATATTTTGTTTCCAGAACTTCCTTTTTTAAAAAAGTTCCACAATTTATTTCTAATTTGCGAATATTTAAAATCTCTTTCTTCGCAAAGTGCTATGATACTCCTTATGGCAAGGTCTTTATTTTTGTTTTCCGATAGTTTTTTTAGAATTTCTATTCTTTTTTTGGAATTTAGATACATTTTTCTCGAATACATAGCATACGCTAATAGAACTTCCGGATTTTTATCTTCCGATAAATTTTGGGCTTCATTGAGTGAAATGTTCGAACTGGTGAGTGCCCATAATGCCTTTATTCGTAATGAGGGACTGGGGCTTTTTAATGCATCTTCAAGATAACGCAAATGAATATTAAGATATTGGGCAAATTTGTTTCCCTGCATTGAAGCAAATGCAATCCTTGAGGCAAAACGAATACCCATCTCGGTAACGGGTGGAAGAAGAAATTTTCTTAGCCAGCCCTCTTCTGCAAGAGCAGGGTTGCTACCGAGAGCAGAAAGTGCTGCTGAAACGAGAGCAGGGGTGCCATTTAAAACATTTTCTTTTAAGATTTCGATATTGCTCTCAATAGTAGGGTCGAGAGCCATTAAAGCAAGTGCTTTTACTCTTAATTCGGGGTCTTTTGTTGCAGTTTCTCTTAGGACTTCCTGTTTCCACTCAAATTTTGAATTTATGAGGTTTCTAACAACTCTTAATCTTACTTCTACTTCAGTATCAGTTATAAATTTCCTGTAAAAACTTTCGTCCTGTTTATTTTTCAAAAATGCCTCTACTGCAAATGCTCTTGCAAGTCCATAGTGTGATTCGATGAAAGGTTTAAGTTCTGTAAGGGCATTTTTTTCGCCGAATGTGTAGAGTTTCATTAGTGCTACTGCCTTGATTTCCGGGTCTTTTGAGTTTCGGAGTATTTTTATTACAGGTGTAATTTCTCTCCCTGATGATTGAATAATGGAAACAAGGGTTGTTTTCGTTTCACCGTGAGATGCTGCTTCTATTAATATTTGATTTGCAAGAAAATTTGCAGTTTTTTTTTCTTTAGAGGCAATATTTACACAGGTTTCGTAGTCAGATTTTCGCAAAGCAGACTGAATTTCAGTTTTATGTGGAATTGCACATGATAAAAATAGAACATTAATCAAAACCACAAGATATTTTTTTGCTTTTATCATTTCAGAGTTTTACAATTATTTTAATTATTAAACTTTTAAAAAGGCAATGTAAAGGATAAATTTAGCCTGCAGCAAGAGTTTCCCTGGAAGTAGACTCTTCAGCTTCTTCCACTACAACTGGTTTGATTTTACGGTAAGCAGGAAAACCTGTTCCTGCTGGTATTAACCTTCCCATAATAACATTTTCTTTTAACCCGAGGAGGTCGTCTATTCTTCCTTTTAAAGCGGATTCAGTGAGAATTTTCGTTGTTTCCTGGAATGAGGAAGCAGCAAGGAAACTCTCATTCGCAAGAGAAGCTTTTGTTATTCCAAGTAAGAGAGGTTCTGCAACTGCTGGTTTTCCCCCGGCTTTTTCTACTCTTTCATTTTCTTCTTCAAAAATGTACTTTTCTACCTGTTCATCGACTAAAAACTTTGTATCTCCGGGGTCTTTTATTTTTACTCTTCTTAGCATTTGTCGAATTATTATTTCTATGTGCTTATCATGGATGCGAACACCCTGGTTTCTGTAAACTGTTTGAATTTCATCGAGAAGGTATTTTGCCAGCTGTATTTCTCCTCTAACTCTGAGTATGTCCTGCGGATTCTGAGGACCATCCACAAGAGGTTCTCCTGCCTTTATTTCATCATTCGGTTTCACAATAATGTGCTTACCTTTGCTTATGAGATATTCCCTGCTTTCACCATATTCAGGTCGGACAATTACTCGTCTCTTACCTTTAAGGTCTTTCCCAAAATCTACTCTTCCATCTATTTCTGAAATTACTGCAGGGTCTTTGGGGCGACGAGCTTCAAAGAGTTCGGTTACTCTTGGAAGTCCTCCTGTTATATCTCTTGCTTTTCCAATTGTTCTCGGTATTTTGGCAAGAATATCACCTGCATCAACTTTGTTCCCTTCATTTACAGTTATTATTGCTCCATTTGGGAGATGGTACCTGCACTCAAATCCATCTGGTGTTTTAATTATGTTTCCATTATTATCAGTTATGAGTATTGCTGGTCGGATGGACGGGTCCCTTGATTCAATTACTACCCTGCTCTGTCTTCCTGTCTCTTCTGTTCTAACAGTGTAAGTTACTTCTTCTTCTATATTTTCTTCTTTAACCTTACCGGCTGCCATTGTCAAAATGGGTTGATAGTATGGCTCCCAGTTAGCCATTAAGTCCCCTTTCTTTACCCTGCTCCCTTCTTTTACAAATAGTTTAGCTCCTATAACAAGATTGTAACGGTGTTCATGTCCATCATCTTCCCTGACAATAATTTCTCCAGTCCTGTTCATAACAACCATTTCGCCATTTTTCTTCGTAACAAATTGAACTCTTTCAAATCTGACAGTCCCATCTTCGTTAGCGATAAGGTCGGATATGGATTCCTGATGTGTTAATGCTCCTCCAATATGGAAAGTTCTCATGGTTAATTGTGTTCCTGGTTCTCCAATAGATTGAGCTGCAACTATACCACATGCTTCCCCTATGTTTACAAGATGACCTCTTGCCAGGTCTCTTCCATAGCATAATGCACATACCCCTCTTTTACTCTGACATGTAAGAACACTCCTTATCTCTACAGCCTCGATACCGAATTGGTCTATTAAATCCACCTTTTCTTCATCAATCATTTCATTTGCGCGAACGAGCAACTTTCCTGTGAGTGGGTCATGAACATCAGCCATTGCTATTCTTCCAAGGATTCTTTCTTTTAGAGGAATTTGTTCTCTTCCTGTTTCATCAATTAATTTCTTTATTTCTATTCCTGCACTTGTTCCACAATCATATTCAGTAACCACTACATCTTGAGCCACATCAACAAGTTTCCTCGTTAAATACCCAGAGTTTGCTGTTTTAAGTGCAGTATCCGCAAGACCCTTTCTTGCTCCATGTGTTGAGATAAAGTATTCCAAAACACTCAACCCTTCTCGTAAATTTGAGGTTATTGGGGTTTCGATTATTTCGTTGGATGGTTTTGCCATAAGCCCTCTCATCCCGGCCAGTTGTTTAATTTGTTCTTTCGAACCTCTTGCGCCGGAATCAACCATCATCCATAGTGGATTGAGACTCATGATTTTTAGTTTTTTGCCTGTCGATGGATCAATAGTTTCTTCATAACGCAATTTTTGTAACATGTGTTCTTTTATTGATTCAGTAACCTCTGCCCATTGGTCTATTACCAGGTTTCTCCGTTCATCACTGCTGATTTCACCGTTCTGGTAGAGCTGGAAAATGTTATCAACTTGTTTTCTTGCTTCGGAAAGCAACTTTTCCTTTTCATCAGGGATAGCCATATCGTCGATACATATAGAAATTCCTGCTTTCGTAGCATATTCAAAACCTATTGTACGAATCCTGTCAGCCATTATAGCTGTGGCTTTTCCTCCGCATCTTCGATATGTTTCGTCGATTAAATTGCTTAACTCATTTTTCCTCATTAGTTTATTGATTGTTTCAAAAGGAATCTCTTTGGGTACCACTTCCCATAGAATGATTCTACCAACGGTAGTATCACGCATCTTACCTTGTACCCTGCATAAAATTCTTGCGTGGAGGTCGACTTCTCCAGAATTGTAAGCCATGATTACTTCATCAGGTGAAGAGTAAATGCCTTGAAGTGAACCTTCCTTGTAACTGCCTTTTGCAAGAGGACGCACCATTGTAAGGTAATATATTCCTAAAACAATATCCTGAGTTGGATTGATTATTGGTTTGCCATGTGCAGGAGAAAGGATATTATTGGTTGACATCATTAGCACCCGCGCTTCCATTTGGGCTTCAATACTGAGGGGGACATGAACTGCCATCTGGTCTCCATCAAAGTCAGCATTGAAAGCAACGCACACAAGGGGATGAAGCTGAATAGCTTTTCCTTCAACCAGAACGGGTTCAAAAGCCTGAATGCCAAGCCTGTGAAGTGTGGGTGCCCTGTTAAGAAGGACAGGATGTTCCTTTGTTACTTCTTCCAGTATATCCCATACCTCTGGCATCTCTTTTTCGACGAGTTTTTTCGCATTCTTTATTGTGTTTGCGTATCCCTTTTCTTCAAGTTTGTGAAAAATAAATGGTTTGAAAAGTTCAAGTGCCATTGTTTTTGGCAGTCCGCACTGATGTAATTTTAGTGTTGGTCCCACTACTATTACACTTCTCCCCGAATAATCAACTCTTTTACCGAGAAGGTTCTGTCGGAATCTACCTTGCTTACCTCTGAGCATATCAGAAAGTGATTTAAGCGGTCTGCGGTTAGGTCCTGTTATTGCCTTACCTCTTCTGCCATTGTCAAACAATGCATCTACAGCTTCCTGCAGCATTCTCTTTTCATTTCGAATGATTATATCAGGAGCATTGAGTTCGAGAAGTCTTTTGAGTCGGTTGTTACGGTTTATTACCCTGCGATATAAATCATTTAAGTCGCTTGTAGCAAATCTTCCTCCATCAAGGGGAACGAGGGGTCTCAAATCAGGAGGTAGAACAGGAATGACTGTTAGCATCATCCACTCTGGTTTGTTTCCGCTTTCTTTGAATGCCTCTATAACCTTTAGCCTTCTTCCTATTTTTTTTCGTTTTGCATCACTGGTGGTATTACGAAGTTCCTCCCTTAATTGCACACTCAATTCTGTTACATTAATATTTTTAAGAAGTTTTAGTATTGCTTCTCCTCCCATTGCATATTCGAAAGAATCTTCTCCATATTTTGATAATGCATCACGGAGTTCATCTTCGTCGAGAATTTGAGCATACCCGAGATCGGTTTTTCCAGGGTCGGTTACAGCATATGCTTCACAATATAAAACCCTTTCTACACTTTTAATTGGCATATCCAGCGTAAGAGCAATTCTTGAAGGGAGACTTTTTAAAAACCATATATGAGCAACAGGGGTGGCAAGTTGAATATGTCCAAGCCTTTCTCTTCTTACTTTCGATTGAATTACTTCAACACCGCATTTTTCGCAGATAATTCCATGGTGCTTCATCCTTTTGTATTTTCCACAGATACATTCAAAATCTTTTACAGGTCCGAATATTTTTGCACAAAATAGTCCATCTCTTTCAGGTTTAAAAGTTCTGTAGTTTATGGTTTCTGGCTTTTTTACTTCTCCGTGAGACCATGATTTGATAAGTTCAGGTGAGGCAAGACTAATTCGAATGGCTGTAAAGTCTTCCTGTGTTTTTGGTTTATCAAGAAAATTGTAAATGTCTTTCATTTTTTGATTTCCTCCCTAAATTATTTTATAAAGTAGTTTTCATCCCATTATTGTTTCGTCATCGGTTGTTCATCGGAAATCAACTGAACATTCAACGCCAGACTTTGAAGTTCTTTAATTAAAACATTGAAAGATTCGGGTATAGAAGGAATAAGAGTCTGGTCCCCTTTCACGATGGATTCATACATTTTTGTTCTTCCTTGAATATCATCACTTTTGACTGTTAGAAATTCCTGAAGAGTATGAGCAGCCCCGTATGCTTCTATTGCCCAGACTTCCATTTCTCCGAGCCTCTGCCCGCCAAATTGAGCTTTTCCTCCTAAAGGTTGTTGCGTAACCAGAGAATATGGACCAATGCTTCTTGCATGAATTTTATCATCAACTAAATGATGGAGTTTCATCATATACATGTGACCTACTGTTACTTTTTGATCAAAAGGTTCTCCAGTTCTTCCGTCATAAAGGGTTACCTGTCCACGAGGTGAGATCTCTGCCATTTCTGCAAGATTTTTAATTTCTTCTTCTGTAGCACCATCAAATACTGGAGACTTGAAAAAGATGCCATCTTTTAGTTTTTTGCAAAAATCTATCAGTGTAGTATCATCAGCATCGTTGATAATCTGCTGAACTTTTGGATCATCAAAAATTGTCAGAAGCAGTGCTCTTATGCCTTTAGGTTCAAGTTTTTTCTCTTCTACCAGATTTCCTATTTTTCTACCGAGCTGTACCGCTGCTCTACCAAGGTGAATTTCAAGAATTTGTCCGACATTCATTCTTGATGGAACTCCAAGAGGGTCTAAAATTATATCAACAGGTGTCCCATCTTCCATGTAGGGCATATCCTCAATTGGAACTATTTTGCTGACCACACCTTTGTTCCCGTGTCTGCCAGCCATTTTGTCCCCTACAGAAAGTTTTCTTTTCATGGCAATAAATATTTTAACCGTTTTTATGACGCCTGGAGGTAATTCATCTCCTTTAACTATTTTTGCGATTTTTTCTTCAAACTCTTCTTGAACAGCTGCTATTTTTTCATCCATCCATTGAAGAAGTTTAATAATCTCATCCTGTTTTGGAGTTCCCATAGCAATGTGTTTCCAGTACTTTTTTGGAATTTCCGAAAGCACTTCCTCTGTTATTTTTTTTCCTTTCGAAATCAGGATTCTTCCTTTATCGTCTGTAACTTTAGTTTCTGTTATATATCCGTCGAGAAGTTTCTGTATTTTTGAATAAACACCACTTTTAATTATGTTAATTGTATCCTGTTTATCTTTTTCAAGTCTTGCTCTTTTTTCTTCTTCGATGGTTTTAGAACGCTTATCTTTTTCTACACCTTTTCGCAAAAATACTTTTGCATCAATTACCACACCTTCCAAACCAGGAGGTACCCTCAGAGATGTATCTTTTACCTCTGCAGCTTTGTCGCCGAATATTGCTCTTAGAAGTTTTTCTTCAGGACTTAATTGAGTTTCACCTTTTGGTGTTATTTTTCCAACAAGTATGTCACCTGCTTTGACTTTACTGCCTATAATGGCAATTCCACTTTCATCGAGATGTTTTAGAGCTTCTTCTCCGACATTAGGGATGTCGCGAGTGATTTCTTCTTTCCCGAGCTTTGTATCTCTTGCTACACACTCGAATTCTTCTATGTGAATTGAAGTGAAAATGTCTTCAGCAACCAGCCGTTCACTTACAATAATAGAGTCTTCAAAATTGTAACCTGCCCATGGCATAAAGGCTACGAGTACATTTTGTCCTAAACTTAATTCACCACGATGACAAGCAGGACCATCAGCAATTATATCACCCTTTTTTACAATATCACCCTTTTTTACAATTGGCTTTTGATTGTAGCATGTGTTTTGATTTGAGCGTCTGAATTTCATTAAAGTGTAAATTTCAGGAATATCACTCATCCCATCTTTTTCGGACCTTATAACTATTCTTGTAGCATCAACATTTTCCACTATACCTGGATATTTTGCAATTACTGTTACCCCGGAATCCCTGGCAACCACTGATTCAAGACCGGTTCCCACTATAGGAGCTGTTGGCTTTAGAAGCGGTACTGCTTGCCTTTGCATATTTGAACCCATTAACGCTCTGTTTGCGTCGTCATGTTCAAGGAAAGGTATTAGTCCTGCTGCAATAGAAACGAGCTGAGTTGGTGATACATCGATAAAATGCACCATCTGAGGTTTTACTCTGACAAAATCCCCTCCTAATCTTGCAGTAACATATGGTTCCTTGAAATAACCTTTCGAATCAAGAGGAGAATTTGCCTGAGCTATGTAATAATTTTCTTCTTCTGTGGCGGTAAGATAGACTATTTCATTGGTAACCCTTCCATCTTTGACCACTCTATATGGAGTTTCCACAAAGCCATAGTCATTAACTTTTGCATATGAAGACAAGGAGGAGATTAAACCAATATTTGGTCCTTCAGGTGTTTCTATAGGGCATATTCTTCCATAATGGGTTGGGTGAACATCTCTAACTTCAAAACCAGCCCGATCTCTTGTCAGTCCACCAGGTCCCAGTGCAGAAAGTCTTCTTTTATGAGTGATTTCACTGAGAGGATTGGTTTGATCCATAAACTGGCTCAATGGTGATGAACCAAAAAATTCTTTCAAAGTTGCCATAACTGGCTTGGCATTTATAAGGTCATGTGGCATAAGTGCATCCATATCCTGGGTGAGACTCATTTTTTCTCTTATCGCCCGTTCCATTTTTAGTAATCCAGCACGATACTGGTTTTCTACGAGTTCTCCTACGCTTCTTACTCTTCTATTACCAAGGTGATCAATATCATCAATAGTTCCTCTGCGGTCTTTTAGATTAATTAAATGTCTTACTGTTTCGAGAATATCTTTTGGTTGAAGTGTTGTTGATTCTTCATCCTTGAAACCAAATTTTTGATTGAGTTTGAGTCTTCCCACTTTTGTAAGATCATATCTCTCAGGATTAAAAAACAGGTTGTGGAAAAAAGTCTGAACTGTTTCAAGACTCTGTGGTTCTCCGGGTCGCAATTTCTTGTAAATTTCAATCATTGCTTCTTCTGCATTTTGTGTCTTGTCGATTTTGAGAGTATCCCTTAGATATGGTCCTACATTGATTCCGTCTATGAAAAGTATTTTAAAAGACGAAATTCCAGAATCTATTAGCAGGTCAATTTTACCTTCTGAAATTTCTTCATTGCAACTTAAAATTACTTCTCCTGTTTCCGGGTCATAAATGTCTTCTGCGGAAACTTTCCCTATAAGGTCTTTTTCCTCTATCGGAATTGATTTAATTTTTTCTTTTTTTAATCTTGCTATAATTGCATCTGTGAACTTTTGATTTTTAGAAATAATTGTTTCCCCACCAATTTGAAGAGTCATGTTTGCTCGCTGGTTTTTGAGGATGTCAAAATTGATTATTTTTTCGAACTTCCTTCCATTTAAAATTCTGATTTCCTCAAAATCGTAATAATATCTAAGAAGATCCTGTTCAGAAAAACCAAGTGCTTTGAGAAGGGTTGTAACCGGTATTTTCCTTCTTCTATCTATTCTCACATAAATGATATCTTTATGGTCAAAGTCAAAATCGAGCCAGGAACCACGAGCAGGGATAATACGTGCAGAATAGAGGATTTTACCTGAAGAATGGGTTCGTCCTTTATCATGGTCAAAAAATACCCCGGGACTACGGTGAAGTTGATTAACAACAACTCTTTCAGTACCATTAATTATAAATGTTCCTGTTTCAGTCATAAGAGGTATTTCACCAAAGTAAACTTCCTGTTCCTTGGAAAACCTGAGTATTCTTGTAGGGTTTTCTTCTGTCAGGCTGTCTCCTGTTTCGTATTGATCCAGCCTTACTTTTAGCCTCACGGGAGCAGCGTAGGTCATTCCTCTTTCCCTGCATTCATCAGGGTCGTATTTTGGTTTTTCAAGTTTGTAGCCAAGATAATGCAATTCGCATGTTCCGTTGTAATCCTTGATGGGAAAAACTGATATAAAAACTCCATGAAGACCCGAGTTCTCCCTTTTTTCTGGTGGTATGTCTGCCTGTAAAAATTTTTCATAGGAGTTTTTTTGCAATTCTATTAAATAAGGAATATCAGCCACATCTTTGATTTTTTGAAATGATTTTCTAATATTGTGTGTAAGTAATAAGGATGGTTTGTTTTTGGACATTTTAAACCTCCTTTATCTGTATGTAAACCACAGATAAAAGATGGTGATACAATTTATTTTATTAAACAAAACAATTATTTAACCAAAAGAAGAAATTTCACCGCAATAAATGACGCTATTTAATGGTTACAGTAGCACCAGCTTCCTCAAGTTTCTTTTTCATCATTTCTGCTTCTTCTTTTGGAACACCTTCTTTAATCACTTTTGGAGCATTTTCGACAAAATCTTTTGCTTCTTTTAGTCCTAATTGAGTGATTTCACGAATGACTTTTATTACTTGAATTTTCTTGTCTCCAGAGGAAGTTAGTTCCACTGTAAATTCGGTTTTCTCTTCTTCTTTAGTTTCAGGGGTAGGTGCACCCGCCGGAGTTAATCCCGCAGCACTTACCATAGCAGGTTGAGCAGCCTTCACTCCCCATTTTTCTTCCAATTCTTTCGTGAGACTGATAATGTCCATGACGGAAAGATTGCTTAGGTAATTTATTACATCTTGCCTGGTTATCTCTGACATTTTTCTCTCCTTTACTAATTATTTATTTAATATGGTTATTAAATTATACATATTCAAATTCATTTGTCAAGCAAAAAGAATGCCATTGTATCAACTTTTTTCAGTCTCTTTTTTCTTTTCTCCATAAGCTTTGAGAAGACAAAGGAACTCTGTTTGAGGCGCTTGAAGCAGAGCAAGCAATCGTTGTGCCGGTGCTGTCAGAAGACCAAGGAACATTGCTCGAAGGGTGGTTTTGTTAGGCATATCAGCAAGCCCTATTACCTTTTCTGATTCAATTACTTTTCCATCAATTATTCCGCATTTTATTTTCAGTCTTGGATCCTCTTTCTGGAATTCCTTCAATATTTTTATAGGTGTTCCGGGGTCTTCAGCACTACAGGTAATGGCTGTCATTCCCTTGAGGTATGGTACAATTTGGTTCGAAAAAGAAAATTCCGATGCTGCTTTAGCAATTAAAGTATTTTTTACTACCCAGAAATTAAGTCCCTTGCTTTTTATTTCTCGTCTTAATTTCTCCATGCTGGCAACATCCATCCCCTGAAAATCTGACATCACAATAAAGGAACATCTTTTGAAGTTTTCTTTAAGTTTTTCGACAACTTCCTGTTTTTGTTCAAGATTCATTTTAAGCTCCTCAAAAGCTTTGAATTACTCATTTTATTATTGCACCAAATTGTGCAGGATCTATTTTGATTGAGGGACTCATTGTAAGTGAAATTGCTATCTTTTTTAAATATGTACCTTTAGCTGAAGCCGGCTTAGCTTTGATTACAGCATCTAACAAAGCGATAAGATTTTCTTTGATAGCTTCCTTTGTAAATGAAATTTTACCAATGGATGTGTGCAATACTGCCCCTTTCTTCTCGAGTTTAAATTCTGCTCTTCCCTTCTTGGCATCTGCGACAGCGCTTGCAATGTCCATTGTCACTGTACCTGTTTTGGGGTTCGGCATCAGTCCTTTTCGACCTAATATTTTACCTATTTTCCCAACCGCTCCCATCATCTGAGGGGTTGCTATTACAGTGTCGAATTCCATCCACCCCTCCTTTATTTTTTCTATTAGGTCCTCGGCTCCTACATAATCTGCTCCAGCATCTTTTGCTTCCTGTTCTTTTTCTCCTTTCACAAAAACCAGAACTCTGTTTTTCTTTCCGGAACCTGCAGGCAGTACAACAGCTCCTCTGACAGCCTGGTCGGTCTGTTTAGGGTCAACTCCAAGATTAATTGCAACATCAATAGTTTGATCAAACTTAGTTGAATTTTCTCCTAATTTTTTCAGAAGCTCTATAGCTTCGTCAATAGAGTAAAGTTTTTGAGTGTCTATTAATTTTTTCTGTTGAATATATTTTTTGGATCTTCTTGCCATTTCAAACTACCTCGATACCCATTGACTGTGCAGTTCCTTCGACCATTTTTATTGCAGATTCGAGAGAATCCGCATTTAAATCGGGCATTTTTTGCTTTGCTATCTCTTCTATATCTTTTCGACTTATTTTCGCCACTATATTTCTCTTTGGTTCTTTTGAGCCTTTCTCGAGACCGAGTTTCTTTTTTATTAGAACAGAAGTAGGTGGAGTTTTTGTTACAAAAGAAAAAGACCTATCAGAATAAATGGTAATAACAACTGGAATTATTGTACCTTCGTCAGATTTTGTTTTTGCATTGAATTGCTTGCAAAACTCCATAATGTTGACACCATGCTGACCCAGAGCAGGTCCTACCGGCGGAGCAGGATTTGCCTGTCCCGCTGGAATTTGAAGTTTTATAACGGTTTGAATTTTCTTTGCCATTTTTTAAATCCAAATTTGAATTTGTATTAATATATTTTTTTATTAATTAAAGTCAATAGGAATAACAATTTTCTTACCCTGCATGTTTAATTCGCTGGTTATGATTCAACAACAACCCCTCATCCGAGCGAAGGTGGCTGAACAGAATCAAAGCCAGCAGGGTCGAAGGCTGACTCCGCTCAACGACCATGGAGCAGTTTATTCAAAAATATTTTTTTCTCAGCCTGTTTTTTCAACCTGATTGTAATCAAGTTCAACTGGAGTTGCTCTTCCAAATATTGAAACTAAAACTTTTAATTTCTGTCTTTCTGCTTTTACTTCTTCCACTGTACCGGTAAAATTAGCAAATGGTCCTTCAATAACCCTTACACAATCTCCTTCCTCAAAAACAACTTTTGGTTTTGGTTTGAAACCTCCCTCTTCCATTTGATTGAGAATAGAAGATATTTGTTTTTCAGGAACTGGGGTTGGGTTTTGTCCGCCAACAAAATTTGTAACTCTGGGAGTGTGTCTGACGAGATGCCATGTCTTTTCAGTCAGTTCCATTTCTATAAAAAGGTATCCTGGAAAAAAGGATTTCCGTGAACCTTTTTTCTTTCCTTTTTCTGATTCATCTTCTTTTTCCCGTGGAATAAGTATCTGACCGAAGAAATCTTCCATCTTTTCAGATTTAATTCTTTCTTCCAGGGCTGCTTTTACCTGGGTTTCGTATCCGGAATAAGTTGTAATTGCATACCAATTCTTAGCCATGAAAAGACCTCAAATTATAATGCATATAATTTAGTTGTTATCCAGCTCCAGAATGCGTCAAATAAAAATAGTATAGTAGATGTTATTACCGAAACTATTATAACAGCAATTACTGCAGCATACAATTCTTTTCTCGTAGGCCATGTTACTTTAGATAATTCTGTAACAACTTCGTATGCCAGTCCTTTTACTCGTTCATGCCGCCATAGGAAAAAAGCAAGTAGTAAAGAAATAAGAATACTCAATCCTATTACCACACCCTTTATAGGTTCACCGAATGCTAGCCACATGCTCGATATTATTTTATTAACAAGCCAGATGCATAAGGCAATTCCTCCAAGGTAAAGAAAATGAACATAACGAGTGTAATCCTGGGCAGATGAAACTACGGGTGTAATTTTTGGAGATTCTTCATTATCTGTCATGGCTTCCCATCAATTTGTAATAACCATTTAATTATCAAATTATATTTAATTAACCTTTATTTTGTTAAAATTTATAAACCTTAAGCAGGCCAGGAGGGACTCGAACCCCCAACCTACGGATTTGGAATCCGTTGCTCTGCCAATTGAGCTACTGGCCTTTGAAATCTCCTTTCAGTTATTCAAACATAAATTTAAACTCCGCAACCAGACTTTTAATAAACTTTTTTTTAAAAACCCTGTTTTAGTTTCGGTGTGATTCAGCTTTTCGTTTCCTTGTGTACCGTATGAGATCTACACCTTGGACAGTATTTACGGGTTTCCAATTTTTTGGTGCTACCACCAGCCTTTTTGTTACGGATTAGACTGTAGTTTTTTTCCTTACAGTTGGTACACTGAAGTAAAATTATATTCCTGTTTGCCATAATGTAACCGTTACTCGATTATTTCTGTTATAACTCCTGCACCTACTGTTTTTCCACCTTCACGAATAGCAAACTTCTGCTCTTTTTCGAGAGCCACCGCATCAATTAGTCTTATTTCCATATCATTAACATTATCACCTGGCATTACCATTTTAACTCCTTCCGGCAGTATTATGGTTCCTGTAACATCAGTGGTTCTCATATAGAATTGGGGGCGATAATTGGTGAAAAACGGGGTATGCCTTCCACCTTCTTCTTTCTTCAATACATAAACCTGTGCTTTAAAAACTTTGTGTGGAGTTATACTTTTTGGTTTCGCAAGAACCTGTCCTCTCCACACTTCTTCTTTTTTAATGCCTCTTAAAAGCACCCCAATATTGTCACCCGCTCTTCCCTCATCGAGCATTTTTCTAAACATTTCAACCCCTGTTGCAACAGTTTTTTTGGTTTCACCAAATCCAACTATTTCAATTTCATCTCCCACCCTTATTATGCCCCTTTCTACTCTTCCTGTTACAACAGTTCCTCTTCCTGTTATGCTGAATACATCTTCTATCGGCATCAGGAAATCCTTATCTACAGCCCTGACAGGTTCAGGGAAGTAGTTATCAACCGCATCAAGAAGTTTCCATATTGCCTGTTCACCAAGTTCTCCTTTATCGCCATTGAGAGCAAGCAGTGCGGAACCTCTAATAATGGGTATTTCATCACCAGGGAATTCATATTTTGTAAGAAGCTCTCTTACTTCCATCTCGACGAGGTCAAGTAGTTCTTTTCTATCACTTTCAGGAACTGCATCTACTTTATTCATAAATACAACTATTGATGGAACACCGACCTGTCTTGCAAGAAGGATATGTTCTCTGGTTTGTGGCATTGCTCCATCGTCAGCAGCGACCACAAGTATGGAACCATCCATCTGGGCTGCTCCTGTTATCATATTTTTGATGTAATCTGCATGTCCAGGGCAATCGACATGAGCATAATGTCTCTTTGCTGTTGAGTATTCCACATGGGCAAGAGCAATTGTTATGCCCCTTGCTCTTTCTTCTGGTGCCTTGTCTATCTGGTCAAATGGTACGAACTTTGCCCATTTAGGTTCTTTTTCCGATATTACCTTTGTAATTGCTGCGGTGAGAGTAGTTTTCCCATGGTCGATATGACCGATGGTTCCAATGTTCATGTGAGGTTTGTCGCGAACAAATTTTTCTTTAGCCATCTTTACTTCCTCCGAATGTGTTGTTCTTTTTTATAGTTTTATTTCTTTAAATTGCAATATATATTTTCTTTTTTTACTTGCTTTTGCTTTCCACAATCTTTAGTAATTCCAATTTCCTGCATAAATTTTTCGACTAAATACTAAAAAGCATCATTAATTGCAAGTATCTTTTTAAAAAATTTTTTTGAGCCCACGATCGGGATTGAACCGACGACCTCCTCCTTACCAAGGAGGTGCTCTTCCGACTGAGCTACGTGGGCTAATAAAACCTGAGCGGGAGATGGGAATCGAACCCACGACAATCAGCTTGGAAGGCTGACGCTCTACCAATTGAGCTACTCCCGCAAACTGATTAATACCCCCTTCGTCATTAGCGTGGATGGGGGTGGATTCGAACCACCGTAGGCCGAAGCCAGCGGGTTTACAGCCCGCCCCCTTTAGCCTCTCGGGCACCCATCCTTTTTTAATATTCTTTTAAAATTCCTCAGTATTGAGCTGGCGATGGGATTCGAACCCGCAACCTGCTGATTACAAATCAGCTGCTCTACCATTGAGCTACGCCAGCAGCAAAAGTGAAATTATTTTTTAAGTTTTAAATTTGTCTACATTTATTTCAAAAAAAATTTTTGTCAATATGGTCAAGGAAATTTTGAAATCATCATTTTTTTACCATTCTCTCCATTCTCCGTTCCCATTCCTCAAACATACTACCAACTGAACCACCAATAGAAATTTCCCTTATAGCGGTAGCAAATACAGATGCAGTGGATGCTATAACAACATTGGTTTTTTCTTTTAATTTTGAAATTTTATCCCTGTTTGGTTTAATTGTATCTGTAATGATGAGTGTGTCAATTGGTGCACCAAGCAAGCCTGTTTCAGAATCATCCCATGTTTCACCTAAAACAGCATGAGTTACAGCGACGATTATTTTTTCCGCTCCTTTCCTTTTCATTTCCTTGCAAAATTTTGATACAGTTCCCCCTGTATCAATCATGTCATCCATATAGACAACTATCTTTCCTTTTACATCACCAATTACTTCTGCTTCATGTACTATATTTGGTTCCCTTCTTTTTCTGCAGGGTACATAATCGAATCCGAATATTCTTGCATAATGCGATGTAACCTTTGAGTAACCAAGGTCAGAAGCGAAGCAAATTTTCGAACCATCGGAAAGGTCAATTATTCTCGAAAGTTCATCAATGAGTATAGGTGGTCCATATAAGTGGTCAACGGGTATATCGACGAAACCCTGCGATGCTCCTGCATGGAGGTCCATGGTCAGAATTCGCTGGGCGCCACTTGCCACAACATGTTCCATTTTAACTTTCAGAGAAATAGGAACCCTTGGTGCATCTTTTCTTTCCTGTCTGCTATAGCCAAAGTATGGAACAACAGCAGTTATTTCAGATGCGCTTCCCCGTCTGGCAGCATCGAGGAGAAAGTAGAGCTCGTCCCAGTGTTCAGCTGGAGGATTTGTTGATTGTATTATAAAGACCTCGCACTTACGAACATTTTCGAGAATTTGTACATGTACTTCCCCATCCTTATATCTTGTGACCATTGCCTGTCCGAGTTTCATGTTCAAGTTTTTGCTGATGTTTTCTGCAAGTTCCCTGTTACTGTTTCCTGAAAAAATTTTTACAAGGTTCATACTTTAATTTACTCCTTTTTGTTTTTTTATTACATTATTGCATATTACAGGATTTTGTACCCTTTTCGTCAACTATAATATATGATTTTATATAATCTAATACCATATTTTTAATATCCTCAGGAAGAAATTTCATGTAGTTGGGATTCAGTCTTCCAATGATTTCGAAAATGCTAAAAGGGATTAAGTCATCGTTGTTAAATGCAGATAGCAGCATTTTCAGGTTTTCGTCTTCATTTTCATCTGCGTTCGACAAGTCTTTCCCTTCTTTTGCTGTTATTTCAAGGCATACAAGTTCTTCGAAAAGGCTCAACTTATAAGGAAATGCTTTCATTCCAAATGATGTTCTTACGGACGGACAATATCTAAAGGCTGCTTTACACAAAGCGTACGGTTCCAACCACTTCTGGGATTTAAGGTACCCGGCAATTACAACACCGTTTTTATTAACATCAATAAAAATTTTTGGGTCGAAAGAGGTGCTGCGAATTTTACATCCAATTTCGCTTTTTATATTCAAGTATTTACGAGGTGCTTCCCATGAAGGATAATAAAAGAGTGCCTCAGCAATTTTTTCGAGTGCTCTTGATTTATCTTTTACGCTCAGGAGTATATCCGCTTTAGCAAGGAGTGCTTCTGGATTGGAGGGATTTACCTCGAGTTCTTTATCTATAAAAAGGTGTGCTTTTTGTATTTCTCCAACTTTTTGCCAGCACCCTGAAGCAGCAAAATTTACTAAAGGCATGCCGGGGTCGGCTTCGATGACCTTCTCAATTTCTTTACAATCGTTCTTATCAAGTTTTTTTCCTTCAAGTTGAGAAAAAAGTAATTTTATTTTTTCTGCGACTTTATTATTTACCTGATAAGGAATTGCAATAATTTTTCCATCCTCCTTTTTTGCGATTAAAAATGAATCAGGTTTCATTTTTCCACCCATTATTTCTTCGAAATTCGACTGTTTAGATTCAGAAATTTGATAGGATTCTATATCTGCTTCACAATTTTCAATTCCTCTTGATAGACGAGCCTGGATTGTGAAAGCTGGATTTTTTTCCGACAGCATCTGCAGTTGTTCATTTGAGACTGAAAAAACAAAGCCACCTTCGGGCTCAATCCGAACCGCCTTTTTTTTACCCGAAGCCAGCTCTTTTTCATAATTTTCAGGAGAATTTGTAGTGGATAAACTTATGTTATTTTTTAAATCATCTGATTTGGGGGCATTAAGAATTGAGGAGTTTATCGAAGAATTGTCGGTTTTTATTGCGTTTTTGTGAAAGCATTTTTGCTGTAATGGAATTACTAAGGTTAAGATAAAAATAGTTCGAATGAACTTTTGAATATAACTATCCTTTTTCATTGATTTGAGCAGTTTCGGATAAGAATTGTTTAGTACTTTATTATTAGAAAATAATCAATATTATATCAGATGTCAGTATTCAGCAGGGATATTCAGCAGGGATGAACGGCTGTTCGCCCCTTACCTTTTGAATCATGCCAGAAACTCATCTGCACCCCATGATTGCAAAATAGACTTCTCCTGCAGTGGGGAAATCTCTGTCATCCTGCCACGCAAAGCCGTAGGCAGAGCCTGTCCATGCATGCGTGCAAAGAGTGTAGACTTTATTGCCAGATGCACTAACCTGGGTAGGTGGTGTCACTAATGATGCGCCTGTATCAATTTCTGCATAATAGCATTCACCTCCACTATCGAGTGAAGGGGCTTCAACCCAGGAAATTGAAAAAACATTTAAATCAGAATGAAATGTAGTTATCGGGTATATTGATATTGACGGGGGGTTATAAACCGATACGGGACCTGCGACAAGGCTCCCTGTTGAATTGAAAATGGCAAAACGAAGGTCGGAAACTGCAGAACCATTCCCGGTCACCCAGGAGACTCCAAACCTGTTTTCTGCAGGAACCCATGCAGGCACACAAAATATGCTACTTTCGTCAATTAAAGTGTTCGGACCACTCAAAAGGTTTCCTGAACCATCGAATCTTGCAATTTTGCAGCGTGATGTTCCGTCAGGCTGGTATTCATTGAAAGTAACTATAAAATTACTTCCCGTCCAGATTGGTTTTACTGCATATTCGTCCCAGAGGTTGTTCCTCGTAATTCTGACAGGGCTTGAAATGGGAACTCCTGAACTTGAAAAAACACCAAAATATATTTCGTTATTTGGTTCGTCACGATTGTCCATCCATGCTACTGCGTATTGAGAACCTGTCCATACAGATCCTGGTATCCATGCCCATCCTGAAGATGGTGAATCCACTAAAAGCGTATCACTCACTATTTTTACACCTGAAAAATTCAATTTCGTCATGTAAATGTCATAGCCATTTAGCGATCTGTAATCGCTCCAGAAAACCCCGATTTCAGACCCTGCTATAACAGGATTAACCACATAATGGTCACCCTGAGTGTTTGTTATTTGTATATCTGACCCAATTTTTATCCCGCTTGCATTTAATCTGGCAGCATATATTTCCCTTTCGCTTTCCGATAATTGTTCATGGTAGATTCCTTCCTGCCAGAATATAAAATATTCTGACCCTGTCCAGAGAATAAAAGGCAAATCAGATGAAACAGATGTATTAGTTACTCTTATATCCCCCGTTAGTTTTACTTTTACCGTTTCATCGATATAACCATCGCAGTCGTCATCCCTACCGTTGCAGGTTTCAGCTGCAGTTGTCTGATTGCATGATCCCCAGTAGCAATTACTCTGGCATGTCTTCGTTCCAACACCGCATGGTAGAGAACTACTGCAATCCTGTCTATCTCCTGGTGAACACTCTCCAGATGGTCCTGTGCAATCTCCCCATGTGCAGTTTTCTGTGCATATTTTCGTGCCATTGCCACATGCAGTGGTACAGGTCTGGCTTTCCCCTCGCTGGCACTGAAATCCGTTATCGCGAATACCGTCGCAATCATCATCAATACCATTGCACCGTTCTGGAGGAGGTGTGCACGAATTTCCAGATGGAATTCGGCAGTCGGAACCACAAACCCCCTGTCCTTGAGAACCACATTGTGTAGTGCATGAAACTACCTGTCCAAGAAAACATTCGAATCCCTCATCTATTAATCCATTGCAATTGTCATCTATTCCGTTGCAGATTTCAGATGGAGCACAGGCAATTTCTTCTCCTTCGGTGTCAATGCTATCCCTGTTATCTAAAGGAATATCTTCATTGATAGAAAAATCTTCAACCGGTTCAGGTAAAGAATCAGTACCGTCAATATCTAAGTCTGACCTCGACCATGACATAGCACATGAAGAAAGAAGTAGAGGGAAGAATGCAAATAGAAAACTTACAAAAAAGAAGTTTTTTAAAAAATAGGATTCCTGATTATTCATTTAGGGCTCCATTAACCATGTTATTACAAATATACCAAAAACAAAAAAATGCAATATTACAGCCATTATAAGTGCTATTAAACACTCATGGGCAATTTTGCCCACCCCCGAGAATGAAAATTATATTTTATAGGTTCCTACTTCCGCAGGAATGACTTCTTATCCTCATAGAAGTAGAAATCTAAATGACCTTCCTCTGTCATTCCCGTCCCTGTTTTCACAGGGATAAACTCCGGCGGGAATCCATAATTGTTTCTTTTTTATTTTCATGGTAAAAAAACTTTTAAATTGCTTTTGTTGGCATGGTTTTGCTTCATGATTCCCCCATCCTCCACAGACCGCAACACCACGCCAGCCACCACCACATTTCGGTTTAAAAAATTGGGCTTGATAAATCAAGCCCCTACAAAAATGGTGGATTTTTACCATTTTTTAATATTTTTTTTGAAACTAAAAGGAGGTGATGGAGGAGGTAGTCGTGCGGGTGGTGATGGATGGAGGTGTCATGAAGCACCACCGTGCCGAATTTATTTTTAGTTTTAATTAAAACTCTTGCAATCTTAATTAAGGTTGTTAATAATATAATATTAGGATGGCTGGAGTTGAATTAAAGCAACAACTAAAACTTACACAAACCCTCGTTTTAACTCCCCAATTGCAACTTGCTATAAAACTCTTGCAGCTCCCGAGACTTGAATTGATAGAAATGATTCGTCAGGAACTTGAGACCAATCCAATACTTGACGATGTTCAGGGAACTCAGGAAGATGAAGAGGTTCAAGAAGTTTCTTTAGAGTCAAGTAGCATTGGAGAAGGGGAATCGGATGAATCCCCAAATATTTCAGAAACGGAAGTAAAAGGAGGCAGGGAGATAGACTGGGAACGATACCTCGAAAATGCTTCACTTTCACCTGTAATACCTGTTTACAGAAGAGCACCTGAGGAAGAACTGCCAGGGGTAGAATCAGCTCCTTCTAAAGAAGAAAATCTATTTGAATACCTCATGTGGCAGGTGAGACTTTCCGGTTTTACAAGGCAGGAAGAGGAACTTGCTGCTCTTATTGCAGGTAATCTGGATGAAGCAGGGTATTTCAGGGAAGATTTAAGTGCAGGGGAGGAAATTTCACAGGATGGTCCTGCTGGGGTGCAATCAGAGTCATTATCTGATAGTAATGCTGTTTCGGAAAAGAAAGATGCAAGTGAATCGCAACCCCAGGAGCATTCCGAGAAAACTCTCACACTTGCAGATTTGGCTAATCAGGTGGGAATGAGTATTGAGGAAGCGGAGGCTGTTTTGAAAAAAATGCAGAGGCTCGACCCAGTTGGAGTTGCTTCAAGAAGTCTCGAAGAATGTCTCCTTGTTCAAGCAGAGGTATATGGATTCGACGAAATTGTAAAGAAGATAATAAAAAGCCATTTAAAAAACCTTCAAAAAAGGAATTTTTCAGTAATTGCAAAGGACCTTGGTATAGATATTTCAGAGGTTGCTCTGGCGGTGAAAAAGATTTCGAATCTTGAGCCAAAGCCAGCACGAAATTTTACCGGTGACCCACCTCAGTATATAGTTCCTGATGTTTATGTGGAAAAAGCGGGCGATGGTTATGTCGTGCGAATAAATGATGAAGGGATGCCAAGATTGAGGATTTCTGATAGTTATAGGAAGCACATTAAAGACCCAAGGGCAAAAGAGTATATAAAGGATAAGTTGCGAAGCGCACACTGGCTTATACGGAGTATAGAACAGAGGCGGAGGACTATAGTAAGGGTCACTGAATGCATAGTGGAAAAGCAAAAAGAGTTCATGGAAAAGGGTCCGGCATTTCTTAAACCAATGGTTTTGCATGATGTTTCAAGAGCACTCGGATTACACGAATCTACAATTAGCAGGGTAACATCAGGTAAGTATGTTCATACTCCTCAAGGTATTTTTGAGCTGAAATATTTTTTTAATACGGGCATTCCAACAACGGGACCGGATGTGGCATCAAGCGAATCTGTAAAAAGCAGAATCAAGGAAATAATAGCGAATGAAAATCCTGCAGACCCGCTTAGCGATCAGCAGATAGTCTCTATTCTTGCTAAAGAAGGTATATTGATTGCACGAAGAACTGTTGCAAAATATAGAGATATTCTTGGCATTTTGCCTTCAAGTCAGAGGAAAAATAGAATTGTTTAATTCCAGTTTAAATGCAGTTGGTTGCTGTAATTGCATTATAACATTCATTGTGTTTCATATTCTCGAATCTTATGGAGTTTGTTTAATTACCTTAAATGATAATGGGCAAAATTTGCCCACCCCCATGAATGAAAATTTAAATTTTTGGATTCCTGCTTCCGCAGGAATGACAGATTATACTCGCGAAAGTAGAAACATAAATGACCTTCCTCTGTCATTCCCATGGAGATGGGAATCCAAAATGGTTTATAAGTCATTTTCATAGTAAAATGTTTAATAAAAACATAAAAATTATTTAAAGAGGAGGTAAGATGAAGCTAATGATAACTTTTAGGAACATGGATGCGTCTGACGCTATTAAAGATTATATCAAACAAAAAATTTCAAGAGTTAAAAAATTTGCACCAGAACCTCTTGAAGCGTTTGTTGTTCTCAGTATGCAAAAACACAATCATATATGTGATATTTCTATTCAATCCGGTGGTAAATCCTTCAAGGGTTCTGAAAGCTCTGAAAATTTGTATTCTTCAATAGACCTTGTTATTGAAAAACTTCAACGCCAGATGAGAGATTCTAAAAAGCGTAATTCGAGAGTTTGAATTAGTATGTCATCTCATAAATTAGCGGTAAAAATTATTACGGGACTCTCAGGTTCAGGTAAGAGTTGTGCCTTACGCACTTTCGAGGATGAGGGTTTTTTTTGTATAGACAATCTTCCTTCCACACTGATAATTCCGTTTATGGATATATGTGAAAAAAGAGTTGATATAGATAAAGTGGCAATTGGAATAGATATTAGAGGTCAAAAATTCTGGGAGGGAGTGGGTCAGGCTCTTAATGAACTTCGAAAGAGGTCTTATGAAACCGAAATAATTTTTCTCGACGCATCTGATGATGTTTTAATGAAACGCTACTCTGAAACAAGAAGACCACATCCATTATCAAAGGATGGAGAAATTCTTTCTGGAATACACATTGAGAGACAGATTACCGGTGAACTCAGAGAAGTGGCAGACTGGGTAGTTGATACAACTCATCTGAATATACATAGTTTGCGAGCTATTTTAATAGAACATTTGAAAATAAGCGGAAAAAGGAATATAAGGGAGCTGGTGCTAAGGCTTCAATCGTTTGGTTACAAATATGGGATTCCACTCGATTCTGATCTTATTTTTGATGTGAGGTTTTTGCCTAATCCTTTTTTTGAAACTTCGCTTAAACCTTTGTGTGGTTATGATGACGAGGTTATTAATTTCGTTATGAAGTTTCCAGAAACAGTTGAATTTCTTGAGAAGATTGTAAACCTTCTTGATTTTTTAATCCTGCAGTTTGAAAAAGAGGGTAAACCATACATTGTGGTGTCAATCGGCTGTACAGGGGGGAGACACAGAAGTGTTGTGATAACTGAAAAACTTGCTGAAAAATTCAAAAGCAGGAGCGTGGAGATTTTTCACAGGGATTTAGAGCGTGGATGAAGTGAGATTTTAAAAATTTATATTTTTAAAAAGACTATTGACTTGATTATTATTTAAAAGCAAAAAATAAAAGGTAAATTAGTAAGTGATGGAGGAAAAGATGAAGAAAATTACTATTTATACTACTATTGTGCTGGTTGTTTCCCTGGGATTGTTAATGATTTCCTGTAGTAAGGAATTTTCCTTAAAGGAGGTGGTTCCTGCTGGGGGAGTTTTGAGTGGTGGTGAAACAGTATCCATATTAGGGTCTGGTTTCAAACCGGGGCAGGGGGTAATTGTTTACTTTGGTTCCAAGAGAGCGCCTCATGCTTATATTGAAGGGAGTAATAAAATTGTTGTAACAACACCTCCCTATGAAGAATCAACACTTGTTGATGTTAGAGTTGTTACTGATGAGGGAAAAGAGAGAATCCTTACCAAAGCATTCATGTATATTAAACCTGGCAAATGGTCTCCTCTCGATGGTTTTGGTAAAGGAACTAAGTAAATGAGATTGCAAATATAATTTTTTCAACAGGGGTGATATTAACTTTTTTTGAAGGAAAGGCATGCCCAAAGAGGATCACTTAGAATTTGATGGAGTTGTAATAGATGTTTTACCCGGTGGATTATTTAAGGTTAAACTCGATACGGGATTGGAGGTTCTGGCTCATCTCGCCGGGAAAATGAGAAAATTCAAAATTAGGATAGTTGAGGGCGATAGGGTTAAAGTGGCTGTTACACCTTATGACCCTTCGAGAGGACGAATAATATTTCGTATTTAATAGTATTTTGCCATGATTCCTGGAATCATTACATGTGCCATAGACCCCTATAAACTTTTTATCGAAGCTACAATCCCAGTTAAAATTGTTATTATTCTTTTAATTCTTTTTTTTGATGTTTGCGTTTATATCATAATTTATAAATCTATAGCGCTGGCAAGAGCGAGAGCGCATGACAGGAAATTCCTTGACCTTTTCTGGGGTTCGAGAAGCTATGATGAAGTTTATGAAAATATGAAACGGTTAAGTGCAAGTCCTATCGCCCATATTTTTGCAGAAGGTTACACAGAACTGGCTAAGATACAGTCGAGGCAAAAAAGTTCGGAATTCAGTCCCATAGCAACTGAAATTATAAGAGAAAGGGACCTCGGCCAAATAGAAAACATAGAAAGAGCACTGCAGAGGGCATACACAACTGAACTAACAAAACTTGAAAGCATGATACCTTTTCTTGCTACGACGGGAAGCACCGCTCCGTTCATTGGTCTTTTTGGAACGGTGTGGGGAATCATGCATTCTTTTTATAAGATTGGTGAAATGAAATCAGTTGGACTTGCCACAGTAGCACCTGGTATAGCGGAAGCACTTATAGCAACCGCTATTGGTCTTGTAGCAGCAGTTCCTGCAGTTATAGCATATAATTATTTCCTTCGTAAAATTAGAGTCATATCTGCTGGCATGTCTACATTTTCAGCCGATTTCATGAATATCACCAAAAGGCATTTCCTGAAATAGCCTTTTTAAAAAGACTAAATGTCTATTCGGATAGCTTTTTGCATTATCTCTTCGATAAAAGGGTTGTTCGATTGCTTCATACAGTAGATTTCTTCAGGTGTATAAACAAGTGGTTCAATTGGAAGTTCAGTCAAGTCCAGTATTTTACCAATTCGTTCGAATATTCTCTCTTTGAAATCTCCAATTATAAGTATGTCGATGTCGCTGTTTTCGTGAATTTCACCACGAACAATAGACCCAAAGAGATAAACCTCCCTTACAGGAAGAATTTTCTTTAGACGGGAAACAAAGATTTTCACTTCTTCAATAATTTCTTTACTATGCTCAATATTGATTCTGCGGATTGTAGGCATTTTTCAGCATCCTCTTTTTCATAAAAATCGGCAGGTGCCAAGTCGCCTCCTAAGCCGTTAGGATACCTCGTTGGGATATAAAACATATCAAGAACTCTTGCGTCTGTTGCTACGGCCTTGAAAGTTTCATCTAATCTGGAGCACTCTCTTGCAAGTTCCTTTAGAGAATGTGTTACAACCGATGTGTATCCCTTCTCGTATAGAAAAGCATTCAGTGCTTTTTCGCCACTTTGCTGACTCTGAAAGCAACTCCATTCGAAATGATTGTTGGCAAGGCTTCCTTTGGCAGCTTCCATGTCTGCTTCTGCCTGCCTGAGCCACTTTGAAGTTATCACCTTCATAAATATCCAATTATGAAAATATAAATAGTGATAAAAAAAGTCAACTTTACAATTTTTAAAAATAAAGTTGAAATTTTCTCTGTTTAAAATAAATTAAAGTTTTTGATATGCAGGTAGAAAAACCGGATACACTTTTAAGTGAGATAAATGTGACACCCTTTGTGGATGTCATGCTCGTTTTGCTTGTTATTTTTATGGTAACCGCTCCCATGATGACAGCGGGTCTGGATGTGGATTTACCGGAAACAAGGTCGGCGAATCTTGAAGTGGATGAATCGAAACTTTTGATTGTAATAGACAGAAATCAGAAAGTCTATTTAGGAGATACAGAGATTCCTGCGGAGCGACTGGAAGATACAATAAAAGCCAACGAAAGAATAAAAACCGAGAAGGAGGTTTATATTAAGGCGGACGAATCCCTTCCATACGGGACTGTTGTAAAACTCATGGGAATTTTAAGAGAAGCAGGAGTTATTAAAATCGGCATGGTAACAAACCCAATGGAAGATGTAATTCCGAACTCTAAATCTGAAAAACAATGAGATTTTCTTATCCTTCAACTTTAACAGAAGGGGTCCTGATTCATCTTTTAAGTCTGTTTTTTACAGTTTTTCTAAATATAATTACCCTGGGAACTCTGTTTTTTATTAGCAAAACAGGTTTAGCAGGGGAATCTGGTAAGGGGAAGGAAGATAATTTTGGAAAAAAGGAACCCATTCAATTTATTCCAGCAACACTTGTTAAGCTCGGAACACCACCAGACCCTGATGGTGTTCTTCACAGGAAAGTTCCAGCCCTTGCTACAGGTCCTAAGGATAAGATTCCAGTTTCTACTGAACTTAATGTGCCGAAGAAAAATTATCCTGAAGATGAAAAAGCCCCTATGTTTGCAGTTGAGGATTCAAAGATAAGAAAGGTTTTTGAAAAAGCTCGAGCATTTGCCGAAATTACGGATAATCCTGCTATAGAAGGATTGCCTGATGGAGTTCCAGAAGGGGAAGTTACCGACCCATCTCTGGTGAAGGCTGGTAACATTTATGCCACAAAACTCTACAGAATTTTCAAGGAAATGTGGGTTGTACCTTCTTATATGTCTCAAAAGGAAATTGAAAGCCTCATGGTGAAGGTAAGGGTTATAATTTCACCTGATTTGAAGATTTCGGATTACAAATTAGTCAAAAAGTCAGGGAATTCAGGTTTTGATGCGTCGGTGATTGAAATTTTCAAAAAATTTGAAACAGAAGGGAGGTCACTACCAGAACCACCGGACGAAATTGCCTCAAAACTTTTTGAAGGGGGGCTTGAAATAAGATTTTATGGAAAGGATTTTGGAAAATGATTTTATCAGGGAGAGGAGGTCATATTTTTAGAACATTATTTTTATTGGGAATTTTGATTCTTTTCAGTTTTCCGCGCAGTAGCTTTGAGCAAGCAGATAAGTCTGTTGAAGAAGGTTCGAGTTTGCAGATAGATGTTTTTGGTCCTTCAACTGACTTGTTTAAAATGGCAGTTGTTCCTCCCGTGGGAATAGAAACTGGTTCAAAACAGGTTCAGGATATACTCGAATGGGATTTGAAACTATCGAGTCTGTTTTATCTCCTCGATAAAAAATCTTTTATAGAAAGTTCGGAAAAACCTGTTGACAGTATAGATGAAAATGCATGGATTTCAGTTGGGGCTCAGGGTGTAATTAAAGGGAAAGTTTCAATAGTTGGTGGGGATTTCGAACTTGAACTTAATCTTTTTGAAGTTGTAAAAAAGCAAACACCTGTTTTGGGGAAAAAATATAGTGGAAAACTAACTGAACTAAGAGGAAGTGTCCATAACTTTGTAAATCTCGTTATAGAACATTTCACAGGCATAAAGGGTATATTTGGTAGTAGAATACTCTTTGCACGAAGAACAGGTCCAAAGCGGAAAGACATTTTTACTGTTGGTATGGATGGATGGGGATTGGCAAAGATAACGGATAATGGCTCTATAAATACAATACCTTCATGGGGTCCTGGAAGTGTGATTTTTTATACTTCTTTTATAAGTGGATTTCCTTTTCTTTATCGTAGCGACAGAAAAGAGCCTGTTTTAAAAGGTGAAGGTTTGAACATGGGAGCGGCTGTAGCACCTGGAGGAGGTAAAATGGCTGTTGTGATGTCTGTAGATGGACAGCCGGATATTTTTCTTACTGACCTCGAGGGGAAAATCCTCAAGAGACTTACGAATAGCCCCGGCATTGAAGTTTCTCCTGCATGGGGTCCAGGTGGGCAGATTGCTTTTGTTTCAAATATGGGAGGGTCGCCTCAAATTTATGTTATGAACGCTGACGGAGGTGGAGTAAGGAGGGTGACTTTCAGGGGGAATTACAATACCGAGCCATGCTGGTGCCCGAGATGTGATACCCCGCAGATAGTGTATTCAAGCAGGGATGGTGGAAGTTATGATATATATACAGTTAACCTGTCGTCTGGGCAGGTAAAAAGGTTAACTGAATCGCAGGGTGACAATACTTCTCCTGCGTGGAGTCCGGATGGGCGTCTAATAGCATTTTATTCTACAAGGGGAGGAATATTCCTTATGAATACTGATGGATTAAATCAGAACCTGATTTTGAAAGGGCATGCAGAAACACTGCGATGGCGATAATTCATAACGGGAGATGTAAGCTTGATTCCTTACGGCTCACTTTTTAGACTTATGTTTTTCTGAGATAAAATTATTCTTAATTTTTCCATGAATTTTTTACCCGGGTCACTTTTCTTTGTTCTATATCCTTTTATTTTTTCTATAAAAAGGGGATGATTTTCAAATTTAATATATTCGTAATGTCCTATTAGATACTCGATAGTTTCATATCTTTTAGCAAGATATTCTACTAATTTTGCATTGGCTTTTAATTGTTTATCAGTAAGATTATTGTTCCCAACATTTTCTATTCCTATACTGCAGTGGTTAAGTCCGATTACATGTCGTCCCATGAGTGTGTCAGGCATGAGCTTGTAAATATCTCCATTTCTGTCAACAAGATAATGGCTGGATACATTAACTTTACCAAATTTCTTCAAATATTCCCTTCCAGAAAGTTCCGTTTTACTGAAGTTAGAAAGAGCTGATTTTAGACTTTTCCCACCTGTCCAGTGAATGACAATCATGCGAGGCACAATTTCAAGATTATCGGTACCATAGTGCATTAAAGCATATTCCTTCATAAGTGCTATTCTTTTTTCGTCATAATTGATGGGTTTGTAATGGATCCATTCAGGGAGTTTTTCCTCTTTTAAATTTTGTGCTTGAGCATGAAGAAACACCATAAATGGAAGTAAGATTTTTATCAGGTGTGTCATGGTTTTTCGTCTTTTTCAGGCGGGTTAGGGGAATCAGGCGGGTAACGGAATCTATAAAGAATTTTGAATTTCAAAAGTGCATCTTCTTCAGCTGTATAACCAGGTGATGGAAAATTATGAATTACAAAAGGGATACCATTGGAATTTTTTTTATCTGATATTATTCCTATGTGGAATCTTCCAGTTTCGAGGTCCCAGTAAACGATATCACCCGGTTTAAATTCATTAAAGTCAATTTCGTTTTTATTTTCAGGTGCTTTGTATACATCTGAATACCTCAAAAAGAACACTTTTTGATTAGGGCACCTTCTATGGTCAATATTTGTATCGAGATGCTTTTTTTTCCACGAACCCCATGGGTAAATTACTTTTTTCTTTAAATCTTTTTTCATGTCCTCATGAATTCTTTTCTGGAGGTCAAATCCAGCATTTCGAAGAGCCCTGATTACAAGGTCTGTGCAAACTCCTATATCAGGTGGAATGTCTCCCCATGGATATACCTGTTTTTTCTGGTCAATCCCATTAAGATAAGTTGTTTTAAGATAGCGGTTTTCAATGAAATAAACCGTCTTTTTTTCCACTTCTTTTCTTGCTCCTTCGAGAATCTTTTCAACGATTTCCTGCCTCCATGAACAGAAAATTTTAGTGTTATGCTTGCCTGGTTTGGTGTCAGGAAGGAATTTAACAGGAAAAATTATGACTGGAAAGAATAATAACTGCAGGATGGGATGCAGAAGATGCAGAAAACTAAATTTCTTTATTTTTGCCATTTGTACCTGAAATTTATTATTTTGACTTTAATAAATTAAGGGGTATTTGATTTTAATTACATTTTATTATTAATATCTTGCTTCTTGAAGTTGACAAAATGAGCAAAGTGGTTAACTTTCAGCATGAAGATTAAGAAATTTAAATTTTTAAACATAAATAAAAGGAGTCAGTCATGGGCAAAATAATAGGAATAGACCTTGGAACAACAAATAGCGTTGTGGCGGTGATGGAAGGTAAAGAACCAAAAGTTATAGTTAATGAGGAGGGTTCGAGGTTGACCCCTTCAGTTGTCGCGTGGGAAAAGGATAAGGACGAGATTCTAATAGGTCAGATAGCCAAGCGCCAGGCAATAACTAATCCGGAAAATACTGTTTTTTCAATAAAAAGATTCATGGGAAGGAAATTCCATGAAGTTAGTGAAGAAATAAAGATGGTTCCTTATAAAGTCGTTGAAGCAGCAAATGGAGATGCGGTAGTTGAAATTAAAGGTAGAAAATACGCACCACCTGAAATTTCAGCAAAAATTCTTCAGAAATTAAAGAGGGCAGCAGAGGATTACTTAGGTGAGAAAGTTACCGAAGCAGTCATAACTGTTCCTGCATATTTTAACGATAGTCAGAGACAGGCAACGAAAGATGCGGGAAAGATTGCAGGGCTTGAAGTGAAAAGAATAGTCAATGAACCTACAGCTGCAGCACTTGCCTACGGTCTTGATAAAAAGAAGGACCAGATTATAGCGGTTTACGATTTCGGTGGTGGAACTTTTGATATTTCTATACTTGAGGTAGGGGATAATGTGGTTCAGGTAATTGCTACAAACGGAGACACACATCTTGGAGGTGATAATATAGACCAGCGAATTATAGACTATTTGATTGCAGAATTTAAAAAGGACCAGGGTATAGATGTTTCGAAAGACAAGATGGTTCTTCAAAGACTTAAAGAAGCTGCAGAGAAGGCAAAAATAGAGCTCAGTTCTATGATGGAAACAACAATAAATCTTCCATTTCTAACTGCGGATGCTTCTGGTCCAAAACATATGAATATCAGGTTAACAAGAGCAAAACTTGAGCAACTTATGGAGGACCTTGTTTTGAGAACTCTTGAGCCGTGCAAAAAAGCACTTGCGGATGCTCATAAAAAACCATCAGACATAGATGAAGTCGTTCTGGTTGGAGGTTCAACGCGAATTCCAATGGTTCAGGAAAAGGTAAGGGAATTCTTCGGTAAAGAACCACACAAGGGTGTTAACCCTGATGAGGTGGTGGCACTTGGTGCTGCAGTTCAGGCAGGTGTTCTTGCTGGAGATTTTAAAGATTTGCTCCTCCTTGATGTTACACCTTTAAGTCTCGGTGTTGAAACTCTTGGTGGGGTGTTTACTGTTTTGATACCAAGAAACACAACCATTCCAACGAAGAAGTCTGAAATATTTTCCACTGCAGCGGATAACCAGACTCAGGTAGAGGTTCATGTTCTTCAGGGTGAAAGACCAATGGCTGCACAGAATAGAACTCTTGGGAAATTTTATCTTGATGGAATACCTCCTGCACCGAGGGGGATACCAAAGATTGAAGTAACTTTTGATATAGATGCAAATGGAATTGTAAATGTTTCAGCAAAAGACCTCGCTACAGGGAAGAGCCAGAAGATAACAATTACAAGTTCAAGTGGTCTTACTAAGGAGGAAATTGAGAGAATGAAGAAGGAAGCCGAGCAATTTGAAGAGGAGGATAAGAGGAAAAGGGAACTTGCTGAAGCGAAAAATCGTGCGGACAGCATGTGCTATAACATAGAAAAGACACTAAATGAAAACAGGTCAAGTTTATCCGAAGATGATGTTAAAAAGGTGGAAGAGGCTTTGAAGGAGTGTAGGGATTCAATTAAATCAGATGATTTACGCCAAATAGAAGACAAAATGAAATCTCTTGAAAAGACTTTCCATAAAGTTGCGGAACAAATGTATAAGAAAACAGCATCCGCATACGAAGCAGGTGGTTCGCAGCCTTATTCTTCTGGTCCTGGTCCAAATGATGGAAAGAGTAAGTCTGCTGGTAGTGGAAAGGGTGGCTCAGGTGAGGTTATAGATGCAGATTTCGAAGAACATTCCAACTGATGGGAAGAAAAAAGGCTCTACACCCTTTTTGATTTTCATTGGTTTTTTTATCGCAATTAACCTTTTATGGGTCATTGCTTCAAGGAATGATTCAAGTAGAATGCTGAAAAAGGGGGAGAGTGCTCCAGATTTTTCACTCCCTATTATCGGACATATGGAAGAAGAAGTCAGCCTTGAGGATTTAAAGGGGAAGGCTACAATCGTTCTTGTTTTCTGGGCAACATGGTGCCCTGCTTGCAGGAATGAATTATCATCTCTTTCGAGCAAGTTATGGGATTTTGAGAAAAGTGGGATTAAACTGGTGGGGATAAATCTCGACTACGGGGAAGAATCTATAGTTAGAGCATTCATTCAGAGAAATTCAATTAAAATGACCAACCTTTTTGGTAATCCGGGTGTTGCTGGAAGTTACAGGGTGACTTCTCTCCCTTCGGTTTATGTTCTTGACAGGGAAGGAAAAATTTGCTGGGCTGGAACTGGTTATACTCGCGCAGGAAGGCTCTTGTCTCTTGGACAAAAATGTAGCTAATATCGAATTTATTTTCTCTGCAAAGAATTATGTGAATCTTCAATTCATTTCCATTTTTTCATGGGCAAACAGTTTTGATAAAGATTTGATTATGGAGTAGATTTAAAAGTAATTAAAATGTTAATTATTCAGGAGGTAATCCACTGCAATTGAGAAATGCATCAATGCAACCTGCATCTTGAAGACATTGTCTGCAAGTTGTAGAATCTGGATTAGTGGCACATTGTAACATACAGTGGTCTTTAGTGCACTCAGCTATTCCTGCATAACAGTCTGCACACTCTGTAGAGAGATGTGTGGCATCAACAAGGCAATCTCTTACGCATTGACGGAAATTCGGATTAGAAATACATGTGAAACCGCAATTTCTGGAAGCTCCTTGAACATCCGCACTCCCAATTATTGCAAGGTCAGCAGAATTATTGCATGCTCCTGCTCCTCCACCTTCCTCAGTGGTTTCTGCTATTTCTGTGTCAACTGGTGCATCAATTGAATCAACAGTATCTTCGGCTGGAACTTCTTCAATATTGTCAATAATTTCCGCAACTTCTTCCTGAGGGGTTTCAATTGTCTGTTCTTCTTCTTGCGGTTCTATGGCTCCTTCATCTGTAGTTTCAGTAATCTCTATTTTTTCAGGAATAGCATCTTCACCCCCTCCCCCTCCTCCATTTCCACCACAAGAAACGATTAATGAAAGAGCAAAAAAGCATGGGAGTAAATAAAACATTTTTAGATTTTTCATTTTTTTCCCTCCTAAATTTATTATTTTTAATGTATTTAAACTAAAAATTTTTAAAAGTCAAATAAAAACATCTATGTTATTTCGAACCAGAGAAGAAAATCAAAATAGCCTTTCCGAAAAAAGGATTGTTATTATCATTTCTGTAATTGGTTCTTTCCTTACTCCATTTATCGGTTCTTCAATTAATATTACCCTTCCTGCAATAGGAAAAGATTTTGGTGTATCTACCGCAATGCTTGGCTGGATTGCTACTTCCTTTCTTCTCTCATCATCTATTACTTTATTACCTGCAGGCAGGCTTGCAGATATTTACGGAAGAAAGATTTTTTATACAATTGGTATGTTTATATTCAGTTTATCATCCCTGCTCTGTTCATTTGCACCTGACTCTGCTTCTTTAATAGTTTTCAGGGTTATTCAGGGAGTGGGGGGTTCAATGATTTTTGGGACGGGAGTTGCACTTTTGAGTTCTGTTTTTTCACCGGGTGAAAGGGGTAAAGCATTGGGAATAAATGTTTCTGCTGTTTATCTTGGAGGTTCTCTTGGACCTTTTGTTGGAGGAATTATTACAAAAAATTTTGGATGGCGAAGTGTTTTTATTATTAACGCAATTATTGGAGGATTCGTTGTTTTCCTGATTTTATGGAAACTGAAGAAGGAATGGGGAGGAATAAAAGGGGAAAAATTCGATTTTTCAGGGAGTATTATTTATGCTGTTTCCATTATTTCCATTGTATTAGGATTGACTTCAATAAAATCCTATAGTGGAGATTTGCTGCTTGCTTCAGGTCTTGCTGGAATAATTTTATTTATTCTTCATGAAAAAGGAAGAAAGTTTCCACTTTTTTCTGTAGAGTTGATTTTCAGGAATAGAATTTTTGCATTTTCAAACCTTGCTGCTCTGATAAATTATAGTGCCACTTTTGGAGTTGGTTTTCTGATGAGTCTTTACCTTCAACAGGTAAAGGGTCTCAATCCTCAGGAAGCAGGGATTGTTATGGTTTCTCAACCGGTTGTAATGGCTCTTGTTTCTCCTGTCGCTGGAAATCTTTCAGACAGACTTGAACCGAGGTTGATTGCTTCTACTGGAATGGGGGTTACTTCACTGGGGCTTTTTATGTTTTCCTTTTTAAATAAGGAATCTTCAATTTTGTACATAATAATAGCACAGATTATTTTAGGTCTTGGTCTTGGTATGTTTTCATCACCAAACACAAATGCTGTAATGGGTTCAGTTGGTAAAAATGTCTATTCAGTAGCATCTGCGATTCTTGCCACGATGAGAATCTGGGGACAGATGTTAAGTATGGTTATTGTGACTGCTTTTTTTTCATCACCAGCAGTTAAAATTAAAATTTCAACCATTAACATAGAAAATTTTATTCACAATATGAGGTTAGCATTCGTTATTTTTACTCTTATGTGCTTTGCTGGAATATTTGCATCAATAGCGAGAGGAAACGCTTCTCGTGCTGAAGAGTTAGGTCATTGAGTGTTAAACTCTTAGATACTTCTCACTATTGAATGGTCGCTTTGATTGTGAAAGAAAGAAATTTGCATTTTGAATTTTCATTAATTTTTAATGTCTGGAATATATTTCACATTAATCGATTTAATCCTTAAAAGGAGAAAAATTTTATGAAAAAAAGTTGGAACAAAATTGAAGTATTAAATCATTTTATTGTTTTGTTGCTTATTTCATGTAGCGGAGTATCAAAGCCTTCCGAAAAGAAAGTTACCACTACATTTGAAGAAGAGGGAAAACGGGTTGAAAGTGATTTAAAGGTTGTATTTACAGCACCTCATGGCACGGTTTCAGGAAAACAGCAAATACATGTTGGTTTTTCCAGTCCAGTGAAAAGATTGGCTACTGCGGAGAGTGAACCACTAATTGATGGAAAAACCCCATTCATAATACAACCACCTGTTGAAGGTTCATTTCGATGGCTCGGTTCTACAGTAGTAGCATTTTACCCTTCAAAGCCTTTACCAATGGCAACTTCTTTCGAAATAACAGTTCCTGCTGGAATAAAAAGTTTAACGGGAAAAGTTTTAAAAGAGCCATTTAAGTGGAAATTCGAAACTGAAAGGCCAGCAGTTGAGTATTCCGAGCCAGGTGATGGGTATAATTGGGCAATTCCTGAAGAAGAAGTAAAAATCTGTTTCAATCAATCTATAGAGCCTGCTGTTTTGAAAAGCCATACAAAAATATTTTCAGATAATGAAGAAATGGATTTCATTGCTTTCAGGGGGGATGAAAAACTCAAAAAAGAGATGTCCTGCTCTGGAGATTTAATTGTTTTAAAGCCTAAAACCACTTTCAAAAAGGGTTCCTCTGTTAGAGTTGTTATTGATAGCAAACTGACCGGGAATGAGGGACCTCTTGAGGTGAATAAAAAATGGGAGTTGAAATTCAGTGTCTATTCAAAATTTGTCTTTTCCAATTTAAATTGTGGTGATGAGAATAGAGAAAATTCTGAAATTTTGTGCTATCCTGACGATAAACCTCGCATAAAGTTTTCAAATAGAATTGATGAAAAAAATATCGGTAAACTTATTTCTGTTTCTCCGCGTGTTAAGAAATTTTCGCTAGAGGTAGATGATGAGTATGTTTATATTAGCGGTCTGTGGGAACCTGACACCACATACAGGATTTCATTTAATGAAGATTTAAAAGACGAGTTTGGGCAAAAATTAGAAGGAATAAGAGATGTCGTTTTTAGAACGCGGGATTATGAGCCATACTGGGATTTTAAATTTACAGGGAGTGTTTTTGAAAATAATTTTAAACCGGAAGTTTCAGTTGCGGTGTTGAATTATACTGGCATTGAAGGGTTTGTTTTAAAGCTTACAGATGAAAAGGAAATTATAGAAATACTTAGAAAGTATAATAATGGAGGATGGTCTTCGCATGATGAATTTGAAAATTTTCTGAAATCACATCCTTCCAGTATTCCATTATCTGTTGATACATCGCGAAAAAGAAACAGGGTTCAATATGTTTCTATTGACCTTACTGGTGGAAAACATTTCGATAACCCAAATGGTTTTTATTTTCTGAGTTTAGCAGCAAGGCAGGATAAAAATAAACCAGATTATTATGTAACAAGACCCATCAGAGTCACTGATATAGGAATAACTTCAAAAACATCAAAGGATTCCATATTAGTATGGGCTACATCACTTAGGTCCGGGAAGCCTGTTTCAAATGCTGATGTGAGGGTAGTAAATCGAGATGGAGAGGTTTTATGGACGGGGAGAACAGATGACGAAGGAGTTGCTTTAATTGATGTTAAGTCGGTTCGAGCGTGGTCAATGGGAGGTAGTAGTGAAGACGATTGCTCGTACATTTTTGTAAAAACTAAAGATGATTTAAACTATATTGATAGATGCGGGAGTGATTCCATATCTCCATGGCAGTTTGATGCTCCTTACAGTGATTCTGCAGGTGATTCAAGGCTTTTAGGCACTATAATTACTGATAGAGGCGTTTACAGACCTGGAGAAAGCGTAAAAATAAAGGGTTATTTGAGGGTTCTGGAAAAGGGGAAACTCAAAATCCCTCGAGATGAAGATTTCGATATTAAAATTTTAGATAGCAGGAATTCCGCAGTATTTAAAGGTAATGTTAAAGTAACACCTTTTGGTAGTGTAACTTCGGAATTCAGAATTCCTCCATCTGCAAGAACCGGATACTATAAAATTGAGGTTTTTCGAGAAGATAAATGGCTATCAGGTTCATTTCTTGTTGAAGAATATAGGGCTCCTAATTTCAAAGTATCGATTGACCTTCCAAAAAAGGAGTTTATCAGAGGGGAAAGAGTTAGTTTTTCCATGAATGGGGAGTACCTTTTTGGTGGCGAGATGGAAGGTTCTCCTGTGAGGTGGAGATTATGGTGCGGTGAGAGTTTAGGTGCTTTTTCGCCAGATGGGTTTGGTGATTATTCGTTTGGTGATATTGAATCATGGTGGTGGAGAAAAAAGGTAAGTCCTTCTTTTTCAGGTGATGGAGTTCTTGGTACTGATGGAATATTTTTAAAGGAAATCGAAAGTGATTTTCCTGAAGGGGAATCAAAGGCATTTTCATGCACTGTTGAAGGGACTGTTGAAGGTCCTGATAAACAAAGGATTTCATCTCGAAGTAGATTTTTAGTATTTCCTGCAGATTTTTATCCAGGACTGGGGCTTGAAAAAAAGGTTGTCTCTGCAGGAGAAAATATTTCTGTGAGAGTTGTAGCAGTTTCAATTGAAAAGAAAGAATTAGTTGAAAATAAAGATATTAAAGTAACTCTTGAACGGAGAACATGGGAACTTCACCATACAGAAGGGATGGAGGAAGATGATTATCGGGATTATGAACCTTCCTATAAAAAGATTTCTTCCTGCAGTGTAAAGAGTTCAAAAAATCCTGTTTTGTGTAAATTTAAGATTCCCCGGGGTGGTGAGTATGTAATTCGTGCAGAGGGAATAGATGCAAAGGGTAGAAGGGCGGTTTCTTCCACTGAATTATGGAGTGAAGGAAGCGGGGAGGATATTTCATGGCGGGATTCAGGGGATGTTTCTATGAAATTAGAAAGTGATAAGAAAATTTACAATGTTGGAGATATTGCAAAAATTATTGTTAAAAGTCCATTTTCTCCAGCCTATGCCCTTTATACTTATGAAAGAGAAACCGTTTTAAAACATTTTACTAAAAAATTGGAAAATAAAGCCAGTGTTTTTGAGATACCAATTACGGAGGAGATGATACCTAACATTTATGTTTCAGTTGTAGTTGAGAGGGGTAGAATAAAACCACCACCACCAAAAGGAGGAAGAGACCCCGGGAAACCATCTGTTAAGATTGGTTATCTCAGCTTGAATGTAGCTCCAGGAAAGAATTTGGATGTGAAATTGACAGTTCCCAGAAAGGAATACAGACCTCGAGATAAGGTTGAAATGGGAATCGAGGTAAAAGGAGAGGATGGGAAGGGGAGGAGAAGTGAGGTAGCTTTATTTGTGGTTGATGAAGCGGTATTGATGCTTACCGGATTTACTTTACCCGACCTTATTGAAATTTTTTATGGACAGAGATTTTTAGGTGTTGAAAATTCGGATAATAGGGTCTCGATTTTTCAGAGATTGATGAAATTTGAGATGATTAAAGGTGAAGAGATTGGAGGTGGAGGTGGTTCTGAGGAGGAGATGGCAGGTGGTTCTGGTGAGGGGATAAGAAGGCTGTTTGAAACGACGATATTTTTTGCACCGGAAATTATAACTAAAGATGATGGAAAATCATCAGTATCTTTTTCATTACCGGATAATCTTACAACTTTTACTGCATTTGCGGTTGCTCAAACAGAAGATTCGAGTTTTGGTAAAGGTAAAACAAGTTTTGTGGTGACGAAGCCGCTTGGGCTTACGAATGCGATGCCGAGATTTGCAAGAGTGGGTGATAGTTTTGATGCGGGAGTTGTGATTCATAACAGAACTGCATCAAAGATGGATTTGAAAGTGAAGGGAGATGTGAAAGGGGGAAAAATAAATGGGGAGAGTGTGAAAAGAATAACGATTTCTGCAAATTCTTCAATTAAGGTTCCTTTCCGGTTCGAGACGCCCGATTCGGGGAATATGGTCTCGAGGTTCTTTGCAGAGAGGGAAGATGGGAAAGTGGAAGATTCTATTGAAATCACAATTCCAGTTAAACCACCGTGGATTACGGAAGTAATGGCACTTTATGGTTCTACAGATACAGGTGCTAAAGAGAGTATTGCAAAACTGAGTGATGTTCGAAAGGATGTTGGAGGAATAGATTTTAGAATTTCAGGGACTGCACTTGTTAGTATAGATGAATCAATAGATGCTCTTTTGAAGTATCCTTACGGTTGTTCTGAACAACTTACAAGCAGACTTTTACCAATGATTGCTCTGGAGGAAATAGCAAAGGAATATGGTCTTGATATAAAAATTGAAAGAAAAAAACTTGAGGATGTAGTGACGAAACTTCAGAAATTTCAGCATTCATCTGGCGGGTGGGGTTTCTTTTCAGATGACAGATGTCCAAACCCATGGCTGAGTGCTTATGTGACATGGGGTCTCTTACAGGCAAAAAGGAGGGGTTTTTCAGTGGACGATGTAGTATTTGAAAGAGCCACTGATTTTCTTTCGAAAGTTTTGAAAGAGGAGAGCAGGACAGAGGATAATTGGTATTATGATTCATGGTGCCCATATATTCCCGATTGGTGGCGGCATGTTTCTCTGCCGACAAAGTCATTTGCAGCTTATGTCCTTGCAGATATGGGTAAAGCGGATAAGTTTTATAATGGATATCTATATGAACATAGAGAAAAACTCCCTCTTTTTGCAAAAGTTCTTCTTATGGAGGCAATTTATCTTCAGGAATCAGGTGGTAAATCAGGGGAATTAAAGAAACTTGATAAAACAACTCGGGAAATGGTTGAACAGCTTCTTCAGGAAGTTCTTTCAGGAGTAAAGCAAACTCCCTCATCTGCTTATGTTTCAGAAAATTTGGGTGACTATTATCAATATATTTTTCAGTCTGACATAAGGGATACTGCAATGACTTTAAGCGCTCTTCTTAAGATTGACCCGCAACATTTTCTGGTGCCTAAAATGCTCAAATTCCTTCTCGATAAAAGGAGAAAAGATGGAACATGGTTAACCACCCAGAATAATGCTTATGCTCTTCTGGCTATATCGGATTACTGGAGAACTATTGAACCTTTTGCTCCTGATTTTACTGCGAAAGTTAAGTTAGGTAAGGATGAGGTTTTATCTCATAGTTTTAAAGGTAGGGAATTGAAATATTTCAGTAAGGAGTTTCCGATGAGCGATTTTATAGAGAAACTCCCGGTTGAAGTATTATTTGATAAAAATGGTCCCGGGAAATTATATTATGCTATGGTTTTATCTTATGCCCCTAAAAATTTTCCGGAAGAACCTGTTGATAATGGGATGTATATAGAAAGGGAATATTTTTCGCTTGATGATTTTTCCCAAAAAAGCGCAGAATCCCTTTCCCGTTCTCTCTCTGAAGTGAAGGCAGGAACGAATGTAGTCGTGCATTTGACCGTTGTTGCACCTCAAAATTATGAATTCGTGGTTATTGATGACCCAATACCTGCTGGTTTTGAAGTTCTGAGTGAAAATTTTAAGACTACTTCTTATGCAGACATTGAATCGTTAGATAAAAGTAAAAGAACATACTGTGGAAATTCTGAAAACGAATGGTGTTTTAATCCATTTTATCATAAGGAAATCTATGATGACAGGGTTATAGCTTTTGCGGATTCATTGTCACCGGGAATATATCATTATTACTACCTTGTTAGAGCTACATCGAAAGGCAAATTCATAGTTCCACCTGCAATGGTTCAGGAGATGTACGAACCAGAGGTTTTCGGGAGAACAGGTTATACAATGTTCGAAATTAAGTAGTCGATGATAAAGAAAATAGTTACAATAATTACTCTTCCATTATGCTCAATTTTTTGCGGAGCATTATTTTTTTCCCATACTCTATCCAGAGACTTTGAAGTTCTTTTGAAACCTGAAAGATATAGTTCTCTTATCATTACCGATAGAAACGGAAAAGTATTGCGGGAAACCCCTTCTTCTTATGTCAAAACAAGAGGAAAATGGGTTAAAATTAATGAAATTTCGAGGAATTTTATAGATGCTTTGATTGCTGTAGAAGACCATCGTTTTTTCAAACATCCTGGTGTTGACCCTTTTTCCATGGCCAGGGCATTTTTAGATAATGTTTCTTCCATGAAAATAGTTTCTGGAGGTTCTACAATTACCATGCAGGTCGTTAAAATGGCAAAAGGGTGGGAGGGCAGGAAAGGGATAGATAAAAAAATATTTGAGATGATTGAGGCAATTTTTCTTGAAAGAAAGTTAGATAAAAATCAGATTCTTGAAATTTATGCGAATATTGCTGGTTTTGGAAATCTTACAAGAGGAGTTGGTTCTGCATCATGGCTCTATTTTCGTAAACCGCCGATGCACCTTACTCTAAGTGAGGCTTCTTCACTTGTTGCTATGTTAAAAGCACCTACTGCTCTAAGTCCTTATAAACATCCTGAGCGCCTTGAGAAAAGGAGAAAATGGGTTTTAAAAAGGATGCTTGAACTGGGTAAAATAGATAGACAGAGATTTGAATATGCTGTTAATAACCCTCCAGTTTACATGCCTCCTTCTCATCCTTTTTTGGCTCCTCATCTGGTAGATGAAATTATAGAGAGAGCAGGGAGAGAAAAGTTTAATACCGGTAAAATTGTAACGACAATTGATTCAAGTCTTCAGGAGGAAATTCAGGGAATTTTGAAAAATAGCGCTAACGAACTCAAAAGGTTAGACATTACAAATGCTGCGTGTGTTGTGATGGATAATAAAACAGGTGAAGTTTTATCCTATGTTGGTTCTACTTCTTATTTTGACGAAGAAAATGAGGGAATGAACGATGGTGTTATGGCTAAGAGGAGTCCAGGTTCTGCGCTCAAGCCATTTATTTATGCAGAGGGTTTTGCAAATGGTCTGCGTCCTTCGGATATCATTATAGATGAAGAAACCTTTTTTGAAACCCCTTCGGGGATTTACAGACCAATGAATTACGACGGGCGTTTTCATGGTCCTGTTACGGCAAGAGTTGCACTTGCGAGCAGTTACAATATTCCTGCCATGAAGGTTGCATGGTTTCTATCTGTTAACCATGTTCTTGAAACACTCAGGAAAGCTGGCTTTGAATCCCTTAAGAAGAATCCAGAGCATTACGGAGTTGCCATTGCTATTGGAGATGGAGAGGTTTCATTATTCGAACTCGTTTCTGCTTATAGTGCTATAGCAAGGGGTGGGGTGTGGAGAGAACCCATCATGGTTAAAAAAGCAGTTGATGGTTCAGGGAAGGAGATACATTTTTATCGTAAAAAGGACAGAATAGTGATGACTCCACAGATTAGTTTTATGTTAGCTGATATTCTTTCCGACCCTGTAGCGAGGACGCCTGGTTTCGGGATGAGGACTGTTTTTGATTTTCCATACCCTGTTGCAGTGAAAACAGGGACAAGCAACGATTACAGGGATAACTTTGCAATTGGTTTTTCTTCGGAAGTTACAGTTGGTGTCTGGGTAGGAAATTTTTCAGGAAAACCCATGGGTAATGTTTCAGGTATTACAGGAGCTGGTCCCATCTTTAGAAAAGTTATGAATGCTGCAATGAGGGGAAGAAGAGGAAGTGAATTTAAACCACCTCATGGGATAGTTCAGAAGAGAGTTTGTGCTATAACGGGTAAACTTGCTGGAAAAAAGTGTTCCCATTCATACCTTGAAAACTTTATAGAGGGTAATGAACCTCACGAATACTGTAATTGCCCGGCTGAATATGAGGAAGCCTTTTTACATGGTCAGGATATTACCGATCGTAAAATTGATGAAGTTTTAGAAATAATAACCCCTTCGGATGGAAGTCAGTTTATTATAAATCCTGATATTGATGTAAAATTGCAAAAGATTAAAGTTAGGGTGGGGGCAAGAAAAGATGACATGGTCAAATTATACATGGATGGGGAAATTGTCGGAGAAACTGGTTTTCCTTTTTTGTTTTATATACCTGCTCGTGAGGGAAAGCATTTCATAGAAGCAGAGGGGAGATGGGGACGAAGTTCAAAGGTTGAAATGGACATTCAGTAAAACGCTCATGGGCAAATTTTGCCCACCCTTAGAATAGAAAAATAAAAACCAAAAATTTATTTGCTTAACTTTGCATTTAAAAACTAAAGAAAATATACTTTTGTCATGTGCCAGCGGAGGCTAAATGTCAAACATTCGTTCTTTGTTTTATCTTTTTCAACCAGAATTTCTCCTTGTTGAATCATTTGACAGAAAAAAAGAAGCTAAAAAACAAAATTCTTCTCAGTTTTGTAGTAATTTTTTGCTTGAAGTTTAATCTGCCTGTTCAGTATTTTCCCGTTGCCCGGGCAAAGAAAGCCATCTGTCCTGAACTTAAAAATTCAGGCTGACAGGAGGTGGTAAATACCATAAGTAAGATGTCTTCACTATGATAATTATTCACTTCCTTTCCCCTGCTTCATTTCTGCTTTCAACTCGTCCCAGGCAATAGTGGATTCTCCTTCCCTCATCTGAGAAATTAGAATGTCGTAAAAATCTTCCCAAATTTCCCCCCATTCGGCAAGATCAATGAGGACTGCTTTTTTCTTTCCTTTTTCGTCAATAACAAATTGGATTCCTTTCATTTAAATATGCCTCCTTTTTTACTTTATTATAAATCAATAATTGTAGCACAAATCTTTTGAAATTGTTTTTCTCCTTAATAAGAAAGTTTAAATTTTGCCCTCTTTAATCTCCCGCTGAATCTGCTTAATTGCCTTATTCTTGAAAATTTGTCTCTTAATCTTTACATAATCGCCCATGCCAGAATCATATTGAAGAAGAAATCGTGTAGCATTAACAATTCCGAAATTTTTCACCAAAATTTCCCAACCCATTCTTCTAATAACTACATTATTCAGTTCTGCTTGTTGCTTAGGCATTTTCTAACACCTCCTTCCATACAAATATGACTGGGTTAACAATATAGGTCTTTAATTAATGTTGAAATTTATTAAAAATTCTTAAAATTTCATCATCGCAGGTAATAAAATAATCACAATTAGCATATTCAGCAACCGCAATATGCAGGGCATCAATGGAGGCAAACCCCATTTTTGTTAAAGTTGTTGCCCTTTTTTCAATTTTATAATTTAAAGGTTGTCTTTGTTTGCCATAAGACAGATACATATTTACTTTTTCCTTTCTTTCCGCAAAAGGATTTAAACTGTTCTCATAGATTAAAACCGATGAAATAACCAAAAAGAATTTCTCTTTAATGATTTCTTCGAAAATTGTAAGAAAAGATTCGGTTTCTAACCGGATCCTTATTTGTGTCTGATCATCAAATGGTCGATTATAAACACTTGTATCCAGATAGATTTTAAGCTTTGGTATTTTTCCCATATAATAACTATAATCTGAATTTTTCCCGAGTTAAGTAGGAGGAGTATTCTTAAATGCCTAAAATTTTCCGTCCCCTCATAAGGTCGTTGCCAGGTATTGAAGTAAAAAATTGGGAGAGGCAGGTGGGTGAATCAACGGTTGAGAAAATTTACTATGCCAGATGGAGAAGAAAGGGCTACCCTCTCTGGATCTTTTCTTACAGCGGTTTCACCCAAGGAGCTATAGAATTTGCGGTAGAAATGGGGGATATTGAATTGTATGAAATTGTCTAAAATATTTAGATTACCCATCCCATTCACAAAAATATCCCCGACATCTATCACACCAATTATTATCCCAGCGGTAAGAGCCTTCACTCCAATACTGACCACACTCTTGATCTGGACAACTTCCATCTGGCTGACCAGGAGCCCAGTTCGTGTAGGAAACAGGCTCGGCGGTGACCCACCGCCAAACACATAAAGAGTCACGATAGAGACCAAACCACACGTCCCATCCCATACTACTTGCCCAATTTAAAAGAAAAGTATCTTCCCCTGATGAGGTTGCAGTTGCGAGATAACCACCGATTGAAATGCATCTATTTCTTGCATCACTCCAGGAAAGACAAGAATTTTCTCCACAAAGAGCATAGGTATGAGCTAAATAATGACTAACTCTGCATCCAGAAGGGGTTGAAACACATCTCCCCATTATGCAGGATTGCCCAGGCGGACAAATTGTACCCTCATCAACTGTCCCATCACAATCATCATCAATCCCATTGCAAGTTTCCGTTGGAGGCACACAGGAACCCCATGTGCACCAATTTGAACATATTTTTGTTCCTGTTGTTCCGCATGTGGTAGTGCAGCTTTCCGTAATTCCTCTGCAGCATTCAAATCCGTCATCACAAACATCATCACAGTCATCGTCAAGTCCATTGCAGGTCTCTACTGGCGGAGGGGCATCAGGAGGGCAGGTTGCTGAACTACCAGTGCAATACTCCTCTGCATCGCAAGGACCTGTTGAAGGACGGCATACTGTAGTGCTGGGGAGGAATGCATCTCGTGGACAAGCTGCAGAGGTGCCTGTGCAATATTCAGCAATATCGCAGTCTCCTGCTGAAGGACGGCAGATAGTATCAGAGGAAAGAAAACTATCTACTGGACACTCAGCAGAAGTGCCACTGCAGTGTTCAGTAACATCACAAGGACCTGCGGAAGGACGACAAACCGTATCGCTTGAAAGAAATCCATCTGCCGGGCAAAGGGGTGAAAACCCTGTGCAATACTCGACAACATCACATATCCCCATAGACGCTCGACATTCATAACCACTCGGTCTAAACGAATTTACAGGACAATCAGGATTTGCTCCGTCACAACGCTCCTCTATATCGCATGCTCCTGCGGATACTCTGCAAACCGTTTCGCTTCCCAAGAAAGGATAATCGCAAGTATGAGAAGAGGTGCATATATTATCTGTGCAAATATGCCCATCGTCACATTCAGAATTGCTATGGCAAGAGAAAGTGCAATCGTTATCGCAACCATCACCTTCAATTGCATTGCCGTCATCGCATTCTTCAAATGAACCCGTATCTACAAAAGTGTCTCCGCAAACACTCACCTGGCATCTTCCACCCAGACATATTTTTCTCGGATCCGTTCCACACTCCGCTCCCTCTGGCGGCACATTCCTGTGAGCACAAGTATGAGTGGTAAGGTCGCAAAATTCTTCCCCATCACACACTTCATCATTGTAACACTCAAAATCATTATTACATTCAAAAGTGCAATCCTCCTTACATCCGTTATTACCTGGAGGTTCGCAAAACTCGCCAGCACCAGAATCAATGAAGCCATCACCGCAGATAGATTCCCTGCATTCTCCATTTAGACAAATGCTTCGTGGTTCACTAAGACAAACAAAACCATCTTCATGAGGAGTGCCTTCACTGCAAACATGATATTCCAAATTACAAATCTCTTCACCGTTGCAAATCTCACCGTCACTACAATCCGAATCTACATGGCATGAATACCTGCACTCATCAGTGCAACCGTCATCCGGATTGCCATTCTTTTCGTCATCGCATTCCTCACCATCATCAACAATGCCATTTCCACATGTAATTGGCACTTCTGATTCTATGTCCGTTGCTTCTTCTGTTAAATCCTCTTGCACATCTATCAAGTCTTTTTGTATGTCCGTTGTTTCTTCAAATAAGTCTTCTTCATAGACGCTATCAGCATGGCCATCTGTTTTAACTTCCCCTCCTCCACAAGAGAAATTGATGATACAAACAACAAAAAACATGCTGTAATATTTCTTCATTGCTGCCTCCTTAAATTCTGGTTTTTGTTTACCCTAATGTTGCATAAATTTTCATATTTTAATTAAGAATTAATGCATTAATTGGAGTTTTTCAAGGTAGTGAGAAATTTCCTCTTCAACGCAACTATTAGCACTCATGGTAAGAGTTAGATAACCATTTGGTTTTGAAAATCTACCTGCTCGCTGAATGAGATTATGACGGAAAGTTTGCGCTTTTTCAAATACCCAGAGAGGCGAACGCTTTTCTGATGTGTTCCTCTCAGGAGGATATGCAATTGTCTGCAGTTGCCTAAGAAGGTTATGAGCCATAACTGCAGAAATTGTAAAAAATTTATTTGCAAGGAGCCTTCGAGTGGGGA
>Ga0078972_1002363_pt1 | contig 62881 bp, 65 predicted proteins | sample YelNatPaOPGAMG01_FD_67568 | JGI IMG/M metagenome (GOLD analysis project Ga0078972, IMG submission 67568) | Hot spring thermophilic microbial communities from Obsidian Pool, Yellowstone National Park, USA - OP-RAMG-01 (SPADES assembly) (version 2) | ecosystem: Environmental > Aquatic > Thermal... | reverse complement strand
CCGAGAACTTTACGGACAGGGGGGAATTTTACGAGAAGTCGCAATCGAACCATTATGGGATTGAAACAGCGTGGTATCGTGACAAGTCTTTACGTAATACGTCGCAATCGAACCATTATGGGATTGAAACGAGAGCTCATTAACGCATGGTTTAGGGGGTTACTAAGTCGCAATCGAACCATTATGGGATTGAAACCATAATATCTAAAGCCGCCTCAGTTAATTCATCATAGTCGCAATCGAACCATTATGGGATTGAAACCCTTTTATACTTCAATTCCTTCTAAAGTAGGAGTCCCAGGTCGCAATCGAACCATTATGGGATTGAAACAAACTATAGCGATTAAAATCCCGACTCCATGGCCCCGTCGCAATCGAACCATTATGGGATTGAAACTTGCACGTGAAGTACTAAATGTCGAAAAAGCCAGAAGTCGCAATCGAACCATTATGGGATTGAAACAAAAAGGGTAAAAAAGAGGGGGAAAACGTTAAGTTTTGTCGCAATCGAACCATTATGGGATTGAAACTTCACTTTTTTCAAACTTAAAACTTTAAAACTCAATCGGTCGCAATCGAACCATTATGGGATTGAAACTGAGGCAAAAGGAAAGGTTCACAAGGAGGTAATCAAGTCGCAATCGAACCATTATGGGATTGAAACGAATTAACGAACCCGCGTCGGGCAATGATATAGGAAAGTCGCAATCGAACCATTATGGGATTGAAACCCGACACGTTCCCAATTAAACTTGTTCTTTTTCATGGTCGCAATCGAACCATTATGGGATTGAAACCGAACGTCAAAGGTTCTACAAACATGTAGGGTTCACGGTCGCAATCGAGCCATTATGGGATTGAAACTGTTCATGAAGTCCGCCATCTTTGCCCGTGCAGCGCGTCGCAATCGAACCATTATGGGATTGAAACCTCTAACTCTATTACGTTGGCGTTCCTTTTTAGAGCTTCTTCTTTTAGGAAGGGGTCTTTGGTGGCGATAATTACCTGAAAGTTTTCGGAGATTCTTTCTATCACATCCAAAAGCTTGACGCTTCTTTGGAAATCACAGGTCACAAAGGGGTCATCAAGAAGTATCATCCTTAAGGGATAGGGAGATCTCTCTATTAAGGCCAAACGGGCCGAAAGGTAAAGGGAATCCCTGGTACTTGCACTGAGCTGTCGTTCCTTTAAAAGCATTCCATCCAATATCACTTCCATACTCCTTTCGTTGAACCTAAACTCCTTAACCCTTTCGCCAACCACGTGAGAAAACCATTCCTTGACTCTACCCTGAAGGATTTCCATTAGCTCCCGATCAAGCCTTTTCTCAAGTTCATCAAAGAACTTATAAAGCTCAAAATAATCCTCTATTTTCCTCTCCAATTCCTCAAGCTCTTCCTTCACCTCTTCAAGCCTCATATACAAAACCTCTTCCCTCATCCCTATCATCTTTTCCCTTTCGGAAAGTCGCCCTTTTATCTCGTTTATCTCGCTAAGACATCTCTTAAGTTCCCCTTGTAAGTGTTGTCTCTGCCCTTCTATTTCCTTTTCCTCCACCACTTCTAAGGGCACATCCTCCAATTCCTTTAACCTCAAAGTGAGCTCCCTCTCCTTTTGCTCGAGCTCCTCCATCGAATTGGGAACTTCTTTTTTCAAAAGGCTTATCTCTAATTCCAACTTTTCTTTGGCTTTTAGCCTCTCTTCAAATTCGAAAAGGGAAGAAACACCCACCATAAAGAGCCTCTCCCTTAAAGCCTCCTCTTTCTCCTTTAGGCTTTTTTCAAGCTCCTTTAAAAGGACTCTTTTCTGGGAAAACTCCCCTTCAAGGCGATCGATCTCCCTTTGGAGGGTCTCCATTTCCTTCTGTAAGTTTTTCAACCTCTCATCATTCCGAATCCGTTGATCTTTAAGGGATTCCCCCTCTTCCTTGAGCCTTTTTTCCCTCCCATGAAGTTTTGATCTAAGGAAAAACCACACGCCAAAAGAAAGCCCCGCCCCGGGGATTAGCCAAAACTTTAAGGTCAAAAGAAAGACCCCAAGGGCCAAAAGCGAACCGATTAAAAGCAAATTCCCCAAGCGCTTTTGAAAGGCGAGCTTTTTTAGGTCTTTTTCGAGCCTCTCCTCTTGGAGAGCAAGGCTTTCTTCTTTTTGAGAAAGTTCTTTCGATAATTCTTCCTTTTCCTTTAACAGGCTTTTCCTTTCTTGAAGCTCCTCCTCATACCTTTTGAGGGCTTCTTCTTCAGATCGGTAATTTTTAAGCAGGCTCTCCTTTTGGGCTTCTAATTCCTTTAAGTCCAAAAACCTCTCACGGGTGAAAACCTCAAGTTTCTTCGCTTCCCCCAAAAGCCTCTCAAGGTTTTCCCTTTTGGATTTTTGGCTCAAAATATGTTCAAGCTCTTGCCTTATGTTTCTCTTTTCCCAGGCCTTTTTAAACCTTTTTTCTTTTTCCTCTATCTCTTTAAGCCTTTGATCCAAATCCCTCTCCTCTTTCTCCAGTTCCTTAAGCCGTAAAAGATCCTTCGGGTTATTTTCCAAAAGGCCGATTTTTTCCTTCAAAACTTGAAGCTCCCTCTCCAATTCTCCCTTCCTTTTCAACAACTCGCCCTCCTTTCGCTTGGAAGAAAGCCTATTACCCAATTGATTTTCGATTTCTTGGCGAGCCTTATAAAGCCTATCTATATCCAAAAGTTTGGCCTTAAAGTGCTGTAAAAAGGCCTTGGGTTCCTCTATATACAATTCGCCGGTCCTAACGAGATAAAGGTTTTTAAAATGCGTGGCATTTAGCTTAAGGATCCCCCTTTTGACCCACCTCTCTCTTTCCCCCTCTACCAAAAGTACCTCCGATTCACCTTGATAGGTCCTGGGAAGCCTGGGATCAGAAAGTAGCGCCTTCGTTAAGGCATCAAACAAGGTGGTCTTTCCCGCCTCATTAGGGCCGTAAATGAGGTTTAACCCTTTGGAGAAGTGAAACTCCCGGTTCCCTAAGACACCAAACCCTTTGGTCCTTAATGCCTTAATCCACATCCTCACCCAAAAGGTGAAAGCTTAAGGAGAGAAGCCTCTCAAATCGCTCCTTCCTTTCGCTTTCGCTTGGGATTTTTCGCTTTAGGTGTTCCTCAAGGAGTTTAACCATATTTCGTAACAACAGGTCCTCCTCGACTTTTTTGTAATCTATGACCTTTGGGACAAATTTGAATTTATCAAGCTCTTCAAACTCCTTAAGCTTGAAAAGGAAAAGCTCTCGATCTTTCACAAACCCGCTTAAGATCACCTGAAACCGCCCCTTTTCATCCTTCAAGGCCCGAAGTCTCCGAAAAAGCTCCTCCTCTTCAAGGTCAAAACCCAAGGTCCATCGGAAGGTGAGATGAGGGACTTGGGAGCCCAGCTCTATCTCCTCCACTCTAATTTTCCCCTCCCATAGGAGCAAAAAGGCCTTGCGCGGCCCCTCTTCTTTGAAGGAAAGGGGTTCGATACTTCCGGGATAACCGCACAAAATGCCCTTCTCCTCCCACAAGAGGCCATTATGGTAATGCCCTAAGGCCAAATAATCTATGGGGAGTCCTTCTATGTCTTTTCGGGAAAAGGGCCAATAGAGGGCTTGGTCCTCGGTCAAGTCTCCGAGGACCCTCGGGTTTTCAGTATAAGAAGCGTGACACAAAACCACTTGACAAGGCGCTTGCCTTTCGGGGGATAAATTCTCCAACACTACCTTTTGCCACGAGCCTTCAGGATGAAAGGGGAAAAGATAAAGCAAAAGGTCATCCCCTACCCTCAAGGGGGTGGGCCTTTTGTAAAAGGGTAAACCTTGGAGGTCCACTTGGAAATCGTGGTTCCCACAAATAGCCACCACCCTCTCCTTGAGGGGCGAAAGGGCTTCCTTTAAAAGTTCTTTCTCCCTTTGAGAGACCTCGTTATTATCGAAGAGATCCCCTCCTATCAAGAGGAGATCCACTTTTTCCTTGAGACCTATCTCCACCACTTTCTCCAATTGCTTAAGGATGTCTCCCTCTCGACCCTTTTTGCCGAAGTGAACATCCGCGATATGAAGAAGTTTTAAGCCCGGCATTTTATGGGCTCCCGGATGTTAAAGCAAAGGTTACATGAACGACAAGTGGACGGTCTCCTATCCCCTTGCTTCCACCTTAGGGGAAGATGGGGTTCCCTTATTAAGGGCCTTGAAAAAGCCAAAGCATCAATGCCCTTAGAGAGTATCTCCTTGGAAGTCTCATAGCTCCTTATCCCCCCTACCACGATCACGGGAAGATGGGGCATTTTCTCCTTCACCTTAAGGGCGTAAGGGAGATTATAGGCCTCGTTCTCATAGGGCTTTATGCCTTCTTTCATGATCTCCTGTTGGGGAACAAGACCTCGGCTTATCTCCACTCCATCGAGTCCGTAGTTTCTTAACTCCTTTAAGCTTTCAATTATATCCTCAATGGTGTTTCCTTCTCCGTTATCGGGTCCAAGTTTAATTATAAGTGGAAGCCCTGTCTCCTCCTTTATCCCCGAAATGATCTCCGCGATAAACCTTGTACCCCCCTCTCTTCCTCCATATCGGTCTTTTCGTCGATTTACCTTGGGGGAAAGGAAACAGGAAAGCAGATATCCATGGGCCCCATGAAGCTCGATGCCGTCAAAACCCGCCTTTTTGGCCCTTTTTGCCGCCTCAATGAAGGCCCTCTTTACTTTCTCCACCTCACTGAGACTCATCCCCTTTGCCCCTTTAAAGGGACTTGGGGAAAGCCTCTCCCCAGAAGCCTTAAAAGCCAAAGCCCCACCATGGGATAGTTGAACGAATATAAGCCCTCCTTCGGCCTTAAAAGCTTCCACAAGCTTCTTGAGCCCCTCGATCAACCGATCATCCCATATCCCCAGTTGTCCATCACTCACCTTTCCTTCCGCAGAGACGTATGCATGACCCGTTATACACAGCCCAACTCCACCTTGAGCAAGCTTCCTATAAACCTCAAGTAACTCCTCACTCACTTCCCCTTGGGGGCCGGCAAGCCTCATATTGGTGGCGGATCGAACAAAGCGGTTGGGTGATCTTAAATTGGCGATCTGGAAGGGATCAAAGGGTTCAACCATCCTCTTTCCCCATAAGCAAAAGGGCTTCCCTTATGATCTTGGCTCCCACCATGGCGGATGCCCCAGAGGGATCGCTCTGAGGGCTCAACTCCACCACATCCATCCCCACCACGTTTTCCCAAGGCAAAGCATAAAGGAAGTATAAAAGATCCTTAAAGGACCATCCCCCTGGCTCAGGCGTGGTTACCCCTGGACATACCGAAGGATCCAAAACGTCCAGATCTAAGGTCACGTAGAGGGGACCTTGGAAAAAAGCCGGATGAAGCGAGAAAAAGGGGTTCTCTCCGAGAAAAACGGTTTCCCGAGTCTCCCTTTCCCCCTTTTCCCACGACCTTATCCCCAGTTGAAAGACCCTGTGGGGACCGAGCTCTTGGACGATCTTTTTAATGACGGTGGCATGGGAGAATTCACTCTCTAAGTATTGATCCCTTAAATCCGCATGGGCATCGATCTGAAGAACCCGGATATCGGGATAAACTCGCTTTAAGCCCCTTATAACGCCTAAACTCAGAAGGTGCTCGCCTCCTATTATAAGCGTCTTTTTCCCTTTTTTAAAAAGATCCTCCCCAAAGGAAGCGATCTCCTCTAAGGCCTTCTTCGGATCACCTGCAAGAGGAAGATCCCCAATGTCACAAAAGGCCACCTCTTCTAAGTCTTTACCCAGATAAGGGCTAAAGCTCTCAAGGTTCCAGGAAGCCTCCCTTATAGCAGTAGGTGCAAATCGGGTCCCCCCTCTCCAACTGGAACCAAGATCCAGGGGGCATCCCCATAAGACCACTCTGCTTTCCTCAAATTGAGCCTTACTGCTCAGAAAGCGCAGTAATTGGGTGTGCAATCTCTAAGGCCCAAAAATAACGGCTGCAAAAGCGGCGCCGATCCTTGAGACCTTACATTCGACAGCACAACTCTTTATCTCCTTAAGCGGACGCCTCCTTAAAGCCATACCCTCCTCTACCATCCGCCTGACAATCCTCTCCGCTTCCTCCTTGGGGCCTCGAGTCGAAAACTCCATTATAAGACCTGCCTGCTCGCTCTCCTCGGGAATCCCCACCGCCACTGCCGCCGAGATGATCTCCCCCGGAACCTCACTTATGATGAAGGCATAAGCACAGGGCACAATACTACCTGCAGGGATCGGACTCGTGTCCTCTCGACATCCCGGAGGCAAGATGCTCGAAACCTTCACCAAATTGAGATCCCCAACCCCCGCATCCCATAAGGCCGCATCAAAGGCACCAAGAGGCGTGGAAGCCTCTCCTCTCCCACAAGTTAGGAAAAACCGTACCGGTCTTGTGAACAACACTTCACAACCTCCCTCGAACCAAAAGGTGTTCTCTTTTTACCTCGGGAACTTCCCCTCGGTACATCTCCATTATGCTCACATGCTCTGCTTCAAGCTCCTTCTTTATATACTCATAAGCCTTCCATGGATCGACCTTACTGCCACAGGTAAAAACGTCAACTGCCGCATACCCATATTCCGGCCAGGTATGAATGGCCAGATGAGACTCCGCAATAACCACCACTCCACTTATCCCATGGGGATTGAAGAGGTGAAATACCTTCTGCACAATGGTAGCTCCTGCTCGTTCAGCCGCCTCCATCATTATCTGCTCTATTTTTTCCTTATCATTTAATATATCCGTATTACAACCATAAAGTTCCACTATTAGATGCCTCCCTAACGCCCTCAATTTCACCCTCCCCTTCTTAATTTAAATCCCCAAGGATCTCAACCTCCCCTCTTTGCTCAATATAAAGCAAACCCCCGCCTTTCCTTTTCCGAGAACAGTCGGGGGTTAAAAATTAAAGCGCAACTACCCCTTAAGGGGCAATTGCTATTTCAAAATATACTTATCTTAAAAAGGATGTCAACCCTCCAAATTTTCCCGATTTTCTCCGCGGAAAAAGGACCTTTCGAAGGCCTTGTGAAAATCTGTCCAAGTCCCTTGGCTTCCCCTTATGAAGTCCAGGATCCCTTCTATTTTAGCATCCAGATCGTCAAGCCGGTGCAGTAGTTCGGCCTCTACGGTCTTTGGTCTCTCGGGAGAACCCCACTCTCCACGGCCGTGATGGCTTATAAGGATATGTTTTATCAAAAGGGCCTTCTCGGGAGGGAAACCCTCGATGGCCTCGATCTTTTTGGAGATCATCTCCAAGCCGATTACGATATGTCCAAGCAGTTTTCCACTGGTGGTATATTCGAAGGAGGGCTTGATCTGCAATTCTTTGGCCTTTCCTATGTCGTGAAGGATGGCCCCAGCCAGAAGCAGGTCCCAATCGATCCCTTCATAATGGCCCTTGAGACGGGTCACCAGCTTGGCCACCGAAAGGGTGTGTTCCAAAAGCCCTCCGAGCCTTGCGTGGTGAAGCTTTTTGGAGGCCGGAACCTTGAGAAAGGCTTCCAAAAAGGCCTCATCCCTCAAAAAACTTAGGACCAGCCTTCTCAAATAGGGGTCCTCGATCTGGAAAGCCAGTTCTTTCAACTCCTCGAGCATCTTTTGGGGATCCCGGCGAGGGGGAGGAATAAAATCCTCAAGGGCCATTTCCTCCTCGGAACAGGGCCTTAGGTCGAGGATATTGAGTTGTAACTGGCCCTGATAGACGATCACCTCGGCCTTAACGGTCACCAAATCCCCGGGATCGAAAAGAGCCCCTTTCTGTTCCACGTCTTCCCATATCCTGCCTTCGATCTCGCCGGTCCGATCCCGGAGTTTTAGTTTGAGGTAGGTCTGACCGTTTTTGGCTTGGGAGAAGACCTTCTCGGTCACCAAAAAGGAGGTCTCGATGATCTCCCTTTCCCTTATGTCAGTTACGTAGAGGGACTTCCCCATCGGAAATGATCATATCCCATCTTCCGAGGAATCTCCAAAGGCCTTCCGTCCTTAAGAAGCCTTAAACCCTGAGGTATGGTCCTTCCGACTTCCGTGAGCTTTATCCTCAACCTCTCACCGAGCTTTAAGACTTCCTCTCTTTTCTCCTCTTCTACGGTGAAAAGAAGCTCATAATCCTCTCCCCCTGAAAGGGCCAACTCCAAAGGATCAACCCCCATCTCCTCACATCTTTTTATAAACCCCTCCTCAAGTGGAAGAGCTCCAACCTCTATCTCCGCCCCCACCCGGGAAGCATCGATTAATCGCTCCAGGTCCTGCAAAAACCCATCGCTCACATCGATCATGGCCGAAGCAAGCTTCCCTTTGGCCAAAAGGTGGCCGAGTTCAAGCCTTATGGGAGGATAAAGATGCCTTTTTATGAATGGGCTCTCCTTAAAGCCCTTTTTTAACTCCATAAGCCCAAGGGCCGATCCTCCCAAAGTCCCGGAGACAAAAAGCCTTTCTCCCACCTTTGCCCCGGATCGAGGGATCCAGGAGTCCTTCTGGGCCTTTCCGATTATGGTGAGGGAGATCATCATCCTCTCACCTCGGGATAGGTCTCCTCCGGCAAGGCCCACGTTATAAAGTCTCGATAATTCATAAAGGCCGCGATAAACCCTTTCTACATATTCCCAATCCTCCTCCGGATTGGAGACCAACCCCACCACGTAAAAAAGGGGTAAAGCCCCACAGGAGGCAAGATCGCTCAGGTTGACCGCCAAAACCTTATATCCAAGCGCCTCAGGTGGGGTGAGGTCCTTTAAAAAATGAACCCCTTCGACCATGAGGTCCGTACTTACCAATAAATCCCACTCCCCCATGGGAAAAACCGCGCAATCTTCGCCTATTCCGGCCTTAAGGCCCTCGCCCTGAAATTCATAAAGCCTTTGGATCAAACCCACTTCGCCAAGTTCCTTAAGCTTCATCCCTCTTTTTGAGCCCCAAAAACTCGGCTATGCGGGAGCTATCCGGAGGGAGTTTAACGGGCCTATTCTTCAAGACCTCTCTGGGCCTTATGCCATACTCAGGAGGGAAGGCATCTTGGAAGTACATCTGTTGAAAGTTCAAAAACTTCAACTGATGAGAGGTGGAATTGACCACGAAGACTTTTCCCTCGGGCTCGATGACCCCTTCCTTTATGGCCCTTCTCAACCCCGCTATGGCCTCCCCTCCTTGGGTACAGACCACATGACCGTATCTGTTGGCAAGAAGCATCCCCTCCATGATCTCCTCTTCGGAGACCTCCACTGCCTTGAACTTCTCCCCGTAATGTTCCTCCACAAGCCTTTTTACCTTCGGGAAAGAGACGGGCTTCCCTATCATGGCAGCCTGAGCCACACTCGGCTTGACCTTCACGGGCTCATATACCCCTGTCCTTCTCCATTTGACGATGGGATTGGCGTGTTCGCTCTGAACCCCTAATATGGTTGGGAGTTCCTCTATTAGGGAGAGGTTCTTCAAGTCCAGAAATCCCTCCATTATGGCCGTCACGTTGCCGGCATTGCCTATCGGGACCACCACCACCAATCCCCGGGTATCCCATCCGAGTTGTTGAGCTACCTCAAAGGCATAGGTCTTCTGCCCCTGAATCCGCAGGGGATTCTTGGAGTTCAAAAGACATACCTCATACTTGGCCGAAAGCTCCTCCACTATCCTCATGCAGTCATCGAAAACCCCAGGTATCTCTATGACCACCGCCCCTGCCCCTAATACTTGCCCCAATTGTCCTTCGGTGACCTTTCCCTCGGGTAAAAGCACCGCCGATATGACCCTGCCTTTTGGAAGGTAAGAAAGATAAAGGGCACTTGCCGCCGAGGTATCACCAGTGGAAGCACAAATCCCAAGGACCTTTATCTCAGGGTGCTTTTTCAAGAGGTAATTTATAAAACTCACCGCCACCACCATACCCCGGTCTTTAAAACTCAAAGAGGGGTTCAACCCCTCATACTTCAAAAAGAAGGGCGCTCCTACAAGGAGGCTCAACTCCTCATTGGCCCGAACCATGGGCGTATGCCCTTCCCCAAGGTATATGATGTCCTCAAGGGGTATTATGGGAAGGACAAGCTCATAAAAGGTAAAGGCCCCCTTTAGGGCATCAACCCTCAATAAACGCCTTCGATCGAAGACCTCCTTCCACACCTTAGGGGGTACCTCTCGGAGACGTTCGAAATTTTTGTCCTCAATCCTCAAAAGCCCTTCACACCGGGGACAGGCATAAAGAAAGCGATCAAGCGGAGTGGAAAAGCCACACTCTATACAGCTATACCAAAGCTCCCCTTGAGGCTCGGGAATTAAAAGTTTCTCTATTCTCTCTTCCATTTTATCAAGGCCTCCTTACCCCTCTCTCCTCCTTTTAAGGACTGAACCAAAACCCCTATAAGGCGATGATAAAGGTCCTTAACGAAACGATTAAGCTTGAGCTTCACGCCATCCACCCATAGCTCAAGCTCCTGTTGAGGACCCAAAAACCTCTCCTTTATAAACCTCAAAAGACCCTCTACCTCACCCGTTTTAAAACACACAATCTGGGGATCCTCCACAAGGTCACTCACCACCGCTAAAACCCCTTTGACCTGGCGATAAAGGGGACCTTCCGGTGAGCCATTATAAACCTCGATCTTCGGATATTTGGAATTCTTAAAGCCCTCAACCAAGATGAGATCCACGCCTTCCTGCGATCTTATCACCTCCTCAAGAAGCCTTTCATCCCCTTCCTCCGAAAAAACCTGATACCCTCCAGGCCCAAGGAGAATCGCCCTTTTTGCCCCGGCTAAAAGAAACCTGGTCGTATCCTTCCCCTCGGGAAGGGCCTGAGAATGGTGATGGTGCTTTATAACCACCACCCTCTTCCCTTCCTCCCTTAGGACCTTAAGCAAGGCCTCGATTAAGGTGGTCTTTCCGCTATTGGACCATCCTATAATACACAGAACCTGAGCCATCAGTTTAATTTATGCTACCTCGGGGACCTTGACATCGTCCAGTCCCTTTCGTTATCCTTATTTCGGTGCCGAGGTAGCTCAGGCGGTAGAGCAGCGGACTGAAAATCCGCGTGTCGGCGGTTCGACTCCGTCCCTCGGCACCACCTTCCTGGAGGAAAAAGCTGAGTCATCAGATGAGCGAACTTTGGAATGCGGTTCTTGATCATTTAAGGGAGAACCTTTCTTTTAACGCTTATGAGACCTGGATAAAACCCCTCAAAGCCCGCGTGGAGGGCCAAACCCTGGTGATCGCTACCCCCAATAAGTTCTTCCGCGAATGGGTAAAGGAGAATTACCTGGCTCACATCCAAGACGCCCTGAGGAAGATCCAAAGGGATTGCTACCAGGTGGAACTTGTTGTGGAAAAATTCGAGGAGCAATCCACATCAGATCTACACGACCAAGAAAGGATACAACAGGCGCTACAATCCTTTCACCCCAGATATACCTTCGAAAACTTCGTGGTTGGAAATGGCAATCAATTGGCCCACGCCGCCGCTTTGGCAGTGGCGGAAAAGCCCGGTTTAAGGTATAACCCCCTCTTTATTTATGGAGGAGTAGGATTAGGGAAAACCCATCTGCTTAACGCCATAGGACAACACATAATAAAGGAACGCCGAGTCTCAGACCCGCTTAAGGTTTGCTACGTCTCTTCCGAGGAATTCACCAACGAGCTCATTAACTCCATTCGTTACGAGAAAATTGACGCCTTCCGAAATAAATATCGTACAATGGACGTCCTCCTCATAGACGATATCCAATTTCTGGCTGGCAAAGAAAGAACCCAGGTGGAATTTTTCCACACATTTAACACTCTTTACCAAAATAAAAAGCAAATAGTGATAACTAGTGATCGATTTCCTAAGGATATTGCAAATATTGAAGAAAGATTGAGATCCCGCTTTGAATGGGGACTTATAGTAGATATCCAACCTCCCGATGTGGAAACTAAAGTTGCAATATTGAAAAAGAAAGCAGAAATTGAAAATATTGATTTGCCAGACGATGTAGCTTTTTTTATTGCTTCAAAAATTGACTCATCTAATATAAGGGTACTTGAAGGTTGTTTAATTAGACTCGGCGCCTATGCCTCATTGACTAAAAAAAGAATTGACATTGAACTTGCAAAGGAAGCTTTAAAAAATATAATAAAAGAAGATCAACCTATAACAATGGAAAAAATCATTAATAAAGTGTGTAGTTATTTTAGGATTAAGCCTAAGGAATTAGTTTCTCAGAGGAGGATGCAGAAAGTAGTTGTTCCTCGACAGATAGCCATGTATCTGGCCAAAAAATATACTGATGCTCCTTTGGTAGAGATAGGTAGATCGTTTGGGGGGAGAGATCATTCTACGGTCATTCATGCCATAAAGAAGATAGAAGGGAAGTTGAAGAACGACGTGGTTTTCCGTGAAATGTTGGAGGAGCTTGAGAAGATGTTGAAAAGTTGATGAAGTTAGTAACTTGAATCGCCTTTTTTACAAGTATTTTCTTAATTTTAAAAGGGTTTGGTGAGTTTTCCACATTTTCCACAATGTGAGGAGGGGAGATGAAGATAAAAATAGAAAAAGAAAACTTTCAAAAGACCTTATCGAAGCTTCAGGGGATTGTGGAGAAGAGGACCATTTATCCGATTCTTTCTCATGTGCTTATTCAAGCTCGGGATGAGATATTTTTAGAGGCTACGGATTTAGAGATAGGCTTAAGGGAGAAGGTCCCGGGGAAAATAGAGGAAGAAGGGGAAGCATGTGTGGAGGCCAGAAAGCTCTATGAGATAGTGAGGGAGATGCCCAAAGAGGAGCTTTATTTTGAGACGGAAGATAACTTCTGGGTGAGGATCTCAAGTGGTAATATCTCCTTTAGATTAGCGGGGCTTGACCCCAAGGATTTCCCTCGTTTTTCCGAAGTCAAGGAAGAGGCCTTCGTGATAAATGGTTCGGTTTTGAGGAAGATGATAAAGAGGGTTTCCTTCTGTGCCTCTTCTCAGCAGTCTTCCATGAACTTACATGGGGTTTTATTTGAAGTAGAGAAGGGCTTTTTGCGACTTGTGGCCACTGATGGTCATCGTTTAGCCCTTTGTCAGAGTGAGGTAGAAGGGGCGATAAAGTCGGCCCAATGGGTATTACCTAAAAAGGGGGTTATGGAGATAAGGAAAGTATTCGATAAGGAGAGCAGGTTAAGCGTTAAGAGCAAGGAGAACCTCCTTCATTTTGAGGGAGAAAAAGGCCTCCTTTCGGTAAGGCTTTTGGAAGGGGGTTTCCCCGAATACAAATATGTGCTTCCCTCAGGTCTTGAGAACAAGGCCCTTATCGATCGAGAGAACTTCCTTCGAGCTCTAAGAAGGGCCAGTGTGTTTTCTGGTGAAAAGGGAGAAGGAGTGAAAATGAGTTTCTCCCCTGATGGGAAATTTGAACTTCAAGTGGAAGGCCCAAGCGGAGAATACCGGGAGGATCTGACCATTCAATATGAGGGTTTTCCCTTGCGGATCATGTTCAACGCCCATTACCTCATTGAGGCCTTAAACGTCATGGAAGAGGATAAGATCAGGTTCGAGTTGAGGGATCAAGAGAGTGCCGCCCTTTTAAGAGAAGAGAAAAATGATGCTTATCTTTATGTAGTAATGCCCATGCGCATGTTAGAGTGAGGAGGTAGAAGTTGCCCACTAGTTACACTGCCCAAGCCATAAAGGTCCTTGAGGGTTTAGAAGCGGTTAGAAAGACCCCGGGTATGTACATAGGGAACACGGGGTTTGAGGGATTGCACCACCTGGTGGAGGAGCTCGTTGACAACAGCATCGATGAAGCTCAGGCGGGTTTTTGTACGGAGATAGAGGTTATCATTCATATGGATTCCAGTGTGAGCGTCAAAGATAACGGAAGGGGGATACCCGTCGATATACACCCGGAAGAAGGGAGGCCCGCTCTGGAGGTGGTGCTCACCAAGTTACATGCAGGGGGTAAGTTTGAGGAAGGCGTGTATAAGACCTCGGGTGGGCTTCATGGGGTTGGATTATCGGTGGTGAATGCCCTTTCGGAGTATTTGGAGGTTGAAGTCATAAGGGACGGAAAGAGATGGTGGCAAAGATATGAAAGGGGTAAGCCGGTTACCCCTCTTAAGGTAAAGGGATATGCCCAGGGAAGTGGCACCTCCATAAGGTTCAAGCCTGATCCTGAGATATTCGGGGACTTGGAGTTCGACTACGACCATTTGAGTCACAGGTTAAGGGAGTTGGCTTTTTTAAATAAGGGGATATGTCTAACCCTTCAAGACGAAAGGATCGGTAAGAAGGTGTCTTATTGTTATGAAGGCGGCATTAAGGAAATGGTAAGGCAATTGAATAAGAACAAGGTCGTTATCCATGAAGAACCAATTTATATTGTGGGGGAAAGGAACGGATGTTTTGTGGAGGTAGCCCTTCAGTACAATGATAGTTTCAATGAAAACATACTCTCTTTTGCTAATTGTATAAAAACTACCGAAGGAGGTACTCATGTAATTGGTTTTAAATCCGCTTTGACAAGAACGCTTAATAACTTATTTAACCAAAAGGGAGGACAAAAGGAACTTAAGGAGGGTTTAAGCGGTGAGGATGTAAGAGAAGGGCTTACGGCGGTAATAAGCGTTAAACTTTCGAGGCCTCAATTTGAGGGGCAAACTAAGACTAAACTTGGCAACAGTGAAGTAAAGGGCATAGTGGAATCCATAGTAAACGAAGGGCTCTCGGATTATTTGGAGCGTAATCCTCAGGAGGCGAAAAAGATATTGTCAAAGATAATAGAGGCTGCCAGGGCCAGAATAGCGGCTAGAAAGGCCAAAGAGCTGGTGAGGAAGAAGACTTCCATTGAGAGCACCATTTTAGCGGGTAAGCTCAGCGATTGTCAGGAGAAAGATCCGGAAAAAAGGGAGCTTTTTATAGTGGAAGGAGAAAGCGCGGGGGGTTCGGCAAAGCAAGCCAGGGATAGGCGGTATCAGGCCATTTTGCCCATAAAGGGCAAGATCATAAATGTGGAGAAGGCCAGAATTGACAAGGTGCTTTCCAATGAGGAGATCCGCACCATCTTTGCGGCCCTTGGCATGACCCCTTTAAAGGAAAATTCCTCCGATGAGGTGAAGTACCATAAGGTGATAATAATGACCGATGCTGATGTAGATGGTTCTCATATAAGGACGCTTCTTCTGACCTTTTTCTTCCGCCAGATGGCCTCTCTCATAGAAAAGGGCTACTTTTACATAGCCCAACCCCCTCTTTACAGGGTAAAAGTAGGGGAGGAGACAGTTTATTTGAGGAGTGACTCGGACTTGGATGAATTTGTGATTCAACGGGCGGTTAAGAAGATAAGACTTCGCCTTCCTTCCCGAGAGCTTGAAGAAAAAGAGCTTTCGGCTCTTATGAAAAAGGCCTTTGAGTTCGAGAGGGTCCTTTCCCTTTTGGAAAGGAGGGGCATAAGTAGGTTATTGGTTTTGGAGATGTTGAAATTACAATTAAAACAAAAAGAGGAATTCCTTTCCCAGGAGGTTTTACAGAAGCTCGTTGACGACCTCAAAAACCAAGTACAAGTGAGGATTATGGAGACGGAGGATGGGGTTTACGAACTTTATTTTACCGATCTTGAAGGAAGAGGCAGGAAGATAAGCTGGGATTTCCTTCAATCTCCCGAGTATAGGAGGCTTTTACTGCTTTATGATGACCTAAAGGACCTTTTTGTTTCCTTTCCTCTTACGATCTTAAACGAAGGCCGAGAGGAAAGGGTGAATGACCTTTTTGAACTCACTCGGAAGGTCTTGGAAGTGGGCCGAAAAGGGCTTTATATCCAAAGGTATAAAGGCCTGGGGGAGATGAATCCCGAACAACTCTGGGAGACCACCATGTCTCCTGATACGCGGTCACTTTTGCAAGTCCGGATAGAAGATGCGGTTCAAGCCAATGAGATATTTAGCATCCTCATGGGTGAACAAGTGGAAGAACGAAGAAAGTTTATCGAAAAAAACGCTCTAAGCGTTGAAAACATAGATATTTAACGTTCTTCTCAAGGTTTCAAAGGTGCTAATAGGGGTCACTGGAGGAATATGTACGGGGAAAAGCACGGTGGCTCGGATTCTGTCGGCCCTCTTGGGGCTTGACCTTGTTAATTTGGATCAGATAGCCCATGAGATCCTCCGAAAAGGGGAGGTGGGATATTCAAGGGTTCTTGAGGCCTTTGGAGAGGGGATCCTCGGTCCCGATGGGGAGATCGATAGAAAAACGCTCGGTCGGATCGTGTTTGAGGATCCGGAAAAGAGGTTTTTGCTGGAGGGAATTGTTCATCCCTTGGTGGAAGAAAAAATGTTTAAGCTCATCGAGGACTCAGGAAGAAACTTAGTGATAGAAGCACCTCTTCTTATCGAAAAGGGCACTTGGAAGTGGATGGATTTCGTGATATTGGTTTATTGTCCTCCTGAAGTTCAGATAAAAAGGCTCATTCGACGAGACAAGTTGGACTCTAAGGCGGCAGAAAGTAGGATTAAAGCTCAGCTTTCTTTAGAGGCCAAGTTCCCTATGGCCCATTATGTGGTAAATAACGATAAGGATTTCCTCTATTTGAGAGATCAGGTCTTAAAAATAGGCCTTGAGATTTTAAAACACGCCTCAAGGAGGTAGCATGAATGTCCTGAATCTTACCGAACTTAAGCGGATGAAGATGAACGAGATCCTCGCACTGGCGTATGAATACGGGATCGAGAACCCTTCGGGTATGCGAAAAGAGGACCTCATTTATGCCATCCTTAACGCTCACGCTCAACGGGATGGGGTGATTTATGGGGAAGGCGTTCTGGAGGTTTTGCCAGATGGGTTTGGGTTTTTGAGGTCCCCTGAAAACAGCTATCTTCCCGGGCCCGATGACATTTACGTCTCTCCCTCCCAGATAAGGCGTTTCAACCTTTTGACCGGCGATACGGTGAGTGGACAAGTTAGACCTCCCAAGGAGGGAGAAAGATATTTTGCCCTTCTTAAAGTGGAGAAGATAAACTTCGAAGATCCCGAAAAAGCGAAGGAGAGGGTGCTGTTTGATAACCTCACGCCCCTTTATCCCATGGAGAAGTTCAAACTGGAGTATGACGAAGAGGATTACTCCACCAGGATCATGGATCTCCTAACCCCTGTGGGGAAGGGACAAAGGGGGCTCATCGTTTCTCCACCCCGGGCCGGAAAGACCATGCTCCTTCAGTCCATAGCCCATGCCCTCATGAGGAATCATCCGGAGGTTTATCTTATCGTGCTTTTGATCGATGAGAGGCCCGAAGAGGTAACCGATATGGAGAGGACTGTGAAGGGTGAGGTCATAAGCTCCACCTTTGACGAACCGCCTCAAAGACACGTTCAGGTGGCCGAGATGGTCATCGAGAAGGCGAAAAGGCTTGTGGAATACAAAAGGGATGTGGTCATATTGCTCGATAGCATTACCCGTCTTGCGCGGGCTTACAATGCGGTGGTCCCCTCTTCGGGTAAGGTACTTTCGGGAGGTATTGAGGCCAGTGCCTTGCAAAAGCCCAAACGTTTCTTTGGGGCAGCCCGCAACATTGAGGAAGGAGGAAGCTTGACCATCATAGGCACGGCCTTGATCGAAACGGGAAGCCGTATGGATGAGGTGATATTTGAGGAGTTCAAGGGCACCGGGAATATGGAACTGGTCCTTGACCGAAGGCTTGCCGATCGAAGGATCTTTCCCGCCATTGACATAACCCGATCTGGCACCCGAAAGGAAGAACTCCTTCTTGACGAATGGACTCTTTATCGGGTCTGGCTTCTGAGAAGGGTATTGCTGAACATGACCCCAATTGAGGCGATGGAATTCCTTCTTGACAAAATGAGGGGAACGAAGTCCAATAGGGAATTCTTGGAGAGCATGAACCAATAAGCGTTGTCTTTGTTAAAAAGAAGTGTTATCCATTTATGGAAAGGAGGAAAGGAGATGAAGGAAAATATCCATCCCCCTCTTTATGAGATCACCATAACCTGTGCTTGTGGTGCCACCTTCAGGACCCTTTCTACCAGGAAGGATTACAAAGTGGACATCTGTTCCAAGTGTCATCCCTTCTTTACGGGCCAACAGAAATTGGTGGACACCACCGGTAAGGTGGAGAAATTCCAGAAGAAATATCGGAAGTTCTTCGAACAACAAGGGGAAGGGCAATCCACTTAAGTTATCGTGCTGCTTGAGAAAGTTCTCCAAAAGCTGGAGGAGATAGAGAAGAGGTTCGAAGAGGTGGAGGTCTCTTTGTTACGGGATGAGGTCATCACCGATTCCGAGCTTTATCAAAAATACGCTAAGGAGCGTGCCGAGCTCAAGAGAATCGTCGAGCCCTTCCGTCAATATAAAGCCCTTCGGCAAAAGCTTAAGGAAGTGGAGGAACTCTTGGAGGACCAAGACGAAGAGCTGAGGCGCATAGCCCAGGAAGAGAAAAAAGAGCTGGAGGAGAAACTGGAGAAGTTGGAAAGGGAATTAAAACTTGCCCTTCTGCCTAAGGACCCAAGGGATGAGCGCAACGTCATTTTGGAAATAAGGGCTGGAACCGGAGGAGAGGAGGCGGCGCTTTTTGCTCGCGATCTTTTCCGCATGTACACCCGTTATGCCGAACGCTCGGGATGGAAGGTGGAACTTTTAGATGCTCACCCCACGGGTCTTGGTGGGTTTAAGGAAGTGATAGCCCTAATTCAGGGCAAGGGGGCTTACAGCCGTTTAAAACATGAAAGTGGGGTCCATCGGGTTCAGAGAATCCCCATAACTGAAGCGCAGGGGCGCATTCATACTTCTACTGCTACCGTGGCGGTTTTGCCCGAGGCCGAAGAGGTGGAGGTTCAGATTGACCCGAAGGATTTAAAGGTGGAGGTCTTCCGGGCCTCAGGCCCTGGAGGTCAACACGTGAACAAGACCGAAACCGCCGTCCGAATAACCCATATCCCCACGGGTATAGTGGTTCAATGTCAAGACGAGCGATCCCAACATCAGAATCGGGCTAAGGCCATGAAGATTCTGATGGCCCGTTTATTGGAGTTAAAGAGAAAAGAACAAGAAACCCAGATAGCCAAGGAGAGGAGGAGTCAGATCGGTAGTGGGGAAAGAAGCGAGAAGATAAGGACCTATAACTTCCCTCAGAACAGGGTCACCGATCACAGAATCGGCTTGACCCTTTATAACCTTCAAGAAGTGCTTGACGGAGACTTGGATGAACTGATCGATGCCCTGATAGCTTATCGGGAAGCGGAGGCTTTAAAGAAGATGGAGGAGGCTTGAGGGATTTGGAAAAAAAGAAGGCTTCCCTCGAAGTCCTGAAAGCCCTTTCCATCCTCACCCAAATCCTTGAGGAAGGAGGTATTTCGTCTGCCCGACTGGAGGCGGAGGTTTTCTTAAGTTATCTCCTCGGGAAAAGCAGGGCCGAGCTATACACCTTAAAGAGGAAGCTTAAGGAGAAGGAACTTCTGGCCTTAAGCGATATGGTGAAAAGGAGGCTCCAAGGGGAGCCGGTGGCTTATATCATAGGGGAAAAGGAGTTTTGGTCATTGAGGTTCAAAATAACTCCAGCTTGTTTAATCCCCCGACCCGAGACGGAACTACTGGTAGAGGAGGTCTTGAGGCTTTCGTCCTCTTCGGATGGTCCCCTGAAAATTCTCGACATAGGAACGGGTTGTGGGGCCATAGCGATTGCTTTAGCCAAGGAATTGCCTTCTGCCCGAATATGGGCCAGTGAGAGATCTCGCGAGGCCCTTAAGGTGGCCGAGGAGAACGTGGCCCTTCATCAGGTAGGGGATAGGGTCTTTTTGGTGGAGGCCGATCTTTTCCCCGAAGAAAGGGATTTTTCCTTCATCGTCTCAAACCCGCCTTATATTCCCACCCAGGAGATCTTTAATCTGCCGCCAGAGGTGAGGGATTATGAACCGCTTGAGGCCTTGGATGGGGGGCCCGATGGTTTTTCGGTGATAAGGCGGATAGTGGAAGGGGCTGGTAGGTACTTGAGGGAAGGGGGATGGCTTCTACTTGAGGTCGGATATGGGCAGGCTGAGAAGGTGGAGGAGCTTTTCAGAAAAGCGGGTTTTAAGGAAGTAAGTTCCGTGAGGGATTATGCGGGGATAAAAAGGGTCGTAAAAGGAAGATGGGAAGGGCTTATAAGATAGAAGGAGGTTTTAGGCTCAAGGGCCGGGTGAAAGTCAGTGGGGCAAAAAACGCCGCCTTGCCCTTAATGGCTTCTTCGCTTTTGGTGGAGGGGCCTATCATCTTAGAGAACGTCCCCCGCGTGAAGGATGTGGGGACCTTTTCGCTTCTTCTAGAAGGGATGGGGGTCAAGTGCGAATGGATTTCCCCTTCCACCTTGAAGCTTGATGCAAGTAACCTCAGGGAGGTGAAAGCCCCCCATGAACTTGTAAGGGCTATGAGGGCAGGCATTTTGGTCCTTGGACCACTTGTCGGAAGGATGGGTGAGGCGCAGGTCTCCTTTCCGGGAGGATGCGCCATAGGGGCCAGGCCCGTGGATCAACATCTTAAAGGGTTGGAACTTTTAGGGGCCCACATAAAGGTGGAAAAGGGGTACATTTATGCCAAGGCGAAAAAGCTAAAGGGGACAAGGATTTATCTGGATGTTCCTACGGTCACCGGGACTGAGAACCTTCTTATGGCTTCAGTTTTTGCCGAAGGGGAGACGGTGATAGAGAATGCGGCTTTGGAACCCGAGGTGGTGGATCTGGCCAAGGCCCTAAAGGAGATGGGGGCCGAGATAGAGGGCGAGGGAACCCCTACCATAAGGATACGGGGAGTAAAGGAACTTCGACCGATTACCCATCGGGTGATCCCCGATAGGATCGAGGGAGGGACCTTTCTCATCGCCACGGCTTTGACCAAGGGCAACGTTTTGGTCGAAGGGATAGAGGTAGGGCACTTGGAAGCCCTGATGAGCAAACTCACGGAAGCAGGGGTTATTTTCCAAAGGGAAAACGAAGGGTTAAGGGTCTCCTTTCATTCAAGACCCAGGGCCGTGGATGTAAGAACCGCACCTTACCCCGGGTTCCCGACGGATCTTCAGCCCCAATTCATGGTCTTAATGTCCATAGCCCAAGGGCTTTCGGTTATCACCGAGACCATCTTCGAAAACCGGTTTTTGCACGTTAACGAACTCAATCGTTTAGGTGCCAAGATAAAGGTACAGGGACAAAACGCCATTGTGGAGGGAGTGCCCTATTTAACGGGGGCGCCAGTCATGTCCACCGACCTACGAGCAAGTGCGGCCTTGGTGTTGGGGGGGCTTGTGGCCGAAGGGGAAACGGTGGTGGGGGGGATTGAGCATTTGGAAAGGGGATATGAGAACTTTAAGGAGAAACTCCAAGGGCTTGGGGCTCATATAGAAGAGGTGGAGATAGATGAGAATAATTGAGACCTCCCAAGGGGATTTTGACCATTTTTGGAAGGAGACCCTCAAAAGGAGAGAGGACGCCTTTCAAGGGGTTTCCGAAAGGGTGAAGGAGATCCTGGATAAGGTAAAAAGGGAAGGGGATAAGGCATTGTGTGAATTAACCCAGCAGTTGGATGGGGTAAGGCTTGAACCTGAGAAGCTGGAGATAAAGAAAGAGGATTGGCTTAAGGCGGAAAAAGAGCTTGATTCTTCTTTAAAGGAAGCCCTTTTGAAGGCCAAAAGGGAGATCGAAAATTTCTCTCGCTTTTCCCTTCCTCGGGATTGGATGGAGGTAAAGGAGGGTCTTATAAGGGGTGAGGTCTTTAAGCCCGTCGAGAAGGTGGGCCTTTATGTCCCTGGGGGCAGGGCCTCTTATCCCTCTTCGGTTTTAATGGGCGTTATTCCCGCGGTAATAGCGGGGGTAAAGGAGGTCATCGTGGTAAGCCCTCCTCCTCCAAGGCCTGTTCTTCTTTATGCGGCTTTAATAAGCGGCGCCTCAAGGTTTTTCCAAATCGGAGGGGCTCAGGCCATAGGCGCTTTAGCCTATGGTACCGAGAGCATCCCCCGGGTGGATCTCATTGCGGGGCCAGGGAACCTTTACGTTCAAGCGGCTAAAAAGCTCCTTTATGGCCAAGTGGGGATCGACATTTTGGCCGGACCTTCCGAACTTTTGATCCTCTCCGATGGCACCACTTCCCCTTATAAAGCCGCCCTTGACCTTTTGAGCCAGGCTGAACACGACGAGGAGGCCTGGGCCCTGTTGATCACCCCAGACAGGTCATATGCTCAGAGAGTACTCGAAGAGATGAAAAAACTTATGGAGGGCTTCATAAGAAGGGAGATAGCTGAAAAAAGCCTTAAAGAGAATGGCCTTATTATCATTGTGAGAGACTTAAAAGAGGGTATGGACCTGGTTAACCAATTCGCCCCTGAGCACCTGGAGCTTCACCTTCAAGAACCTTGGCAATGGCTCGGGGAGGTGAAAAACGCGGGTTCGGTGTTCGTAGGGGAGGAGACTTCAGTAGCCTTTGGGGATTACTGCGGAGGGACCAACCATATTCTGCCTACGGGGGGAGCTGCGCGTTTCAGTTCTCCCTTGGGGGTTCAGAACTTCCTTAAAAGGATACAATTCCTCTGCTTGAGTGGGGATAAGCTTAAGGAATTGGCCTGGGCGGGAGTGAGGCTATCGGAGGAGGAAGGGCTTTTCGGGCATAGGGAAGCCCTTTTGGGGAGGCTAAAAGATGGATAGAAAAGCCGAGGCTTTAAGGAAGACAAAGGAAACGGAGGTTGAGGTCTATATAAACCTGGATGGTAAGGGAGAAAGGGAAATAGAGACTCCTATTGGCTTTTTCAATCACATGCTAGACCAACTTGTCGAACACTCCTTATTTGACCTCAAGGTTCGGGCAGAAGGGGATGTGAAGGTGGATTATCATCATTTGGTCGAGGATGTGGGTATATGCCTTGGAGAGGCCCTTTTAAAGGCCTTGGGCGATAAAAAGGGGATAAGGCGTTTTGGCCATTCCATTTTGGCCATGGACGAAGCCCTGGTGCTTGTGGCCCTCGACATTTCGGGAAGGCCCTTTTTGGACCTCAAGGCCGATTTGAAGGGAAAGGTGGGGGAGTTCGATTTTGAACTATTGGAGGTCTTTTTCAGGGGCTTTGTGAACCACGCGCTTTTGACCCTTCACCTGAGGCTCTTTGAGGGAAAAAACCTTCATCATATAAGCGAAGCCTTTTTTAAAGGGTTGGCCCTCGCCTTGAGGGAGGCAGTCCAACTGGATCCACGAAAAACGGGGGTTCCCTCAACTAAGGGTCTCATTTAATGCTCATAATTCCAGCCATAGACATAAAGGACGGACATTGCGTGAGGCTTTATCAGGGTCTTTTTGAACGGAAGGTCCTTTACTCTAATGACCCCCTCGAAGTGGCAAAAAGATGGGAGAAAGAGGGAGCAAAATGGCTTCACCTTATCGATTTAGACGGAGCCCAAGGGGATCCGCAGAAAAACCAAGTAGTTATACTTGAGATCTTGAAAAACACCGGTTTAAAAATCCAATTGGGAGGGGGCATAAGGAGTCTTGAGGATGTGGAGAGGTGGTTTTCTTGGGGCGTTCAGAGGGTGATACTTTCTACCAGGGCGATTTTGGATGAGGAGTTTTTAAAGGAAGCCTTAAAAATTGCCCCGGAGAGGATCGTTCTGGCCTTGGATGTAAAGGAAGGGGAGCTCATGATCGATGGATGGAGGAAGGGGAGTGGGCTTAAGGTTTTGGATTTTGCCAAGAGGGCGAAGGACTTAGGGGTTCGGTTGTTCATTTACACCGATATATTGAGAGATGGGACCATCGCGGGTCCCAACTTCCAAGGGGCCGAAGCTTTGAGCTCCCTTCAAGTTCCCTTCATCCTGTCGGGCGGCATTTCCTCGTTGGAGGACATAGAGCGTTCGGCGAAGATACCCTACCTTGTGGGCGTGATAATAGGGAAGGCTCTCTACGAGGGTAAGATCGACCTAAAAGAGGCCATAAGGAGGTTTGGTGAGGGATAAGGGGGTGATTGTTTTCGTGAGCTTCTTGGGGATTGGGAAGATCCCCTTCGCCCCTGGGAGTGTGGCCTCCTTAGCGACTTTGCCTATCGCTTTTTTACTCTCTTTTCTTCCCCGTTTTTGGCATTTCGTTTTGCTACTTCTTCTTTTTTTCCTCGGTGTTTTTTTAGCCGGAAGGGCCGAGATTATCCTCCAAAAAAGGGATCACCCCATAATAGTCATAGATGAGGTAGTGGGGAGCCTTTTGGCGCTATTTTACGCCCGGACGCTTCTCGAATTCATATTGGGTTTTTTTCTTTTTCGTCTTTTTGACATCTTAAAGCCCTTCCCTTTGAGAAAGTTGGAGACCTTAAAAGGCGGTTTGGGGGTGATGATGGACGATGTGGCTTCGGGGCTTTTAAGCTGTGGCTTTCTTTTACTTCTCCGCCAACTGGGCCTTCCTTGAGGGGAAGCCTTGTAGTGTTTAACTTTCAAAAAGACCCTTCGTGGAGGGGAAATCATGGAGGTGAAAGAGGAAAAGGAGCTTCAGATGGAGGAGGTGGAAATCTTAAAGAAGGAACTTGAAGAACTCAAGAAGGAACTTGAGGAAGCCAAAGCTCAAGCCCAGGAAAACTATGACAAGTTTATCCGCCTTTATGCGGAGTTTGACAATTACCGTAAACGAGTGGCCAGGGAAAAAGCGGAGTTGGTCCGTTATGGAAATGAAGAGCTTTTGAAAGAGCTTTTGCCCGTACTGGATAATTTAGAAAGGGCCCTGGAGCACGCTCAAAAGGAGGAAGGAAAAACAGAGCCCATCCTTCAAGGCCTTCAACTGATCCTCGAGCAGTTTCGATCAGTCTTAAGGCGGTTTGGAGTAGAAGAAATAAAGACGCTTGGCGAAAGGTTCGATCCGGAACTGCACGAAGCGGTAGGGGAGATGGAGCTTGAGGGGATTGAGCCGCAACAGATCGTACAAGAGGTACAAAAGGGGTACCTCTTAAACGACAGGGTCCTCAGACCCGCGAAGGTCATCGTGGGAAAGACTCCCTCTCAGGATGAGGAGACCCAAAGTACGAACCCTTAAAAACTTAACCCTCTTCACCGTAGGATACCTTCTTTCTCCTTTATCTTGGTGGAACGACGCCTTCATAAACCTTCCCTTGGCTTATCTTTTTGGCAGTGGCCTTTCCCTTTTTTCACAAAGGCTATTTTTCCCCGGCATGGTCCTTGGGTATTGGCTCACCAATTTTGCCGGTTTTTTATTGATGCATAAGGGCGTTGAAGGGATGATCCAAAAGAAAAAAGGGGGAATTCGAAAGTCCCTACTTGTCTCCCTCATTTATACGGGCATAATCTTTCTGTTATATCGCTTGAAGATCATAAGACCCCCGTTTTAAGTTTATGAAACTGGGAGGGAGAAATGCCCTATAGGGTTGAGGTGGCCTTAAAGGAAGGCTTTTTTGATGCCCTGTCGGAAGAGATAAAGAGGGCCCTTAAGGAGCACTTAGGGTTTGAGGTGGAGAGTGTAAAAAGGGTGGAGGTTTACCTGGTGGATGCGGAACTTAAGGAAGAGGAACTGGAGGAGTTTGTCAAAAGCGCCTTGAGTGATCCGGTGACTCAATGCTTCTCCATTGATAAACCCCTTTTTTGGGATTTCGATTGGCTTATCGAGGTGGGGTTTCTTCCTGGGGTGACCGATAACGTGGGAAGGACTGCCCGTGAGGCCTTGGAGGTTATGCTTTCGCGACCCTTGGGAGAAGAGGAAGGGGTTTACACCGCCACAAAGTACCTCATTAAGGGAAATCTAACCGAAGAAGAGGCTTGGCGAGTGGCCAGGGATTACCTGGGTAATCCCTTGATCAACCGGTTTATCGTCCTTCACCGTTCCCAATGGGATCCCAAAACCTTCCCCATAGAAGTCCCTCGGGTAAGGGGCCTTATTGGGGGAAAGGTCCAAAAGTTCAACCTTTCCCTTTTATGTGATGAGGAGCTTTTGAAGTTAAGCCGGGAGAGGCTTTTGGCCTTAAGTCTGGAGGAAATGAAGGCCATAAGGGATTACTTCCAAAGGGAAGAGATTCTGAAGGAGAGGGAAAGATATGGGCTTGGAGAGGAGATAACAGATGTGGAGCTTGAGGCGATAGCTCAGACCTGGTCCGAGCATTGCAAACACAAGATCTTTAATGCCCGTATCCATTATGTAGATGAGGAACTCGGAGAGGAGGAAATCATAGAGAGCCTTTTTGATACCTTTATTCGGCGTTCCACCGAAGAGATCCGAAAGATCCTCGGACCCAAGGACAGATGTGTAAAGGTCTTCAAGGACAATGCGGGTATTTGGGCCTTCAATGATGATTGGCTGATAACCATAAAGGTGGAGACCCACAATACCCCCTCGGCCCTTGATCCCTATGGGGGCGCTTTAACGGGCATCTTGGGGGTTCAAAGGGATGCCTTCGGAGCTGGGAAAGGGGCCAAGCTGATTTTTAACACCGATGTCTTCTGCTTCGCTCCACCTGATTTCCAAGGCGCACTTCCTCCGAAGGTTCTACATCCGAGAAGGATAATGGAAGGGGTGGTAAAGGGGGTTGAGGATGGGGGCAACAAAATGGGCATTCCAACCATCAACGGTTCGATCCTCTTTGATGAGCGATACCTTGGAAAACCGCTGGTCTATTGTGGTAGTTGTGGCATAATGCCCCGTTTTATTTTAGGTGAGCCTGCTCATGAAAAGAGGGCTCGACCTGGGGATTTTATCGTAATGGTAGGGGGAAGGGTCGGGAAGGACGGGATACACGGGGCCACCTTTTCTTCCGAAACTTTGAGCGAGGCTTCCCCTACAAGTGCCGTACAGATAGGCGATCCGATAGTTCAGAAGAGGATGTTCGATTGCCTTTTAAAGGCCCGTGACCGGGGGCTTTATACCTCTATAACCGATAACGGCGCGGGTGGTCTCTCTTCTTCGGTAGGGGAGATGGCCCGTGAGGCCGGAGGGTGTGAGATCTGGCTCGATAAAGTGCCTTTGAAATATGCCGGACTCGACCCCTGGGAGATCCTGCTTTCCGAGTCTCAGGAGAGGATGACCTTGGCGGTCCCTCCGGAGAAGGTGGAGGAACTTCTCGAACTTGCCAAAAGCATGGAGGTTGAAGCTACTGTCATAGGGCGTTTTACCTCCTCGGGTAAGTTTCACTGCCTTTGGAAAGGCGAGACGGTGGCCTATCTGGATATGGATTTCTTCCACGAAGGCCTTCCTCGAATGAACCTTCAGGCTCGATGGAAGAGACCCCTTTATCCCGAGCCCGATTTTCCTCCTCCGGAAGATTATGGGGAAATGCTCGAAAAGATGCTCTCCCGGCTTAATGTGGCCAGTAAAGAATGGGTTGTGAGGCGTTACGATCACGAAGTACAAGGGGGAAGCGTTTGTAAACCCCTGGTGGGGAAGATGGACGATGGCCCTCAGGATGCAGCCGTAATAAGGCCTCTTCTCGATTCCTTGGAGGGAATAGTGGTCTCCCATGGCATCTGTCCCAAGTACGGGGACATCGATACCTATTGGATGACTGCCTGTGCCCTGGAGGAAGCCATAAGGAACAACATCTGTGCGGGTGGGGATCCGGAGAGGATGGCGGCTCTGGATAACTTCTGTTGGCCTGATCCGCTTCCTTACGAGGACAACCCGGATGCCCAATTTAAATTGGCTCAGCTTGTTAGGGCCAATAAAGCCCTTTATGATTTCACCAAGGCCTTTCTGGTGCCCTGTATCTCCGGAAAGGACAGCATGAAAAATGATTATGTGGGAAAGGGTATAAGGATCTCCATACCCCCAACGGTGCTTTTTACCGTCATAAGCAAAATAGACGACGTTAGGCTTTCCATGACCATGGACGTGAAAAGGCCAGGTGATCTTCTTTATGTCTTGGGGGTGACCTATCCCGAACTTGGCGGGTCCGAGTACTTTCGGTTAATGGGTTTTATCGGAAATGAAGTGCCCAAGGTGAGGCCCCAAGTCTCAAGGGAACTTTTTTTAAGGCTTCATCAGGCCATAAAAGAAGGGCTTATCGCTTCCTGTCACGATTGTTCTGACGGAGGGTTAGCTGTTGCATTGGCCGAGAAGGCCTTTGCGGGAGGATTTGGCCTCGTGGTAGACCTTCAGGCCGTACCCAGGGAGAACGTAAATAGGGACGATTATCTTTTGTTCTCTGAATCCCAAGGAAGGTTTGCGGTTACAGTTCCTCCCGAAAAACATAAGGCTTTTGAGGAATTAATGAAGGGGCTTCCCTTTGGTTTAATCGGTAAGGTGACAGAAGAGGAGACCCTAAAAGTAATCGGAGTAGAGGGGAAGGAGATAATAAAAAGCCCACTTGCCTCGCTTAAGGAGGCTTGGCAGAAACCCTTTAGGGATTATTTAAGGGTGGATAAAACATGGGGAAATGGGAGATTGGGTTGACTTTGCTTTTGGTAGGGGTAGGGGGAACCTTTTTGGTGCTTGGGATTTGTAGTTTGGTGATGGAGCTTTTGAAGAGGATTTTCCCTTACAAGGAGGAGAGATGACCCCTTTGGAGGCCATCGGTGAGGGCTTTAAGGCCCTGGGGATGGGTTTTTCTGCCCTTCATTGGTCGAACCTTTTAATGATAGGCGTGGGGCTTTTTTTCTTTTATTTGGGCATAAAAAGGGATGTTGAACCTGTTCTGCTCATACCCATAGGCTTTGGTTGCATTTTGGTCAACATTCCCCTTTCGGAGATGATGGAGGAAGGAGGGTTTTTGAGGATCTTTTATGATGCGGGCATTCGAAATGAGCTTTTCCCCCTTTTGATATTTGTGGGCATCGGTGCGATGACCGATTTTGGGCTTTTACTCGAGAGGCCATACACGTTTTTGCTCGGCGCGGCTGGTCAATTCGGGATATTTCTCACCCTACTTTTGGCTTTGGCCTTGGGGTTTGACCTTAAGGAGGCGGTTTCAATAGGCATCATCGGAGCTTGTGATGGTCCAACGGCCATTTATGTGACATCCAAGTATGCTCCTCATCTTCTTGGAGCAGTGGCAGTAGCCGCTTATTCTTATATGTCCCTTGTTCCCATCATTCAGCCTCCCATAATGAAAGCCTTAACAACCCAGAAGGAGAAGATCACGGTGATGGGGAGTTATAAAAAGACGGTCTCCCAAACCACAAAGATCTTTTTCCCCGTGGTAATGACAATCCTTGTGGGTTTTATCGCTCCTAAGGGGTTACCCCTTGTTGGTTCTTTGATGTTGGGCAATTTCTTAAGAGAATGCGGAGTTGTGGAAAGGCTTTCCAAAAGCGCCCAAAATGAGATTGCCAATGTGGTCACCCTCCTTTTAGGTTTAACCATCGGAGCCACCATGATTGGGCCCATCTTCGTTAAGCCCCAAACGCTTTTGGTTTTTGGCCTTGGGTTTTTGGCAATATGTTTGGATACTTTATGCGGGCTTTTGTTGGGGAAGCTCCTTTATGTTTTAACCGGAGGGAAGGTCAATCCCCTCATAGGAGCAGCCGGCATCTCCGCTTTCCCAATGGCCGCAAGGGTCGTTCAAAGGGAAGGACAAAAATACAATCCCAAAAACTACCTTATCATGTATGCTATGGGAGCCAATGCGGGAGGCCAAGTGGGTTCGGTTGTGGCTGCTTCGATAATGCTTTCCGTTCTTACGAAAATGGGGATAGGTTAATCGGGGTTTTCGGATTTCAAATACCGCTTTTTAACCTCTTCACTACAATTACTGTAATCCAAAAGCCTAAAGAGTTCCCGGCTCTTTTCTTCGGATAGGATGTAATAACGAGCTGAGGCCGTGGTACAGACCTTTTGATCCTCCAGGTCCACGATCTCTCCTTCCGTATACACAAACCGATGGTCCATTCCTGTGATCTTACCTATGGCCCTGAAACGGTGATCAATAAGGGCAGGTCTTTTGTATCGGATTGTCATATCGGCCGTATAAGTGGCCCTTTGACTTCCCCAAGAAGAGGCCCACCACATTACCTCATCCAAAATCCCCGCTTGAACCCCTCCATGAATGATGCCTTCATATCCAATTAAAAAATCCTCAAGCTTAAATTCCGTGATCACTAAATCCCCATCCACAAAAAGTTCAAGCCTCAACCCTCGGGGGTTAACCCTTCCGCACATAAAACATCTTCCATACCCCGGAAGCCTCTCCATGGAAAACATTTTACTCTTCTTCCCTCTTTATGAAAAGCCATAAACCAATTTGTCGGAAAAAATCCACTTAGCTGTAGAAATCTTCAACAAAGATCCTGACGCTTCCGAAGTTTATCCTCCTTGCCCCTTTTAAGAGTTTAAAAATTCTCATAGTATGAAGTTCGTTTTTTCAACGTTTGGCACGATGATTGCGCCTAATAGGGTGGACATTAAAGAAAGGAGGTGAAGAAAATGTTAGGATTAAAGATAGCATTAGGGATTACGATGGGAGTTTTAGTTGGAGGTTTTGTAGGGCTTACATTGATTTACCCTCTTATTAAAACGGTGGAAGGTTGGTTCACCGCAATCAAGGCCTTGGTCTTTGGGGAACTCCCATTTGAACTCGGTTTAACTGCAGCTGATGGAGGGGAAAAGGTCGAAGATTAAACCTTGAGAGGTTAAAATAATAAAAAGGGCCATGGTCATTGAGACTGTGGTCCTTTCCTTACTGGAGGGGGAGATGGACGGAGAATTAAAACGGCAATTCTTGGATAAATGGGAAAAATATTTTGGTAAGGCCAATTTACCGGTTGTCTTTTATTACACTGACGAGGATATGGGGCATATAAAGCCAAAGCCTCCGGTAGGTCACAGGTGCGTTTTTATGGACGTAATGAAAGCCTCCAGAGGGAAGCCAATAGCCCTGGATAAAGACTCCATAGGATGTGCGGGTGGCAAGAGGTATTTAGGGTTCTCAAAGGAGATAATGCCCGATTTTGAGTACTTCCTTTCCTGCGGAAAGGAAGGCCTCCAGGGCGAACGTTATAAGAAAAGTCCGGAGATTGTGAGAGAGATAATGAAAAGGATGCCCACCTTCGAAGCTCCGGCTCGCTATATTGTGTTCAAGAGGATCGATTTGTTGGACGAGGCAGAGAGGCCTGAGGTGGTTATTTTCTTCGACACTCCTGATGTTATCTCCGCCCTTTTTACCCTTGCCAACTTTGACAAGATCGAAGACAACGTAAAAGTTCCCTTCGGTGCAGGATGTTCCTCCATAGTGCTTTATCCTTACTTAGAGAGATCTTCCCCAGATCCAAAATGCATTCTCGGTTCCTTTGATATCTCCGCAAGGTCATATCTAAACAAACACATGTTAAGCTTCTCCCTTCCCTTTGAAAGATTCAAGGAAATGGTCCAAAATATGGACAAGAGTTTCCTCATTACAAAAAGCTGGGAAAGGATAAAAAGAAGGATCAAAGGGACCATTCGATAATTAGAGAGGTTTCCCTTTTAGGGAGGTTTATACATCTCCAAACCTATACGTATCCGAAAGGTTCTTGACCTTTTATGTAAATTTATGGTATGTAAATTTATGGAAATGAGGTTTATGTTAATTCTCTTTTCTTTTGCGAGCTTAATTTTATTTGGGTGTATGACTCCCACCCAACATTATCAAACTTTGCCTTCTACGCAAGAGAAAGAACTTACACTTGGAATAGTCCAAAAGGAAATTAAGGTAGGGATGTCTCAAGCGGAGGTGCTTTCGGTTTTGGGCTCTCCAAATATTGTGACCAGAGATAGTGAAGGCCGAGAGACATGGGTTTATGATAAAGTGGCTACTGAATATTTTTATTCCAAGGATGTAGGGGGAATTAGTGGAGGAGCAGGTGGAGGAGGAGTTACCGGTACATCACTTATCCTCGGATTACTGGGAGGGGGTTATCAAAGAAGCGCAGGTGTTTATTCTCAAACTCAGAAAACGCTTACGATAATCATTAAGTTTGACAAAAATCAAAAAGTAGAAACATTTTCATATCATGCAAGCAAATTTTAAAATTTTTAGAATTTTTCTTCTCCTTTTGCTTCCATTGATAATTTTAGGATGTGTCACTCCACCTCCTAAACCTCCGGAAATGAGTGAGCTTCAAATTAGACAGATTCAAACTCGTGAATATGAAAATGTAAAATTTGAAGATGCAATGAAAGCTGTGATAGCATCTTTGCAAGATCAAGAATTTATTATTACTAATGCTAGTGAGAAATTGGGATTAGTAACTGCGTATAAAGACATAGAAGAAGTTGATGCATGGACAAAATTTTGGGTAGGTCCACAAGGTAGCTACCAAACTATTAGAAGAATTGAAGCAAATGTTACAGTTAGAGAGGAAGGTAAATTTGTTAGAATAAGGATTAACTTATTAGCAAAAGGTATTTCAAATACTGGTGGGACTCTTTGGTCAAGACCGATTTATGATCCTGAGGCTTATCAAAAAATATTCTTTAAAATAGACAAGTCATTATTCATAGAAAAGGAAAAAATCTAATCTTCCTTTCCCTATACTTGTCCTAAGATTTCTGAACCACCTCTTTAGGGGGCTTGACAATTGGTGAAAACTGTAGTAAGAGGTTTTACGAGGGATTGAGATGATGTGCACGGGAAGTAGATATTACTTTTACTTTTATTATTGGGCCGGGGGCTCCGCCCACGGCTGAGGTATCATAGGGGAAAGAAGGGCCGTGGGCGGAGAAGACGCCCACGGCCCTTCTTATTTTAGGAAGGGCCGTAGGGCAATAAGCCTTACGGCCCTTTTTAATTCTCGGAGAAGGAGGTGGGGAATGAAGTCCTTAAGATGGAAGAGGATCTTCAAAGGTGATCCGCCGAAAACGGTCATTGTCCCGATGGATCACGGGGTCACCTCCGGGCCGATAGAGGGTCTGGCGGAAATGGAAAAGGCCATAAGACAAGTTCAAGAGGGAGCAGATGCCCTTGTGGTTCATAAAGGGGTATTAAAGAGCTTGAGTGAAGTTTTCAACGGCAATTCGGCAGTTATAGTTCATCTTTCGGGAAGTCACTCCTTTTCTCCTCTGCCCAATTCCAAAGTCCTTGTGGGAAGCGTTGAGGAGGCTTTAAGGCTTGGGGCCGATGGGGTCTCCATCCACATCAATTTGGGGGACGAACTGGATAGGGAGATGCTGAGGGATTTCGGACTTGTGGCGAAGGAAGCGGATCGTTGGAACTTACCGCTTCTTGCCATGATCTATCCACGAGGGAAGACCGTACGAGATCCCTTTGATCCTGAGCTTATAGCCCACGGGGCAAGGCTTGGGGCGGAGTTAGGAGCGGATGTGGTAAAAGTCCCCTACACCGGAAGCCCCGAGAGCTTCCAGAAAGTCGTTCGAGGCTGTTTTGTTCCCGTGGTGATAGCGGGAGGACCTAAAACGGAAAGCGTTGAGGAGTTTTTGCAAATGGTCAAAGGGGCGATGGAAGCAGGGGCAAGTGGAGTTTCGATTGGGAGAAATGTCTTCCAACATCCAGATCCTCCTCGGGTACTGGAAGCTTTAAGGGCAATAGTACACCGAGGGGCAAGTTTAAAAGAGGCTTTAGATATTTTAGGAGGTTGAAGATGGGAAGGAGGGTATGGGTTAAGGTCGATCCTTGGGATAAAAGCCTGGTTATAAGTGCTCTTGAAGGAGGAGCTGATGCTTTAATGGTTCCTCCCGGATACGAGCAGGAGGTAAAAAAATTGGGGGTAATACCCGTTATTGCTCCCCAAGGTGATATTAAGCCAGGGGAGGATTTCGTGGAAATGGAGATAAGAGGGCGTGAAGACGAAGAGGAGATCGTCAAGCGTTCAAAGACCCATTTGGTGATCGTAAAGACCCCGGATTGGACCGTTATACCCTTCGAAAACCTGGTGGCCCGGACCCAGAACATAATGGCTGAGGTTCATTCTTTAGAGGAGGCCCAACTTATGGCGGGCATCTTGGAAAAGGGCGTAAATAACCTTTTGGTACACGTACCGGATGCGAGCGAACTTAGAGCGATCCTCAATCTCCTCAAAGCCGAAGAAGAACCTCTCAAGCTCCAAGAGGCGGAGATCGAAGAAATAAGGCCCTTGGGCCTTGGCGATAGGGTCTGTGTTGATACGTGTTCCAATTTAAAGGAAGGAGAGGGTATGCTTGTGGGTAACACTTCCCAGGCCCTTTTCTTAGTACATGCGGAAGTCATGGAAAACCCATATGTTGAGCCCCGTCCTTTTAGGGTCAATGCGGGATGCGTTCATGCTTACATAAAAACGCCTGAAGGCAAAACGCGTTATTTAAGCGAACTTAAAGCGGGCGACCAAGTTCTTATCGCCGATCATACCGGGAGAACCAAAAGGGCGGTTGTGGGAAGGGTTAAAATAGAAAAAAGGCCCTTGGTTTTGGTGAAGGCCAAGTACGAGGGCCAGGTCTTTTCCACGATCCTTCAAAATGCGGAAACAATCCGTCTGACAACCCCAGAGGGCAAGGGTAGATCCATCGTGGAACTGAGAAGAGGCGATAAAGTCCTTTTATACTTGGAAGAAGGGGCAAGACATTTCGGACACAAAATCTCGGAGAGCATCGTAGAACGATGAAGCCCTTTACCGTAGAACTTCCGGGCTCAAAGAGCCATACCCATAGGGCCTTAATCTGTGCTGCCTTGGCCGAGGGAGAAAGCCTTTTGGAAAACGCCCTTATCTCGGAAGACACCCTTTATACCCTTTCGGCCTTATGGAAGCTTGGAATAAAGGTTTGGGAGGAAAAGGGCTTTATCCGGATTGAAGGCACGGCAGGAAGATTTCGGGAAACACAGGGGAGGCTTTTTTTGGGAAATTCCGGTACCTCCATGAGGCTTTTGACAGCCTTCTGTGCGCTTGTTCCGGGTGAGCACATGCTAACTGGATCCCCAAGGCTTAACGAACGTCCCATAGGACCTTTAGTGGAGGCCTTAAGGGAATGGGGGGTGGAGAGTTTTTCAAATGAGGGATTTCCTCCAGTAAGCCTTAAAGGAGGAAAGGTCCGAGGAGGTCTGACCCACGTTGATGGAAGCCTCTCAAGCCAATTTGTTTCGGCCCTTCTTTTGATCGGGCCTTATACGGAAGAAGGGGGGATAGTGAGAGTAAAGGGAGGGTTGGTATCGGAGCCTTATGTGGATGTGACCTGTGAGGTTATGGAGGCATTTTCTTTGAAGCCCCAGAGGAAAGGCGATGAGTTTCACCTCCCTAAAGGCTTTTATCAAGGAAGGCATTATCTCATACCTGGTGATCCCTCTTCGGCTACCTATTTTCTTTTGGCCGGGGCCATAACCGGAAAACCCGTTAAGGTGAAGGGGCTGGATCCCGAGGGAAAGCATCCGGATACCAGGTTCATATACCTTCTTAAAGAAATGGGGGCTCAAGTGGAACTTGAAAAAGACGGGGTAATCGTATGGGGAGGAAATTTAAGGGGAATCGAAGTGGATATGAAAGATATGCCTGATGCAGTCCCCTCCTTGGCAGTGGGTGCGGCTTTTGCCCGGGGAGAGACCATTATAAAAAACGTGTCCCATTTGGCTTTGAAGGAATCAGACCGTTTAAAAACCATAAGCGAGAATCTGCGTTCAATGGGAATAGAGGTCCAAATTGAGGGGAACGACCTGAGGATAAAAGGAGGAACCCCCAAAGGGGCCCTAATCCATCCCCATAACGATCACCGAATAGCCATGGCCTTTGCGATCGCCTCCCTTAAGGTGAAGGATCTCCAGATAAGGGATAAGGAATGCGTAAAAAAATCATTCCCCACCTTTTGGGACCTTTTCGAAAGGCTCAAGGAGGCCCTGGGATGAGAATAGGTCTGATCGGTGGCAAGGGACGGATGGGGAGTTGGTTTAAGAGGTTCTTCGAGAAACAAGGCCTCGAGGTCTTAATCGGGGACAAGGAAGGGCCTCCTCCAGAAGAACTGGCCAAAGAGGTGGAGGTGTTGATCCTTTCGGTGCCTATTTCGGAGATGGAGACCTTGATAAAAAGAGTCGGACCCTTTTTGAAGGAAGAAAACCTCCTCATGGATTTTGCTTCCTTGAAGAGCCTCCCCCTTAAATGGATGCTCGAATCGACAAAATCCGAGATCATCGGGGCCCATCCTCTTTTTGGGCCAAAGGCCCAGATTTACGAAAGATTAACCATATGTCTCTGTCCAGTAAGGACCAAAAGATGGCTTTCACCCATAAAACAAGTTTTTGAACGGGGTGGATTAAAGGTGATCATCACTTCGCCTGAGGAACATGACCGTAATATGGCCATCGTGCAAGCTCTTCATCACCTTTCAAATTTAACTATGGCTTCCCTTCTCAAAAAATGGGGGGTTTCTCGGGATTTTTTCACCCTTGGTTTTAAAAAGAGACTAGATACCCTCCTTCCGATCCTCGAAGAGGACCCGGATCTTTACTGGAAGATTATGCGTGAAAACCCCTTTTTCGAAGAGGCAAAAAGGGCTTTTCTTTCACAATTCGAGAACCTCCTTGAAGAGGAAGCCTTTAAAGAGCTCTTTTTGACCTTAAGAAGGGAGTATTTGCCTTTTAAAAATCGGAAAAAGATCGCTTACCTCGGTCCTGAAGGGACCTTTAGCCATCTTGCGGCTTTAAAAATAGGGGGAACGGAGTTTGACCTAGTGGGGTTTCCCTCCATCAAGGAGGTTTTTCGAGCCACCGAAAAGGGAGAAACCGAATATGGACTTGTTCCTGTCGAAAACTCCCTCGAGGGGATGGTGAACGAGACCCATGATCTGCTCCTTGAGACCCCTTTGAAGATCCAAGGGGAATTGGAGATTGAGGTTACTTATGTAGTAGCAAGCCTTAACGATTCTCTTTCCGGAATAAAAAGGCTCTTTTCTCACCCTCAAGCTTTGGGACAATGCCGAAATTGGCTGAAAGAACATTTACCTTGGGTTGAACCAGTGCCTTGTTCAAGTACCGCTCAAGCAGCCTTGATGGCCTCAAAGGATCCCGAGGCCTGTGCCCTGGTGGCAAAAGGGACCGCCGAGCTTTATGGTTTAAAGGTGTTAAAAGAAAAGGTGGAGGATTCGCCTTTAAATAACACGAGGTTTTTCATATTGGGAAAGGATCCCTTCCTTCCTCTTTTTCAAGCAAAAAAGGCCACCATAAGTTTTCTCCTCCCTCACGTCCCTGGTGCCCTTCATGGAGCGCTTTCTCCTTTTGCCGAAAGGAGGTTAAACCTTTGTAGGATCGTATCCCGGCCCCTCAAGGGATCAAGTTGGGAGTACATCTTTTTTATAGATGTGGAAATGGGAGAGGGTTTCGAGGAGGCTTTAGAGGAACTCAAAAGAAGGGCCACTTTCGTAAAACTTTTAGGGAAATACCCGATTCTGGAGTGAGAAGATGGAAGACCTTTGGAGGTTGCGAGAAAAAATAGAAAAAATTGACCTTGAAATAGCCAAACTTTTGGACAAAAGGATGGCCTTGGTGGAAAAGCTCGCTTACTTAAAGAAGGAAAACGGATTACCATTGCGAGATCATCAAAGAGAAGAGGAGCTTTTTAAAAAGGTTTTAACCACTCCCTTTTCCCATCTCACCCAAAGTGAAGTTTTGGCCTTTTGGAACACCATATTTTCTTTATCTTTTTTGAGACAACAGGAACATTTGGGATTGAATACGGAAGTAAAAATATGTGTAACTGTGTTTGAGAGAGATCCGGAGGAGGCAAGAAGGCTCATCGAAGGGGTAAAGGGGAAGGTCCATTTTGTGGAGCTTAGGCTTGATGCCCTAAGGGAACTTCCCCAAAGTCTTCCCGAAGGGATTCGGTACATTTTCACCTGTAGAAGAAAGGAAGAAGGAGGGCTTTTTGAAGGGAAAGAAGAGGAAAGGGTTTCTCTTCTGAAGGAAGCGCTTCAGCGTTTTAACGGAAAATATGTGGATATAGAGTGGAAGACCCCTGGGACTTTAAAAAGGGATTTTCTCAATCGGGAGGACCTTAAGGTTATCCTTTCTTATCATGATTTTTCTGGGACTCCTCCTTTGGAGTCTTTATGGGAACTTTTCGAGGAGATGAAGAAAGACCGAGCCGAAGTTTATAAAATCGTCACCACGGCTCATTCCCTTGAGGATTCCTTTCGAGTGCTTCTGTTTTTGCGCGAACTTACCAAAAGGGGGTTCAAGGTGGTAGGTCATGCGATGGGTTCAAGGGGAAAGCTTTCGAGGCTTTTAAGCCCCTTTGTGGGAGGAGCTTTTGTTTATGTGTCTTTGGGGCCTGGGAAAGAAGCTGCCTCAGGTCAGATGAGCCTTGAGGAGTTTAAGCAAGGTCTTCTCTTACTAAGGAGGTATCTCGAATGAGGAGAAGGTATGGGATAATAGGGTATCCGCTTTCCTTTACGCTTTCGCCAAAGATGCACAACAGAGCCTTTTCCCATTTGGGTATCGATGCCCTTTATGAGGCCTTTCCCGTTGCAGAAGTAAAGGAGGGAGTAAGGCTCATCAAGGAGATCCCCCTTTTAGGGGTTTCAGTGACCATGCCCCATAAAGAAACCATCCTGGAGTTTTTGGACCATATCGATCCAGTGGCCGAGGAGATAGGGGCGGTAAACACGATCCTTAATCGGGAAGGGAGATTTTACGGTTTTAATACCGATTGGATCGGAGTGATCAGGGCCTTAGAAGAAGTGACCCCTTTAAAGGGCAAAAGGGTCCTTGTCCTTGGAGCAGGAGGAGGGGCCAGGGCAGCTTGTTATGCTTTGAAAGAAAAGGGGGCAAGTTTAATGGTAAGTTCAAGGACCTTCCACAAAGCTCAAAAGCTTGCCCTTTCCTTTGGAGGGGAAGCCATTCCCTGGGAAAAAAGAGACCAAGGGGATTGGGAAGTAGTAATTAACGCCACCCCCCTTTTAACCGAATTGCCCTTCCCAAAGGAGGCGATAAAGGAAGGGATGATCTTAATGGATATGGTGTATAATCCTCCCCTTACGCCGTTTCTTGAAGAGGGGAAAAGAAGAGGGGCAAAGGTTGTAAGTGGCTTAAGGATGCTTTTATTCCAAGGGGTGAAACAGTTTGAGATTTGGTTTGAAATGAAAGCCCCCGAGGAGGTGATGTGGGAAGCCTTAAAGGAGGGAATATCGTCCTTATAGGGCCCAGGGCTTGTGGTAAAAGTACCGTTGGAAGGCTTCTTGCTGAGAGGTTGGGATTTGATTTCGTCGATACGGACGAAGAAGTGGAGAGAAGGACGGGTCTGGAAATCGCTCAAATAGTCCAACTTTATGGATGGGAGAGATTTCGGGAAGAAGAGAAGGAAGTGATAAAGGAGATAATGAAAAGGGAGTCTCAAGTTATAGCTACCGGAGGAGGGGTTGTACTTGATGAAGAGAATGTGAAGCTCCTTAAGGAGAACGGGATAGTTTTTTTACTTTGGCTTGAGCCCGAAAAGATTGTAGAACGCTTAAAAAAAGACCCCCAATTCGAAAAAAGGCCTCCCTTGAAGGGAGATCTTTTGAGTGAGGTGAGGGAAGTAGTTGAGGAGCGTAAATCGCTTTATTTTTCTGCGGCTCATTTTGTCCTTGATGCCTCTAAGGGAGTGATGGAAGTCGTTGAAGAAATTTTAAAAGCGATGGGATTAAGAGATGAACAGCTTCGGTAAGCTTTTTCGTATCACCACCTGGGGTGAGTCTCACGGGCCGGCGGTTGGGGTGGTGATAGACGGGTGTCCGCCCGGCATCCCTTTGAGCGAAAGCGATATAGAAAAGGAGTTGGAAAGAAGAAGACCGGGTCGTCCCGGGACCTCTCCGAGAAAAGAACCGGATAAAGTGGAGATCCTTTCGGGGGTATATAAGGGTTTGACCACGGGAACCCCTATATCCCTTCTCGTTTGGAATAAGGATGTGGATTCGAGGCCTTATGAGGAACTTGAGGAGATCTTCAGGCCGGGGCATGCTGATTGGTCTTATTTTCATAAATACGGAATAAGGGACCCTCGAGGAGGTGGAAGAAGTTCCGCTCGAGAGACCGTCGGGAGGGTTGCCGCTGGAGCAGTGGCCAAAAAGATCCTGGATCAAGAAGGGATTGAGGTCTTCGCCTTTACGCTTGAACTCGGAGGGATAAGAAGTGAAGAAATCGACCTTGAGTTCGCCAAGACCAATTGGCTTTGCTGCCCTGATCCGAAGGTCCTTTCTCAAATGGAGAAAAGGCTCAAAGAGGTTCAGGAGGAAGGGGATTCGGTAGGGGGCATTGTGGAGATAAGGGTTTTTGGGTGTCCGCCAGGCCTTGGCGAACCCGTATTTGATAAGCTTGATGCGGATTTGGCCAAAGCTTTAATGAGCATTGGAACTATCAAAGGCGTAGAAGTGGGAAGTGGTTTTTCTTCAGCGAGGATGTTGGGATCGGAGCATAATGACCCCCTCACTCCTCAGGGTTTTTTAAGTAACAATGCGGGAGGAATTTTAGGAGGTATCTCAACGGGTCAGCCGATAATATTAAGGGTCGCGGTAAAACCCATCCCTTCCATCTCCAAACCCCAAATGACCATTGACCTTAAGGGGAATCCTCGCGAGATCTCAATCAGAGGACGCCATGATCCATGTGCCATTCCTCGCATCATCCCCGTTTGTGAGGCCATGGTAAGGCTTGTTCTGGTAGACCACCTCTTAAGGCAAAAAGCCTTGAGAAGGATAAGTTCTTTCAAGTAGTCCCTTTGAGTTCCATAAACAACTCCAACATCTGGGAAGGGCCTCCTTCCATTAGGGCTCTAAGGAGGGAAGATCCGACGATTATCCCATCGGCCTCCTCAAGCAAGGTCCTGACCTCCCATCTCTCCCTTATTCCAAACCCCACACAAACCGGAAGGGAGGTGATATCCTTTATTTTTCTTATTCTTTTCTTCACCTTTTCCAAGTCCTTTATCTTTGAACCAGTAACTCCTTTAAGGGAAAGGTAATAAAGGAAACCTGTTGTTAAAGAAGCGATCTTTTTAATCCTCTCTTCGGGCGTATTTGGGGCCACAAGGAAAACCGTGTCAAGATGGTAGTCCTTTGAGGCCTTAATCCATTCTCCGGCTTCTTCCGGAGGGAGGTCAGGTATTATGGCCCCCGAAATGCCCGCCTCTTTTACCATCTGAGCGAAGCGCCTTTCCCCTATCCTGAAAATGGGGTTAAAGTAAGTCATTATGATCAAGGGGATTTTCCACTGAGACTCCCTCTCCTTTATGGCCTCAAGGATCAGAAGAGGGGTCACTCCCCTTTGTAAAGCCACCGCATGGGCCGTTTGAATAATAGGCCCGTCAACCATGGGATCCGAAAAGGGTATCCCTATCTCAATGGCCGAGGCCCCTCTTTTTTGAAGTTGAAGAACAAGCTCCAAAGAGGTCTCCAGATCGGGGAAGCCCGCCACAATATAAGGGATTATGGCCTTCTCCCCGTGGGCTTTAAGTTGAGAAAGCCTTTCTCTGAGTTCACCCATCTGCCTTTCTCCGGAGTAAGTTTTTCACGAGCTCCACATCCTTATCTCCCCTTCCCGAGAGACAAACGATTACAAGATCATCACTGTTAAAGCGATCCTTGTTTTTTAAAAGCCATCCTATCGCATGGGCGCTTTCAAGGGCTGGGATTATGCCTTCTAAGCAGCAGAGGGTCAAAAAACCTTCTATAGCGTCTTCCCTTTTTAGGGGGTAATATTCCGCCCTTCCCTCTTCTTTGTACCGAGCATGGTCTGGGCCTACTCCTGGGTAATCCAAACCTGCCGCTATAGCATCGGTTGGAAGAATCTGTCCCCATTCGTCTTGAATGAAATAGGAGAGAAACCCGTGAAGGACCCCCTTTTCACCGCTTAAAGAAAGGGTAGCCGCTCCTTCGGCCTCAACGCCGATGAATCTAACTGGGTCCTTCTCAAAGGGATAAAAAAGGCCCAAAGCATTAGATCCTCCCCCCACACAGGCTATAAGGTGAGTGGGAAGCCTCCCCTCAAGTTTCAGGATCTGTTCTTTGGCCTCCTTTCCTATGACCGATTGAAACTCCCTTACGATCTCCGGAAAGGGATGAGGCCCCACGACGGACCCGATCACATAATGGGTGTCATCCACATTTGCCGCCCAATCCCTCAAGGTCTCATTTATGGCATCTTTAAGGGTCTTACTGCCCGAAGTGACGGGAATTACCTTGGCCCCAAGAAGTTCCATCCGAAACACGTTAAGGCTTTGTCTTTTTACGTCCTCTTCCCCCATGTAGATGGTGCATTCAAGCCCTAAAAGAGCCGAGGCAGAAGCAGTAGCCACCCCATGTTGTCCGGCTCCGGTTTCGGCAATAACCCTCCTTTTCCCCATTTTCTTGGCTAAAAAGCACTGGCCAAGCGTGTTGTTTATCTTATGGGCACCCGTGTGGCAAAGGTCCTCTCTTTTTAAATAGACCTTAAACCCCAAAACTCGGCTCAGATTCCGCGCAAAGTAAAGAGGAGTCGGTCTTCCCGCATAATCTCGCAAAAGGACGCTTAACTCCTCTTTAAACTCCTCATCATCTTTAAACCTTTCCCAAGCCTCCTCAAGTTCTAACAAAGGCCAAAACAGAGTCTCCGGGACAAATCTTCCTCCGTATCTCATCCCTCAATGACCCTCCTTATAAAAGCCTTAACCAGTTTCGGATCCTTTATCCCTGGGCTTTTCTCAACGCCTGAAGAGACATCAACCCCCCAGGGTTTTACGACCTCGATGGCTTCCTTCACGTTGTCCGGATTAAGCCCTCCCGCTAAGATGAAGGGTATCCCTCTTAATCCTTTCAATATATTCCATCGAAACCTTTGCCCAGAGCCTCCCATAAGTCCTTCCACTTTGCTGTCAAAAAGAAGGGCTGAAGCCACTTTCCCATACTCCTCCCATCCCTTAAGGTCTTCTTCTTCCTTAACCCTCAAAGCCTTGATCACCTTTAAGCCCTCTTTTCTTAAGGCCTCACAGATTTGAGGGGATTCTGATCCATGAAGTTGAACAGTCCGAAGGCCGAGGCCCCTTGAGATCTCCAGGATCCTTTTGGGATCCTCATCCACAAAAACCCCCACCCAGCAGATCAAGGGAGGCACCTCCCTTATGATCTCCTGGGCCTTTTCCACCGGGACAAAGCGAGGGCTTTTTTCGTAAAATACAAGCCCCAACGCATGAGCCCCCAACTTAGCGCAAAAAAGGGCATCCTCCTTGCGGGTTATGCCACATATTTTAATCCGGACCATGGCCTTTGAGCTCCTTTAACATTTTCAAAGGATCTTGAGCCAAAACGAGGGCTTCACCTATAAGGAAGTTTTCAATGCCCATGTCCATAAGCCTTTTTAGGTCTTTTCTTCCTTTTATCCCACTTTCAGCGATTACAAGACGATCCTTTGGGATCTTAGGGAAAAGACGCTCAATAAGTTCCAGGTTAACGTTTAAGGTTTCAAGATCTCTCGAATTGATGCCTATTATAAAAGCCTCAGTCTCAAGAACCATCTCCAATTCCTCTTCCTTGTGGACTTCAACAAGAGCCTCAAGGCCTAAGGATTTGGCTTCTTTCAATAACTCCTTGAGCCTGTTTTTCGAAAGAAGGCCTCCTATTAATAGGACCGCATCGGCTCCATAAGAAAAGGCTTCTTCAAGTTGAATTGGATCAATCAAAAAATCCTTTCTTAAAATGGGAAGCCTCACCTTTTGACTTAGAAGCTTCAAGTCCTCTATAGAGCCTTCGAAGTTTTTATCGGTGAGAACCGATATGGCAATAGCTCCTCCGAGTTCGTAAAGCTGGGCTTGTTTTAAAATATCCAGATCCTCTCTTAAAACCCCTCGACTCGGAGAGGCGCGTTTTATCTCCGCAATAATCCTCGGGGCTCTTCCCCTTTGAAGGGCTTGGGAGAAACTGACAAACGGCCTTTCCCGCGGGGGGAAACGTTTGCTCCTTAGATTCTTTATCTCCTCGAGTTTTTCCTCATAGGCCTTTTTCAAAAACCCCTTCATCTTGAAGTTCCTTTATCTTCTCTAAAATCCTCACCCCTTCTCCTCTTTTTTGAACCTCTCTTGCCACCTCAATTCCCTCCTTCAAATCCTTTACCTTTTTGGAGAGCCAAAGTCCCAAGGAGGCTTCCATCAAAACCGCTTCAAGTCCCTCGTCTTCTTCTCCTTCCAAGATCCTTTTTGCCCTTTGGATTCCCTCTTTTTTATCCCTTATTTTGATGGTGGAAAGGGGTTTACCTTTAAGGCCGAAGTCCTTGGGAGTGAGGATTTTCTCCCTTAGGGTCTCGGATGAGACTTCAATAAGAAGCGTTTCCCCTTCGGGGCTCACTTCATCAAGGCCCTCTAAGCCGTGAATCACAAATCCCTCCCGACCAAGAAGCCTTAAGGCTTGAGCCATAATCCTTGCCCCTTCAGGGGTAGGGGCTCCTATCAAGAGTTTTTCGGGAAGGGCGGGGTTTATAAGGGGACCCAAGAAGTTGAAAATGGTCCTTATCCCGAGCTCCCGCCTTACTTTAGCCAAGTTTGCCAATATAGGATGATAAAGAGGGGCAAAGAGGAAGCCGAAACCGATTTCTTCGATGCATCTTTTGGTAAGATGAGGAGGAGTGTCGATCTTTAAGCCCAAATGTTCCAAAAGATCCGCACTTCCCAAAAGGCCTGATACAGCCCTGTTGCCATGCTTTGCCACTTTAAGACCCGCTCCAGCACAAATGAGGGCCGAAAGGGTCGAGATGTTAAGCGTTTTGGCGTTATCACCCCCTGTGCCCACTATGTCAAGGAGGGGCCGTGTTTGAGGATTGAGGATCTTCGCCCTTTGTAGTATGACCTCCGCGAGGGCCCCTAGTTCTTCGGCCCTCTCCCCTCTCATCCTTAAAGCGCAAAGGATTCCTCCGCAGACGCTTTCGCTCATTGTCCCTTGAGCCATCTTCTCAAAAACCATAAGGGCTTCTTCTTTTGAAAGGACTTGTCCCTCCAAGAGCTTCTCCAAAACTTCCCTCATGGTTTCTCCCCCTGGGAGATCTTTAAAAAGTTTTCCAAAATCTTCGTTCCATACTCGCTCAAGTAAGCTTCCGGATGAAATTGAAGGCCGAAAATAGGGTATTTGGTGTGAGCTATGCCCATGATTTCCCCGAGTTCATCCCAAGCGATGATCTCAAGTTCCGAAGGTACTTCATCCAAAACGAGGGAATGATACCTACAGGCCGAAAAAGGAGAGGGTACGCCCTTAAAGATACCTTTTCCCAAGTGAAATATGGGAGAGGTTTTCCCATGAAGGATCCTTTTAGCCCTTTTCACCTTTCCGCCGAAAAAGACTCCTATTGCCTGATGTCCCAAACAGATGCCTATGATGGGGAGCTTCTGGAAGTTTCTTTCTATGACCTTTAAGGTAAACCCCGCCTTTTCGGGTTGGGAGGGGCCTGGGCTTATCACTATGGCTTGAAATCCGGAAGGTTCCTTTAAAAGGGTTGGGTCGTCATTCCTAAGTACCTCGCTCTCTACCCCCAGTTCACCCAAAAGGTGAACCAAGTTATAGGTGAAGGAGTCGTAATTATCCACCACCAAGACCCTCATGGCCTTGTAACTCCTAAGGCTTCAAACAAAGCGGAAGCCTTATGGAGGCATTCCTCATATTCCCTTTCGGGCATGGAATCGGCCACAATACCAGCCCCTGCTCCTAGGTAATACACACCGTCCTTATAAAGAACACACCTTATGGCGATGGCGGTGTCGGCATTTCCATTGAAGTCCAAATACCCCACCGCCCCTCCGTAAAACCCTCTCCTTACTGGTTCCTTTTCGGAGATGATCTGCATGGCCCTTACCTTAGGAGCACCCGAAAGGGTTCCAGCCGGAAAAGTGGCCTTTATCACGTCCAAAGCATCACACCCTTCTTTGAGCTCTCCTTCCACCTCCGAAACCAGGTGAAACACATGAGAATAAGCCTCAACTGTTTTAAAGCGGGTGACCTTGACGCTTCCTATTTTGGAAACCCTTCCGAGATCATTTCTGGCCAGATCCACCAACATCACATGTTCCGCGGCTTCCTTGGGATCCTTTAAAAGTTCCTCAACCAGTTCTTTATCCCGTTGAGGATCGCCTGTCCTTGGCCTTGTGCCAGCTATGGGCTTTGTCTTGAGCTTGCCATCTTTAAGCCTCACCATTACCTCTGGCGATGAGCCCAAAAGTACATAGGAACCAAAATCTATGAAGAAAAGGTAAGGTGAAGGGTTTATGCGCCTCAAATGCCGGTAAACCGAAAACGGGTCCCTTGGTGACCTGACTTTGAACATCTGACCAAGTACCACCTGGATGGCTTCACCCGAAAGGATCAGTTCCCTTACTTCCTCAACGGCTTTGAGGAATTCTTCTTGGGTAAAAGAAGAAAGGGGTTTTTCCTCACTTCTTTCTTCGTTGAGGGAATCTTCCCGCCTGCTTTTAAGGCCTGATAGGATCTCCTTTAAGGTTTCTTTATTTTTGGAAATGACAAAAAGCTCCCCTCTGAGGTTATCAAAGCCTATGAGGTCCTCCACCACCAAAAAGGCCATTTGGGGAAGAGGAAGGAGGCTTTTTTCGGGAAGACGAACGGGCTCAAGGTTTTCTATGAGGTCGTAACAAAAATGCCCCACCAATCCCCCTTGAAAAGGAAGGATCTCTTGGAGAGGGGCGTTCTTTTCTTCTTTTAAAAACCTTCGTAGTTCCTCCCAAGCCTTTTCATGAGCTTTGGGGAAGAGGAGTTTCCTTCTCCCAAACCCGATAAACGAAAAACGTCCCCAATATCTTCCCTCCTCCAGGCTCTCAAGCAATACGTTAGCCCCCTTTTCCCTGAGCCTGAGAAAGACCGAAAGCGGAGTGAGGGTGTCGGCGGGAAGGTTAACGCAGTTCATACTAAATCCCCCCGGAGATAGCTCTCGTAAGCCGAAAGGTCCAAATACCCGTGACCCGAGAGGTTAAAAAGTATCACCTTTTCCTCTCGGTTTTTCTTGCACTCCAAAGCTATATCGATGGCTTTCTTTATCGCATGAGCCGATTCGGGAGCGGGGACTATACCTTCGGTTCGAGCGAATAGGGCTCCTGCTTCGAATATTTCCCTCTGCTCATAAGAGGTGGCCTTGATGAACCCGCGGTCATAAAGAAGGCACAACAAAGGGGCATCTCCATGATACCTAAGCCCTCCCGCATGGATCGGAGGCGGGATGAAATCGGCCCCAAGGGTATACATCTTCAAAAGAGGGGTTAACCCGGCGGTGTCACCGTAATCGTACCGGTATTCCCCTTCTGTTAAAGTGGGACAGGCCTTGGGTTCGACGGCGATAAACTCGGTTTGGGGTCTTTTCCCCTCTATTTTGTCTTTTAAAAACGGAAAGGCAAGGCCCGAAAAATTGCTCCCTCCTCCCACACAACCTATCACGTAATCCGGATAAAGCCCGAGTTTTTCAAACTGAAGCTTGGCCTCAAGCCCTATTATGGTTTGATGCAGAAGTACATGGTTCAATACGCTTCCCAAAGAGTATTTAGTATGGGGAACATTTAAGGCCCTTTCGATCGCCTCACTTATGGCTATGCCGAGACTCCCAGGATGTTCCGGATCCCTTTCGTAAAACTTCTTTCCCGCTTCCGTGTAGGGGCTTGGCGAGGGAAAGACCTTCGCCCCCCAAAGTTCCATTAGGGTCTTCCGGTAAGGTTTTTGTTTGTAACTGGAGCGAACCATATAAACCTCGCATTCCAAACCGAAAAACTGCGTGGCAAAAGCGAGAGCACTTCCCCATTGCCCCGCTCCGGTTTCGGTGGTAAGCCTTTTTACCCCTGCCTTTTTATTAAGGTAAGCCTGAGCTACTGCCGTATTAGGCTTGTGGCTCCCTGGAGGGGAAAGGCTTTCATTTTTGAAAAAGATCTTAGCCGGTGTCCCCAAATAAGCCTCCAAGTTTTTGGCCCTACGAAGGGGAGTGGGCCTCCAAAGCCCATAAACCTCAAGCACTTCATCGGGGATCCGAATCCATTCCTCTTGGGCGATCTCCTGCTCCACGATCGGCTCCGAGAAAATGGCAAGTAACGCCTGAGGATCAAGGGGTTCCTTCGTCACTGGATGAAGAGGAGGGGGTAAGGGCTCAGGCAGATAGGGAACGATGTTAAACCAATAGCGAGGAAGTTCATCCTTTCTCAAAATTACCTCCATCTTACACCTCCTTTATGGTTTAAAACAAAAAGGCCGTGAGCTTTTGGCCCACGGCCCCAAAATAAAAAGCCGTGGGCACCCTCTGGGTGCCACACGGCCCTTTTTACCTTAAAACCTTAAAGGGGTGGACCGGTGGCACCCCCTCTGTGCCACCGCCACCACCAACCTCTTTGTCCGTCGTACTTCATGGCTCTCTTATATTAGCCTTTTCCCTTAACCATGTCAATTTTTTTTAGCGCGTAGTGGTATATTTAAAAAACCCAAAGGAGGAAAAAATGGAGGAGAAAAAACTCCCGCTTTTAGATCGATTTTTAACCCTGTGGATATTTTTGGCCATGGTCTCGGGCGTCGGAATGGGCTACCTTTTTCCCTCCATCACCACATTTTGGAAAAGATTTCAAGTCGGAACTACTAACATACTTATAGCCATTGGATTAATCTTCATGATGTATCCACCCCTTGCTAAGGTGAGATACGAAGAATTCAGAGAGGTCTTTACTAACTATAAAGTGCTTTCTCTTTCACTAATTCAAAACTGGATCGTAGGGCCTATCTTGATGTTTATATTAGCTATCTTGTTTTTAAGAAATTATCCCGAGTATATGATCGGTCTCATCATGATCGGTCTTGCTAGATGTATTGCGATGGTTATTGTGTGGAATGAACTTGCAAAGGGTGATACTGAATATTGTGCAGGTTTGGTGGCTTTCAATTCCGTATTTCAAGTGTTATTTTATTCAATTTATGCCTATATTTTTATTACAGTCCTTCCTCCTCTATTGGGGCTTAAAGGAGCAATTGTCAAGGTAAGTATAAGTCAAATTGCAAAAAGCGTATTTATTTATCTTGGTATTCCATTCTTAGGAGGGATGTTCACTCGATTTATCTTTTTAAGGCTCAAAGGAAAAAGTTGGTATCATGAAAAATTCGTTCCGAAGATAAGTCCTATAACGCTTATTGCACTTCTTTTTACAATCGTTGTAATGTTTTCCTTTAAAGGGGAATACATAGTGAAACTTCCGCTGGATGTGGGGAGGATTGCGTTACCGCTCTTTTTGTATTTCATCTTGATGTTTCTCGTGTCTTTTTACTTAAGCGCTAAAGCAGGTGCTCATTACGCGGAAGCGGCCACCTTATCCTTCACTGCTGCTTCTAATAATTTTGAGCTCGCCATCGCGGTAGCGGTAGCGGTCTTTGGGATAAACTCGGGTCAGGCCTTTGCAGCGGTAATTGGGCCTTTGATTGAGGTTCCCGTCTTGGTGAACTTGGTGCGTTTATCCTTGTGGATAAAAGAGAAATTTTTCACTTATCCGGTAGAGACTCCTTTGGGGATCAGGTATTATACTAAAAGAAGGGAGGTGTAAGATGGACGAAAAGGACCTTAAAAAGGAGATAGAGAAGATGAAGGCCCAATTTCAGTGAGTGGGGGATGCCTGAGGTCCCCCCTCAGAGGAGCCAACTGTAAGTTGGCGGGTTTTTGAATTCGAAAAGGGCGTATATGTGAGCCTTTACGGGTTAGACGAGGTGATGGAGGAGCTTAAAAAAGAGGGGAAGGAACCGACACTTGAAGTGGGAGAGGAGATTTTAAAGAGACTTGAGGCTTATTCTTATAACTACATTCCTTCCTCTGAGGAAGCGAGGAAGAAAATCCGCTTCCTGGTTCTTCAAGAATATAAAAAGTTTTTGAAATCGACCTAATTCCCTCCTGTTCGGTTTGAGGGGGTTGGCCTTGCCCAAGGCGATCTTAGGAGGGGTGGAGATTGAAGTGGATGAAGAGGGCTTTATCCAGGAACCAGAGAAGTGGAACGAGAAGGTAGCGGAAGATCTGGCCAAGCTTGAGAAGGCCTATCCTTTGACCCCAGATCATTGGAAGGTCATAAACTGCATCCGCACTTATTATCTCAAGTATGGGATAGCTCCTCCCATAAGGATGCTTTTAAAGCAGACGGGTTTAGACCTGAAGAGGATATATGAGCTTTTCCCTTCGGGACCTGCCAAAGATCGCTCGCTATTTGAGGATGCCCGTTAATCTGCGGTGGGAGCTTTACCCCTTAGGGTTTAAGGAAAAGCTCAAGTTTTTGGGGGGAATATTTGATTTTTTCCGAGTATTTTAAACGAAAAAAGACCTATTGGCTCTTCCTTTACCCTTGGCATGTGGGGTTTGTGGGGCTTATCCTTTTTCACCTTCTTTGTTTTCTCTCGGCTCTATTTGGAAGAGAAGCCCTTTTTAGGATTACAGCCTTAGTGGGGATTATAAGCTTCTTAAGCGGGCTTTTTGGAGGTATTGGACTTTTTATAAAAAGGCTCAAAGACCAGGACCTGAGGCCCTATACGAGTTTTACGCATTTTTTCACTTATGTCTTTACGATCCTTCTTTTTTCAAGCGGCCTTTTGGCCTATTTTCTTGAGCCTTCACTTGAAGGATACCGGCGTTTTTGGGAGAGGCTTTTGAGGTTTGATTTTCACCTCCTCATTTTTCCCTCTTTTTAATGTATTTACCCTTCACTTCTTCGGTTCACTACCTCACCAAGATTCTGGGTTTCTTCCTCATAAGATGGGACAATAAGCCTATGAGAAAGGGCGGAAGGATAGAAAAGCTTATGGAGAGACAACTTCAAAGGAAAATCAGTTGGAGTGGGCCTCACCTCCAACAGGGATCAAGCTGGAAGGAGAACGTCTTTTTCTGATGAAGATAGAGGACTTTTTTTAAAGAGGACCCTTTACTTTGCTCGATAAAAAAGAAGAGCTTTTAGAGCTTCCCTTTCCCTTTGAGGATCCCAAAGAGATCCCCGGGATCAGATCGCTTGAGGAAGGGAAGTGGAGAGAGTTTGAAGTCTCTTTAGATGGGGTTATGGCCATTGGAATTTCTAAACCGAAAACCGAAAAAGAAAAGAGGGAGTTTATCAATCGTTTTCTTTCTGGGTTGAGAAAGCTCCTTTCCGAAGATAATAATTGGACCTTTTTCAGGCCGCTTTTTCATTCTCTCGAATATTGCCAGAGATGTCAACTTTGTAGCGAGGCCTGTCCTATCTACTTAGCTTCGGGAAGAAAGGAAATTTACAGGCCTACTTTTAGGGGTGAAATATTAAGGCGCATCATAGAGAAGTACCTAAAAGGGAAGGGGTTCTTTTCAAAGTTTAAACCGAACGACTTCGAACTCACCTTCTCCGCTGTTGCCAGGTTAGGTGAGCTTTCCTATCGTTGTACCTTGTGTCGTAAATGTGCCCAGGTTTGCCCCTTGGGGGTTGACAATGCTCTTATTGCCCGTGAAATAAGGAAGCTCTTTTCTCAGGAACTTGGCATTGCTCCAAAAGAGCTTCATGAACTTGGGACCATGAAACACCTTAAAATTGGTTCTCCTACAGGGATCACCCCTCAAGCTTTGAAGGACTTAGTGAGGTTTATAGAGGAGGATATCGAGGAAAGGACGGGCGAAAGGGTCAAAATCCCCATGGATAAGGAAGGAGCGGAGGTGCTTTTTCTTCACAATGCAGGTGAGTTTCTCTCCTTTCCCGAGAACCTGGAGGCTTTCGCCATTATTTTCCACCGAAGCCGCATCGATTGGACCCTTTCGTCTGAACTTATGGGCTATGATGCGGTTAACTACGGTCTTTGGTATGACGATGTGCAGTTAATGAGAATAGCCTTAAAGCAGGTCGAAATAGCCAAGACCTTGAAGGTGAAGAGGATAGTCCTTGGAGAATGTGGCCATGCCCATAAGGCCTTACTCGGTGTGGCGGATAGGATCCTCTTAAAGGAGTTGAATATCCCGAGGGAAAGCGCATTGATTCTAATCGAAAAAATCCTTCGCGAGGGGAAGATAAGGCTTGATCCAAGGAGAAACGATTTTCCCGTTACCCTTCATGATCCCTGTGGTATCGTGAGGCAGATGGGAATAGTCGAGGTTCCGAGGAGGATTCTACGGAGGATATGTCCTAATTTTAGGGAAATGAATCCTTGTGGGGTGGAAAACTACTGTTGTGGAGGAGGATCGGGTTTTGCGGTGATAAGATCGGCCAATTTCCCCGATTGGAGAAATTTAATAGCCGGAAGGATGAAGTTAAAGCAGATAGTAGAGGTATTTCAGGACGTGATTTCTCCTGATATAAACAAATACGTATGCGCCCCTTGCTCAAACTGTAAAGCTCAAATAAGGGACCTGTTTTCCTTTTACAAGGTATGGGAGAAATGTAGGATCTTTTATGGAGGACTTGCCGAACTTGTGGTAAACGCTATGGCCGACCTAAAAAGGCCCTTTATAGAATGGGAATGGAGGTAAAGAGATGGAGATAAAGGATCTCCTTCCTTGTATCGCTGATCCGGAAAAGTATAGGGTAATAGGTCGAATTGAGGTGGATAACTTAAAAGAGGTAGCCCCATATCTGGCCAGGCTTCTCCCAAATGCCACTTATAACTCAAAAGAGGGCTGGATCAGTTTCAAGAAAGGACAGAGGATCATCACCATTTATCAGGATGGCTTTGTGACGATGACGATGATAAAGGACAAGGAAGAAGCGTTAAGCATCCTTCAAGAACTGGAAGAGAAAGCAAAACTCGCTTGGCAAAAAAGGGATGAGATTGACTTAACTAAGCCTTTGGAGAAGAGCTTTGTGGGGCCCTTTGACGTTTATAAGTATTTACCGAAGACGAATTGTAAAAGGTGTGGCGAAGGGACATGCATGGCTTATGCCTTTAAGGTTTTGAACGGGGAAAAGAAGTTAAAGGATTGTCCTTTGCTTTTTGAGGATCCTAAGTACTTAGGGATAAAGGAAACCTTAATAAGCCTACTTTTATCTGCGGGATATGAGGTAGAGCTACAGTAAATCCGGTTTGGTTTGAGAGAGTTTGCCATTTTTCAATAGATAAACTTTATCGGTTGTCTGACGTAAAAATTCTCTATCATGGGAGACTACAAGATAGGTTTTAGCATTATCCCTCAAAATGGAGAGGATCCTTTTTTGAGTCGTTTCATCAAGCCCTAAGCAAGGCTCATCCAAAAGATAGCAAAGGGGGTTCATGGCTATGACCGTGGCAAGTGCCGTTAGCCTTTTCTCTCCATAAGAAAGTTTATGAGTAAGCCTATCTTTTAACTCAATAAGGCCTAATAAAGCACATGTTTCCTCCACTATTTTAATAGTTTCCTCTCGGGATTTACCGAGATTTAAAGGACCGAAAGCTATGTCTTCTTTAACGGTAGGACAAAACAATTGGCTATCGGAGTCTTGAAAAAGAAACCCCACTTTTTGTCTAACTTCCAGGAAATCCTCCTCTTTATCTCTCCTTTTGCCAAAGATCTCCACGATTCCCGATTCGGGCTTAAGGAAGCCCATGATGATGTAAAGAAGCGTGGTCTTTCCCGCTCCATTAGGCCCCCAAAGGCCGATCTTTTCGCCCTCAAAGACCTCCAAATCGACGCCGTGAAGGATGTATTTTTTATCATATCTGAAGGTTATCCCTTTAAGCCTGATAAGTGGTTCCTTCATGACTTAAAGCGTATAAAGCTCGTTATAAGGATCATTATGATACCAAAAACTAAGTCCCTCTTTTGCCACGTTAAAACATCATATAGTGGGAAATCTCCTTTGAAACCTCTGGATAGCATGCATTTATAAGTCTCTTCCGCCCGTTCGTAACTTCTTACTAAAAGTCCCCCTATCAGGTAACCGTAAGTCTTATAAGTATGAACGTTTAATCTTGGAGAAAACCCTCTGGCCGAAATAGCCCTTTTGAGCTTTTCGTACTCCTCGTGATTTACCGTGAGATACCTATAAAGAAGAAAGAGGATTGAGGCAAGTTTTTTAGGAAATTTCAAATCCAAGCTAGCCCTGGCTAATGAAAACACTGAAGAGGTGGCCAAAAGGGCTATTGTGGCCATTATAATGGCGTTGGATTTCATAGTCACCATTAAGGCCTGCTCCAATTGAAAATACCTCATAGGCACGAAAAGCCAGATCAGTCCTATAAAAAAATTCGCCCCCAAAAGCCTCGTTAAAAAAGCCTTAAGTCTTATTTTTGAGCAGAAGATGAGAGATGCCGAATATAGAAGATAAAGAAAAGTGATCTTCAACGTGTTGGAAGTGGCACAAAGAAGACTAAAGGAAAGAAAAACGATGATTTTTACCCTTGGATCCATCCGATGGAGGAAGGAATCCCCTTCGGCAAAAACCTCAAGATGCATGTTTCCTTCTCAGAAAAAGGTTTATTATCCCCCACACGCCGAAAATATAACCTATGCCCCCGATTATATCTCTGAAAGTTAGGTGATCCATCGCCTTGCGTAAATCCCTTAGCTCATTCTCAAGAGCCTGAAGCCTTTCCTCAAGTGCCTTATTATCATTGATTTGGAAAGGTCCTTGGTTTGCTTTCGCTTCTTTTTCTTGAGAAGCCTCAATCTCATATTGAGCCCTGTGTTCAGGTCCGGCTAAGGCTAAAACTTTCAACTTGCCCTTTTCTGGGGTTTTGATGGAAAAAAGTCCCTTTTCATCCGTTAAGCCTTCCCCGACTTTCACCCCTTTTTCGTCGTAGAGCTCCACCTTAACCTTTTTGCAAGGCGAACCGTCAGCGAAGTAACACTCTCCCTTTACCGTTTCTCCTTCTCTGAAGGCATAAACGCTCACCTTATGGGCTAAACTCAAGGTAGGTAAAAGCAGCATCATTAAGGATAAGAAAAAGGCCTTCATTTTAACACCTCCGGTTTAACCTTTTTAAGATAAGTCAAAATAAAACCCGTGATTAAGGCTTCCAATAGGGCCAAAGGAAGATGCATCAAGAAGAAGGTAATTGCCACTGCGCGAAAGCTTTTTTCCGTCCAAAGGAGGGCAAAGCTCGTGAGAAGTGCCCCCATTAGAACGGAAAGCCCACCTCCCAAAGCTCCACCGACAAAAACTGAGGCCTTCTTTTCTTTTTTCAAAAGGGTTCTAAACAGGAAATAAGAAACAACTGCCGGAGTAGCCATGTTAAAGGTATTAACCCCCAGAGTTGTGAGCCCTCCGAATTGAAAGAGCAAACCTTGAAGAAGTAAAGCCACAAAAATCGCGGGAAAGGCTTTGAAGCCGAGCAATAGCCCCATGAGTCCGTTTAAAACCAAATGGGTAGAGGTAGGACCCATGGGGATATGGATTAAGGAAGCCACCAAAAATCCCGAGGAGAGGATCGCCACCTTAGGGAGATCCTCCATTTTTATCTCCCTTAATCCCAAGGCGATCCCCCCTCCAGAAAGAAGAGCTCCCCCTAAAAGTACGGGTCCCGAAAGTACGCCTTCAGATATGTGCATTTATCGCATCTCCCTTACCCTTATCCACATTATCCCGCCCAATTCCACCGGATACTCCTTCCCGTCCTTTTTGAGCTTATAGGGAGCCTCGGTTATGGCCGAAAAGCCCCACCAGCCGGCTTTGGGGAAGGAATAAGAAAAAACGCCATTCACATCGGTCTTAAGGACCTGAGTGACGTAGGGGCTTTTTGGAGGCTTGACCCTTTTGCCCTCATTGTAATACTCCACTTCAACCCGGCAAAACGGAAGGGGTTTCCCGTTTAACTTCACCACACCTCGAAAAGTATTTCCCACCCAAAGCCCATAGGGCCTTGTGAGAGGGACAATCTCGATAGGTAAGCCCACTTCCTTTTCCCATCCGTCCTCTTTGCCAAGGGCTTGAACTATTACTTTAGGACAATGAACGAGGAACTTTTCTTCTGCTTCTTCCCAATAGGGGTTCATTTCCAAGAAAAAGATATGGTCTCCAGGCCGCTTTATGGTGAAAGAGGTTTCCCAAGCGTTTTTACCTTTAAGCTTAATATTTTTGATAGCCTTCAAGAGGTCCATTTTCTCCTCGCCAATTTTCACGTAAAAGGATTTTGGCTTTTCCATGTTCAACCATTCTTGTTCAAAAGGATGCATGAAGTAAAGTTTCAGAGTAATCGTTTTGGGATCCTTTTCCTCGATAATGTCATCCGAAGGCAAAATTACCGCAAAGTGGGAAAAACCAATCCCATAAAAGCATATCACCATCACAATTCCTAACACTGCTTTGAAAAGTTCCCTTTTCATTTTTAACCTCCTCAAAAGGATATATTAAATCTCAAGCCCAAAATGTGAGCCTCATTTTTATTGTTTTCCCGTAATTTATCGACCATGTACTGATAATCGAGAGTGAGATTGGAATTTATGTCTTTATATTCAAAAAGGTGAACCTTCAAATAAGTTTCAAATAGGTGAGTGTGAGATATTTCCCCCCTTTCAGGACCTTTAAAATAAGCATACCCAATGCCCATTTGATCTTTTTCCCTTTTCCAAAAGGATCCGTTTACGTTAAATCCAAAGGAGAGCATGCTTTTGTAATCCACCTGGGCCTTGTCATCTTGCCAACCCAATCGTAAAAAGGCACCGAGCTTTTTCTTTATAAGCTCCTGATCCACCGACAAACCAATTCCCCTTTTGGCCTTGTAGCTTGTTGAGGTCCAACTTTCGAATTTCTTATCGGTTGTAAAGAGACAAAGCCTATAATTCCCCTCCCCAAGTGGGTTTTCCCAGTGGTAAGTGAGTTGTCCACCCACCCAGGTGTAATACTTATCCAGTTCGTTTTTCGATCTCATGCCCACAAGGCTCAGGCGAAGGTTTCCCTTTTCAAATTCCAGACTTACTCCTGCGTCATAACTCGGAAGATTCAAAAGGGGATTATGAACAAGGCCTTCGTTCATGAATTGTTCGATTTCATCTCCAGCGAAGTTGTTATCGTCGACAAAAGCAGTGGAGTCGATAATTCCCAGAGTGACTCTCAAATGGGTTTCCTTTTCTAAGGGGAAAGTATGGGAATACCAAAGCTCTTGAAGGTGATCCCTGGGGTGCCCGTTAATATTATGAAGATCGATAAAAAGGTCATCCGCATTGGGAGAGAGGACAAAAGGGTTTACCTCCTTCAATCCACTTCCTTGGGCAAAACTCGCCCTTACGAAGAATTCGTCCTTTTCAGTAGGTTTAAGAGATGCCTTTAGATCAAGAACACCCGAACCTCTATCCCGATCTTTAAAATCTCCCTTCTCCTTTGCCATATATTGATAAACGAAAGTACCCGTTCCTGAAAGGGAAAGCCATTTGGTCAATTCCAAGCAAAACCCGGGTAAGGGGAGGAAAAAACTTAAAAGGATCAGAAAAAGCTTTCTCAACATGTTAATCCTCCTCGCCTAAAAATAAAAAACCACGAAGACTTATTCCCCCTTCTTGAGGGTTTGAAGCCTTCGTGGCGTTGTTAAAAGTTACCATTTTTCTGCTTTTATGTCAATATTATCTTTTGAAGATGATTTACCTTAAATCGGTTGAAGAGATAGAGAAAATAAGGAAGAGCAGTCAACTTGTGGCCCGTACCTTGAAGTACCTTCGGGCTTTCGTAAGGGAAGGCATTTCTACGGAGGAGCTTGATCGTTTGGCCGAGGAGTACATCAAGCGTCATGGAGGGATTCCTGCTTTTAAGGGGTATCGGGGTTATCCTCGAAGCCTTTGCGTTTCCATAAATGAAGAAGTGGTCCATGGGATTCCCGGCAAGAGGAGGCTTAAGGAGGGGGATGTAGTGAGCCTTGATTTGGGGGTATTGATGGAGGGCTATTATGGGGATGCGGCCATCACGGTTCCGGTTGGTAAAGTTTCGGAGCTTGCCAAAAGGTTAATTAAAGTCACGGAAGAGGCCCTTTATAAGGGCATAGAGAAAGCAAGGCCTGGTAATCGGTTAAGCGATATATCCCATGCGATTCAAACTCACGTGGAGAAAGCGGGGTTTTCGGTGGTGAGGGAATTCGTGGGACATGGGATTGGGAAGCAACTTCACGAAGAGCCCCAAGTCCCCAACTTCGGCCCTCCCAATCGAGGGCCAAGGCTTGAGCCGGGGATGGTTTTGGCCATCGAGCCCATGGTCAACACGGGCACCTGGGAAGTGAGGATCCTGTCGAATGGTTGGACTGTCGTCACTGCGGACGGGGGGCTTTCCGCCCATTTTGAGCACACGGTGGCCATAACGGATAATGGCCCCGAGATCTTGTCATTGCCCTGAAGGTTATTCCCTTTCTTTTACAACCAGTCTTATGGGAGAGCCCAAAAAGCCAAAGGCTTCTCGGAGCTTCCTTATCAAAAAGCGTTGGAAGTTCTCCCTTACTCCTTCGGGGTAATTTACGAAGAGCACAAAGGTCGGGGGAGCCACTTGGGTTTGGGTCAGGTAATAGATCTTTACCACCTTATTGCGCCAAAGGGGCAACTGGTGAGGTAGGATGGTCTTTCGGAACCAGCGGTTTAGTTGTCCGGTGGGGATCCTCTTTTTCCATTCCGAATAGACTTCCTGGACCGTGTTTAAGATTTTCTCCGTCCCATATCCCGTTTTGGCTGAGACAAAAAGGATGGGGGCAAAGTCCAGAAAATGGAATCTCTCCCTCAAAGCCTCTTCGTACTCCTTGACCTTTACCTTTCCCTCAGCAAGATCCCATTTATTGACGACCAAAATAAGCCCTTTTCCCCGGTTTTGAATGAGGTTGGCGATCTTTGAATCCTGATCGGTGGGACCTTCAACGGCGTCAAGGACGAGCAGATTCACGTCGGCTCGTTCGATGCTTTTTATGGCTTGCCACACACAATACCACTCAAGTTTTTGCGAGATACGACTTTTTCGCCTTATGCCAGCGGTATCTATGAGGAGGAATTCCTTTCCGTCAAAGGTAAAGGGAGTATCTATGGCATCCCGCGTTGTCCCCGGACGTTCGTCCACGATAACCCTTTCAAATCCCAGGATCCGGTTAAGTAAGCTTGACTTCCCCACATTAGGGCGCCCCACAATGGCCACCTTGATGACCTCTTGGGTGTTTTTCTCGGGTTCACCGGCCTCTTCAGGAAGGTTTTTCAGGATCTCATCGAGCAATTCGTCAAGCCCCCTTCGGTGAATAGCGGAGACCAGAATGGGCCTTTCTATACCGAGTTCGTAAAACTCAGTGACATTTCTCCTCTCCTTGGGCCCATCCACCTTGTTTATGACGTAAAGGACCCTTTTTTCCGTCTTCCGCAAGTAATTGGCGATTTCCTTATCCAAGGGGTTTAAACCCTCTTTGGCGTCGAGCACAAAAAGTACTAAATCGGCCTCTTTTACCGCAAGCTCACATTGCCGGCGAACAAGCCCGGCTATGCCCTCCTTAGCCTCCGGCTCAAAGCCACCGGTATCGATCAAAAGGAAGGACCTTTCATCATGCTGGACCCTTCCAAAATTCATATCTCTGGTGACCCCCGGAATATCCTCCACTATGGCCTTTTTTTGGCGCAGAAGGGCGTTAAAGAGCGTGGATTTTCCCACATTAGGTCTTCCCACTATGGCGACGATACCCTTCATTTCTAAAACAATTTAATAATCCCTTTCTTTCTTTCCCATAGTGCCTTGTTTAATGTGTTTGGTCAGCATGACGGTTCCCCCTCTGAATTTCCGCAAACCTTCGGGAGCCTATGCCTTCCCCATGCCTTAGATTTTACCCGCCAGAGGGGCCTTCCTTTTTGGGCCTTTTCCGGGAAGGCCACCATGCTGTTTCATGGAGGTACTTCTTGAGGTCTTACGTAGTTCCTTAATAGAAGAATAGAAGGCTTAAAATTTTCCCTGGGCTTGAACTTTTTTCTGGTCAATTTAACCGACTTGACAAACGTACGGAATAACGTAACATAAAAATTTATAATAATTAGGGAGGTGGTACGTTTATGCCTATTATACCAGCAACTAAAGCAAGAGCTAAGCTTTATCGTCTTATTAATGAAGTTACCTTATCTCATGAACCTATAATTATAACAAGCAAGCGGGGTAATGCTGTTCTTATTTCAGAGGATGATTGGCGGGCTATACAGGAGACATTATATCTTTTAAGTATTCCTGGTATGCGTGAATCTATAAAAGAAGGTTTAGCAACTCCTATAGAAGAATGTAGTGAGGATCCTGGCTGGTAGTGTGGAAAATTGTTTTTACAAAGCAAGCTCAAAAGGATGCTAAAAAGATAGCTGAAGCGGGTTTGCGTCCAAAAGTAGAGGCTTTACTTAATATTCTTCGAGAAAATCCATATAAGACCCCACCTCCTTATGAAAAATTAGTAGGAGATTTAGCAGGGGCTTACTCACGGCGAATTAATATACAACACAGATTAATTTATCAAGTTATTGATGAACAAAAAGTTGTAAAAATTCTTCGTATGTGGACTCATTATGAATGAATTATTTTTCTTGAAAGAAATATTTTTCGCACTTGCCCCATAGTGCCTTGTTTAATGTGTTTGGTCAGCATGATAGCTCCCCCTCTGGATTTCCGCAAACCTTCGGGAGCCTATGCCTTCCCCATGCCTTAGATTTTACCCGCCAGAGGGGCCTTCCTTTTTGGGCCTTTTCCGGGAAGGCCACCATGCTGTTTCATGGAGGTACTTTACTATGCTTTTTAGAAAAAATTTTTACACAATAAAAGGGACACTATGAATTTTGGGGCAATTTAGAGGCTTAAGGGTTAGCTTAAGAAATTAATTATTCCTTTTTAAATATGCCTGTTATAGCAACAATAAATATAGAAGAGAATATCCATCCTGCTATAATATGGATCCATAAATAGACCTTTGCCCATGTTTCTCTTGGAACCCAATAATTTTCTTGGTATAGATCAATAAATGGAATTAATGTATCTATTGAATAAATTGGTGGATAAAATTCTATTTCTTTACTTATAGCTCCTTGTAAAGGTGCCATAGGAGTTATATAAAAAATTATCCAACCTGAAATAAAAAGCAAAATTAATATAAAAAATACCCTCCAAGGTCGATAACCATAACCAGTAAGTTTACCCCAAAGTAAAAACCTTATTAAAAACCAGCATATAAAGGTTTTAAGAAAAGAAAGAAACCCAGAAAAATTAAAAATTTTAACCTCAATTTTTGAAACTTTTAAAACATTTTTTAATTCTTTTCTAATATTATAAATTTTAATTAAACTTTCTAATCCTATTTTTGTTTTTCTTTCTTCTCTTTCTATAAGAACTTGAATAGCTTCTTCATCACGCCCATAATTTTTTAAAACTTTTGCAAGTTGAGTATAAGGTTGAGAATAAAAAGTATCTTGTTGGTTTATCCATTTTAAAAGGATTTTCCAGTCCATTTCATCAGAAAATTTTTCATACTCAAAACCATTTAAGCTTACTTTTTGTGGCCACTTTTCAGAATCAGATTCAATGCTTATTTTAGAAATCTTCGCTTTATCTAATACCAATTTTCCAGATAGTTTTTTCCACTTAGCTATAAATTCACCATTGATATGACAATCTTCAATATATATTGCAGTTCCATTTTCATTTTCAAATATTCCATCTGTACAATCTAACTTTCCTCCAATTTTTGCGCTATATAAATCTACTTCTCCAATTGCATGAAAGTTATCATCTAATAATATATCTTCTTGGACGTATATTCCTTCTGCAGCTAAAGCAAGTCCTTTTTCATTTTTGAATTCTCCACCTGTACAAATTAATTGTCCACCAACTTTTGCCATTGATAAATCTACTTCTCCAATAGCACAAAATTTATTTTCTTCGTTACTATCCAAATGTACATCATGCTTAATATTTGCATAATCCACTTTTAATGCTGTTCCACCTTTGTTTTTAAATTTTCCGCCAGTGCAAATTAAATCTCCATTAATTTTTGCTCTTGCTAAATCTATTGCTCCAATTGCCTCAAATCCTTCATCCAAAAATATGTCTTGAACATTGATATCTTGTGCAGCAAGAGCGTCTCCATTTTGGTTATGAAGTCTACTTTCACTACAAATTAACTGACCACCAATTTCGGCACCCATTAAATTTACTTCTCCAGTTGCACGAAATTTATCCAAATAAAGATCACATTGTACATTTATATATTCTGCTTTTAAAGCTTCCTTATTCTTATTCTTGAACTTTGCGTTTGTACAGATTAAATAACCCCCTATTCTTGCTCTTGATAAATCTACTCCTTCCATACAAGTTGAATTTTGAAAATTCAAATCATTATTTACTTCTAATCCTTTAGCAGTAAAATTCTTAATAAAACATCCGCTAAAATTTAGTTCTTTTATTTTTGCTGTATGTAAATCTATACCATCAGGAAAAGCACAATTATTAAAAACAATAGGAAATGGAATATCTGCATAACTTAAATTTAATTCACCTTCAATTTTTGCACCCCTAATTTTTATTCCTCTGTAATTTATAAAATCTCTTACCTTTTTATCAGTTAACAAAAAAGTAATTATTTCCGAGCGAATAGTTCTTTCATGTCCCCATTCTTCATATTTAATAGGATCAATTTCTTCCCCGGGGCTTAAATCTACAATATCTCCACTTTCAGCACATTGTAATAATAATTTTTCTGCTTCAGTTAAATCCTTTTTAAACTTTTCTGGCAAAATTTCGTATAAACTTCCCATTAAACACTCCCTTAAAATTTAAATCTTAAGATATAAAAATTAATTTAAATTCTGTATTTTTCTACTAATTAAATTTGTTACCTTTGATAAAGTTCCCTTTATCGAATATTTTTTTTCTTTACTTAACTCATGTATTTCTCCTCCAATTAACAAATATATTTTACTGAAAAAATCAAAATGTCCCTTTAATTTTAATCTTATCTCTTTTATTATTTTTTTAAGTAAGGTTCCAAGAGCTAAAGTTTTAGCCAAAATTCCTTCTATAAAAGCTTCTTCAGAATAAGGTACCAAATAAAGCCATAATTCATCATATTGAGATTTTTTATTTTTTAATTTATGTATTTTATTTTCTATTCTTCCTTTCACTTGAGCACTAAAAATTTCTGGAATATTAAAATTTATAGGTTTAGGAGATGGGCAAATTTCCTGTTCTGCAATTCTTTTCATTTGTTCTGGAGTATCATATCTTACTATTTCTATCCAAAT
>Ga0078972_1002362_pt1 | contig 62902 bp, 62 predicted proteins | sample YelNatPaOPGAMG01_FD_67568 | JGI IMG/M metagenome (GOLD analysis project Ga0078972, IMG submission 67568) | Hot spring thermophilic microbial communities from Obsidian Pool, Yellowstone National Park, USA - OP-RAMG-01 (SPADES assembly) (version 2) | ecosystem: Environmental > Aquatic > Thermal... | reverse complement strand
TCGCCAAATGGGGAAATGCGAGCGGGATCAGTGGCCGAAAAGTTCGAAGGCAAAAGTCTCGAAGCACGCGCTGATCTGCAATTGCCGCGCAGATTATCCAATATTTTACTCGACTGCAAAGGCCGCACTCTGGTGACAAATTGAGCAAACTCGCAGTCTGAAAATCTTCGCAAAAATGATCGATTTCTTAATATAGTAATTCAGTTATCCGAATCGTGATATGGCAAGCGTGAGTGAAAACATTGTGCGGGAATACTTCGAGTTGCACGGGTTTCTGGTGCGGCAGCACAGGAAATACATCGCCCCAAGCCGCCGCGAGGAAGATGACATTGACTTTTTCATACTCAACCCACACCCGGAACCACTGACAGGCGAACGGCCATTCGTCCTGTCGTCGTCCGATCTCCGATCAGTCGAACGAGCAGTCGTTGTCGTCAGAGGATGGCACACCGAAATTTTCAGTCCGGCCCGGCTCGCACTGGCCCCTGAGATTCTTCGGTTTGTCGAACCTGGCGTATTTCGGCGCGCGATCAAAGCGTTTGGAGCCGAGGCGATGCCTTTGAAAATTCTTGTTGTTCCCGCACTGCCGCAGAGCGAGTCTGCCCGGCAGGAAACAGTTTCGTTTCTAAGGAACAAGGGTGTGGACGCCGTGCTGCCGTTCCGGACGATGCTCGCAGACCTTGTCGAGCAGGTCGAGCCCAACCGCAATTACCAGAAATCCGATGTCCTCCAAATTCTGCGGATATTGAAAAACTACGAGTTTTTCAGAGAACCACAGTTGGAATTGTTCCGACCGGGACGGTGCAGGCGCAGGTAAAAACCGGGACACGATTGATCCAACCGTTATGTCCAAGCCGAAGCACGCGTCATCGGCCAGAATCAGCGACGCAAGCCAAGTACCAACAGCGGGAAGCACGGGTGGGGCACTGTGGCTCAGCGCGGCGCAGGAGCAACCGAATGCGCGAGGCGTGACAACTGCGCTGGTTGCGAGCATACCGCTGTGTCGCGCTGCGCTGACGTGACCGCACTGCTCGCTGCCAGAGAAGCAGGTAATGACAAATTGATCAAATTCGCAGTCCGAAAATCTTTGCAAATATGATCGATTGTTCACTGTAATTATATACTGCTGCGAAGACATTCGCTTCACAGACTGCTTGGGGTATGAAATATGCGGGCTAAACTCGATGGTTCACTGCTCGAGTTGGCGACGGACTCTGGCGAGAACATGGGTCACAAGGTTGGCTTGAACCAGTTCACCCTTGCCCTGTGCCGGGAATCTTTGAGTTTGCCATTCCCTGACAAGGTCTCCTGCCCCAGCCAAAGCTTCACTGCTCGCGTCCTGATCTGTATTGATTGGGCCCACGGCAATCGCCCAATCAGCGCCTGTTCGCTCCTTGGCAACCTCGGCAATACACCTCAACCGATCGCCCGGCCCGCCGGCCGCGGACCATCGCGCGTCGGGAACGTTCAACAACACTCGCATTTGTTGTTCGGTCAGTGCCACGTAACTGGCCGTAACAACATCAGTTGCGCCGGGAGCATGACTGAGTGCGGCAGTCAAGCGCCCTGCGCTGCCAATCTCGACAATCACAAGGCGGATTCTGTGCGCCTTGAAAAGCTCCACAACACGTTCTTCAAGGGTTGTCGTTCCTTCGGCGTAGATGTGCTCACCAAAAACCTCTCGCACGCGCCGTGCAAGATCGCGCAAGCGCGTTCGGTTGGTCTCGTTGTCCTCTGGCAGTGAAAATGTGTAGTCCACTCTGCCGCCCTCGAACTGCGTTGAAACCCAGACGTCGCTCGGAACAAGAGCGCCGTCACGAATTGTTTGTTCGATTTGCGACTGGCCGATTCCAACAAACCTGAGAGTGATCGAGCTGCGGTGGGGCCGCACACCATATTTCCGCTCGAGATAAGGTATGACGCGGTCGCGAAGCATCGGCTGCAGTTCGCGTGGCGGCCCGGGCAATGCGATCAAAACGTAATCGTCATGTTCGAATACAAGACCGGCGGCTGTGCCGAAAGGGTTTGGGAGCCAACCGCCTCGCCGGGGCACAAGACATTGCCGGCGCAGGTTCGCCCGCAATTTGTCTGCGGGCGTGCCAAAACGCCGTTCCATTTCGGCAACCAAGTCCGGCGACTCGACCAGTGGAATGCCGGTGAACTCTGACAACGTTTCGCGGGTGATATCGTTGAGTGTGGGGCCCAATCCACCCGTGACGACAACCATTTTTGCCCGCCGTAGAACGAACTCGAGCGCTTGTTTCAGGTCCTCAGGGCGGTCGTCCACGGTCAACGACCACACGCAATGGCCGCCCAGCGGAAGCAAAGTGCGCGTGATGAACTGTGTGTGCCCGTCTGCGTACACCCCTTGCAACAACTCTTCGCCGGTGACGATGATGGCGTAATCAAGGGAATCGGCAATCGCGGTCCAAACCGGGCACACAGCGAACCATGCGGCGAGGGCCAATAACCGGAGAATTCTCAGCGCGGCGCAGCCGCAACCGAATGATCCTGGCAAGATAAAGGCGTTCGTTGCAAGCGCAGCGCTCTGCCGCGCCGCGCTGACCGGGGTGACTTCGTCGCCCCCGGGGGAGATGAGGTTCAATCTGCTAATTTGCGACTGCTGCGCAGATTTTCCAGGATAGTAGTACTCAGGCATCGTCGCTGGTGGTTCGGCATTGAGCTCAGAATGCCCTTGTGAGGCCGGGCATGGCGATCGGGTAACGACCTTGTACGTCCGGTTTAACCGGCGGCGGCGAATCAATCCTGAAGTTTTCAAGGCCTGGCGCGAGTTCGAGGTCGGATGCCATTGCTTGGTCGTACGTGACCAATTGACCCGACTCGGCAGCCATTCTGCCCATGATTGAAACAAGGACTGCTTGCGCACAACGCTCCGTCTCGTTGTATGGCGCGTCAGCGCGAATCGCGTCAAAGAAAAGGTCAAATTCCACCTGGTACGGGTCGGGCTCGGGCCCTGTGTATCGCCAAACCTCGTTTTGGGGGATTTGGAGATGATTGCGATAGATTCGCGGTTTTGCAGCAGCCAGGCTTTCCATGATGACCGCTGAACCACGGCTGCCGTTGGCAAAATCGGAAAAAATATCATAACACCTTGCTATGTGCCGCCCTTGCGCAAGAAGCTTGGTTCCGTCAGGGAAGGTGTACTCGACCGAGTAATGATCGTACATTTGATCCGGTTCGGTCCGGGTTTGTCTGCCGCCCTGGCCCTGAGCCGAGACCGGCCACGCGTTTTTGGCCCAGCAACAGACGTCTATGTTGTGAATGAGCCAGTCAACGAAAAAACTCCCGTTAAGCCAGGTGAAGTTCGAGTAGTTTGATATTTGGTGGGCGAGCTCGGTCATGCCCGGGGCTTTGGGTTTGAATCCGACCGGCCCATGCATGCGGTATGTACGCAACAATATAATGTCTCCTATTGCACCGTCGTGGATTCGCCTGATCACTTCTTCGCGCGCCGGGTCATGCCGCCACATCAATCCACCCGCGATTTTCAGATTCTTTTCGGCTGCGCGTTTTCCAGCCTTCAAAACACGCCGCACCCCGGGAGCATCAACCGCAAAGGATTTTTCCATGAACACGTGAAGCCCCCTTTCAACTGCGCGTTCGAGGTGAACAGGCCGAAACGCAGGCGGCGTGGCAAGAATCACAACATCGCCGCGGTCCATTGAATCAATGGCCCTCTGGAACCCTTCCAGGCCAACAAACCTTCGTTCGGCGGGGACCTTGACCTGGCCCGAGAATTTCCGGGTCAAACTGTCCAAGCTCGAACCGAGGCGGTCTTCAAAAACATCCGCCATCGCCCAAAGACATGTGGGACCTTTGGTGGAAAGTGCATTGGCAGCCGCGCCGGTTCCGCGCCCGCCGCAACCCACGAGGGCAATTTTGATCGTGTTGTTCTCTGACGCGTCACCGTGCGAAACAAGTGCGCTTGTGACAGCAGCCGCGGTAAATGTTTTGGCTGAAGTTTCAAGGAACTTGCGACGCGAGCTCAAAGTTTGGCCGGGGAATGTCACTGGTTTCATGGCTTAATGATTCCGAGTAATTTGGCGGTCACAACGACATTGTGTGCTGCGCCCGGTCGGTGTCAATCGTCGGCTTTTCAAAAAACCTCGAACTGGACCCCAAATATGCGCTGCGAACCCGATGAAAGTGTCGAGCGATCCGTTAGTTTGCGATCGCTGCGCAGGTTTTCCAGTACAGTAGTATGGCGATGAACAGATGACGGGGCTCTGTTTTGCATGGCGCAAATGTCAACGACAAGCTAGCTTACAGCCCCATGCAAAAGCACTTCTCCTCGGCGCAGAACAACTCGGATGCGCAATTGTCCAAGCGCGTTCGCGATTTGATTTCGTGGTACGGCGGCGGATACAACCCGGACTTGGTCGCCGAAATCATCGAAAACGGACTCAAACTGTTGCGCGAAGTGGAAAACCGAGGCGACGTCAAGGTCATCCAAACCACTGTTCGAGAACTCCGACAATCATTCCGCACTTTTGCACCATACAGGCACCGTCGCAAAGTGACAATTTTCGGGTCTGCAAGGCTCGAACCGGATCGCCCCGAATACAAACAGGCGGTTGAATTCGGTCGCAGAATCGCCGAAGCAGGTTTCATGGTAATAACAGGCGCGGGCGCCGGGATCATGCAGGCCGGCCACGAAGGCGCAGGTGCTGAAAACAGTTTCGGCGTAAACATCCGGCTTCCGTGGGAACAAGCCCCAAACCCGGTCATCTCGAGCAACCCAAAACTGATCACGTTCAAGTACTTTTTCACTCGAAAACTGACGTTCATAAGGCATTCCGATGCCATTGCGCTGTTCCCGGGCGGATTCGGCACGCTCGATGAGGGATACGAAGCGTTGACTTTGATGCAAACAGGAAAGAGCCAGATCGTGCCGTTGGTTCTGATCGATCGCCCGGGCGGAACTTACTGGAAAACATGGGACAAACACGTGCGCGAGCATCTCTTGCGCAATGAACTCATCTCCCCGGAAGACCTGAATCTTTATCAATTGACCGACAGCCCCGATCAAGCTGTCAGATGGATTACGCGGTTCTATCGCAATTACCACTCGAGCCGATATGTTCAAGACAAACTCGTTATCCGACTCCAACACGTGCCTTCGCCATCAGCACTGAAAGCGCTGAACGAAGACTTCGAAGACATCATCGCCGGCGCACCCATGGAGGTTATCGAGCCAACGCCGGAAGAACGCGAAGACGACGACTACGTCCAACTGCCACGCATTGCGTTCGGTTTTGACAAGAAGTCGTTTGGCCGCTTGAGAGAGCTTATCGACAGACTGAACTGCCTCTGACTCAGCGCGGCGCGGCACAGCGGTATTCCTGCAACCAGCGCGATGGTTACGCCTTGAGTGTTTGGTCGCGGCTGCGCCGCGCTGAGAGGTATGCTGACCCGGCAAATCTCACACGATCTGCCCGCCAACGCCGTTCAGGGGCGGTTTCATTGAATAACCCGCAAATAACGCCCCATCCAGTACGGCAGAAGAAACTCGTCTCCTGCAAGTTCACGCTGTCCGCCGTCACCGCCGTCGAGTTCGAACGGGTTGCCGTTCCATCTCATGACTGGACGTTCGTCCGGAGGAAGAAGTTGCTCTGTGGTTTGCCGGCGGAAGTTGGCCGGCAGCCGGATCAAATCTCTTCTATGGGAGTTCTCGACCGTCCAACTGGTCAGGTCCAACGGGAACGTCTGCAAGGTCCAAATTGCGCCTTCAACATCAAAGAAAGGCGCGCCGGTTGTTGAATAGATGAAATTCCAGAGCGGGTTTCGTTCGACTTTTTCGATCTCCCAATGGTCGCGTACTGCGGCGATGTAGCGGCGACGCAAATCGTCGTTGAAAGCGTATCGGACCAGGACCCAATAGGTCACAAAAGCCAGCTCATCGTCTGAATGGTTCCATTCATCGCCCATTGTGATGCCCTGGAATGTGAAATTCGGAGTGAACCTGATGTTTGCCATGCTGCTGATTATGTTCTCCAGATAGCCATGTCGCTCCAACAACTCGAACGCGCGTGTCCGGTACTCGGGTTTTTGTGTCAGGTGCCATGCGAACTGCAAAAAGGCTATTATCTCGGTGCTGTTCAATCTCCGGTCGAAAATTGTGGGAGGGAAACGATTGACGTATTCCGGGTTCCACCTGCCCCACAGTGTGGGCCGCCCGTCTCTGTCCACGAGGTACAGGTTGTGGCGCAGAATATGGGTCATGATCCTGTCGTAAGCGTTTGCTATGCGTTGACGTTCGGAAGGGGTTCGGGCTGCCGTCTCGTAAAGGACCGCATAGCCGAACGTGTGGCCTGTGATCTCGTCGCTGCTTGTCGTTCCTTTCCATTCCCAACCCTGTTCTGGCGACGAATGCCAGCGTTCAGGGTCTGAAAACTTGAATCCGGTCCGCTCGAATGTCCGTGAAGGGAACCCGTCAAGGCCGTTGATTGTCTGAAGCCGTTCGAGCGCCTCGAATGTTTCCCATGCATTTGCGCGCGCTTCTTCATCGCCGGTGACGGCGTAACGAAACGCCTGACTGGCCATGTAATAACTGCTCCATGTCCCGTCGTTGTCGGTGTCAATCATCTCGCCGCTTGTTGGATCGCCGGGACGGGTCAGCCGCAGTTCAGAGCAGAAACCGTATCTGATGTGGCGTTGGCGGATTTTTCGGTCATAATAAGCCGCTTTTTCGGCCAGAGTGGTGGGGCGATATTCAATTCTGTTAATCCCGACCGGCGTTAGCACAAACACACCGCCGTCTTTCGACACTGCGAGGTCCAACACGCGGTCGTCGTTGAGCCAACGTTTCGACGCATAGTAGCGGAACCACTTTGGACCGGTTTGGAGAACCAGACCGCGCGTTGTCCCGAACCACAATCCGTTTGTCACTGGCGCGAATGCGGTGATCTCGACCCACGGCAGCTTGTCCTGGAGCGGCAGAGTAACAGTGCCGTTCTGCAAGTTCACCGCGTAGTAGCCGCGTTTTGTCCCAACCAACATTTCGCCCGGACGAAAACCAAGAGCGGTAATATCACGTCCGGTGTGGAAGGTTTCGATCTTCTGCCCGACGACTCGATAGACAGTGTCGTTTGCCAGAACATAGAATCGATCACCCCACGCATAGAGCTGCTCGTTGGTCCGGCCAACAGCAAACGGCAAAAGCGTCATCTGTGTTCCACGCAAGATGGCGAGATTGGTCTGACCGGCGAGAAGTGTCGTTCCATCCGACATGAGCGCGGCGTGTCTGTAAACACCGGCGGGCAATTCAACGAGGGGCTTGCCCGCTGATTCATTCGACAACAACCGGTCTTCGAACAGGTAGTACAACCGACCGGCGCGAAGAGAGATGTCCGAAGCCTTCTTTCCAGCCAATGGCCGATAACTCTTGTCAATCGCAACGCGGGTGTCGAAGTTCCTCGCAACACCGCGATCGGTCAAAATGTACACTACCCCGTCCCGATCAAGGCACATCTTCTGAAATGCAGCGCCTTCGAGTTCGGCCTCGGTTGTGAACCGGACGGTAACCGGCTGCCGAAACGGCATGTCAGGCACCGGCCCGGCAGCCGAGCATTCTGCCGCCGTCATCAGTCCTGTCACACAAACAATCAGATCAAATGTTCCCAGTCGCATACGCCGTTCAGATAATCCGCCACCTTGTGCCGCCAAATCAAGTCTGCGGCCTGGTTGCAGCTCGAATCAACGTTCGCCCCGGGTGTGCGACCATCTTGGCCGCAGACCTAACGCAGCTTATTATTTAATTTGTCTCCGATATGGACTTGAGTAATCCTATGTCCCAACAATCAGCATGTTGGTAGTTTGTGATCTCAAATGCACTGAGTACCATCGGCCCGGTCACCCCGAACGGCCAGAGCGCATCACCCGTACTGAAACCCACCTCCGCACACAAACCTGTCTGAAAATCGAATGGGCCGAACCGGCGCAGGTCTCCGAGGAACAATTACTACGCGCTCATTCTGAGCAGCATTTGAACCGCCTCGATGGACCGTCCGATTTCGATTACGACACACCCGCACTTCCCAATATCAAAGCCCACGCCATCCGGAGCGTAGGCGGGGCTTTGCGCGCCATGGACGTTTCACTCTCAAGCAAACCGGCGTTCAGTCTGATGCGGCCACCCGGCCACCACGCGACCGTCGAGCGCGCGATGGGATTCTGCTATCTCAACTCGATTGCCGTCGCAGTACTAGAAGCCATGGCGAGAGGTATCAAGAAGGTGGCCGTGTTCGATTTCGACGTTCACCACGGCAACGGCACCGAAGACATTCTTGTGGACGTCAACAACTGCGCGTATTTCTCGGTTCATCAGTACCCGGCCTACCCCGGCACAGGAACAAGTTCTTACTCGAATGTGCACAATTATCCCGTCCCCCCATACGCTCCGCGCGACATCTACCGCGGCGCATTATCCGCGGCCCTCGAAGATCTCAAACATTACGGGCCGGCACTCATAGGCGTATCCGCCGGATTCGACCCCTACTGCCGCGATCCCTTGAGCGCTGCGTCTCTCGAGAAAGAGGACTTTCACTGGCTCGGCGAATCGCTCCGGGCCTTCGGCGTGCCGGTTTTCTCCATTCTCGAGGGCGGTTACAGCGAGGATTTGCCGGATTTGATCCTTGCCTATCTGTCAGGCCTGGCGGGCCAATGACCGCGCCAGCGCCGATGCCGACCTGCAGGTCATGAACAAAAAACGCGAGACTGAATCTCGGGTTTTCATGGTGTTGCACGCCGGGTGCGGTTTGCTCTGCGTGCTGGCGAGTGTTGGGTTGGGTTGGCGACCGGAATTGGAACTGCATTGGGGCTGGGCCAGAAAACCGCTGGTTGCAATTGGCCTGATTTTTTTGCTTTCCGGCATCCTGATTCGTAGAACCCATGCGGCGCGGATAACATCGCGTCTCTGCGTAGGATGGTCGAGTCTTCTAATCGCGGTTGCGATTGGAGAAACCGCTTTCAGGGTTGCGCGCTACGATTTTCGACGGCAAGAAGCCCGCTGGCACTGCTGCCCGCCGTATTATCGGCAACCGATGCTTCCAACAGGCAAGGTCTTCTTTCGACGGGCCGGCCCGGAACAATGGTGCGGGCCCGTCATAAGAACGTACCTCGAGTTTGCCGGGTGCGATCCAACCCCTTATGCATCGGAAGAACCCATCACGGTCAAGTACGATCGTTTTGGTTTCCGCAACGAAATTGAATTGCGTGACTGGGACGTTGCCGTCGCAGGCGATTCGTTCACCGAGTTGGGGCACCTGCCTTACGACCAATTGTTCACCACCATCCTCGGTCGCAAATTGAATCTGCGCGTGCTGAACCTTGGCGTCGGAAACACAGGACCGCTGACGCAGCTCAGTTACCTCGAAGATTACGCCAAAGCGCCAAGCCTCAAACACGTCCTCATTGTGTTCTTCGAGGGAAACGACATCGGCGATTTGAACAGGGAATACATGGCGCTGCTGGAGTTTGAAGCGACAGGCAAACGGCCCGTCCGACAGTTCCGCAAACAAACTTCAATGCTTCGCGCGCTCGGCGAACAAATCCGAAAGATTCGATACCCGGTTGTTCCCGCCGGCCCGCCGGTCGATGCAGTTTTTCCGGGAAAGACCGGAGTTGTGCAAGTGACACTTGGCCTGCTTCCACCCACGCAGGCAGAACTGTCCGAATTAACCCGTGACGCGCTTCTACGGTTTGCTCACGACTACTCTGAGTTCGCCCGCAAAACCGGCGTCCAACCGTGGCTCGTGTACATGCCCTGCAAAGCGAGCGTGTTGTCGGGTCAAATGCAGCCCACTGAGCAAGCCCCGGACAGTGTCCGCACTTTCAAATCGACAGACCTGCCCGTTCTTGTGGCAGAATTATGTGCCAGGCATGGGATCAGGTTCGTGGACCTTACACCCTCGTTCCGAGAGGAAACCCGCAGAACCGGAGAGCTGCTGTTCAATGCGCTTTACGACACTCACCTGAATGTCCGCGGATCGGCATTCGTTGCCGAACAGCTCGTAAAGCAACTCGATTTGGGCGATGAAAAGCCCGCTGCACAGCCGGGACGTGATTGAATATCGAGGCCTTGCCAAAAAGGATCAAATAGCCGATACTCGGTTGCTTTCGCGAGCCAGTTTAGCTCAGTGGTAGAGCAACGGTTTTGTAAACCGTAGGTCGTCGGTTCGAATCCGACAACTGGCTCCAGTCAACCTTGCCCAAGGGGCGGCCGGTCCGGTTGCAAATGAACTTTCCGGTCAGGCCGAGCCGCAACAGCGATAATCAAATGTCCAACAAGACCGTAAAGAGCCAGTACGCAAGAGCCGGCGTTGACTACTCGAAGATCGAGCCGTTCAAAATGGCAATGGTAAACGCCGGCAAACGCACTCTTGCGTTCCCGAACAAACGCGGGGTGTACGTCGAACCCGCAACACTGGGCGCACACGGCGTGGCATATCGCTACGTGCGGTCCACACCACATCTCTGGTGCGCAACACAGGAGGGACTGGGCAACAAAAACTGGATCGCCGAATGGATGTACCAGCACGCCGGAACCGGAAAAACCTACTACGAGGGAATCGGCATCGACACAGCCCTGATGGCAGCCAACGACGTAATCTGTCAGGGCGCATTGCCCGTCATTTACACGGACGAAGTCGCCGCCGGCGACAGTGAATGGTTCATGGACGAGAAACGGAGCAACGACCTCGCTGAAAGCTTTTATCAGGCCTGCAAAACATGTGGCATGGCACTTCCGGCGGGTGAATCGCCCGCACTCCGCTACCTTGTCAAAGCCGAACCGCCTGTGCGCAGCGCTCCATCGCTCTCAGGCTGTGTGATCGGAATAATTGCGCCTCCGGAGAAAATGGTGACCGGCGAAAAACTGGCCGTGGGCGATCGCATCATCGGCGTAACATCGTCGGGACTCCACGCCAACGGGGTTTCACTGGTGATACATCAGGCTTTGAAACTCAAAGACAAGTTTTTGCACCAGCTTCCAAACGGTCGAACTCTCGGTGAAGAAGCGCTTATTCCGACCCGTTCGTATGTCGGGCTGGTGGAAGCTCTTCAGGAAAGCGGTGTCGAGATTCACGGGCTCCTTGCCGGGACGGGCGGTGGCCTTGCCAAAATTGCCTACGCAAAAAAGCCATTCACATACCGCGTCAAACGCTGGGTCAGCGAAATACCGCCGCTGTTCCAGTTCATGCGTGAGATCGGCGTGAGCCTCGAGGATTGCCTCACGACCTTCAACTGGGGAATTGGATTCTACGTATTCGTACCAGAAAAAGAGGTGGACCGAACCATCGAGACCGGTCAAAAGACCGGGTACGAACTTCTTGAACTTGGCCAGGTCGAGCAGGGCGAACGTCGCGTAATCTTCGAGCCGGAAAAAATCACGCTCGCCGCGATAAAGTAGATGCTTTGCGCAACACAGCGCAACCGCGCAACACTTCAACCAAGGTTGCTGTCTTTCAGTTTTTTTTGTTTTTCCTGGTAGATTTCGGGCGGCGCGAGCCTGTTGACTTTGCGCGCGGCGATGCGGTCGGGGGCCGTCCTTTCGGTGCGGTCTTGCGATGGATGATATCCCGCATGCGCTCGAGCCCTTGATCCATTTGCGCGGCTGCTTCGGCAATGCCGCGTTCGGTGCAGTTGATGACCTCGGCCAACAACTCACAACCCTTCCGAATACGGTCAGTATATGAACCTTCTTTCAGCTCGACCCCGCGTTCTTTCAGGAACTCGCTCATGTGCTCGAACAACTCATTCTTCTTGATTGTCTTCATAGCTTTTCATGCGGCTGTCCCGGACAGTCTGCCCGGTTGCCTCAAACAGACCGGATTTTCAATGCCGGCGGCTGAAAAAACTTCAGCCGCCGGTTCCAACTTTTAACTTCTGTGTGCGACGATGCCATCCCTGCGCCTGCGTCGCGATTCATGGGGTCAGCCTAACAAGGCTCTGCATCAGACGCCATTACATGTTCACCGGCACATTGTAAGTGACCGGTCAAAATAGCGACGGATGTAAATTCTTTGACCGAAGAGCAAATCTGCAGGTTGCCGGATGCTGATCCGTTCCTCGGACTGAAAGGCGTGATCGCCGCGCGATAAAGGCGTTGGCTCTGGTGCGACGATAGCAAGAATCCTCAGTTTTCTGCCGAGTGAAGGCCGCCGGTGCCCGACCTGAACTCGATGTTAGCCAGGCCTGGTCTGCCAGGAATCTCCATGGTGCAGTTCCAAAGACAAGCGCCGCAATGAATGCACTTGTCCCGATCAAACACAGGCACGCCTTCCGGACCCGGCGCGATCGCTTGGCCGCTGCACATCTCGATGCACACCTTTCTTTCGCATTGCTTGCACAACGCCGGTTGTCTGAAAACAACGTGATCGGCATACCCGGTCGGTGCTTGGACCTTGCCTCCAAGCAGCAACGCGTCCTGATGCGACACCAACAGTTGACCATCGAATTGAATCTGCGGCCAGCCAAGCTTGTCCATGATCGCATCGTGCAGAGGCACGCCGTCAGTGCGACATTTTTCTCGAATCCGGGCCAATTCATCGGAACTTATCCGGCCCTGGCAGTACTGCTCCAATGTGAGCACCTGTTTTGATTGCGGGATTGGACTTGTTTTCAATGCGAGCCGCCCGTTGGTGAGCCCCGCCATTGCCATTCCAACAAGCCCGCGCACAAAGCCACGTCTGAAACCATCCCGCGCATGCTCGGCAATGGCCGTTTCACGGTCGATCCAGCTTTCACGTCGGCGCCGAACGTAGGTCCGTTCGAGGTTTTCCCGCGTGAAAGGTTGTTTTGACTCGAGCAACTCGACAACCGCATCGGCCAGCATGGTCCCCGTTGCCCATGCCTCGTCAACGCCAGACCCGGTAAGAACGTTCGTGCTCCCGCTGCTTTCGCCAATCCGCACCCAGCCATTTCCGACAAGGTAAGGTTCACCGGCACGACCCGATTCAGCTATTGTTTTTGCGCCCCAGGACCGCATTTTGCCGCCGGCGATATGCCGCCACAAATAAGGGTGCAACATCCAATGCTGCATGTACCGGTAAGCCGTCCGGACCGGGCTGCCGAACCATGACGGCACAAAGATGCCTAGCGACGCTACGTTGTCCGGATGCACGTACATGAAACCGAAAATCTCAGGTTCAGGGAAACCCATCGTGTGGATAACGGTTCCGGGTTTCAGCGGTGACCCCGCAGGCAGATCAATCACAACTTTCATGCCCACAGCCCAATCTGAGGCTCGATGACCCGGCGGCATGCCGAACCGTTCATCGAGTTGTTGTCCAGCCCGCCCTGTGGGACCATCGCCGACGACCGTCAAAGCCGACCGTATCTCCATCCCGGGCGTGTAACCCTCCGCAGGGTTGCCATGCTTGTCCACACCCTGATCAACAAGCCGCACACCGACCACTCTGTCCCCCTCGAAGACAAGGTCGGCCACGGGCGAGCCCGGCCAAACCTGGGCGACGCCAATGCTCATAATTTGTGCGCCAATCCACTGCATGAATTGGCCCAGTGAAAACACCATGCCGCCTTTCTTGTGTAGAAACGCCGGAGCCCATGGCAGTTCAAAGGCGCCGTCCCTGAGCAGTCCAATGGCGCCAAAAAGCCTGAGCACCCCGTCGGCAACTTGAATTCCAACCGACCGCCTGCTTGCTCCGACGGGATCGAGCAGATACACGATTTTATCGTCGGTTACGTTTGCGGCCATGGGTATGCCGGCGGCTTCGAGGTCGGGAAACGTCTCGCGCAGTGCGCGCGCTCGAGTTACGAGACCCGAAACGCCGAATCCGATGTCGTCTGCCCGCTCGTAGCAGATTATCTGCAGAGGCTGGCCCGGCACCACGGAACTTTCGAAACGAAACGTGCCATCTTCGCGCACGATCTTCTTCGAGAGCGCGGCGAGAAATCCGGCGGATGCAGGGCCAAACCCGACGCAGACTATGTCAGCGTCGAGCCTTGCTCGATCTGACGTCACAATCTGTTCTGCGGTACTGTTGTCGTGGAACACTTCCGGAGCCATTGCAAATTCTCCGATCGTTCAATACTTTGCCTTTCAAACGATTCGATCCCCGATCCCGAGTTCTTCCCTGCGGGCGATGAAGTCGGACGGGACAGCGCGATGCGGTACAGCGCAGTCCCTGCGACAAACGCCAGTCTCGAGCCGTAACGATTCGGCTGCGTCTGCTTTGCGGTTCATTGCAGCGTTGGTTTTTGACATTTGATCCCGGCCTTCAGAAGCGGTAAACGGCGCGACATAGTGTTCCATGCAGCCGTTGACGTCAACTGCGCGATCATTTCAGTGTCACGGGCCTGTCACTTCATTTCGTGACCTCTTGGCCCTGAAGTCGCTCAGCGCGGCGCAGCCGCAACCGAATGATCGCGGCGAGATAAATGCGCTCGTTCCAAGCTTGGCGCTCCGTCGCGCCGCGCTGAAAGGGGCGACTCCGTCGCCCAACGGGGGGAGAGATGCATGTCGGATCAGCGGCCGAACAATTCGAAGACAGAGGTCACGAAGGATCTGCTGATCCGCAGTTTCCGCGCAGATCATCCAATATCATACTCCAAAGACCGCGCTCTGGTGACAAACTGAGCAAACTCGCAGTCTGAAAATCTTCGCAAATATGATCGAGTTCGCAATATGAGTATCCAGCGCATGCAATCCGGGCCGAGTGAATCTAGCGGGATTCGACATGAAACATTGTGACTTGAAAAATCCATGACCATGTGCCAGATTTTGCGCATCGAAGCGCGGTTCAGGCGCTCGATTGGAGTTCTAGAATCAAAAAAGGAGGTTATTGGAGGTTATGGCAAAGAAACGTAAAAGCAGAAGGGAATCAGATGAAGGTTTGATTCCAATTCCCGCACCCGCGGCCAACGTGGTTGTGTACCGCAATCCCGGCCCAGATGAATGCGATATTGCAGAACATGCGAAAAGAGTGGTCGAACTTAATTCCCTATGGGGAAAGGGCGGCGGAATGGGGTATCTAACTCTCGTTGAATCCGACTTTGATCGGTTGTGGGACGGGGTTGATCGCGGTGATGCGTTTGGGACGGCGTTTTCTGTATTGCCGTTCCTCGGACCGAAATTCGAGCAGTTCGTCGGCCGTATAGACGATTTCATGTTCGGTTGGATAGGTGGCGAGGACCCACAATACGGAAAGGTTCTGTTGCTGCAGATCGTCCCGCGACGGCATTTGGTTGCGATGTTGAACTGATTCCGACCTCATATCTTTCAGCGCGGCGCAGGCGGAACCAAATGATCAAGGCGAGACAAAGCGTTGGTTGCAGGACCGGCGCTCTGCCGCGCCGCGCTGAACGGTAAACGCAGAAAGAAACCCGGCTCTTCAAGTGGGTGCGGGCGAGAGTGCAGTCGGTTATCTCCGTGGCCACAAAGAAAAACAAGCTTGTGCCATGGGCCAAGAACAACAGGCTGGGGTGGTTCATCGAGGGGCAACCCTGCGAGCCGGTGAGATTCCCGTGTTGGCGCCACGGTCCGAAACATGGCCATTTCAGGTCCTTGTCCACGCCTATGGTTCAATCTTCTCCAATCTAATGTCATCGAACCTCACCGGTGTACCAGCAATTGGACATGCAAAAACAACTGCACGCCCGCTTCTGGGCGGTGTGTTGTCTTCGATACTGAGTGTCCATGATCGAGGTTCATTGGTCCCGTGCGGCCATGCTTTGCCTCTTACGCGCCATGTGTTGTCGTTCACTTTTGCGATTTCGAGCCGCAGCCACAGCCATTCGCCCGGCTTCCAATCAAAGGGAACGCTCACCTTTACTTCATCTCCTTTGTGCAGTCCGACTTCTTTCCGCCCCGGGCTTACTTGCAAGCGATACCCGGCTGCGCCATTCAGGCCAACAGCGAATGTCGGATATCGACGTCCTTTGGCAGTGCCGAAAACTCGGGCTGAAACAGAAACGTTGCCGATAGTTGGGGGCCCGAACAGCAGGATGTAACTGTCCACGGGCGCATCAGGCGACTCGATGAACCTGTTGCCGTCTTGCTCGCGAACCGCGAAGTTGCCCTCGACAGGCGTGAATTCTGCTGGCAGTTTGCCGACAGGCGAATTTTGAAAGTCGGTTTGAAAAACGGTCTCACCCAGAACGCGGGATTCGCAAGCCAACAGACTTGCCGCAAGTGACAACGCCATGGACAGTTTCATTTCAAATCAGATACCAGTTGGCCCGGCAATCGTGCATGATTCTCGTGCCCGAGGCAAACCTCTCCAATTCGTGTCAAATCGCGAAGAGGTTGTTCGATGATAACCGGAACAAACGAAAGAGCGCCAACAAATCATCGGTGGAAAAATGAGGTTGCAGCGAATTTTCGACATGGTAGAGCGCCGTAACTTGTTTGATCCTCAACAGGCTGAGAACAAGGGCCGCGTAGTTGACCCACTGCGCCCCTCATGAATGGGCGGAAGTGCAGTCCCACGCATACGCCGCCCCAAGCGCGCTGCGAGCTTGCGGCACGTCATACACAAGCCTCATAATGCGCCTGCGCATGTTCGCAATTGGCATGGTCGCGCAGAAAACCCGGGGCAATTTGCTTCTGTTGTTGACAGGCCGGGGCGGTTGTTTGCCATTGAATCTGAAAACTGTATGAGGCGCACAGGTTGTTTTTGCGCAGCACTTTTCTTGCTGGTCGCTGCCTCTTCAAGAGCCGCGGCACTCGAAAGGTCTGATGTCGTGTTCATGTATCAAGCCGACGTCCGGACTTATTCAGAGTACGGCGCCACGGTCGTTGCGTGGGGAGGAACGCCTCGCCCGGAAACACTCGAAGCCGCGAAGGGATTGAGGTTTTTCGGCAGCGTGGGAATGGTGACCGAGTTCAGTCGCTACTACGACAGATTCCCCACAAATTACACCGAAGGGCTGTGTCGGGACATCGACGGGCAGCCCGTAAAAGTACCGTGGCTGACCGACCACCAACACCGCGGAATACCCTACTGGTGGTGCTGCAGCCAACAGCCGATTTTCAGACAATACCTGCGCGAGCGCGTAGAGGAAACAATGAAGGCTGGCGCACATGGCCTGCATATTGATGATCACCTGGGAACAGCAGGCGGCTTGTGGCTCGGCATTTGTTTTTGTGATCGTTGCGTCGAAGGCTTCAAGGCGCACCTGAAATCCCTGCCGCCTCAACGCATAAAAGAGCTCGGAGTGGAGGAGCCAGCGGCTTTCAACTTCCGCGAGCAAGTGCGCCAATGGATCAAGGCCGACAAAACCGGGAACCGCAAACCGCAGCAGCACCCGCTGTGGCCCGAATGGACAGTTTGGCAATACCGCGCTGCTGCATCTTTCATGGAAGAACTCCACGCCCTGGCAAACCAGATCGCACAACGCCACGTGCCCATGGGCGCAAACGCAGGATTGCTCTGGGCCGGACATCTGTCAGATTACAAAGCACTCGACCTTTTCAGCGCGGAGACAGACCATCACGCCTCGGCCAGACGTTTCTCTGATCTGCCCGTGTTTGCGTACCGGCTCGCAGAGGCTGTTGACCGCCCATATGCGGCAACCGCCAGCGGCGGTGATTGGGCATTTGTGAAGGAAAACAATTCGCACGGACTCGTGCAGGGCTGGATCGCGCTCGCGTATGCTTCAGGTCAACTCTTCATGGCGCCGCATCGACAGTGGTGTTACACGCCCGAAAAAGGCACGCACTGGTACACCGGCCCAACCGATGTTTACGCGCCGCTCTACAGGTTCGTGCGCGAACATGCGGACCTTTTCGACGGCCACGAAACAGTGTCAGACATTGCAGTTGTTTTGCCGCACCGCGCCTACATGCGGACTCCAAACCAATGCCAGGAACTTTGCGCAAAGCTCGCAGCGGCGAATCTGTCGTTCCGCATCCTGCTCGCAGGCGACGACATTGTTGACCTGCGCCTCAGAGCGGAAGACATCAGCCGGGAAAAAGTGCTGTTGGTAGTGGATCGGTCAGCACTGCTCGACACAGACAGGAAACTTCTTGAGGCGCATTCGAAGGACAGAGTTGTTGTTACGGATGTGGATCATGCTATTTCAGCGACGCAGCCCGCTGTGCGTGTCCAATCACCAGCCCCGGTTAGGATCTTGCCACGCGCGCGAGCCGGCGAGGCCGTGGTTCACGTCTTGAATTACGACTATGACGCTGCTTCGGACACCGTCCGTGAACTGAGCTCGGTAAGGCTAAAGATCGATCAGGTCAAACTCGGGATTTCGCCACAATGTACCGTTTCGTGGGTGCCTTTTGGCGGCAGAGAACAACAGTTGAAAATCGAAGATGGACATGTGGTCCTGCCAAAACTGAATCTGTGGGGCATCCTCGTTTTGAAGTCCAGAATCTGAGTCATGGGACGATTTTGAGTACGCGCGACAGTCTTTTCGGACCATTCGCTGAACAGCAAATTTTGTCGTTAACTGAACAATGAGTCGATTCACCAATATTGTATCCCGCCACGAAAGGCCGCTGGCCATGCCAATTCTTGCGTATCCGGGAACCCGGCTAATAAACGCCACAGTGCGCGATATTGTGACCGACCCGGTCAAACAAGCCTCGGCTCAGTTGGCGCTGCACAAGCGTTTCAACACTGAGGTCCTCCTCGCCGCGATGGATTTGAGCGCCGAAGTCGAGGCATTCGGCGGCAAACCGGTCATATCGGATTGGGAAGTGCCCGCCGTCCCCGGTCGTGTTGTCACCGACGCGACCCAGGTGCGCGAGTTGGCAGTGCCGGCGCCGGGCGCCGGCCGCACGGGCGTGTATCTCGAAGTTGTCCGGCTGTTGCGGCAGGCCGCGAAAGGCGCGGTGATTCTTGGCGGGATGATCGGCCCGTTCTCACTTGCTGCACGACTTTATGGCGTGAGTGAAACACTCCAGTTGACGATCGAGAACACCGACCTGCTGAATGCTTTGCTCGAGAAAAGCACCAAATTCCTGACCGCGTATGCATTGGCTTTCAAGGCCGGAGGCGCCGATGGCGTCATCATGGCAGAGCCAACCGCAGGATTGTTGTCTCCGAGAGCGTTGCGTGACTTTTCTTCTGTCTGGGTCAGGCGCATCGTCGATGGTGTGGAAGACTCCAGCTTCACTCTGGTTTATCACAGTTGTTCAGTGAAACTTGTGCACCTCGAGGCGGCTGTCGAGTCAGGCGCAAAGGCATTTCATTTCGGCGCGCCGATGGACATACCGGCGGCTCTGAACCGAGTCCCGCAAGGTCTGATAGTGTGCGGCAATTTGGATCCCACGAACGTATTTTACAGACGTACACCGACCGAGGTCGAAACCGAAGTCAGGAGGCTGCTCGCTGCGACCACCGGACATCGTAATTTTGTGCTCTCATCAGGATGCGACATTCCACCCCGCACACCGGTGGAGAACATAGAGGCGTTTTTCAGAGCCGCGCATGCAGGGTGATACCGGGCAAAACTCCAAATAACTATATTGAGAAATCGATCGTTTTTGCGAAGATTTTCAGGCTGCGAGTTTGCTCAGTTTGTCACCAGAGCGCGGCCTATGGAGTATAATATTGGATGATCTGCGCGAATACTGCAGATCAGCAGATCCTTCGTGACCTCTGCCTTCGAATTGTTCGGCCGCTGATCCGACTTGCATCTCTCCCCCCGTTGGGCGACGGAGTCGCCCCTTTCAGCGCGGCGCGACGGAGCGCCAAGCTTGGAACGAGCGCATTTATCTCGCCGCGATCATTCGGTTGCGGCTGCGCCGCGCTGAGCATTATGACGCTAAGTCTGGTTGGCCTGAGGCGGAGTTTCTCTGGATATCATGCCTGACATGCGCGCGTATTTGAACAGACCGCCGGCGTCAACGACAGGCCGAACATCACCCAACGGCTTCAATCGGAAAACCCTGCCACTGCCGGAAACAGTCAGAGTGCAAGCGTCCAGGTCAACCACGGCGACTTCGCCCGTCTTGACCTTGTCGCAAATGCGGCCTTCGCTTTCGCATGGATACAATTCGCCCGTGGCGACGCTGTTGCGGAAGAAGATTCGCGCGAAACTTTCGGCCACGACAACCTTGCAGCCCGCCGAACCAAGCGCTATCGGAGCGTGCTCGCGTGAGCTGCCACAACCAAAGTTTTTCCCGGCAATAACGATCGGGTAAACACTGTCCAGTTTGCCTTCTTGGACATACCGGACGGGATAAAGGTCTTGAGGAAGCCCACAAAGTGCGTATGCGCCCAGTTTCTCGTACTCCTCCGGAATCGTCGGAACAAGGTTCAAATACTCCGCAGGAATAATCTGGTCGGTGTCGATGTTATCGCCCACCACATAGACCGGACCTTGAATGACTGCTTGCATGCAGCCACTGTACTGATGTCATGGACAACTTGTAAAGCCGCCGCGAGGTTTTCGGGCCCGGAAATCTCGCCGGATTGAACTTGTTTGTGCCTCTTGGCCGTTGTCCGGCGAGATGCGGGTTGGATTCTCTTTCATTCAATGAGGTCGCCCACCGTTTCGACAATTCGATCTTGCATGGGCAAAATCACCACCCCCGGCCCGATACACACGCCCCTACGTGCCTTGTATCCGAGGCAGTTTCTCCGGACCGGATCATCTAAATGCGGCGGGGCCGCGCTGCGAAGAAAAGGACCCGCTGTTTACCTCCGGATTTCCCGGATGTAAATGTTCTTGAAGAACAATTTGTTCCCGTGGTTCTGAAGTTCGATCTGACCTGAAGGATAAATGGGTTTGCTCCGGTCCCAGTAATTTTCGAGTGTGACGTTGTTCACTACCAATTCGTCGTTGAGAAACACGTGCACTTTCTCGCCGACCATAATTATCCTGAACCGATTCCACTCGCCGATCGGTTTGTCAGCGACCTTAAGCGGCTTCGATGGGTTCTTCTGATTGTTATAGAGTCCGCCGGAGCCGACTTCGCTGCCGGCCTGGGTGGGCTGTGTGTACGGGTCCCAAATCTGGACCTGTGGGGTGCCGCGCAGGTAAATCCCGCTGTCGCCATGAGGCAGAATTCTCCAATCAACCAGCATCTCGAAATCCGCGTAGTCTTTGGCAGTGGCGAGACTGTCGCCTTTCCCGTCGAAGACCAGAACACCGTTTTCCGAGTTCCAATGTTCGCGCATTCTGCGGTCTGCTTCAGCCTGCAGTTGAGCCAGTTCAGCCGCTGCCAGTTTGGCGCGTTTTTCTGGATTGTCGTACGGACTCTTGAGGAGCCCTTTCCAGTTGGCCAGATCTTTGCCATTGTAGAGTGCAAAGAATCCCTCGGGGGGGACGTTATCGTTTCCGGCCTGAGCGGGCAGCTCGCGAATTCGAATGTTGCGGAACTCAACATGCGAGCTGTGGCCGAGGAACCCGATGTGGCCTTTGGGTCTGAACATGCCGGGGTGTTTTTGGATTACTTCAGGATCGGCAACCTGATTCAAGTCGGCATCAACTATCACCTGGCCGTTGACGGTCACCTTGATGTGCCGGCCCTGAGCGATAATTTCCTCTTCATTCCACTCGCCGGCCTTTTTCAACGAACCGCGTTTGGCAGGAACAACCCCGTACACAGACCCATGATACTGCCACGGCTGAAGAGTCTTGTACTGGTCGGCATAATCATCAAGGACCTGGATTTCCATGCCGACGTACGCGGCATCGCCTTCGTATGGCGCGCGGATTCCTATGCCGTTGTTGCCGCCGGGAGAAAGCTTGAACTCGAAACGAAGCACAAAATCGCTGTATTCGCGCTCTGTGAACAGGTTTCCCCCGCCATCGGCCGGGCAAACAATGCAACCGTCGCGGACGATGTATCCCGGCCCGTGTCCGCCAACGAGTTTCCACCCGGTCAATGTCCGACCGTCGAACAGTGATGTGAACCCTGGCTCAACAGCCTCCCCTGCCCGAGCTTCAGCTCCGCAAGCCAGAGCCAGCCCAACAAACATCCCAGCAAACAATTGATTTGTTCTCATGCAAAAACCTTGATTCTTGCGACCGCCCTGATGGGTGGAACGCAGTGCCAGATTCGTTAAAGCGCGCCGACATGTCAAGTTGCGTGGATGTTCTGCTGGTCGGTTCGGGGCTGAGCGCAATCAATGCGTTTCGCAGCGCGGCGCGTCGCCTGCGCGCCGAAATGCACACGCAGCGAGATTAACGTTTTTCAGTCCGGCTTTTTTCGTGCGCTTGACTGTGAGCGAAAACGTGGCATATTACAGCCACAACGCTGACACGGGGGCGCACTGGTTTCGACCTGTTGGATGCGCCGGTGGCGGCATGCCGAGGATGATCCGTTGGCCTCGTTAATCATCGGATCGAACCAAAACAGCCAACGAAGAATTGGCACTCGCGGCCTAATGCCGTGACGTTCACCGCCTGACACCTGCTAGGGTGGCTGAACGAAGGCAGCAGGTTGGGTCGGGTGTGGGGTTTGCTGCGCAGCCGGCCGAGATAAAAACAGCGAAATAGACTTGGCGGCTCGAGTCGGATCGGTACCGCCGGTCGAATACTCTTATCCGACTAAGCATGTAGTCGCAGCCGGTTATTCTGTCAGGGACGCGGGTTCGATTCCCGCCGCCTCCACCAATTTTCCATTCACTTGAATCGATTCGAGCAACCAGGGATTCATTTTCGGCCCGTTGACTCGCATTGTCAGGCACAGCACAGCGGTACTCCTGCAACCACGGCAGTTGTCACTAACCGGGCGCTGAGTTACGGGTGCGCCGCGCTCCGGGATTTGAGCTTCAACCGCTTGCTTGCAACAAGCACCGCAAGGCCCAGCCCGAGCAACAAGTATGTAGAAGGTTCAGGAATCGACGGCACTGTTGCCGGGTCCACCGGCTGCAATCCGTGCGTCCTGTACTGCTCCGCCGTTTCGAGAACGACAGCACCTGTCACACGTGTAACCAACTGGTAGCGCATCGCCAGTGCCGCTGCTTCTGTTGTTTTCTGCTGAGAAATCAGACGTTCCACTTCTTCGCATGCCCAAAGGCGCACAACATGTGATGATGTGGCATCTGCGCGCGCATCGACAGGCGGATCCGAGACCTTGGTTCGTTGTGCGACAAGGACTTTTGAATCAGGCCGCCATGAGCGCAAAAGGCGGTCCAAAGTTTCGGAGAGGCTTGCAACCAACGCAACACTCTTGACACTGCTTATGTCGCTGAGCTGTTCCAGAATCCTGTTCGGGCCGGGTTCGGTTTGCAAAGCCAACAGAACCGGCCCTGACATGCGACGTTGATAGCGCTGCCGTAACGGCTCGATACTGCTCAACAGAATCGGCTGTGGTCCGTGGATCCAGAGAATAACACTGTTTTTTGTTTCTGCTGCGGCATCCCACGCCTGCTCCAAAGCGAGCAGGTTGTCCTGTCCGCCGACCGCCTTGATGTTGGAAATGTGTTCGGCCAGCGTGGCCGGAAAATCGACGTCTGCCTTAATGTTTGCCGGACGTACAACCGAGACAGTGTCGTCCGCAATAAACGCTTCGATCGCAATTCCTGCTGGTATTTTGGGAACAGAATTCGCAATAGCCGGATAAACCTGTTCCATTCCTGTGGAGCCATCGATGACCAAAACAACCCGCTGCGGTGGAGTTGCCGGGACTTCAACCAGCTTCTGGCAAACAAAGGTTGTCGGAGATGAGAATGTGTCTCTGGCGCATACCTCTCTGACACTGGCATCGCGTTTTATTCCGATTGTCTGCACAGACAATGCCGGATCTGTCAATTCCCCCCGCAGAGTGAAAACGCCCGGTTTTGGTTGTTCTGCAGCCAGCGACGCGTTTTTTGATGTGATTTCGCCGTGCGATTCCACCCAGACTGAGTGACGAAACACGTCGCGGATTGTAAAGTTGCGTTCGGCAAAGTGCGGCCATGTCAGCAGCGCATTGGTTTCATCGAGAAGCAACAGAGGGGTTGTTATGCCGATGCGGACTTTCATTGTTTTGCCGTCCGGCGGCACGGGAAAACATTGCACCAGTACCCGGTCCGGTCCGCATGTCGTTACAAGGACAGGATCACGGCGTTGTCGGATTGCCACCTGTTCATATGCGGTGCGGACTTGCGAGCGTGTGCCGAAAGCCGCCTCGCGCTCTTCATCATTGACCCACAATGTGAGCCTCGAGACGACGCTGCCCGGCGGGAGGATGATCTGAGCCCGCGCTTCGGCCTGACGCGGTGAATCATTCCTGAAAACCATCGTCCATTCGGTGTATGCGGTGGCAGATTCCGGTTGTATCACAGCATCGACTCGCGAACTTTCGAGGTAAAGCCCGGTCACACGAGCACCGACTCGATCTCCGCCCTGGTCGCTGTCCCATGACCAATTTGCAAGCTCAGCCCATGCGCCCCTGCCCGTGCGCACGGTCGGCGCAGGAACACTGTTGAACGGGCGGCCTGTTACCCTGTAGTAAAGTTCGCGCGCTTTCTCGGGCGTGATGCGGTTGCCCATCCCAAGAATCAAGGTGAACATGTCCATGTTGGCGGCCGTTGGCGTTCGACCGTAACATTCGCGCAGTATCAGGTCCTCGTCGCCAATCGTTCGCAGTAATTTGAGCGCACGCTGTTTGGTTGGCTCTTTGTCAGCTAGAGCCATTTGCATTGCTGAGCGAGTGAGCCAGACCGGCGCGCTGGCGGCGATCAACAGTAACCATGCGAAGACTGCTCCGCGCCAAAACCCGGGCAGTCTTTTGCTGCCACAACCTGCGGCCAGCTTCAATCGTCGGCGCAACACAAGCGTGGATGCAAGTGCAAGGGCAGGCGCCCAAGGCAACAATCCCCATCCGAAAAACACAATCGCGAACAGTCCGGGCAACAACAGTGGAATGAAGAGAAAGGTGTAATAAAGCGAGATCGCGAAAGCAAAGGCATTGGCCCAACTTTGAAAAGAGACATGCCACGGTGTTGGGCGCGTGAGACTCCACCAGGTCAAACCGTTTATAATCGGCACGCTCGCCACAAGGAGCGCATGCCAAAAGGATGGTATTGGATCAAAGAATGCGCCTGCGCACATCCCCGTCAGCAACTCAACCAGAAAAGCAACCGCAGGCAACAGGACGCCGAAGAACAAAGGCAACAAGGGCGGTTGACCACCGGAGGCAATCAACGGCGGCTTCTCCTCCAACGCCGGTGACGTTGCCGGCTGACCCGGTGCTGGCGGCGGTTCGGGTTGCGGTACACCGATTTTTGCCAGCAACCTTGTTACGTCCGAGCCCGTGAGAACAGTCAGGCGTGCTGCTGCGGCTTCCTGTTCAATGTGTCGGCGAATATCTTCGATGACCTCGGACGCATCTGCTCCGGAAGCTTCAAGGCCGGGCCGGATTCGATTGAAGTAACTTTCGAGCTCCTCCTTTGCTGTGTCAGTCCAGGTGATCATAAGTCGCCTCCTTTACGACGCAGGATGCCCGTGCCTGCGTTCAATGCGTCAAGGTACTCTCGCATCATTGCAAGGGTTTTGCGTCCCTCGTGGGTTATTGCGTAGTATTTTCGGGCTGGTCCTTCCGGGGATTCCTCGAGCCATGTGCGCACAAGGCCTTGAACTCGAAGTCGGGACAGGAGCGGATAAAGTGTGCCTTCTGTAACTCCGAGCCCTGGCAGAGCAGCCAGCGTTTTGACCAGCTCGTATCCGTACTGCTCTTTTTCTGCGAGTGCATTCAACACGCAGAATTCGAGCAGGCCCTTTCGGACCTGAACGGTCCAGTTATCAAAAAAGTCGCTCACGCGCCACACTGGTTCACGGTCGATTCAGAACAACTCGAGCTACCTTGGATAGCATGGTACACGGCATTCCAATGTCAAGCGGTTTTTCTCAGATTCCTCAGCCCCGCCCAGCCGCCCCCGAATGATCTGGGCGAGGTGAAACCGTTCGTTCCAAGCTCGGCACTCTGTCGCACCACGCTGAACGGGGCGACTTCGTCGCCAAATGGGGAGATGCGAGTGGGATCAGTAGCCGAGCAGTTCGAAGGCAAAAATCACGAACGATCCGCTAATTTGCGACTCCGCGCAGATTTCCCAATGTAAGACCATGGCCGGCGTTCCAACCCAAATCAGAAGTGTGCGTGTTCGATCAATTCAATTGAGCATGGAAGTGGCAGCTTCAGAGCGGCCACGAATTCATGACATTGGCCGGACACCGAGAGCATGGACCGCCGGGTGAGTGTTATGGCACCGCGTGCCCGGTCGGTTTCTGGCCGAGCATGGGCAGGTAATTCTGCTTGACAAACCGTTCTCGTTTGTAAAAGTGGCGTCGATCAAACTAAATCGCTTGCAAACCATGAGAAGCGCTAAAGTTCTGTTGGCAGTGGCCGCGTTCTGTGGCCTGAACATTGCCGCTCTTGCTCAGATTCAACTTCAGCCGCTGTGGACGCTTGCCCCCGGAGAGCGGCCATATCTCACGACCGACAATACGCAGCGTGGAATGGACTACAATCCGGTGACAGGCCATTTGCTGTTGGCAAATCGTGCTGGCGGGTTGAGTGTTGCGATACTTGACGCCACCACTGGTGCAGATCTTGGCGCTCTCAATTTGGGCACGGGCATAATCGCCGGCGGCACTTTCACTGGTAACATGCTTGGTGTCGCCAATGACGGCGCGATTTATCTCGGCAACCTGACGCTCAATTCAACCACCACGCCGTTCAAGCTTTACAGGTGGGCAAACGAAAGTGCCACGCCAACGCTCGCTTTTGAAGGCGACCCGTCGGCGGGCATCGCATTGGGCGGCAACAACAGCAAGCGGTTTGGCGACACTTTTGACGTTCGCGGAGCCGGAACTGACACCCAGGTTTTGCTTGCTGCACGGGGCGGTGGCGATGCAGCCGTTCTTGTCACAGGCGACGGCGCCAACTTTGTCGGTTATGGCATTGCCACCGACGCTGGAGCCAGCGCGTCTGACAATTCGAGCAACATTGGTTTGGGGGTGGCATTTGGCGAAGGCAACACTTTCTGGGGCACGGCTCTTGGGCGTTCGCTTCGGCACATTGGAGTTGACGTTGGTGTTTCGCCATTTGCAGGCACAACCGTTGGCAATTTTACAGATGCCGAGGGTGTTCCTCTCAACGTCACCTTGATTGGGGTTGACACATCCCTTGGTTTGCTGGCAGGCGTTGAACTTGTCACTGGGCCGGACAAAGTTCATCTGTTCGATATTAGCAGTGGGACGCCTGTGCTTTTGGACACCAAGACGCTCACCGTGGACAATGCAAATCTGAACGGTGTAGGGGCGGTTGCGTTTGGCGGCGACAAACTGTTTGTCCTTGACTGCAACAATGGCGTTCACGCCTATCAATTGGTTCCGGAGCCATCGACATACGTCCTGATCGGATTGGGTGTGGGCGCTTTGTGGCTGGTGCGGCAGCGAAAGCGTTAGCGATAATCACCTGAATTTGAACGGGGGCGCGGGAAACCGCGCCCTTCGCATTTTGGCTTGGCAACAGGGAGCCTTCTGGTTAGTAGTTCCACAACAATTCTGAACCATGCAACCTTCGCCATCGGAATCGCCTGCTCGTCTGACCTCGATTGATGCTTACCGCGGATTTGTAATGATCTTGATGGCCTCGGGTGGGTTTGGCATTGCCCAAGTTGCGAGGCATTACAATGAAAGCGGGTTTTGGCAGTTTCTTGCGCACCACACCGAGCATGTGCCGTGGGCCGGCTGCAGTCTGTGGGATTTGATTCAACCCTCGTTCATGTTCCTCGTGGGCGTTGCTTTGCCTTTCTCGATAGCCAACAGACAGGCTCGAGGGCAATCGTTTGGTGCAATGCTTGGCCATGCGATATGGCGCGCAGTCGCGTTGATTTTTCTGGGCATTTTTCTCCGTTCGGTGGGACGGAAGATGACATACTTCACATTCGAAGATGTTCTGACGCAAATTGGGCTGGGATACGTTTTTTTGTTTCTGCTGGGGTGGACGAAAGCGCGCACTCAGGCAATTGCGGCCGGCTTGATTCTATTTGGTTACTGGCTTGCATTCGCTTTGTACCCGCTGCCGCCAAGCGGATTTGATTGGTCGCAGGTCGGGGTTCCAGCAGACTGGCCACATCATCCGACCGGTTTTGCAGCGCACTGGGACAAGAATACGAACCTTGCTGCAGCGTTTGATCAGTGGTTCCTGAACCTGTTTCCTCGCGAACAGCGCTTTGTGTACAACGGAGGTGGATACCTGACGCTCAATTTTGTGCCTTCGCTTGCGACGATGATTTTCGGGCTGTTGGCCGGCGGTCTTCTGCGCAGCGCCCAGCCCAAGGAAGTTAAAGTGAAGGTTTTGGTGGGCGCAGGCGTGGCAGGGCTGGTGGTGGGGTGGTTGCTGGGGTGGTTGGGGATATGTCCGGTGGTGAAACGCATTTGGACGCCGTCATGGGCGATCTACGCAGGAGGTTGGACGTGCCTGTTGTTGGCGGCGTTTTACTGGTCCATCGACAACCGCGGCTGGCGCAGATGGGCCTTTCCACTGGTGGTCGTGGGAATGAACTCGATCATGATGTACTGCATGGCGAATCTGACCAGGGGCTTTTTCACTGACAGTCTCAAGACCCACCTTGGACAGCAGTTCTTCCAGATTTTGGGGGCGCCGTTTGAAGGGATGGTTCGGTCGATAGTGTTGCTTGTTATTTGGTGGTTGATTTTGTTCTGGATGTACAGGCGGCGTATTTTCCTGCGCATTTGAGTGTTGCCTGCGCTTGAGCCTTGGCAGAACATCGTATTGCTGTATTTTGACCGAGCCATGCATCACTCGAAGCTAACCTTGGGGCATTCGCCGGATCCGGACGATGCTTTCATGTTTTATCCGCTGGCCAAAGGCCTTGTTCCAACCGATGGTTTGACATTCGAACACCGGTTGGAAGACATTCAGACGTTGAACGAACGCGCCGTTCGAGGTGAATTGGACATATCAGCAATCAGTTTCCACGCGTATGCATACGTCAGTAACCTCTACGCACTCCTCCCCTGCGGTGCCAGCATGGGGGACGGATATGGTCCAATGCTTGTCGCCAAACGACGATTGGGTCGCAAGGAGATTCTGGCAAGCCGGATTGCAGTGCCCGGCAAAATGACCAGCGCTTTTCTGGCACTTGAATTGTGGCTGGAACAGCCGCTGCCAGCCGAGAATCTGGTGGTTGTGCCTTTCGACCAAATATTCCCTGCGGTGAAATCGGACTCGGCAGACGTGGGGCTGATAATTCACGAGGGACAGCTAACCTGGGATCGGGAAGGACTCGTGAACTGTCAAGACCTTGGCAAGTGGTGGTCAGAAACCAACGACGGTTTGCCTTTGCCACTGGGCGGTAACGTGATCCACAAACGAATCCCTCCAGACGTGCGCGCACTGGCCGCCAGAATCATCAAAGGGAGCATTAAATACGCGCTGAATCACAGAGCCGAGGCAGTCGAATACTCGATGCAGTTCGCTCGCGACATGGGGCGGGACCTCGCCGATCGGTTTGTCGGGATGTACGTCAACCACTGGACGCTCGATTACGGGGAACGCGGCCGCGAAGCGATCCGGTGTTTTCTCGGCCAGGCCCATGCAGCGGGTTTGACGCCCGCCGCTCCAGAGTTGGAGTTCGTCCAGTAGCCTGCGGTGACTTCGGCGAAGCGCAGTTCGCCACGTGCAAGTTGACAAGACAGCTTGTTTGTTGGACGTTTGGTGAGAGAGTATCAAGACTGACGCGCATGAGTGCCAACCGAATACAACAGGGTTCGTCGCCGATCATACTCGCGGCGGTCGTCGCCGTGTTTATGATGATTGGGACCGCATTGGGTCAGCAGACCGACATTATGGGCTCGGCGATGGGAACCTCCACAAACAAGCCCGTCGGTTCGACTCTGGAGCGACCGATCACCCCGGGCACTCTGACGCCTCCGGAGCCACTTGACTCGCGCAAGCGATTGGGAGGCGCACTCCCAGCCGTGTTCAGAAGCCCCGAACCGCTTCAAATGATCAACCCGCTCGCCCCGCGGGAGTACGGCGACGGAACTCAGCACATCTCGACCAACCTTCTCACAGGAGAAGCGGAAGGCGTGACTTTACTGTCCATCAAACTGCCAAGCAAACCTCACAAGCTCAAGAAAAACACCCCGCCAAAAAAGACGCGCTGATTCTTTGGCGAGGCTCGCCCTCTCAGACCAACCACGCGCGAGATGTCACAACGCCCGAGAGACTCTCGCCGGGCTCGACGACTCTGAATTCGATTGCGGTCGGGCTGCGCTGTGTTAAGAGAGTGCGCGTGCTGCAAGCGTTAAACGTGTCTAAATCATTTCCCGGCATCCGTGCACTTGATCGGGTTCGGCTGGCTGTTTGCGGCGGGACGGTTCATGCGCTTGTTGGCGAGAACGGCGCGGGCAAATCGACCCTGATGAAAATCATTGCCGGCCTGATCCGGCCGGATGAGGGCGAGCTTCTGTTCAAGGGCCGGCAGTTTCAACCGCGCACCCCTCATGACGCGCTGAAAGCCGGAATCGCCATGATTCCGCAGGAATTGATGCCGTTCAGGGAACTGACTGTGGCAGAGAACATTTTCGTCGGACATGAACCCACTTTTCGGTTCGGCTGGCTGGACAAGAACAGAATGCAGCGCGAGGCCGCGCGGTTGCTCGGTCAAATTGGGGTGACAATACCGCCAACAGCGCGGATGAAGGACCTCACCGTGGCGCAAATGCAGGTTGTCGAAATCGCAAAGGCTCTGGCGCACAATGCAGATTTGCTGATCATGGACGAGCCGACGTCGGCCATTTCAGAGCGCGAGGTCGAGACCTTGTTCGCAATCATTGGCGACCTGAAACGACGCGGGGTGAGTGTCATTTATGTTTCGCATCGGCTGGACGAAATCTTTCGAATTTCAGATGTCGTAACGGTCTTGCGTGACGGGCAACACGTTGCCACCCGAGCGATGAGCGATGTTGATCGAAATACTCTGATAACTCTGATGGTCGGACGAGATATCGACGAGTCGGGCGGGGCTCCTGCGACAGCCACAGGCGAGGTGGTGCTCGAGCTCCGCGGTTTGACCAAGCACGGCAAGTTCACTGGGATCGATCTGAAGTTGCGGCGGGGTGAAATACTCGGTTTGGCGGGGTTGATGGGCGCGGGACGAACCGAGCTCGCAGAAGCAATATTTGGCCTTGCCCGGCCCGATGCTGGCGAGGTGCGCGTGCGTGGCAGAGTCGTGAAGATCGAAAGTCCCCGAGACGCCATTGCACATGGCATAGGAATGGTCACAGAGGACCGGCACAAGTTCGGGCTGGTGCCGGTGATGTCGGTGAAACACAACATTACCTTGGCGGGTTTGCGCGGTTGGTGGATAAACCGCCGTGCCGAGAATGCCATGGCTGACGAAGAACTGCTCGCCTACTCGATCAAGGTACGCGACAGAAATCAACTTGCTGGCACGCTCAGCGGTGGAAATCAGCAGAAGCTCGTCCTCGCGAAAACGCTTCTGCCGCGTCCGTCGATTCTCATTTTGGATGAGCCGACACGTGGGATTGACATCGGATCTAAGGCCGAGATGCATGCTTTCGTTCGCAAGCTTGCCGGGGAAGGGATGGCTGTGTTGCTGATTTCCTCAGAGTTGCCGGAGTTGCTGTCTTTGAGCACGCGGCTGTTGGTGATGCGCCAGGGGCGGGTTTGCGCAGAACTTGATCCACGCAGTGTCACACAAGAAACCGTCCTCAAGCATGCGATGCCTCAGGGCGGCGCGGTTGAAGTCGGGTGCTCCTGATGGGGCCAATGCGCGAGTTGTGGAAGGCGGCTGTTTGTCGCGCCGGGCTGTCGGGGCCGGGTTCGCTGGCCACAGGTGGCAATACGTCGAGATGTGCGAATGAACCCGCCGCAATCAAGACGCTTGGACGACAGGCTGGTTTGCCCGGCTGGCTGAAATTTTGAAAGATGACAGTACCGAAGAGCGATGAAGACATGGTTGTCGCGGTTTGGTCTTGTGATTGCGTTGCTGTGCATCGGCACGGCGCTCAGCATTGTCAAGCCTGTGTTTCTCACTTTTCCGAATCTGCTGAACGTCGTTCGGCAGATTTCGATAAACGGGATTCTTGCCGTGGGCGTTACATACGTGTTGTTGACCGGCGGTGTGGACCTGTCGCTCGGGTCGGTGGTTGCGCTGAGCGGGGTTGTTGCTGCCGGGTTTGCGCATCCGGGGGAGTGGCCGGTGGTTGTGCCGGTGGCCGCGGGTGTGTTTGTCGGCGCTGCGTGCGGCGGGATCAACGGATTGGTTGTAACAAAAGGCCGCGTTGCACCGTTTATCGTCACACTCGGCATGATGACAGCCGCGCGCGGTGTTGCATTGGTGGTCAGCGGCGGCAAACCGGTTTCAAACCTCGGGGAGAGTTTCAGGTGGATTGGCAGTGGCGCAGTTCCGGTGATTGTCTTTCTGGCGGTGTCATGTGTTTCGTGGGTTGTGTTGTTGAACCTGAGATTGGGCAGGCACTTGTATGCGGTGGGCGGCAACGAGAACGCTGCGCGCGCTTCAGGCATCAATGTCGAGGGTGTGAAACTGTTTGCATACACGATTTGCGGTGCGCTGGCGGGCTTGGGCGGGGTGGTTCTCGCGGCACGCATCACGACCGGCCAGCCGAACGCCGGGGTCGGATATGAACTCGACGCGATAGCGGCAGTCGTGATTGGAGGGACCAGTTTGTCCGGGGGCGTCGGTGGCGTTGGGGGGACAATTATTGGCGCGCTGCTAATGGGAGTGATCAACAACGGGCTGGATTTGCTCAACGTCTCCTCGTACTATCAGGCCATCGTGAAGGGCATAATCATCGTCGGTGCAGTCTGGCTGGACCAGCGCAAGGAGAAAACGTGAAACGATTCTTGGCGTTCATTTTGGCGCTCGCATTGTCCGGATGCGCCCAGCACAAGTCCGATGAAGGACACGTGCTGATCGGGGTTTCCTTGTTGAACCTTTCGAACGAATTCATTGTCATGCTGCACCGGGCAATGGAGACCCGCGCAGCCGAGCTTGGGGTCAAGCTCATCGTTAATGACGCGCAGCGAAGCGCAGACCGGCAGGTTCAGCAGATCGAGACTTTCATCGCGCAGCGCGTGGACGCGATCATCCTAAACCCTTGCGAGGTCGAGGCCAGCTCGCCGGCCGTCGAAAAGGCAATCGCCGCCGGTATTCCCATAATCAATGTCAACTCCGAGACCAGAGCTGTGCCCACAGCGTTTGTTGGGTCGCGCGATGAGGAATCAGCAAGGCTCGCGATCGAGTACATCGCCCGGCGGCTCGACGGCCGGGGCAACGTGGTCATGATGCATGGATTCATGGGACAAGCAGCGCAGATCAAGCGCGATCGTGGCGCCAAGGATACCCTCGCAAAGTTTCCAGGCTTGAAGCTCATCGCTGAGCAAAGCGCCGAATGGGACCGTGCAAAGGCCATGAGCCTTATGGAAAATTGGATCCAATCGCTCGGCGCGAAAATCAATGCTGTGTTCGCTCAAAACGATGAAATGGCCATGGGCGCGCTGCTGGCCCTAGAACAGGCAGGGCTCAAAGACAAGGTGATTGTTGTCGGCGTAGATGCCATTTCTGACGCACTCCAAGCGGTTAAGGCAGGCCGATTGGACGCGACCGTGTTCCAGGACGCCCGCGGCCAGGGACAGGGAGCGGTTGATCTGGTAGTCAAGATTCTCAGAAAGCAACCATTCGAAAAAGAGGTGTACATCCCGTTCCAACTCGTCACCCGCGAAAACGTGGGCGAGTACATGAAGTAGCCCGCACATTTCTCAGCACGACGCAGCCGCAACCAAAGTTGCCTGACGCTCAAAGGCGCGGTGCCTGCGCCCCTTCATCAGGAATCTCTGCGCCGCCGGCCTGGGAAATATCTCCTGCGACTCCGTCTCCTGCAAAAACTTCTGCCTCATCCGACAAGTTTGTGTTTTGACTCGTGGAGTGCGTAGAGTTTGAGACGCAAAAAGTCGTCGTCTCGGAAACCGTAAACCTGGCGCAACAGCGTCTTGATCTTCCGGTTGATCCCCTCCATCCGACCATTGGGCATCTTCGTCACAGCATACCTCAACAGCCCCCGGCGTGCTCGGCCAATCATTCCGCCATATTAAGAAAATCTTGAAACATCTGCACAGAAACTGCAGATTAACCGATTGTGCGAGACCTTTCCCGCCACGCAGTTTATCGCCCTACGCCAACATCATCTCCCCCGTCGGCGACGAAGTCGCCCCGCTCAGCGCGGCGCGACAGAGTGCCGAGCTTGCGACGAACGCCTCTATCTCACCGCGATCATTCGGTTCCGACTGCGCCGCGCTGAGGGGAAACCGCGAAGAAACGTACCCAGGGACGCCAAGGAGGAGGGTCCAAATCCTTGCGCGGGCCGGTGGGGCAGGCGCCGAGCCAGCGAGGCGCCTGCGGCCCGCGCCAAACTCCAAACACAAACCTTCCGGATGACCTCGAACTTTGCCTACTCCGCGAAGCTGACCGAGATCATCCTCCTCGGAGTGCTGGCCCAGCGCTTTAACACGCGCATCGAATGGGACGCCAAGGCTGGTCGCATCACCAACCACCCGGAACTGAACGCTTTCGTCAAAGAACCGGCACGCGAAGGCTGGCGCTATGGCGAGAACCTTTAATAACATCTTGTCTTGGCCTTTGGCTTTTAAACTTTGGACTTTTTCTCGCCGTGACTAACAAGGATACTGCTTCACCAATGACACCACTCCAAAAGCTGAATTCGTGCCAATGAAAATCCAGTCCATCGCAATCGTTGCTGTTTTCATCCCCCTGCTCGCATGCTCGTCTGCGGCTGCGGATTTCAAGGCCCCGCTCAAAACGTGGACCGACCCCGCCGCCGCACTGCGCGAAGACCCGGATTTCGCCATCCAGGGCGAATACTTGGGGACGGCCACCGGCGCGCAAGTGGTCGCGCTCGGCAACGGTCACTTCGACGCCTACCTGTTGGAAGGCGGACTGCCCGGCGCAGGATGGGTTCCCGGCAAGGGCCGCACCCTCCTCCACGGCGCCAGAGCAGGAGACGAGGTGGTGCTAAAGGATGCCGCCGGAATGATCACCGCAACGATCCGCAAAGATCGCATGGTCGTGGCGGGCACCAATGGCGTGAAAAAGGAACTTGTGCGGACCGAGCGCAGCAGTCCGACCCTTGGCGCGAAGCCACCAGCAGAAGCGGTGGTGCTGTTCGACGGCAGTTCGGCGGAGGCCTGGGAAAACGGGAAGGTGGAGAACGGCCTCCTGCTCGCCACTGGTTGCACCAGCAAGAAGCGTTTCGCTGATTACACCCTGCACCTCGAGTTCCGCACGCCATACATGCCCGCCGCCCGCGGCCAGCAACGTGGGAACAGCGGGGTCTATCACAGCGGGCGCTGGGAAACACAGATACTCGATTCGTTCGGACTCGACGGGAACGACAACGAGTGCGGCGGCGTTTACTCGATTTCCAAACCCCGGCTGAACATGTGCCTGCCGCCGCTTGCCTGGCAGACCTATGACGTCGAGTTCACCGCCGCCAAATTCGATGCTTCCGGGAAACGCACCGCATGGCCACGGATCACGGTCCGGCTCAACGGTGTGCTGGTCCATGAGAACCTTGAACTCGCCAAGGATTTCACGACCGCGGCCCCGATCACCAAGCCCTTGGACAGTCCCGAAGGTCCGATCTTTCTCCAAGACCACGGCAATCCGGTGGTGTTCCGCAACATCTGGATCGTGCCGGGCAAGTGAGCATGAGGCTCCAGACTGACCCATCCAAGTTTCGCCCATGCACTCAGTGCGGGGCGACGGAGTGCGAAGACTGGAATCAAGGCGTTTTTCTCACCGCGACCGTTCGGCTGCGGCTGCGCTGCGCTGAGGATCTCTGTCGTCTTGGGTCTTCAGCGGGCAACTCCGTGGACCAAAGAAAGGAAATTGAGGGACAGACACGGTATTTGGACCGATTCGATGCTACAGGCCTGGTCTTGCCAGACAAATCAGGGCGGCAGTTAAGGTTTCATTTCGGCAACAGAGCGGACATTGAGGTTGCAAATTAATCCCAATAAACAGCCCGGTTATCCTGAGGTCTGATCTGGCGCGTTGGACCGGTAGGATTCTCCGGCCGGTGCACGGGTGCCGTCGCCTCTAATTAACCAGAGGCGCAGTTCAACGTTTGCGCAACAGGCGAACATCGCCTGTCGTTCCGGACGGACCCAGTGCCATTGTGCTCAGAAGATACAGCTCACCTTCTTCATCCTCACCGAAGCCCCTAACGTAACGGTCAAGCGGTGCTCGAAAATTGCGGATGCACAAGCAGGCGTTCCCAACTTTCGGCTGACAACGGCGCCTGGCGATACACAGGAGCCATCAACGGTTCCGCACTTGTCGATCGACGCGCCCGACCAAGCCACCGCCGATCAAGCGGGTGCGCAATCAATTCAGGCGCGTTTGCCGCGATTGTTGTTTCTTCCTTTTCACCGCTGGAATGGCCTCGCCCGACATGAAATCCTGCCAGCAACAATGAAACCCGAAGCATTGTGCTCCGCGAATAGGTCGCAAGCGCGCAGGGCCGGTTAGGACTCAACAACTGGTACATCCGGCTGAACAGGCTCAATGTCCACATTTCCGGGTTCGTCGCTGGCGAGAACGGATCGAACAAAATTGCATGCGGCGAAATCTCACGAAAAAGCTCCGGGTGCAAAAGAAGTTCGGGGAAACTGCCAATGTGCAGTTGCCAATGAACCGTTCTGAGCGTTTCGCGGACCCGGGCAGTACCGCAATCGATCAAATTGCGCACGGTCGATTCGTACCCGGACAAGTATCCGAGCTGCGATGCGTGTTCCAAGGCGAACCGAAGCGGTTCGAGTGTCCGGTCGAAGCTGTGGAGGCAAAGGGTGCATGGGGTATTCTCCGTGGCGCGAATGACGGCCGTGGCGTTTGCGCCGGCACCGAGCCCGACATCCCAAACAATGAATGGTTCTCTGGAAGCCCTGATGCGTTCCGGCAAAGCAAGTTGCTTCACGTAGAGCGTTTCAGCCTCAGCCGCTGGTCCTATGACGGGATGAAAAGTCTCGCCTTCAGCGAGCGACCGTACACTGAACGTGCCGTTTTGCAGTTTGACCAGCTTGTAATTCACAGTGGTGCCATCTTGGAAAATGTGCGCAGCGATCGCAGATTGGCAGATCGTTTGCGACTTTTGTATTCAGGCTGTTCGGCTAATGATCCCGATCTGATCGCCTCTGTGAGCGACGAATTCCCGCAGCCGCGGACGCAAAGCTGCGGGATTTGCCGCTGACTCGCGTCGGCGGCTACGTCGGCGGCTACGTCGGCGGCCATGAGAATAAACCCGAATCCCAATGCCAAGCTCGGAATGAACGTCTTTACCTCGCCGCGATCATTCGGTTGCGGCTGCGTCGCGCTGGGATCGTCCAGTCGCTCGCCTACGGGGTTGGTCGTCGGACAGTCCGTGCCATCAGCCACAAAACATCTGACAGCCGGTTCAAATAAACCATGATCTGTCTGTTCTCAAGCATTCCTTTTTCGACGAGGTTGCAAGCCACTCGTTCGCATCGTCTGCAAACCGCCCGTGCCAGATCGAGCGCAGCAGCAGACGGCGGCGGGCCGGGAATTGCCCATCCGCGGAACTTGCCAAGTTTGGATTCGAGCTCGACCGCGACGCTGTCCAGCCATGCGACGTTGTCGGCGGTGATTCGCGAATAACCGTCCGCACGATAACGATCGATGTCTGCGATGTCAGTGGCCAGTTCGCCCATGAGAGCAACAAGGTCCTTCTGAATTCTGACAAGATGGTCTGTTGTGGGCGCGGTTGGGTCGAGGGCGCGCGCGAGTCCGATCGCAGCATTCAGTTCGTCAACGGTACCGACGGCTTCGATGCGCGTGTGGTTCTTCGGCACACGCCGTGCGTACATGATCGCGGTCGTGCCGTCATCGCCTGTCCTTGTTACAATGCTCATTGCTTCCAGTGGTTCGAAGATAGATTACCGGCGTGTCGTGCGCAATCCGCCGAAAGCGATTGCTTGAACAGTTTGACAACCGGTCCATGGTCGCCTATTTGATTGCACAAGGTGCTTGTGGTGTGGCAGGCAATTCGGCTGATTCGAGAAAGATTGAATCGGATGTGCTTTGACCTTGTATGAGCAGCGTGATTGCAATTCTGGCTTTGGCTTGTCTTGCCATGGTGATTCTTGCCCCGAAGTTTGGGCTGATCGCAAGATACCGCCAAGTTCGCGAACAAATGCGACGCATCCGGCAGGAAGACGCTCTCAAGTTCATGCTCAAATCCGAAGCCAGCGGTTTGACCCCCACCATCGACAGTGTTGCCGGGGCGCTGAATGTCAGTTCGTCAAGCGCAGCGCAGGTGCTGGCCGAGATGGAAGACAAAGGACTCATAACCCATCAGAGCGGTCAACTGAGCCTGTGCAATTCCGGGCGCGAAGTCGCACTGCACGTGGTTCGCGCGCACCGATTGTGGGAAAGTTACCTCGCAGACCAAACAGGCGTGCCGGAAAATCAATGGCACGCTCAAGCCGAAAAACATGAACATTTGCTCTCGAAAGAAGACGCAGACGCGCTCTCTGCCCGGCTTGGGCACCCAATTGTGGACCCGCACGGTGATTCCATCCCCGAGCCGGGAGGCAAACTCGAAGCCGAGCCCGGTCAACCGCTGAACACAGCAGCGCTGAACGTGCCGATGAGAATATCGCATATCGAGGACGAACCCGGTACAGTGTACGCCCAACTTGTCGCCCAGGGCCTCCACGCAGGCATGAATGTTACGGTTTCAGAGAAATCACCCGAGCGCATCAGGTTCAGGGCGGACGGGAAAGAACAGGTCCTCGCGCCATTGTTCGCCAACAGCATCACCGTGCGCCCGCTGTCGCAGAGCGAAAGAGCGGAAGCAGGCGATTACAAGGCCCTCACCGAACTTGGCCCCGGACAAGTTGCGAGGATTGCGGGGCTATCCCCGGCGTGTCACGGGGCTGAACGACGTCGTCTGCTGGACCTCGGGTTTGTGCCGGGTACAACTGTTTCGGTTGAACTTGTCGGGCCCGGGGGCAATCCGATTGCCTACCGTGTCCGGGGGGCGGTTGTGGCGCTACGTCGGGAACAGGCCAGATTGATCAAGATCGACGCCATCAGGGAGGCAGCAGCGTGAAGGGAAGCGCCATGCAGACCGAGTGTGTCCATGCCTGTCCGGGCTGTGGCACACACCAGAGTTCGAGTCTCAAAAGGCTCGGTCTGACCGTCGAGGGTTGGGACTACGTCGTTGCTCTTGCGGGCAATCCAAACGTTGGCAAAAGCACGGTGTTCAACACGCTCACCGGCCTTCGACAACACACGGGAAACTGGCCGGGGAAAACCGTCACACGCTCCGAAGGCGGTTTTTTGTACGGCGGGAAACGTTACAGGCTCGTTGATCTGCCCGGCACGTATTCACTCCTTTCTGCAAGCCCGGACGAACAGGTTGCGCGGGATTTTATTTTGTTCGGGCGGCCGGATGTGACGGTAATCGTCGTTGACGCAACCCGGCTTGAACGAAATCTCAATCTGACACTTCAGATTCTCGAGATCACAGATCGCGCCGTGGTGTGTCTGAATCTGGTGGACGAAGCAAAACGCCACGGCATTGTTGTTGACGAGCGTCAGTTGGCGCGCGAGCTCGGCGTGCCGGTGGTGCCTGCTTCAGCGAGGTTCGGGCGTGGCATTGACGAGCTTTTGCGAACGATCGCCGGCGTTGCGTCCGGCGCGATCACATGCAAGCCGGTGCGTCTGTCGAGTGAACCGCCCGCACTTCAGCGTCCGTTGAATAATCTGGTTCGTGACCTGCAGAACGTTTTGCCAACACTGCCAAACCCGCGATGGGTTGCCTTGCGCTTGCTTGCCGGTGATGACAGCATTGCCAACGCGCTCTTGCAGGGTGAACTTGGCGGTGGTGGTTCGGCGGAAAACCCGGCCGGGATGTCAAATCCATCTGGCATCAGCCCGCAGGCTGATGCTCCACAGGCAATGCCAGACAGCCGTGTTATCGAAATCGTGCGCAACAGCAGAAGTCTGCGCACCGAAATCACAGGGGATATTCATGAGCATGTCGTGGCCGCCATTTACGCCAAAGCAGCGGAAATTGTGCGGTGCGTTGTTGGCAGCAGCGGCACGCCGATGCGCGTCACGCTCGACCAGCGCATTGACCGAATTGTGACGAGCCGATTGTGGGGGTTCCCGATAATGGTTGCCCTTTTCACACTTGTTTTCTGGATAACCATATCCGGCGCGAACATTCCATCGGGCTGGATCAACTCGCTTCTTGTGGGCAAAATCTATCCATGGCTGCGAGAGGCGGCGGTCGCAATCGGTTTTCCGGCATGGGTTCGGGGGATCGTTGTTGACGGGATGTATCTGGCAACAGCATGGGTTGTGAGCGTCATGCTGCCTCCAATGGCGATATTCTTTCCCTTGTTTACGTTGCTGGAAGATTTCGGTTATCTGCCGCGGGTGGCGTTCAACCTCGATACTTTGTTTCGCCGGGCCGGCGCGCACGGCAAACAGGCAATGAGCATGATGATGGGCTTTGGCTGCAATGCTGCCGGGGTCGTGGCAACGCGCATAATTGACAGTCCGCGCGAACGACTCATTGCGATTCTCACCAACAACTTTGCGCTCTGCAACGGGCGGTGGCCGGCGCAATTCCTGATGGCAAGCATCTTTCTCGGCAGCCTCGTATCCGCGCCGCTTGCCGGCTTTGTGTCGGCGGCGGCTGTGACAGGAGTTGCCATGTTGGGGGTTTTGATGACCTTTGCGGTGTCCTGGGCGCTTTCAAAGTCGCTGTTGGGCGGTCAGGTTTCAACATTCAGCCTCGAACTGCCGCCGTATCGGCCGCCGCGGATACTTCAAACGCTGTACACGTCCTTGATAGATCGGACCTTGTTCGTGCTTTGGCGGGCGGTGGTTTTCGCACTGCCGGCGGGCGCGGTTATCTGGCTCGTCGCAAACGTGACAGTTTCGGGCCAAAGTCTGGCTGCGCACATTGTCAACGCGCTAAACCCGCTGGGTTTGTTGATGGGATTGAACGGGGTGATTCTGCTTGCGTATGTGATTGCCATTCCTGCCAACGAGATCGTTATTCCGACGATTCTCATGCTGACAGTTCTGCTGACAGGGAGCCATGAACTCGGGCGCGGGGCCGGGGTGTTGTTCGAGGTCGAAGACCAGGCTACTGTCCGGGCCCTGCTTATGCAGGCGGGATGGACAACACTCACGGGATTGAACCTGATGCTTTTCAGCCTGCTGCATAATCCGTGCAGCACAACAATCTATACGATCTACAAGGAAACCGGCAGTACACGCTGGGCGGCTTACTCAGTCGTCATTCCACTGGCGATCGGTTTTGCTGTGACTTTGATGACAGCAGCGCTGTGGCGTTGGTTAAATTGATTTTTGTCAAGTATTCGTCGCAAAGCTGTTGACACTCGACCGTTATACCTGAGTATGTGTTGCTCGGTTTGCCGGTGCCAGCAAGCTGAGATCGTTTGACGAACAGCAAAGTGTTGTGGACCCATGGCCGTGCCAATTGCAAAGTCCTTGCACAGTTTCACCCTCAGCGCTTTTGTCGCTGTTGCTGTGCTGGCCGGCACCGGCTTGGGCATCGGAAGTTACACATTCTTTTACGCCAAGGGCTGGTCTTATTTCACAAACAATCCCGCAGCATGCGCCAATTGTCATATCATGCAGACTCATTACGATGCATGGGTCAAATCGAGTCACAGGGCGGTGGCAACGTGCAACGACTGTCACACTCCGCCAGACCTTATTGGGAAATATTATACGAAGGCCGACCACGGTTTCTGGCATTCATACGCTTTCACCACCGGCGACTTTCACGAACCGATTTTCATGAAAGCCAGAAGCCGGGCCATCGTCCAAGCATCGTGCAGGCGGTGCCACGGTCAAATCGTAGAAGCCATAGAATCTCCAGACCCGCATCGCGGCCTGATGGATTGCCTGCGGTGTCATGGGACGGTTGGCCACCCAATGTGAACACGGCGCGGCAAAACAACGGTCGAATCATCTCGTCGAAAGACACCGGTTCGCCACAGGAATCCCGCCCTGTCACGCCGCGATGTCTGTGGCCAGTTCGGCGCATCGGGGAGATTGGATGTTGTAAGCCGTGGCAGGTGGCTTTGAACGCAGGATTTCTGAAGATCGAAGAGATCAGACAGTTTGCAAGTGACCCGAGAACTTTTCGGGATTCCTGTACAAAGAGTCAGTGACCATGAACAACAGTGTGCAAGAGAACAGCGGTTTTCCGAGTCGGCGGTTGTTTGTCCTGATTGTTCTTGTATTTGCGCTTGTGACAGCGGGCGCAACCGCTCTTCTGGTGAACATATTCCAAAGAAAACAGGAAGCGCGGAATCCGTTCTATCGCGTCGTTGAACTCACAGACGAAACCGAGGACCCGGCGATCTGGGGCAAGAACTTCCCGCTCCAATACGACAGCTACAAACGAACTGTTGATCAAGTGCGGACGCGGTTTGGCGGGAGCGAAGCCCGTCCGCGCACGCCCACAAGCGCCGATCCGCGCTCGATCGTCTCGCAATCAAAACTCGAAGAAGACCCGCGCTTAAAAGTCATGTGGGCCGGCTACGCTTTCGCCCGCGACACACGTGAGGAGCGCGGACATGCCTACATGCTCGAGGACCAAACTTTCACTGAAAGACAGCTCGTTGTTCAACAACCCGGCGCTTGTTTGCATTGCCATGCAAGCGTGTATGTCCCTTACAAGAAACAAGGGAACGGCGATCTAATGGCCGGATTTGCCAAGGTGAACCAAATGCCATTCGCCAAGGCACGCAAGTTGGTCACGCACCCCGTCTCGTGCATTGACTGTCATGATCCGACTACAATGGCACTGCGCATTACTCGCCCGGGGTTCCTCGAAGGTATTCGCGCGCTCAAGGCAAGTGAAGGCATCGCAAACTACGACCCAAACACCGTGGCGACGCGCCAGGAAATGCGAAGCTACGTCTGCGCTCAATGCCACGTAGAGTACTACTTCAGAGGCCGGGAAAAACGGCTCGTTTATCCCTGGGCCAAAGGACTCAAGGTTGACAACATCATGGCCTATTACGATGAGATCGGCTTCAAGGATTGGACACACGCCGAAACCGGGGCGCCAACACTCAAGGCCCAGCACCCGGAGTTCGAAATGTGGAACCAGGGAATACACGCGCGATCGAGTGTTGCCTGCGCCGATTGCCACATGCCATACAAACGCGAAGGCGCAACCAAAATCAGCGATCATCACGTCCGCAGCCCGTTGCTCAACATCAATCACGCGTGCCAGACCTGCCACAGATGGCCTGAAGCCGAACTGAAAGCCCGAGCAGAGGCCATCCAGGACCGGACCTATCGCCTGCGCAATCTCGCAATGGACGCGTTAATCGACCTGATCAAGGACATCAAAACAGCCAAAGACGCAGGCGAAACCGACGAGAAGCTGGCGCCAATCCGCGATTTCCAACGCAAAGCGCAATTCTATCTCGATTTCGTCGAGGCAGAGAACTCGATGGGATTTCACGCGCCACAGGAATCTGCGAGGATTCTTGCGGAATCAATCGATTTTTCTCGAAAAGGCCAATTGCTGGCCCGGTCACTGTCACCCGCAAAGTAACAATAACCTGAAAATCTCTCAGCGCGGCGCAGCCGCAACCGAAGGATCGCGGCGAGATAAATGCGTTCGTTCCAAGCTGGGCGCTGTGTCGCGCCGCGCTCAACAGGGTGACTTCAGACACCAGTAAAAATAGCTTTTCCACGCAGAACGGCTCGCACGTTTGGTCGCCGGTCTTGCTGGTGCCTGTTGCGAAGAACGACCATCCTGCCCCCCGAGTGCTTTGCTGCTGCACGATAACTGGTGGGTTGGAGGCCGTGTTGATCCGGGCTTGCCGGGAGGTCGAGCGCGATGTTGACCGACTACCCTGAGAAACCCCGCCGCTTTGGAACAAAACCTCGCTGGCACCCCGACCCCTTTTCACTGCGGAACCGAGCCGGGGTATCAGGTCCACCCCAATATGGGGACAGACACGATGCCTGAATTGCAATTCTACCAACAGGTGCCCGGTTGAACGTTGCACGTTGAGCGTTATCAACACGACAAGCTTACCGGCATACCGATCAGGAACGTTCAACGTCCAACGTTCAACTCTCAACTTTCAACGGGGTGACCGAAAAGGCGCATGGTGGGCCGGATATGGGGACAGACACGTAATTTGGGCGACCGGACTTTTCACCCGGTGGACCTGTCCAAGCGCTGGTCGGACGGTCCAAGCCAGCTGCAACGCCCAGATATGGGGACAGACACGATGTCGGGTATACCCGATATGGGGACAGGCACGATGTCCGGCGTACCGATCGGGAACGTTCAACTTCCAACGTTCAACTCTCAACTGCCAACGGGGTGACCGAAAGGGCGCATGGTGGGCGGGATATGGGGACAGACACGATGTTCGGCAATTTCGCCAAAGCCCCTTTCGCACGTCTCGTGTTCTCTATCCCAACAATGCTGATTCTCGGCCGGGCGGCACTCGGCCAAGGTGATACTGCAAAAAGCCATTGAGGAAACTCGCCAATGCCCGCTGTGTTTCTGGGGCGGATTGCAAGCTGCAACCGCGTGCAAGTTCGAGTCTTGAAAGCTCTTCGCCCAAGGTAATCGCGGCGGGCCGGAGTCCTGTTTTCGACCAATCCGGGCTCAGCCCTGATTCCGCAAGGAGTTTCAGTTCAAACGCCAACACCACCAGCGGGTTTGGGTTGTCCGAGGAAAAAACCTTCACAGCATCGCGCAGAAGGTCATATAAGGCCGGTACAGCAGTCTCTTCTTCTGCCGTGCGTTCTATCAGGCGTGCGCAATACGCCGCCTTGCAAAGCGCGCGGTAGTCCGTGCGCAAACCGACGTGGATGTCACGGACGATGACTTCCCGAAGTATGTGTAGCGAAGAACTGCGGCTCCTGTTGAAGGTGAAATCAGCCTCATAAAACAGGTCCAGTTTTCCGCGAAACGGAGATTTTGGCCGTCGCGCGCCCTTTGCGATGGTTGAAATTCTTCCCCATGAAGGCGTCAGCCAACGGACGATCAGGCTCGTCTCGGCAAATGGCAGGGTGCGCAGTACGAGCCCGGTTGCGCGCTCGACACTCATGTGGGCGGTTCTATTGCGGACAATGTGTTTTCGGCGGGGGACAGATCGATCCGCGGCTGATACCCGGGGGTCACAGAACCAAGGCTGATAACGTATTTGATTCCTTCAGCAACGGACATTTCAAGTGGAATCACATCGCTTTCAGGCACAACAAGCAGAAAGCCGCTGGTTGGGTTTGGTGTGGTTGGAACGAAAAGCCCGACCATTTTCCTTCCGAGTTTTGCAGAAGCTTCCGGGTGTTCATCGCTCGTAACAAATGCCACGGAATATATCCCCCGGCGCGGGTACTCGAAGAGCACCACCTGCTTGAACGCAGATTTCTTCGTGCTCGAGAACGCCTCGTTGACCTGCTTTACAGTCACGTAAATCTTGTTGAGCAGAGGCACGCGGGAAAGGACGTTGTCAACCAGCCGAATCAGTTTGCGACCGACGTAAAACCTTGTCCCGCGCCCCACGAGGCTCACCAGGAAAAAAGCGAACAAGAGCGCCGCCAGACTCCAGTACCAATACATCCCGCCTTGTCCGTCTCGTTCATGTGTCAGATGACGGGGTACGAAGAACAGCAACAGATCGGTTACATTCGAGACAGTGCCGAAAAGCCAGCGCACCACTGCAAGTGAAATCACTGCCGGGAGCACAACAGCAAGGCCGGTTAGAAAATCGGCCCGCCATCGGGACGCTATGGATCGCATATGTGTTTTGTGAATTGCCGCGCGCATTGAAACCGACCGATCTCCCTCAGATCAAAACGGTCGCACAGCCTTTTCAAAAGCCTGTTTTCGGCCCGTTTCATAACTCTTCTTTCAGGGGTGCTGCAATCATCAAACCCGCGCAAATGCAGCAAACCGTGCACCAGATAGCGGACGACTTCGGATTGCCAATTGGTGTGGAATCGCCGGGCCTGTCGTTTCGCTTCGTCCAGCGAAATGACAATGTCGCCTCGCAACGGGCAACGGGCGTTTGCGGCGCTTGCCCCGGTCGAATGATCAAAAGTGATGACATCTGTGGTGCCTGCGTGCCCAAGCCAGCGGCGGTTCAGTTGCTCCATTTCAGCATCGTCCACAAACACCACGCACAACTCGTGGGATACCCGGCCTCGAGAGTTGATTGAAATCGGTTTTTCATTCAGTGCGGTGAGGATGATTCGGCGCAACAGGGCCGAGTTCAGGCGGCTGCGCCGGTGTCTGTTGCGCAGAGCCAGCTCAGGTTTGGCGGTTTCCCCTGTGTGCTTCATACGCAGCGAGAATTCGCTGAACCAGCGGGTGCCTGACCACATCTTTTCTGCTCAGTTCGACAATGGCGATTCCTTCGATTCCGGTCAGTGCCTCGCGGGCTTCGATGAGGCCGGATGCCTTCTTTGACGGCAGATCAATTTGGGTGAGGTCGCCTGTGACGACGGCTTTGGAATTGTGGCCGAGTCTGGTAAGGAACATGAACATTTGTTCGGTTGTCGAATTCTGCGCTTCATCGAAGATGATGAACGAGTGATTCAGGGTTCTACCGCGCATGTAGGCAAGGGGGGCGATTTCGATTGTTCCGCGTTCCATCAGGCGGTGCACTTCGTCTGTCGGCAGCATGTCATATAGCGCGTCATACAGTGGGCGCAGGTACGGTGCGAGTTTCTCTTTCAGGTCGCCCGGCAGAAACCCGAGCGCTTCACCGGCTTCGACCGCGGGGCGGGTGAGGACGAGGCGGCTGACCTTGTTTTCCCTGAGCGCTGCGGTTGCCATGGCCATGGCCAGATACGTTTTGCCTGTTCCGGCCGGGCCAATCCCGATAGTGAGGTCATGTTGGCGGATCGCCTCGATGTACCGGCGTTGGCCGGTGGTTTTTGGCGTGACACTCGCTTTGCGGGTCGAGGTTTGGATGCGTTCTGCGTGGAGGCTCTGGAGAGCGGCGACACCCTCATTTTTCACGACTGCCAATGCAAGGGCGAAGTCCTGGTTGCGGACGGCCCCGCCCGATTTGAGTGTGCCTTCCAACAGTTGAAACAAATGCCGCGCCCTGCCGATCGCCTCTCCGTCGCCCTCGAGTTTTATCCATGAATCGCGGGCGGTTGCGCGCACATCAAGCGCTTCCGCGAGCGCAGCAAGGTTTCGGGGGTCGTTGTTGTAGAGTTGTTGTGTTAGACGTGCGCTTTCGAAATGAAGTGTTTCAGTGGCCATTAGGGGGAACTACAAAGACTGTGTGGGCTGAGCGTGGGATTGTTCTGCCAGTGCGGCGCGCAACTGCGCTGCCAACTCGGTCAACGCTTGCGGCACCACGGTGGTGTCTGCCAGAACAGGCATGAAATTGGTGTCGCCGTTCCATCTTGGCACCACGTGGATATGCAGGTGCTCGGTGACTCCGGCGCCTGCGACGCGCCCGAGGTTGATTCCCAGGTTGAACCCGTCGGGTTTCATCACTTTCTTCAAAGCATTCACGCAACGCCGCGTCAACAGCATCAAGTCCGTCAATTCTGAATCGCTCAGTTCATCCAGATTCGAAGTTTGTCGGTATGGAACGACCATCAAATGTCCGCCGGTGTACGGGTACGAGTTCAGCAATGCATAACAGCTCCGCTCCCGAACCAGCACAAGGTTCCCGACATCGTCATTCGACTGCGCGATGCGCGTGAACAACGACTGGTCTGTGGTCGGCGACTTTGGCGCCAGGATGTACTGGATTCGCCACGGCGCATGGAGGTGTTCCATGGTTTCAACGCTAATTACAGCAAAGAGTTTTGTAAAGCCATAGTGTAATCGCCATGCCCCGGTTTTGCAAATGCAGCATGCTAGCATCCGTTTGCGGCTGCCGCAGCCAAAGATGCGCTTCTCCGGCGGGTTTGGCTTTTTGGTGTTCGGCCCCGGGTCAACAATCACATCAATTTGTTACCGGTGCACATGATGAGCATCCCGTGTTGGTTGGAGCAAGGTTTGGGGGGGCGCCTAAACTCAAAAACGGGTTGTCAGGCAAAGGAGTAATGGATTATGATTTGAATTCGATGAGATCATGACGAAAGGCGAAGTCAAAATCAGAGTGTCTGTACCCACGACCGGTTATCGTCGGCGGATGTTCTTCAACCGCTTCGCCATCCAGTGGATTGACGGACATGCCCTGGTCCACTTTGCGCTTGTGGATGCTGTCGGCAACTTGCGTGACAGCTACGCTTGCGTTTTCAGTCGGCAAACCCTCAAAGAAAGCCGCGATAGGCTGAGCAAATACCTTGCGCGAATTGGCGCGCCGGCAAATCCGGCTGCAGCCTGGGTACCACCTGCACAGGGGCAAACCGACATGGCCAACTTCATTTTGGTGGGTTACGGTGAAGAAGCTGAGATTGTGCTGGCTGCTTTCGCGGTGGGGCCGGCTATCCAGCGAACGAAGGAGAAAGACGAAGAAATTGTTATGGAGCCGGTAGCGTGCTTGCGGTGCGATTTGGAAACTCAGCGACACTTCTTGGTGGCTCTCCTTGAAAAAGAAGCTGAGAAATGAAAACAACCACAGTTGTGCAAATGTCCGAGCGGGTGCTGTTGCCTGCGGTGCTGGCCATAAGCTTGGCCGATGGCACTGGAGCCGAACAAGCTGTAATGACATCTCCTGTCGAGCACTGGTCTGTCCCGGAGAACTTCCGGGCGCCACATTTCACCCAGGTTGAAGATGCGCGAACTCGATCCTACAGGGAGCAAGCTACCCAATGGACAAAGGCCATGGCGAAACGATTTCGCGAACTGGTGCGCAAGGAGGCGTTGGGCAATTTGACCGACGCTGAGTCTGCGGAACTGGAACAGCTCACGTGTGACCGGCGCAATTTGCTGCACCCGCGCACGATCGAAGAAGTGCTTTGGGAAGCCAAGCAGCGCAAGGTGACGGCCAAGTTGCTTGAAGCACTCAGGGAGTATGTCGAGTTCCACCAGACCCCGCATTAAACGTGGTCCGCCACCTGTCAAGCGGCTCACGCGCCGAAACTATCGCACTGTTGCCCTCGACGCACTGCGCCGAGATTTCGAAGACCGGTGCGCATACTCGTGTCAGCACTTGAAGAGAGCAGGTGGCCTCAAGGCCATGGAGATTGACCACTTTAACCCACACCTGAAGGGAAAGCTGATCCAGCAGTACGCGAATCTGTTTCTGGCCACGCGTCATTGCAATGCGGCAAAGGGTGACGCTTGGCCAACGCGAGCCGAACAAAGGCTCGGGTTGCGCTTCTTGAATCCATGTGTGGAACTGGATTACGGAGAACACATTTTCGAGGATCCAGTCACACATTTGTTGGTCGGCGTCACTCCCGCAGGCCGGTTTCACATTCGGATGCTCGACCTGAATGCTGACCATTTCGTGGCAGAGCGGCGGGAACGCACAGAAATCCGCCAGTTGTTGGCCAATGCGCCGTTTACCCTCCGGACAGGGCGCTCACCGGGCAGTTTAGCTGATATGGTGTCGGCCTTGCGAAAACAGGTCCAAGAAATGATTCCGAAATTACCATTTTTGCCGCGGGACAAGACTTGCTGAGAAATCCCCGCAAATTACCCAGTCCGACGTAGCCGGAACCACAGTTGCCTGCCGCCCAAAGACGCGCTGCCTGCGCCCGTTGATCAGAAAGCTCTGCGTCGCCGGGCTGGGCAATCTCTGCTTCGACTTCGTCCCCTTCCCCGCGGCTCACGCCCCTTGGGAAAAAATACAGGCACTGCAGATAGCGACACCACCGTACCGACATGCAAAACCCAGTGATAAGCGTCGCGGTAACTCCGTGTCTGTCCCCATATCCGGGCGTCCCGCCGGCTGGGACCGCCCGACCAGCGCTGGGTCAGGTCCACTGGATCAAAAGCCCGGTCGCCCGAACTTCGTGTCTGTCCCCATATTTTGTCCCATATTGGAAAGTTTGCGCGGAAATCGGAGAGTCGCGGATAGTTCCAGAATTCTGCCTTCGAACTGTTCAGCCGCCGATCCAAACCTCATCTCCCCCGAGGGCGACGACGTCGCCCTGTTCAGCGCGGCGCGAGACGGCGGTATTCCTGCAACCAGGACAATGGTTACGCCGCGAGTGTTTGGTTGCGGCTGCGTCGCGGTGAGCAGACTTTCAAAGATGGCAGAATTATCTGTGTTGAAATTACTTTGCAGTTTTGCGAACTAACGAATATACAAAGCAAAATCAACGCGGCGAACACGGCTATGCTTTCAACCGCTTTTTACAAGAGCGCGGGTGCGCTTTCGAGTCTCACGGAAGTGGATGTTGGCTTTACGTCGGAGTCTGCAACTCGCTCGGCATGGAAAGGAGAGACCCCATGAATCTCATGATGAAGCGTTCCATTGCAGTGGTGTTACTGGTCCTGTCCGTCATGTCGTGGTCTGCAGATTCCCCGCCGCGCGCGATGGGAGTTTGTCCGCCTTACAAACTGCGCGACGAACAGGGCAACGTGATTGATCCGGTGCACAACCTGAATGCGACCGTGCCGTACTCGCCCAAACAGACATGTGGCGCTGCCGGCTGCCACGATTACGCCAAGATCACCGAGGGTTTTCATTTTCAACAGGGCAAAGGCGAACCGGTGCCTGCCGTCATGGCCGAGCGTTATCGATGGGTGTCATCGCCGGGAAACTACGGCGGCAACTGGTGCTCGCCAGCGCCGCTTTACCGCCAACTGGCCGCCAAGACAAACGCCAGTGCGCGTGTCATAGACATGACCAGCTTCGAGTTTGTCACCGCCACCTGTGGCAACTGTCATCCCGGCGGTGGGCCGCTGGAATTTGACCGCAACGGAAAACGCTACGACACATGGATGCGCGATCCGAACAACGGACTCACGCCCGGCGGCGACAACCATTTTGATGGGGATTACTTCAAGGCCCGCTGGTCGGAAACAGGCGTTATCGAAGCCGATTGCCTCCTGTGCCATCTTCCGGAGTATGACTTCAAGAAACGCAACGCGCAGTTGGCGAACCTCAATTTCAAATGGGCGGCCACCGAAGGCGCAGGGCTGGGCAAGGTCACAGGCGCGGTCTCCAGCAACCAAACCCCTCAGGTCATCTATGATCTGAAATACTTCGATCCAGAGGGCAACGTGTTCCTTCACACCGTTCCCGAACCGCGCAACGAGACGTGCCTCACCTGCCACGCCAAACCCAATTGGAAGAAACGCGGCGCGTCGTTTTCGCCGCGCACTGACGTTCACATGGCCGCGGGGTTGCGTTGTGTGGATTGTCACGCTGCAGGCAGCAAAGCCGCCGATCCACGCATACGCGGCCACGAACAGCACCAGTTCGGCAAGGGCGATTGCCCAAGCGGCTGGGTACGCAACGATCTCGACAACACGGTCCGCTCCTGCGAAGACTGCCATCTCAAAGGCTGGAACAACGCACCCCGCGCCGGTCACGCGTGGTTGCCGCCGCTGCACATGGACAAGCTTTCCTGTCAGGCCTGTCACATCCCGACTCGCGCAGTCAAAAGCGCCCTGGTCCAGGCCAGCGACTCGTTCAACGCCGCCCCCTACATCAGCCCGCCGGGTAAACGCATCTGGACCTTTTATGACCAAGAAATGAATTTCTGGAATCACTACGGCGAACTCGAAATGTTTACCCCAAAAGACCAACCAACCGACGTGACTCGCCCCACGCTATTCGTTTACAAGGGGAAAATTTACCCGGGCAACCGCGTCCACAGCATGTGGGTCGGATATGAGGAAACCGGCAAGCCGGGACTGAACCAGCTTTTTATGAAGGACTTTTTCACGATGTGGAAACAGCATCGTGACAGCGCCGGAACCAACTACGCCCAACTCGCCGCTGTCAAGGACGACAATGGCGACGGAACATTGGAAATCAATCGACCCGAGGAAATTGACGCCCTGCTCGCCGCGACAAAAGAATACCTGACCAAAACAGGGTTCCCACTCGAAGGCAAGCGCCTGGTCTGGGTAAACGACGACCGCGCATGGTATTCGTCCAAAGAAAGCAAGCCGCTACCAAAACTGCCGCACGAAGCCACACCATACGCCTCGGTTTACAAGTTCTCGCACGACGTCGCCCCGGCACGCGCAGCCCTCGGCGCTGGCGGTTGCACGGACTGTCATGCTTCTGATTCGAAATTCTTCGAACGCCCTGTGCTGCTGACGGCATTTTCCCCCGACGACGGGAAACCGCGTTGGCTGCCCAACTCGGCTGTCTTGGGTTATACGTTGGGCTCGGTTCGACTTGGCGCGTTTCGTGAGGAAACGCTCAAGCCGGTTCTCTACGCGTTGCTGGCGTTGCTGACGAGCCTGCTTGTAATCGTTGGCCTGCGGAACGTGGCGTTAGGGCACGGCATTGTAACGCCGCAAACGGCCACCCTGCTGTCATGGCTCGTTTTGGCAGGCGTTGTTGTGGGTGGCTTACTGGTCGTGCGCACACCGGACCTTGCAGAGTACATGATAGTGCGGCGGTTTACACTCGATGCCGCTCATTTCTGGATTGGCATCAGCGTGCTGCTGGTTGGATTGGTGCTGGCCTTGCAACGGTCGATTCACGGCGCTCCCGGGGCAACGCCTGTCGGGCTGGCCAGACTGCTCTGGGCGCTGCTGATCTTCACCGGCGCGTGCGGCGCTTTGATCCTGCTCAAGCTCGGCTGGCTTGGCACGCTTACGCGCTTTGCTTACACGGGCTTTGACCTCGGCCTGACTTTGCTGGCGCTGATCTGTGTGGTCACACTGTTGTTGCGACTCCGCGGGCAATCCGACCGGCCTGGAAATGTGGGTGTCTTTGACCGGTGAGCCGGTGAAATTCCGGGGTTGGCTCGAGGTGATCCCAAGGCCGATCAAGCCTGTCTCGAGGGGCTACACGGCGATTGGTGCTTTGATTGGCGGGTGAGGGTTGTAATTCAAGAGCTGCACGTCTTCGTATCGGAACTGCTCTAGCTCGCGGACCTCGGGGTTCAGAACAATTGTTGGGAGCGGGCGTGGATCGCGCGTCAGTTGGAGACGGGCCTGTTCGAGGTGGTTGGTGTAAAGGTGGAGATCGCCAAAGGTGTGGATGAACTCGCCGGGTTTCAAGCCCGTTACGTGGGCGATCATCATTGTCAGGAGTGAATAGGAGGCAATGTTGAAAGGCACGCCAAGAAACAGGTCGGCGCTCCGTTGGTACAACTGGCAACTCAGCCTGTCGTCCTGGACGAAAAACTGGAACATGGCATGGCATGGGGGCAGCGCCATTTGGTCGAGGTCGCCCACGTTCCATGCGCTCACAATGAGTCGGCGACTGAACGGGTTTTGGCGGATTTCATCAACAACACACTTGAGCTGGTCAATGGCTCGGCCGTCGCGACTTTTCCATGCGCGCCACTGAGCACCGTAGATTGGGCCGAGGCTGCCGTCTGGTCGTGCCCATTCATCCCAGATTGTGACGCCGTGCTGCTGAAGCCAGCGGACGTTGGTGTCGCCTCGGATAAACCAGAGCAGTTCGTACAAGACCGACTTGAAATGGACTTTTTTGGTGGTGACCAGCGGGAATCCGGCCTGGAGATCGTACCGTGTTTGAGCGCCAAAAACTGCGATTGTTCCCGTGCCTGTGCGGTCGCAACGGGGTTTGCCGTGCTCGAGCACCAACTTCAGCAGTTCAAGGTATTGCAGCATTGCGAGGCTCTCAATCTTTGCGATGGGCAACGACAAATGCGTTGAACATCAGATATCGGAGCGGCGTCAGGTTCAGCACAAAATCGATCACCGGGTTCACCTGCCGGTCTGTGCATTCCACACGGTCGATAACGCAGCCGGCCCTTTCGAGGAAGAATGCTATTTCGAGGCTGTTTGTGACGACTATGGCGTCGTCGTCCGGCGTGAATGGTTCCTTGACGATCGGTTGCATTCTGTCAAAGCGCACTTTATCAGGTTCCCTCCGCATTTGGTTTCGCTTGGCCAACAGACGGTGGAAATTGCGCCATTTGTTTCGCAAACCGCGCATGTGCGGATGATAATCCTTCCAACCGATTGCCCGGAAAAAGTTTGGGCTTGAAACCACGACTTTGCCGCCCGGCTTTGCAACCCTAACCAGCTCGACAAGAAACGCCTCGGGTTCTTCCACGTGTTCGAGGACGTTGAATGCTCCGACGCTGTCGAAGGACGCGTCGGGGTACGGAAGGTGTCTCCCGTCATAAACCGAGCAATTCAACCCCGCCGCTCTTGCCCGCTGTATTGAAGGTTCGGACACATCAACACCACAGACATCGTAGCCCGCTTGTTTCAGTGTTCGCACGACCTGGCCCACGCCGCACCCCACGTCGAGCACGCGACCACCGGGTTTGGCCGGGCGCAACGCGCCGGCGTACTTGGAATAGAACGCTGCGTCCCATCCAGCCAAGTACTCCGCGTATGCTTCGTTGTGCAGATAAGTTTCCTGATGACTCATGTGTCAGCCTGCATATTTCTCAGCGCGGCGCAGCCGCAGCCGAATGATCGCCGCGAGATCAAAACGTTCGTTGCAAGCTCGGCGCTCTGCAACATCGCGCTGCCCGTGGCGTTCGTCGCCCACGCGGGAAATGAGATTGGCATCAGTGACCGAACAATTTGAAGGCAAAAGTCTCGAACGATACGCTAATCTCCAATTTCAGCGCAGACCTTGGAATGTAGTACTTCAGCAGTCTGCGAGACAAGTGTCTTCAAGAGATTCACGAATATACGGGCTCACGGAAATTCCACCGGAATGGAGCCCTGGGTGTCCCGCTTTTTTGAGGTGGCCAGATTGCCGGGGTGAAGGCTGAACCCTGAGGCGCCGCAGGTCTAACATCAGTGAATGTACGGGCCAACAAATCGCTGTTGGAGTTCACACTCCGCGTTGGTCTGATGGCCAAATGAACTTGTGGAGTTGAAGCTGCAGCCGCACGCACATGGCGTCCGCAACAATGCGCTCTGCCAGCTCGCGCCGGCTGATCGGGCGATGGTCCTGGGGCACAGAGCGAAGAGTTGGGTGGCGCTGCGATGGTTCCAGTGGAGACGCCCATGAGAACAAAACCGGGCAGATGCGGTGCAACGCGTGCTCTGTTGCAACCCGCCGGGCCCATTCATAGTCCTCGTGGCTGGCAATCACGAACTTCACTTCATCTTGTGCCGTGAGTTTTCGGATGTTCTCCCAGAGATTGCGGTGGTGTTCGCCGCTGCCGGGGCATTTGATGTCAACGATCCGGTGAACGCGTTCATCAACGGTTCCGATGTCGAGGCTGCCGTTGGTTTCGAGCAGCACGGTGAATCCTTTATCGCAGAGAATGGACATTAGATCGAGCGAGCCCGGCTGCAGCAAGGGTTCGCCGCCGGTCAATTCTACGATTGGCAGCGGCTGGAAAGCTTCTTTATGGGTGTAAGCCTCCGCAAGAGCGAGGATTTTGAACATGACTTCGTCAATCCCAACACGCCGACCTTCATCGAAAGCGTACGTAGTGTCGCAGTAAGAGCATCTGAGATTGCAGCCGGTCAACCTCACGAAAACGCAAGGCCAGCCAGCGTATGAGCTCTCACCTTGAATGCTCAGAAAAATCTCATTTACCAGCAGTGAGTCAGCCATGGCACTACCCTCGAGGACCCGCGAAGCAATCGCAAATTAGCGGATGCTTCGAGACCATTATTTCCAAGAACTCATTCACTCATCGAAAAGCACCGCCGCCGATGGCGGCGAAATCGCCCCGGGCCGCGCGGCGCGGCAGAGCCCCGGGCTTGTTAACGTGCGCCTTCATCTTGCCTCGACCATTTGGTTGCGGCTGCGCCGCGCTGCGTGTTGCGATCGTCAAACGAAGACCAACATCTTGTCCCTTGTTTGACAAGATCAAAAGAATCGGATTGTGCCCCGGGGCGCAATCGGGCATCAAACAGGCATGATGTACCTGTACGGGGCGTTAATAGGAATTGTGAGTGGCGTGGCAAGCGGCCTGTTTGGAGTGGGCGGTGGGATAGTCATGGTACCGGCCATGGTTCTGCTTCTCAAGCTGGACATCAAGACAGCGGTGGGTACCTCGCTTGTCGTGATCATTCCGACGGCACTGACCGGTGCACTGAAACATCATGATCTTGGCCACGTAAACTGGCGAATGGCGGCGGCCTTGATTCCAACGGCAATGATCGGAGGTTTTATCGGGTCATGGCTCACAAAGCCTCTGCCTGCTGCGGATCTCAAGCGCGCTTTCGGCGTGCTCTTGATCCTTGTTGGCATGCGGCTTCTGATGTTCCGCTGAAACCGGTTGTTTTGCGTTGAAGATCAGCCGAATTAGGTCAGTCTAAACGCGTATGGCGAATCATCTGTCTCGACGCCGGTTTTTGACAACCGTTGTGGGTGCGGGCGCATTTGCCGGGCTGGCCGGCAGTTCGGAAGGAATGGCACAACCTTCCACACCGTCTGTGGAATTCGACTTTCCGCTTCTGGATTTGCACGTTCATCTGGACAACAGCACCATCGACAAGGTGCTCGAACTGCCGCAGGCGCGCATGGTCAGGTTCGGGATTGTCGAACACGCAGGAACAAAGGAAAACAAATATCCGGTTGTGCTCAGCAACGACTCGGAGCTGACGCAGTTTCTGGCGATGCTGGAAAACAAGCCGGTGTACCGTGGTGTTCAGGCCGAATGGACCGATTGGATGAGGTGCTTTTCAAGAGAGACGGCGGCGCGGCTGGATTTTGTTTTGACAGACGCGATGACATTTCCCGGCAAAGACGGGCAGCGTGTCAAGCTCTGGGAAGATGATGCGCTCGAGCGCGTCGGGTTCACCAATGCCGAAGATTTCATGGATCGTTACGTGGATTGGCACGTGTCGATTATCGAGAATGAACCGATTGACATCATGGCCAACATGAGCTGGCTGCCCGCTCCATTGGCCCGCGATTACGACCGGTTGTGGACTGAATCAAGGATGCGGAAAGTGATCGATGCGGCGGTCAAACACGGCGTGGCCTTGGAAATCAGCGCCAGCTACAGGCTGCCGCGCCTGCCATTCCTGAAGCTCGCAAAAGCCGCAGGCGTCAAGTTCTCTTTTGGATCGAACGGGCGGTACCCGAACATGGGCAAGTTGGACTATTGCATCGAAATGGCCAGAACTCTTGGCCTGAAAAAATCCGACATTTTTGTGCCTGCGCCCGATGGGCAAAAGGCGGTTCAGAGGCGCTGGAAATAACCGCGAATGACGAGATCGAGAATGCCAGTTTTGGCTGATGCGCCGGGCGTCGCTGAGACCAGCGCCGGCGCGCCGGCTCGCATTACACCCAGCCCGGCGCAGCCGCAACCGAATAATCCCGGTGAAATAAAGGCGTTTGTTGCAAGATCGGCGCTCTGTCGTGCTGCGCTGACCGCGGCGACTTCGTCGCTCACGGGCGAGATGAGATTGGGATCAATGGCCGAACAGATTGAAGGCCAGAGTCTCGAACGATTCGTCAATCTGTGATTGCTGCGCAGATTTTTCTAATAGTACTAAGAAACTGTTACCATGAAAAACCAGACTGAAAATACCAAGACACCGATCACGCGGCGCGGGTTCCTCCGCTCAGCCGCTGTCGTAACCACATTTGCCGCCGTCCCGTCGTATGTGCTGGGATTGCGCGGTCAAACCCCGCCGAGCGGCAAGTTGAACATCGCCGGCATTGGTGTTGGCGGACAGGGCGGGGCCGACCTCGACTCGATAATGCAATCGAGCAAGGAGAACATAGTTGCGCTGGCGGACCCTGATTGGGGGCACGCAGCGCACACGTTCAAGAGATACCCAAACGCCAAAACATTCAAAGACTACCGCAAAATGCTCGATGAAATGAAAGAGATCGACGCAATCGTCGTCGGCACTCCTGATCATCATCATGCGTTCGCGGCGATGGAGGGCATCAGGCGGGGCAAACATGTCTATTGCGAGAAACCTTTGACACATTCAGTGTGGGAAGCGCGTGTTTTGGCCAAGGCCGCAAAAGAAGCCGGGGTTGTTACCCAAATGGGCAATCAGGGCCAGGCTTCGGAAGACACTCGGCGCCTTTGCGAGCTGGTTTGGGCCGGTGCAATCGGTCCGGTGCACGAAGTGCATGTTTGGACTGATCGTCCTTCGCGTGGGTTGTTCGATGAATACTGGCCGCAGGGCGTGGCGCGCCCGAGCGACAAACCGGAGGTTCCCAGCACGCTTGACTGGGACCTTTGGATTGGCCCTGCACCGATGCGACCCTATCATCCCATTTATTGCCCGTTCAGATGGCGTGGGTGGTGGGACTTTGGGACCGGCGCGCTTGGCGACATCGGGTGTCACGCGCTTGACCCGATCTTTCGCGCGTTGAAACTTGGCGACACGGCGCCGCTGAGTGTGCAGGCTTCATCCACAAGGGTTAACACGGAGACCTTCCCGCTCGGCTCGATGGTTACGTACCAGTTCCCGGCTCGGCCCGCCACAGTGCAAGCCACGAACCTGCATGTCCGCGGCATGTCCGGCCCGGGCGCGGGCGCGGTTGCGATGCCGCCGGTCAAGGTTGTGTGGTACGACGGCGGATTGCGCCCGCCGCGTCCTGATGGTCTCGAGGACGAACAGGTCATGGGCGATAATGGAAGGCTCCTTGTTGGTGAGCACGGGTTCATCTTGGGCACGAGAATTTATCCTGAATCCCGTCAGCGCGAATTCAGCGATGTGCCAAAATCCATTCCGCGCACGTCAAACTGTTACAAGGAATTCGTGGACGCGTGCAAAGATCGAAAGACGTTGTGTGGTTCCGACTTCGGATTTGCAGGTCCGCTTGCCGAAGCGGTGCTGTTGGGTAACGTTGCGCTTCGGGTTCAGCTCAGGGACAAACTAACGCGCTACAAGCTTCTATGGGACAGTGCGAACTTTCGGTTCACCAACCTCGAGGAAGCCAACGCGTTCCTTCGGAGGGAATACAGGGAAGGCTGGAAACTGGTGTAAGAGGCTGCGGGCGACCTCGTTGCCCTGATAAGCCCGGCGCTCCGTAGCGTCGCGCTGCCAAATATGCCGGCCCGGAAACCTCACCGGAATGAAGTTTTGTGTGTCTTGGTCTGGTCAGGCGATGAGATTCGCGGGTTAGATTCGCTCAAAGGCTGCATTGGCGCCTTCGAGCATCAACCGGCGCGCCAGTTCTAAGGCGCTTCAAGAATATGTCCTTGAACTGCACGCGCATGGGTGGGCCGGTGTGAAGTTGCAGTCCGAGCCAGCCGCGGGTAATGCGGTCGGGAGCGCGGTCGTCAAGTTCGCACATGGGCACTCCGTTGATGGCCAGTTTAACCTGGCTGCCCTTTGCGATTACCGTGTAGTCGTTCTAATCTTTGGTTTTTACCGCGGCCAGTAAGGTTCATCTATTGCCAAAGCAATGCTGTTTGATATCAATCGACAACGGCTTTCCGGGTTGTGATTACGGAGGCGCCTTTTCCGTTGATGACGGAATTGATGCCGCTGTTGGGTTGTCCTCCAAGCCGGATTGTTACCATGTGGTGCATTTTGACGCCCGCCGTCTCGGGTGTTTCGATGGCGTTGTCGGCGACGACCGGTGCTGCGTAGAAGACGCAATAGACACCGAGGCCCCATGCTTCGTGGGTCGTGACCGTGTCGGCGACCTTGTATGAGGCGTACCCGTTGACATTTCCATGTCTCCACGCTTCCTGACTGGGAGGATCGTAGGGCATTTCGGACTGGTAGAAGAAGACCCGTCCGCCGTTTCCGTTCCAGATCGTCTGATATTCCTGAGTGTGTTCGACGAACAGGCCGTAGATGGTGACGTTGTTGCCGTTCACGATCAGACCGTTCTTGTTCGGATTCGATGTCCATCCAACTCCGTGTCCATGGTCGGCCCGCCAGAGCCAGAAATTGTCACCAACCACGTCGCTGGAATTGATCTTGACCATGCAGGTGGCCTTTGCGGGATGTGCGCCGCCCACGCGACAAAACAGGTCCCAGAGAAAGATCGGATCTGCCGCGTGCGAGGTGCGACTGCACGGGTCGCCTACCTCGACAAGCACACCGGAATTGGCTGGGCCGGCTTCGATGAGCAAACCTCCCACTTTCACCCCATCGACATCGGAGATCAACAGAGCTGCGGTGCCATTGGTCACTTCGAGCGTGGCGTAGCCCAATCCAAGCACAATGGCACGCGGGCGGGTAACGCGGATGCTTTCGTTTAGATGATAGATACCGGGTGTGAGCAGCAGGTGCTTGCCCGAGTTCAACGCAGAATTGAGGCTGGCGGCATTGTCCCGATCCGGGCGGGCAATGTGAAACTGGTCGATCGGCAACGACACGCCGGGAGTTGTTTCTGAGTCCCATGTGATTCCCACCGTGCCATTCGTGTTGAGGCTCGGAACATGCACGAAAAAGCGACCGTCCTCATTGACGCAAAGAAATGGTTTCTCCCGGATCACCGGCGTTTTGTCGATGACCGTGTAAGGCGGGTCGGGCCACCGACCCGGGGGCGGATTTGAGACTCCGAGAAAGACCATGTTCCAGTTAGCGCCTTTCCAAGCGCCCCATTGTGCGTTTCTCGAAAACCATTGCTGCTGCGAGCCGGAATCGACATTGCCGTCGATTTTGCAGTCGGCGATGAAACCGCCGCTGGACCATCCGCCGTCCCACAGGTTCAATGCGCCTTTGACATGGACACGACGCAGTGCGGTGGCTTGGGAGACGGCCCAGATGTTGATTTTGTTGTCCATGGTGGGTGTTAGTGAAAGATTCTCCGCGCATCGCCAGAAGTTGCAGGTCGCGTTGTTGTTGGCCATCCAGTGGGCTTTTGACCTGACCGCGCCAGTAATGGTCACGTCATCAGGAGATTTTCCAAGACCCAGCACCTGCGTGTAGAAACCGACTTGAACGTCGAGGTCGTAATTGCCGGGTTTGAACATGATCGCGTAACGGGTCGGGCCGAACTGGCTGCGTTCCTGCTGTCGAAAAACCTCGTCAATCCGATCCTGGATATCCTTCATCGATGGATCGAATATCAGCACGTTCGGGCCGAAATCCGAGGCAGTGGGCATGGCCGCTTCAGAACCGGTTCGGCAAAAGGCTGTTGTGGAACCGGTTATCAGAACGACGAGGAATGTGATGACAGCACTGGCTTGCATTTAAGTGTAGCCGATTCTGACATCTGACGCCGATCAATGCTAATGAAAAACTCGTCGTTGCATCGCGCAACGTCATGCTTCAAACACGGACTGCGGATGGGACGGCTGCGTTGCTGTAGCATTCGTTTTTTTGCCGAGCCGAGCCGGGAAAACAGTTCACAGGTTCGAACAGTTCCAAGGTAAAGTTCTCGAATGACCTGGTCATTTGCGATCACCGCGCAGATTTTCCAATATGGTACCATGAGTGCTTCAAACAGAGTTGGCACATCCCAAAAATATCCACGCAAGCTGTCCGAGGTCTTTCTCGGGCTTGTTCTGCATATGGTTTCGGAAGTCTGATTGATCAGGGAATGACCCTGCGCAGCAGCTCGTCAAGGAACCCGCGTTGGCCCGGCAACAGTTTTTTTCGTGCTTGCTCGATTGTAAACCAGGCGCCTTTGTCAATTTCAGGGCATTGAATCCATTTGCCGGATTTTGGCGGCCACTGCATGGAAAAGGAGTTGCTCTTGACGGATGTCGGGTCGATGTCGCCTTCAACCGCCCAGGCATGGACAACCTTGCCGCTGGGTTGGGTCAGCGGCGTCAATTCGACGAAGGGGCCTGAAACCTCGGAACCGGTTTCTTCACGAAACTCGCGCCGGGCGGCGTCGAGAGGTTCTTCGTCTTCGTGAAACTCGCCTTTTGGGATCGACCATGCGCCGTCGTCTTTGTCCTTCCAATAAGGGCCGCCGGGATGGACGAGGAACACCTGTAATCCCTCGCTGGACTTGCGATACAAGAGGATTCCGGCGCTTTTCTTTTGTTTCTTGTACAACATGAACGAGCTGACCGTGCCAAAATTCGTGTCAAAATCGAGGTCAAATTTTTGCGCTTCCAAGGTTTGGGTCAACCTTTTGGTCAGTGTCCGAATCCAAATAAGAGTCGCTTATCCACATAGAACAGCGCGCAAATTCAATGCCCGCTTTGAGTGTCTCTCGCCAACAAAGAACTGGCTGATCCTTCCAGTGCTGTACCGCTGCAAGAAAATTACGGCGGGATATGGGGACAGACACGAAATTTGGGCGACCGGACTCTTGAGCCGCCAGACCTAGCCAGGCGCCGGTCAGGCGGTCGAGGCTGGCGGGGCGCCCAAATATGGGGACAGACACGGTGTCCGATATACCGATCGGGAACGTTCAACGTCCAACGCTCAACTCTCAACTTTCAATGGGGTGACCAGAAGGCCGCATGGTGGCCGAGATATGGGGACAGACACGCAATTTGGACGACTTGACCTTTAACCCGCTGGACGTGACCAAGCATTGCTCGACCAAGCATTGCTCGAGCGGTCGAGGCTGGCGGGGCGCCGAGATATGGGGACAGACACGGTGTCCGATATACCGATCAGGAACGTTCAACGTCCAACGTTCAACTCTCAACGTTCAACAGGGTGACCGAAAGGGCGCATGCTGGGCTGGATATGGGGACAGACACGATGTGTATTGGTGCGGAACCGCGCTGACACTCCGGTCCCCCCCCCTTGATTCCCAGCCCGACTTGTGGCATCTTACGGCCAAATACGGTGACAGGCACGGTGTTTGGGCGCCCGGGGCTCTGACCCGGACATGCCCAAGCACCTGCCGGCCAGAGGAGGCCGGCCTCGGGCCTGTCGCCCTGTTACAAGGAGAAACACAACAATCAAGGAGGTTGTAATGAGACTGCCCCGAATTAAGCTTCAGGGTAAAAGCACAGTCTATCACTGCATGTCCAGAATAGTGGGCAAGGAG
>Ga0078972_1001580_pt4 | contig 62915 bp, 64 predicted proteins | sample YelNatPaOPGAMG01_FD_67568 | JGI IMG/M metagenome (GOLD analysis project Ga0078972, IMG submission 67568) | Hot spring thermophilic microbial communities from Obsidian Pool, Yellowstone National Park, USA - OP-RAMG-01 (SPADES assembly) (version 2) | ecosystem: Environmental > Aquatic > Thermal... | reverse complement strand
TTTAATCAAATCATTTAAAGTATTAGACGAAAGAGAGGTAGAGGAAGAATTAAAAAATTATGTATCTATAGAAGCGAAGAATAGTAAAATATACGTAGCCTATATATCGGGAGGGGATAGTGAGCCCCATAAACTGATGCTCCTAAGGTTCGATGAACAAGGCAACTTGGAGCTCAAGAAAGCCGTTTATGGAGAATCAGGAACTCTTGGGAGTATACGTAACTATAGAGATGGGCTTCTCCTACCTCTTTCAACTTCCTCCTGCCGCTACATATACGTAGATAAGGATGGTAACTTTTTGGGGGAGGCTCGATGGAAGCCCCCGTTCAGGGAGGGATGCGCAGCTGATGCGAAGGTGTTCAATGGTAGAGCGTATATATTAGGCTATGATCCCAATTTATTCGCTGGTTACGTGGGCTTAATAAATGAATCGATATATGTGAATGGATCATTCTACTACACGAAAGCGCAGGAGATATTCGTCAAAAGGGATAGTACCTGGCAGAGCAACTCTGTCGTGAGGGATGTCCTCCTTAATGATGAGCTCTACGTTATAGGGCTGGTCCAGATGCATCCGCCATCCGGCGCTTTCATAGCTAGAGTGGACCCTTATCTAAATGAGGATATCAGCTACCTTCTCGAGCACGCTGATGTCGTTTACTTGGAGGACATACCTCCCTGCAAATCTTAGTTGAGGATCTAAGACCAGCTACAAATTCATACTTCCCTTTTCACTTAGCATAATTATCTCACTAAGATAGAATCGTTTTCTCAAGCCCTGAATATCTACCGAAGGCCCCCGGCAAGTCGAGGTAAGCGTACGAGCTTGCGTTGAATGAATATGGAAAAAATTCAGAAAAACTTATAAAAATTAGCATTTTTAACATAACATTTATACGGTAATTCCTCTTCCATAGCAAGGGGTTATTTATGAGAGCTGTAACCCTCGCCCTCATATCCCTCCTCCTCTTAAGTCTCCTCCCCGCCTCAGCCGAGGAGGAGAAAGTCGTCGGGAAAGTAGATATAGAGTACGCGAAGTACATCGAGAGTAAGTTAACGAGCATCGGATCATATAAAGAGCCTAAATTCTTGGGTTTTAGAGTGGCAGGGACTCCTGAGGACCTAGAAACAGCTAATTTCATCGCTGAGGAGATGAGGAAGATGGGTTTAGTCAACGTCTCCTTGGAACCCGTCCCATTAGATGCTTGGGAATTCAAGGGGGCTAGATTGGAGCTCAGCAACGGCAAGGTGATCATAGCCTCCTCCTTCGGGGGCGTCCCGGGGACTGGGAGTGAGGGGATAAGCGGCGAGATCGTGTACGTGGGAGATGGTACTAGAGGCAATTACGAAGGTTTGAATGTCAGTGGGAAGCTCGTCCTCGCGTACTGGAATCCCGGAAAGGGAGTTGAAAGATATCAGCCGGCTCAATATGATAGCTCATGAAGCGATGAATCCCGGAAAGGGAGTGATCCTCTTCAATCCGCCTAATGGAAGCTACGCTCAGCACCCCAACGCTTTACATTCTTTCGATGGTCTCTACAGCTCGGATTTCATTCCGATGATAGTCATAAGTAAGGAAGACGCTCAGGAAATAATTGAGATGCTTAAATCAAGTCCTGTAGAGGCTAAGATGGAGCCTCGCTACTTTGAAGCGTTGTACTGGATGGAACTAGGCTACATCCCCGGGAGGAGGGCTGATGAGTACATATTGATAGCGGCACATCACGATGCTGAGATCTATCGAGAACCACCTGAAGGAGACGAAGGCCCTCTATCAGGAGAGGCTGAGAGATATAGCTAAAGCACTGAGTTCAGCTAGTTCCCTCATAAGGGAGGCGAACTCAATCCTCAAATCGACCACGACTCAGAAGACAGAGGTCAGGGAGGAGACCGTAACACCGCAGGAGGCTATCTCACTAATACCAGCTGTACTGATCTCGATCTTAGTGATCGTAATATTGCTCGTGATCTACTTGAGGAGGCGTAAATAACCTCTTTTTTATCTCCTCCAACTCACTATAATTGCGCTCGATATTATTAGAGCCGACCCCAAGAATCCAAGTAAACCGGGCTGCTCCCCGAGAAAGATACCCAGAATTAACGCAGATATCGGCTCTAAGTTCGATATTATGCTAGCTGGACCAGCTTCGATCCTCTTGAGCCCCATCGCATGCAAGTAATAAGCTAAGAAGGATGGGAAGATACCCAAATAAACAATTGAGATCATAGAATCGAGATTGAGGCTTCCTCTGGAGAGAGATAAGAGGGGGAGGAGCTCTAAAGCTGCCCAGACCTGCGGGCCCAGGCCGAGCTCTATCTCATCGTATCCGGAAACGGCAAGTTTCCGGACACCCAAGATTATGCCCGAGTAGGATAAGCTGCTCCCCAATCCCAGGGCTATCGCAACTAAGTCCAGATTTCCCCCTCCCCTCAATCCCACGGCAACTATTCCAGAGAAGGATAAGATGAGGGCTATGAGCTTCCTCGTGTTCAAGCTCTCATTCAGCAAGAACTTCGCGAGTATTATCACTATGACGGGGGCTGTGTAGAGGAGCACGGCAGCTATCCCCATGCCAGAGTGCATGACGCTGAAGACATATATCAGATAGAGGGGGCCCGTGAAGAAGATGCCTATGAGGGCCAACTTAAAATCGAGCACCCTCCTCCTCAGGAAAATCAGGGAGAGTACAGCGCTGACTCCAGCCCTCATCCCTCCTATCCAGAAGGCATCCGAGCCTGCATTCAAGGCGCGCTTAGTCGCTAAACCTATAGTGCTCCAGAGGAATGCCGCTAATAGAAGTGGTATTACGCCGCTCTTGGAACCCACATCTCTCACCTGGCAATTCAAACTATCGGAGTCAGCTTATGTATTCAAAGATCTTTAAATGTTATCTCGAACCCGATGTGTATCATAATAGTGCTTGGGCTCCGGAGCTGCCGCCTCTTCTGCGATGAAGATGCGGCTCAGTATTCCATCAGGGGGGTATCGTGATAGCTCCTGGATTCCCTATTCAAGATCTAAAAATTCGCTGGTAAGGGGGATGGATCAATTATAGTTGATCATCGCTCAGCGCGTTATAAAAACATATCCTTTCTCCGCTATCGATATCCTTATAAAAGATTATTTCCCAGTAGATAGTAGAGGGATGAAGATGCGTCCATCAGTAGCTGTACTACTTCTAATCTTATTTCCGATCTTACAGCCCCTTGCAGCCCCAATAAAAATAGATGTCCCAATTTATGTCCCAGCAGAGCTTCCTGTCAGTGGGAGCGTTTGTTTAACATCTCCAATCGCGAGAAATTTGACAGCAAAGCTCTACGTAGACGGATCATTCTTCCAGGAGGGTGTGGCCGATGAGATGGGCTGCTATAAAGTGACGATAAGACCTTTGAGCCCTGGAGCGCATAAGCTCCATGCTGAGATATTCAAGGACGGCGATAAAGTAGCGGAGATCGAGGCTAATGTTATAGCCATAAGGGGGATGATAATAGTGAAACCTCAGCCTCTAGCGGAGATAATGAGGGGAGAAACTAAGAATGTAACTTTGACCATAGAGAATAGGGCTCCCCTGAACCTCAGTAATGTCGCCCTAGAGATAGAGGCTCCTTTCTCCATATTCGGGGAGAGGATGATGAGGGTAAGGGAGTTCGCTATCTACGGGAAGATAGGAGATCTTCCTATGAATGGCTCCAAGGATTTGAAGCTAATTTTAGCTGTTCCAGTCAACTTCAGGCCAGGTAGTTACGATCTCAAGATAAACATGACTTATGAGATCGCTTCATCGAAGTACAGCATCCTCCTGAAGGATAATGTTGTGGTACTGAATGAAACATACGTTAAGCCAACTCAACCTCCTTCCAGTGCTGGAAATGTATTGAATCAGATGGCTCTCCCCATCGTAGCTGTAATAGTCGTTATAGTAGCCGCGATCCTCCTCTACATCTGGAGGAGGGGGAGGGGTAAAGCGTAAAAATCTACTCAAGACGTTAGATCGGTGAGCGGATGGAGATAGAGGAGATAGGAGGAGTTAAGGTAGAGAGGATAGGTGCTCATAGCCACATAAAGGGATTGGGCCTCGATGAGAGGGGGAAGGCTAAGTTCGCTGCAGACGGCCTAGTGGGTCAGCTCAGGGCTAGGGAGGCCGCTGGACTAGTAGTTAAGATGGCGAAGGAGGGGAGGCTGAGCGGGAAAGCGGTACTATTAGCTGGCCCCCCTGGGACGGGGAAGACAGCTATAGCTGTCGCTATAGCTAGGGAGTTGGGAGAGGGGGTCCCGTTCATCCAGCTCAGTGGCTCTGAGATATACAGCGCTGAGAGGAAGAAGACTGAAGTGCTCATGGAGGCGATGAGGAAGGCTATAGGGGTGAAGGTAAGGGAGATGAGGAAAGTATATGAGGGGGAAGTGACTGAGATAGATATAAAGACGGGATCCAGTCCATACAATCCTTTTGTTAAAGTCCCTCAAGAGGCCGTAATAACTCTGAAGACTACTAGCGAGGAGAAGAAGCTTAGAGTTGGCCCTAACGTTGCCAGGCAGCTCGTGGAGTTCGGGATAAGCGAGGGAGATGTCATAATGATAGATGCGGAGAGCGGGAGGGTATCCAAAATAGGGAGGACTCAGGAATCTTACACATACGACCTGGAAGCTGAGCAGATAGTTCCAAGGCCGGATGGGACTGTGCTGAAGGAGAAGGAGTTCGTCTATGTGATGACACTCGATGACCTCGATAATATGTACGCTAGGAGGAGAGGCGGATTCTTCTCCCTCCTCTTCGGGGTCGGGGAGAGGGAGATAGACCCTGAGGTGAGGGCAGCTGTCGATCAGCAAGTCAAGGAGTGGGTGGAAGCGGGAAGGGCTGAGATAATCCCGGGTGTTATGTTCATAGACGATGCCCATATGATGGACATAGAGGCTCTAAGCTTCATAAGCAGGGCTATGGAGAGCGAGCTAGTCCCGATAATAATACTGGCTACGAACAGGGGTATAACGAGGATAAGGGGGACTGAGATAGAGGCCCCGTTCGGGATGCCCTTAGATCTTTTGGATAGGCTCGTCATAATAGTGACTGATAAATACAATGGGGATGAGATAGAGCATATACTCAGGATAAGAGCGAAGGAGGAGGGGATAGAGGTCAGCGAGGATGCTCTCAAGTCCCTCAGGAAACTGGGTGAGGAGAGGTCTTTGAGATACGCTGTCCAGATACTCGGTATAGCTGGCGTCAAAGCTAGGTCCGAGGGGAAGAAGGCAATAGGAATTGAGGACGTTGAGGAAGTCTCATTGAGGTTCAGCGATGTTAAAGAAGCTGTAGATCACCTCAGGAAGTATGAGGAAGAGCTCCTCAAGTGATTTAACTTGTGCCTAACTTATCAACGACGGGCCCGAGGGGTCCTTTTTATTTGAAGTATCTTGAATCCGGAGGTGAGTTCATGAAGAGATACTCAACTCTCCTAATGCTGCTCCTACTCACATTCGCTACTGTAGAGGGGAGCCCAGCTAAGGTGTGGTACGATCCGCTGGAGCTCAGATCCGCACCGCAAGCTGACGTGAAATCACTGGAAGCTAGACTTGAGGGACAGAGCATGATCTTCCAGGTCAGTACCTATTCAGGCCTTGATGATAGGATAGATTACTACACTGGAAGGATATTCTTGGATTTGAAGGAAGGAGGTTCGACTTCAGGGGAGGCGAAAGGCGCGGACTATCAGCTAGCGTTTTACATGAATCCTAAGAACATGAGCGGGAGCTGCGCTGTCCTCGCATTCAACGACGTCAAGCTGCAATGGGAGGAGACGAAAGCGGCTTCTTGCTCGATAAAGGCATCGGGGGGCAAATTAGTGATCGATACTGACCTTGGGAAATACGTCAAGGGATCCTTCAGATTCAAAGCTTACTTCGATATCTTAGCTAAGGATTCCATAAAGATCTCTTATCTCCTCTCTAACAGCGGTAGGGCGTCTATAGATGGGGATTACGCGGAGTACAAGATACCTCAGATCTCGGGGCAGCAGGGGAATGCCATAGCTCCCATAGATTATAAGGAAGTTTACGTACTGGATGACCTCTCCAGAGTCTACTTGGCCCTAGTCCCCTCGAGCCAGGATGGTGTCAAATGCGAGTTGGGAGGACCGGGAGCGAAGCTAACTAGGAACTACTTCGTGGATATAGATGTTGATATGAACGAGACGAACGGAGTTGACCTCACAGGTGGTTACAGCTACGAGTGCACCTTCAATGGTAGGAAATGGTTCCCCTTCACGGTTTACGCGGGCACTGGCTCTGGGATAATGATAGGCAAGGCTGTGGAATTCGATATAAAGCTGTTACCGGTTTTAAGTCAGATCTCCAGTCGAGGAGGGAAGTTCGACATTATAGTTAGGGCATCGATGATATACAGGGATTACGTCCCCGATACCGGATGGTTGCTTTACGATGGTATGCCCGATGCTAGTTCCTTCGAGGTGGTAGGTCCCAATACAGACGTGAATATGAACAAGGATCTCTCGATCTTCAAGTCGATCGGTTCTGCATCTGGTATCTACAGGATAGCTCTAGGGGGACCTGGGGCTGATCCGTCTTATCAGGGAGATCCTTCCTTCAAGTTCCTTAAGAGGAAGGACGGGCTGTATGGTGGCGTAGAATTCAACGGGAAGGAGTTCTGGGCTAGTTACGGTCGCATAGATTATGCTGTGATAAAGATATCTAGGATAGGAGAGGGTTACTACTGCTCAGTAGCCGGGGTCACGAGATATGGGACCAGAGCAGGCCTCATCTGGCTCTCCCAGAACATGGGAATGCTCTCGACAGGGACTTACTTAATAGGGTGGATAGATAATGGAAACGGCATCGTTGAGATGAGTGAGATAAGCCTCTTGGCCGGGGGCTCTTGAGAGCTTGAAGGACCCGAGGTTATTAGCGGTCGAGATAGCTGCTGCATACCTGAAGGAAGTCCCGGATAAGATGATCAAGGGCTTGGACTTGAGGTATGTTAGCAGTGAGGTCCAGAGGGTAGTTTACAGCTTCTTACCCCTCGAGGAACTGGAGGCTAACGGGATGCTCGAAGGGATCGAGAGAATAGGGGAGGATCTGAGGGGAGCATGGCTTCAAGCTAGAGGGTCATGCCGCTCACCTAACGATTTTCTGAATGCAGCTAGGATTAGATTCGCATCAATAATTTTTTCAGGTCTTAGGAAGAGGATAGGGAGGGAGAAGAGAATTTATAGTGGTACTGATTGCTTCTGGGGGACGATAGTCAGATCCGAGGGGTTCGATGGTCTTAAAGCATTGCTGATCGATGCTAAAGATAGATACGATATTGTCACGAACTTGGATGTGAGGGGGAGGGTGGCTTTCGCAATACTACCTCCGAGGAGGTTCGATAAGTTCGTGAGCGAGGGGATGCTGATAGAGGCTGAAGGCCAGGGCAACCCCGGCGAGCCAGCTAAACCGACTGAGAGGGGCAAGGGGGCGATAGAATCCGTCCTAAGGGAGGAAGCTGGAAAACTGAACATAAAGCTATGAGATATCAATTAACTTCATGAAGTAAGACGAGAGAGGACATACTTCATTACAGAGCCCGCATCCATTGCAGGAATCATCGACTGAGGCCTTCTCTGAGAGCTTTATAGCTTTCCTCTCACAATATTCTAAGCAGACACCGCATCCTGTACAAAGATTGGCCCTGGCCAATATTCTCAGGGCCTCAATAGGATCCTCGCTGAGAATTAGCCTATCCTCCAGGACCTTCATAGCGCTCCTTGAGGTGCGGGAGAGGTTAATGAATCTCTCGTAGTCTAGTTCACTCACCGAGATCGTTCCATCTATAGAAGCCTTTATCGGCTTCTCCCTGACAGTTCCGCAGAGCTTCCTCATCCTCTCAGGAGGATCAACCCATCTCCACATCCCGTAGGTCAGCCAGCAAGTATCGTAACCCCTCTCCCTCGAGTATTTCATCAGGAATTCCTCCCACCTCTCCCAGAGGGAGCTGTACCTCTCCCTCAGCCTCATGTAATCCGATAGTCGTGATGCTGGACATAAGTAGCATCCCAACCTCTCAAATCCCTCGAAGTAGAGCGGATTTACCCTCAAGTTCCTTACCCTTATGTATAACCATGTCTGCAGGTTGCTCCAATCGTTCAGTGGGGCGGCTGTCAGGAAGCCGGGGAGCCAATCGTTCCTCCACATATATGGGCTGCGCATCCTAGCAGAGGATTCATACCTCCTCTGACCCACCAAAGTTAAGCCCGGTCTGAGGTGTTTAAGGGCCCTATATGTCGGCATGAGCTTTATCACTTTACAGCACCACCTGTAATCCCTCGCAGGTGGGCCGAAGCGGTCGAGGCTCCTCCAGAATGAATCGCCAGCGTCTCCGATTATATCGCAACCTGTACTCTCAACGAAGCTGATGGTCTCAGGGAGCTCCAATCCGGTATCGTTGAAGTAAGTCAGGAAATTGATATCGCTTCTCCTCGCTAGTTCCAACAGCACAGAGCTGTCCTTACCTCCAGAGAAGGACACTATGGCCCTCTTTCCTTTCGTCAATCGCCAAATCATTCTAATGGATTCGAACTCCTTGGATAGAACTGAAGGCTCATTCACCGAAATTACCTTACTCCAGCTATTTTTAACATCCAATGGCTCCTTAGTCTTCTTAAATTCCTTAATAACCACGTATTTATTCCCGATCCTTTCGGCAATTCCATTCTCGAGCACTAAGTACTTCGGATCCCCCGGCTCAGCTTCCCCTATCTCCTCCCCTCTCCTGCCTTGGATGGTCCTCCTCTCGATCCTATGTCCTATCCTGATTAGAGAGGAGGGATTGGGCCTGAAGTACCACTTGAACTCGTATATATCGAAGAAGAGGTGCCCTAATACAGTCCCATCAGCTATTACTTCATAGGATGTATCCAAGTAGGGTGCCCTTCCCAGAAGAACCACTTCATTGATTATTAGATCCTCATAAGCTCCCGCACCGAATTGATCCTCAAGGACCCCCTTCAATAGTTTGAGGTCCCAATCGAATGCTGGCCTGGGGTCGCTGACCTTGGATATGGGGACAGTAAAGGCTTCCCTCGAGCGTCTAGAGACCAGCGGGACATTTTCCAGCGGATCCCAGTAGAGCCTCATAAGATCCCTCTATCTGAGCTCTTCATGGATACGTTATATCGAAGCTTATCATGCGGTGCGAGTTGACAAGAACGGACTTCATCTAACTTAAACTTTTCCTTAATGGATAAAAAAAGGTTAAGGAAGCTTGTATGTTCCCTCTTCAGCTTTCTTGACCAATCCGGACTTGACGAGGGATCTCATCTTCCCGGTTACCTGTTGTACAGGCACTCCCAGCTCCTTCGCAATTTCTCCGCATTTAACAGGTCTTCCCAGCTTCTTCATAGCATCTAATATCTTTTTAGATAAATCGTCTAGTTTTACCTCCTCCTTCTCCTTGACTTCCTTCTTAGCTGAGGACTTCCTACTGCAGGGCATACGCTCCCCAGACTTCCGGGTGAGAATTTACTTATAAATATTTCAAGGGCAGGAGTATTAGAGCGGGCGCAGGGGAAGAAAAATTAAAATTTTTTATCATTCGATGAGCTCCGCAATCAACTCCCCATTAGATACGTCAATTGTTGAATTATGATTATAATATACTACTTGGCTGAAACTTCGGTGATAGCTGTGATGGTGATCGATTGGACCGATTTCCCCAATCCCCCCAGAGGTATGAGGAGCCTCGATATCACAGAGGTGAGGAGAGTATACGACTACGAACTGCCCCCTCTCGTCATCTACGCTGGCGTGGCTGAGGACGAAACTGGGAGGGTCATCCCAGTTGTAGCTATCCTCGAGGAAGGCACTAATGTGGCTAAGCTCTACCTCTTCGAGGAGAAGGACAGGGTGAAGGAGAAGGAACTCATAGCTTCCTTCGCTTGAACGAAAACATTTTTCTTGAAATCCCCTCTCTCACTCGGGGATATCATGAGGATAGCGGTTTTAGGAGCCGGAACGATGGGTCATGGGATAGCTCAGGTAGCTGCGATGGCAGGTTATGAGGTCTACTTAAGGGATGTGAGCGATGAATTCGTCCAAAGAGGGATAGAGAGAATAAGAGCGAGCTTAAGTAAATTCTTAGAGAAGGGAAAAATCAGCAGGGAGGAGATGGAGTCTGTTTTAAGCAGGATACACGGAACCACGGACCTGGGATCGGCCGTAAAGAATGTGGATTTCGTTATAGAGGCCGTTCCGGAAGTATTCGATATTAAAGCGGAGATATTCAGGGAGATAGATCGGATAGCTCCTCCTAATACAGTATTCGCGACTAATACCAGCAGCTTACCGATATCGGAGCTAGCATCAGTAACTTCAAGGCCAGATAGATTCGTAGGGATGCACTTCTTCAATCCCCCTCAGTTGATGAGGCTCGTTGAGGTCGTCAGGGGAGATAGGACTTCCGAGGAGACCGTGAGGAAGACGATCGAGTTAGCTAAATCGATGGGGAAGGAGCCCATATTGGTGAAGAAGGACGTCCCGGGATTCATAGTGAACAGGATACTAGTTAGGTGGCTCAATGAAGCTTGTCTAATAGCTGAGAGGGAAGGGAAGGATATGAAACTCATAGATAGCTCCCTAAAGGGGAGAGCAGGGCTTCCCATGGGAGCCTTCGAGCTCTCCGATTACATAGGCTTGGATGTGATGAGGGATATAATAGATGCTATGGTGGGGAGGGGCTTCGCTCTCAAGCCCTGCTCTAAGTGGTACGAATTAGTAAGCAAGGGGATGCTAGGCGCTAAGACAGGCCAGGGTTTCTATGACTGGAGTAAGGGAAGGCCTCAGATTCCACCTAATCCTGATGCTGATTTCGATCCAATGGAAGTGCTCTGCATGGCAGTGAATGAAGCTGCCTGGCTCCTCAGGAACGATGTAGCTTCCGCTGAGGAGATAGATAAAGCTGTGATCCTGGGTTTGAACTTTCCGAAGGGCCCCCTCAGGATGGGTGATGAGTACGGATTGGATAAGATAAAGGGCATAATAGAGAGGAAAGCTAAGGAATTCGGACTCCCTGAATACGCTGTCGACCCTCTGATAAGCGAGAAAGTAGCTAGAGGGGAGTTAGGTATCAACTCGGGCAGGGGGTTCTTCGATTACAGCATCAAGCAGAAGGAGTTCGGCCCAGTTATCTATAAAGAGAGCCCTCCGATCGCCTGGATAAAGCTGAATAGACCGGAGAAATTGAACGCATTGGATGATGATATGGTCAGAGGGATCCTATCGGCGCTTGAGGAAGCGAGGAAGGAGGAGATAAGGGTAGTAGTGATAACTGGTGAGGGCAAGGCTTTCTGCGCGGGAGCTGATATAAGGGGCTTCAAGGGGATCGGTCCCATAGATGCTTTTAATCTATCTAAACGGCTAAACAGTGCTTTCAGGGAGATATATGAATTTCCGAAGCCCGTTATAGCTATGATAAATGGATTCGCCCTCGGAGGGGGGCTGGAGCTGGCTATGGCATGCGATCTGAGGGTGGCAAGTGAGAGGGCTCAGTTCGGTCAGCCCGAGATAACTCTGGGAATAATAACCGGGGCCGGAGGGTCTTTCAGGCTCCCCGAATTAGTTGGGATCCCCAAGGCCAAGGAGCTCATGTTCACTGGGGATATGATAACTGCTGATGAGGCCCTGAGGATAGGCCTGATCAACAGGGTCGTTAAGCATGATAATCTAGAGGAGGAAACTAGGAATCTAGCTATGAAGATAGCTGAGAGGCCTCCAATAGCTATCTCAATATATAAGGCGTTACTAAACGGTCAAAAATATGATGCCGAGGCCCTGGCCTTCGGCCTCGTCTTCTCAACTGAGGATTCGGGGGAGGGGATAAACGCCTTTTTGGAGAAGAGAAAACCGGAGTTTAAGGGGAGGTAATCATATCTCCACTATGTATATGTCCTTGCAGGCCTTTACCGAATCGTAAGGGATCCTCCTCTTCTCCCCCCTCCTCCCCGTGTTTATCTCTATTTCAACGAGCTTTCCCTCCACATCATCGAAAGTGAAGTCCTCCGTTACGCCTAAGAAGACGCCATCGCTCGAATACACCTGCATCTCATATAGCTCAGATATCTTCCTCGCCAAGCCCTCACCTCAGGATTATCCTGGCATCAACCACTTTAATACCTTTGGGGTATGCTATCACTGGGTTGAGGTCCATCTCGGCGATCTCCTCGTTCTCAACACCTATCCTCCCTGCCCTTATCAGAGCGTCCTTTATCGCCTCTATATCGACTGGTTCCATCCCCCTGAAGCCAGTGAGGAGCTTGTATGCCTTCACCTCCTTTATCATTGATTCAGCATCCTGCTCCGATAGAGGGGCGACTCTGAATGAGACGTCCCTGAAGAGCTCGACGAAGACCCCTCCGAGCCCGAACATGACAGTGGGTCCGAACTGCGGGTCCCTCAGGAGACCTATTATCAGCTCAACACCCGGAGGTGCGAATTCCTGAACTAGGATACCTTCTATCTCAGCATTTGGAACGTTCCTCTTGACGTTCTCGATTATCTCCCTGTAAGCCTTCCTCACCTCCTCCTCGCTCCTCAAGTTCACCTTCACACCGCCCACATCGCTTTTATGGACCACTTGAGGGGATACTATCTTGAGGACGACCGGGAAACCTATCTCCCTTGAAAAATTGACGGCCTCTTCCTCACTCTTCGCCAATCTTATATTAGTCACTGGAATCCCATAGCTGGAGATGAAATACTTGGCCTCGTGCTCCAGGAGGGACTTCCTCCCGTTCTCCTTAGCTTTAAGCAATAGGTCCCTTGAGCTCATGAGATCACCGCCCCATGCTACATACAAAAAATTTAAACAATTTGTTCGAGCCCCTAGAATCAATAAAACATCTTCTCATTAAAAGAAGCTTCTTCTAGCTCTCTTCAGCCTCAATATACTCTTTGGTATCCCTCTTTGCCTTTCTTCCTTCTTCTCTACATCTATTTTTGGCTCCTCCTTCCTCTCGATTCTCATAGCTTCCCTAGGTACGTAGTACCTCCCGGCCCTGTCCTTCTCGAGGAGGCCAGCGACCACTAGGGCCTCGAGCCTAGAGTATGCTATAGATACGGGCGTCTCAGCTTCTATAGCGACCTTCTCTAGGATAACGGGTCCTCCGTTAAAGTTTCTGATTATTATCTCGAGCTCCCTCCTCATCTTGGGAGGGGCTCTCTTTATGTAGTCCAGGATCTCGGCCTCAGAATCCATTACCTTATCGAAAACATACATATCAACCCTGCTCCTCCCCAGAATGGTCGCAACCTCTAAGCTCTTAGCTAGGAAATCCAGGAGCTTCCCAGGTATGCCCTCAGCTAGCCTGTTGGCAGCGATGATGACTTCCTCAGTCAGGGGCTCCAGTGGAGCCTCTGGGATCTTGCTCCTGAAAGCGCTCAACCTCCTGGATACGAGGTTTATCGCTTCATCATCGGTCAGGGGCGGGATAGTTATCCTCTCATGAACCCTCGATGTCAGGGCGGGAAACCTCTTGTCGACCTCATCATAGGCCTCGTCGCTCATAGCTGTAACTATGAGGATACCCTCGGGCATCACGGAGACTATCTCCCTCAACATCTCGAAGAAGAAGAAGGACCACCTCTCATCGGTGTAGAGCATGTTGTGCACATCATCTAGGAGCAGCGCTGTGGGAGCTATTGAGTTCAAAGATTTAACTATCATGTCACCAGCATCTGCCGGGGAAGCCTTCAAGTTCAGGAGCTCCTCCTCCGTCAAGGTATCGGGCATCCCGAGGAACAGTTTCTTCAGTGCCTTCGATATCCCCCTGGATCTCTCATATACAGTAGATAGTATGCTATCTATGGCATCAGGCCCCTCTACAGCGGATATCTCCTGGTATATTCCATCTAACTCAGCCCTATGGTAAGAATACCTGAGGAGATGAAGTCTGAGGCTTCTCCCGGATCCCGGAGGTCCTGTTATCGTTACGAAAGCGGATGCTACTCCCGACATAGTTTCGGCAGCCAGCGAGTCTAAAACGTCATCAACCCACTGTTTACTGAATATCGAGGTAGGATCCTCAAGCTCGACGAGAGAAGACCTAAGAAAGGGATTTCTAGTCAGCCCGAAGAGCTTCTGATAGTAGCTTGGGCTCACCGATCTCAATTTCACCACTCCCTGTCATGTCGATGGGATCGATTTAAAACCGTTAGTCGGATGGGACCCCCCTCATGATAAACCTTTTTAACCCATGGGGGCAAGCTGATCCCGGTGATTAAGCGTTGCAGAAGTATAAGAAGGTGATAGACCATCTTCAGGAGCTGATGAGAGATCCCAGAAACATTAGAAATATAGGGATAATAGCGCACGTCGATCACGGGAAGACGACGCTCTCCGACAATCTATTGTCGGCCGCCGGGATGATAAGCGATAAGATGGCGGGGGAGATGAGGGCCCTGGACTATCATGAGATAGAGCAGCAGAGGGGGATAACGATAAAGGCAGCCAACATATCGCTTTACTACCAGAGAGATGGGAAGGAATTCGCGATAAATCTCGTCGATACCCCGGGCCACATAGACTTCACCGGCCACGTCACAAGATCCCTTAGAGTCATAGACGGTGCCATAGTAGTCGTGGACTCTGTGGAGGAAGTGATGGTCCAGACCGAGACTGTGACGAGGCAGGCGCTAGAGGAGAGAGTGCGGCCCCTGCTCTTCATAAATAAGATAGATAGGCTCATAAAGGAGCTCAAGCTGACTCCTCAGGAGATACAGCAGAAGATACTCAGGATAATAAGGGATTTCAATGGATTGATAGAGGCTTATGGCGAGCCGGAGTTCAGGGAGAAGTGGAAGGTGAAGTGGGACAATGATAGCGTTGCCTTTGGTTCTGCTCTACATGGATGGGGTTTAACGAACTCTATAGCTGCGAAGAAGGGAATAAGGTTCTCCGATATAGTGGATATATATAATGAGGATCCCGAAGGCCTGGCCCTAAGGAGGGACATACCTGTTCATGAAGCATTGCTCGATATGGTCGCCCTGCACGTCCCAGACCCTATCGAGGCTCAATCCTATAGGGTTGAGAGGCTCTGGAGGGATAAACAGGATGAGGAGCTCTTCAATGCGCTTAAAAATTGCGATCCAAATGGTCCCCTCATAATGGGGGTTAATGCAGTTAGGATAGATCCGCACGCAGGTATAGTGGTGACAGGTAGAGTCTTCAGCGGAACTCTGCGTGAGGGTGAGGATGTCTACCTAATAAATGCGAAGAAGAAGCAGAAGATACAGCAGACGAGCATATACATGGGTCCATACAGGATGAGGATGGATGAGATACCAGCGGGCAACATAGCGGCAGTTCTGGGATTGACGTCCGCTAGCTCAGGGGAGACCGTAGTCGCCGATGCTATAAAGGACAGGGTCATCTCGGGATTCGAAGCCATAAGGTATGTAACTGAACCTGTGGTGACAGTTTCAGTCGAAGCTAAGAATCCTCAGGACCTCCCGAAGCTCATAGATACTTTGAGAAAGCTCACGCTTCAGGACCCGAATCTAGTAATGATACACAATCAGGAGACGGGAGAGATACTGCTCAAGGGCACTGGAGAGCTCCACCTGGAGATATCCCTATATGAAGTCAGGAAAGCTGGTCTAGAGTTCGATGTCAGTGAGCCAACAGTAGTTTACAGGGAGAGCGTTAGAGGTACAAGCGACGTTGTCCTAGCGAAATCCCCGAACAAGCTGAACAGGATATGGGTGACAGCCTCTCCATTGAATGATGAAGTGGTAGCGCTCATCAGGGAGGGCAGGGTCAACGAGAGGATGGACAGCAGGACTCTAGCTAAGGTCCTGAGGGAGGAGGGCAAGATGGATACTGAGGACGCTAGAAATGTGTGGACGATAGATGAGGAGAATTACAACCTCTTCATAAACAGGACTGTGGGTGTTCAGAGACTGGATGAGGTCAGGGAGATCTTGAGGCAAGGATTCATGTGGGTCATGAAGGAAGGGCCTCTAGCCGGCGAGCCGGTCATGGGTGTAGCTATAAGGCTAGTTAACGCGATGATACATGAGGATCCAGCCCACAGAGGACCAGCCCAGCTCACCCCAGCTGTTAGAAAGGCGATATTTGGTGCTATGCTGAGCGCAAATCCCGTGCTGCTGGAACCGATATACGAGATACAGGTCTCCACGCCCCCTGAACTGATAGGCTCCGTGATATCTTTGATCTCGCAGAAGAGGGGAAAGGTCGTCGGGATAGAGGAGAGGGGAAGGATAAGCATAGTTAAGGGATTCATACCGGTAAGGGAGACCTTAGGCGGTTTCAGTAATGAGATGAGGAGTATGACGAGCGGAAGGGCCTTCTGGCAGACGAAGTTCTCCCACTGGGAGCCGCTGCCGAAGAGCCTCATGGAGCAGGTAGCGCTGGAGATAAGGAGAAGGAAGGGGATGAAGGAGGAGCTTCCGAAAGCGGAAGAGTACATGGATACCCTATGATCCTTTTTTCCCAATTTCTCTGAAGAATATGTAGGATCTCTCAATGCAGGTCAAGTAACTCAGGATAGAGATTATGATGAGGCCCAAATACACCTTATCTATCGCGCAGAAGAATGCCGATAATAGTAGCCTCTCCCCCCTTCCCGTCAAGCTGAACTCAGTCCCTCTAACTCCGAGGGACTCGGATCTCGATCTTATGTAGCTCGTGAGCATGGATGAGTGTATTGTGAGAGCGGCCCATAGGAGCTCCCTGGAGTAGATCCCCATGAAGAGGAAGAGGAGACCGTCCTCAACTCTATCAACGACTGAGTCAATGAAAGCACCCTTAGCCCCCGAATTCCCAGTCTTCCTAGCTACGGATCCATCCATCATATCGAAGAAACCACCAAGCAATATGAAAAGAGAGGCCAGGAGTGATTTCCTGAAGTAGAGGCTTAAAATGGACATTAGGAATGAGATGAACCCTAACATGGTGATGAGATTCGCACTGATCCCCATTCTGACTGCTATATCAGCTAATCCATCGAATAGCTTGGATGAGATACCCCTCAGGCGTTCGAGCATCAGTACCCCCGGCGGAGGGACTCACATTTTAATTTAGCCTTTTTCAATCAGTTGGATGCCCGATCTAATAGTCATATTGGTGGAGCCGGAGAAGGCGGATAACGTTGGGATGATAGCTAGGGCGATGAAGAACTTCGGTTTCTATGAGCTAAGGGTCGTTAGACCCATGTTCGAGAGTTTCGATAGGGCTATAGCTGCAGCTATGAGGGCTAGAGATGTTATAGAGAGAATGGAGATCCTAACGACGCTTGAGGAAGCGAGAAGGGGAGTGGATTTAATGATAGGGACTACCGCTAGAGTAAGCAGGTATTCCGTGGAGAGGAGGGCTATCCCGATAAGGGACCTCCTGTCGAGCATAAGTTGGGATGCAGTGTATGGCCTCGTCTTGGGAAGGGAATCGATAGGATTGACGACGGAGGAGCTCTCTTATTGCGATATAGTAGCAACTATACCTTCCAGTGAGGATTATCCGGCCCTGAACGTAGCTAATGCGGCTGCAATAATCCTTTACGAATTCTTCCTGGCCTTCAAGGATTCCTCCAGATTTGAGGTTAAGCCCGTGCCCAGAGAGGCTAGGGAAGTCATGATAAGGTATATCGGGGAGGTAATCGATCTACTTGGGGGAATGCGCGATAGGGAGAGGTTCCTCTTCACTATGAGGAGGATGATAGAGAGGACCTTCCCCTGCGGTATCTCGGAGGAGGAGGCGTCCCAAGCGTTAGGTATTATAAAGGCTGTGAGGGATGCTTTGGCTAGGGTGAAAGGTCATGTCCCTGAGACCAGCCAGGAACTATAGGGCCCTTCAGAGGCCATATACGAGGAAGGAGTACATAAAGAGCATACCATACAGTAAGATAACGAAGTTCGATCATGGCAACGTTCATGGGAAGTTCGAATATGAGGTGAGGATGGTAGCAGAAGCCAGCTTTCAAGTTAGGAGCAACGCTCTGGAAGCGGCTAGGATGACGGTCTTATCTCAGGTGAGGAAGGCTATCCCATCGGATGAAGCTTATTTCTTCAAGGTAGTCCACTATCCCCATCATATCCTGAGGAAGCACGCTATGGCTGGCGTTCATAAGGCTGAGAGGCTTCAGAAAGGTATGAGATTAGCTTTCGGTAAGCCCGATGCTAGAGCAGCGCAGATAAGGAGAGGGGATGTGATAATGTTCATGAGGGTCAATGAACAGCACTTAGAGACAGCTAAATACTGCATGAAGCTCGCTAAGCTCAAGATACCCTATATGACTAGGATAGATGTGGTCAGATTAGATGGAACTGAGGACGAAGAGGGAGCTTGAAATAATTTTGCAGCAGCTAGAGGAGCTGAGGGATCCGAAGCCCTCCCTTGAACAATGTCCCACGCCAGCCAACTTAGCTGCGGCTCTCATACACATGTGTTACATGATGGGGGACCTCGAGGGGAAGAGCGTTGCCGATCTGGGATGCGGGAATGGGATACTAGCGATAGGAGCCCTCCTCTATGGTGCATCCTCAGCGATCGGAATAGATTTAGATCCTGAAGCTATAGAGATCGCTAAAAGAAATGCTGATAGGTTAGGATTGCTTGGAAGAGCTAGATTTCTAGTGATGGATGTGAGAGATTTCTCTGAGGAGGTGGATACTGTGATTCAGAATCCTCCGTTCGGTAGTAGGAGGAGGCATGCTGATACCCTATTCCTAGATGTCGCCCTCAGGAGAGCTAAGGTCGTTTACTCCCTGCATTCCGCTGGTAATTCCGAGTTCCTTAGGAAGTTCGCCCTGAAGAGAGGGGCCATCCTCACGCACGTAGAGAGGTGGCCCTTCCCCCTCAGGAGGATATTTCCCCATCATAAGAGGAGGATCGTTGAGATCCCCGTTGAGATATTGAGATTTGAGGTGATTGAATGAGGGAGATTGTCGTCCCTGGAGAGAGGATAGGTGTCGTTGAGGAATATGTGGGGGCCGAGGGGATATTCGAGATTAAGGGTGTGCTCTACTCCTCTCACCTCGGCCTCTTGGAGAAGAAGGATCTGGAGGTCAATGTTAAGCCTATCAAGAGACCTATATTACCAGTTAAACCCGGAGAAATCGCTCTAGGGGAGATAAGGAGCGCTGATAGGAGCAGCTTCAACCTCTTCCTTACTTTGCTCCTGAGACCCAGAGTGAGCATTCTAATACCTCCAGTTCACGCTAACATGCCCAAGAGGGGCTCAAATATAGGAGCTAGGCCGAGCGATATCGTAATAGTCAGGGTAGAGAGCGTTGAAAACGGTATCGTCACGGTGACGATGGAGGGAGCCCATGAGCTAGGTGTGATCAGGAGCATATGCGAATCTTGCGGATCCGTGCTCGATAGGGGTGTCGGATATACTTTAATATGTAGGAGATGCGGTAAGATATACCTTGATAAGAGGCTGAGCAGTAAGTACGGGTGGAACCCCTTCAAGGAAGGGTTGTTGAATGTTAGGGGAGGAAAAGAGAACCCTGGTCCTTTCGATAGAAAAATCTGAGCTTTCGGATTTTTTGGAGTACTTAGAGAGGAGGATGGGTGGTAGAGACTACTCCTATAAGTACTCCGTGGACTCGGGCCTAAAAATAACCTTATTTGGGGACAAGGAGGAGCTCAGGGATTCTGAGGCTATAGTGAGGAGATCTTACAGGAACTTCAGGATAGTCAGGAACCCCGTAGGGGGGCTCTACAGATACCCGTCCGATTGGTTATCTGAGCACGGAGGTATCTCGATGAGCCTACTGACCCTCTCCCTCAGAGCTGCTGGTCTCACAGCGATCTGGAAAGAGGACATACTTCATACGGCGCTTGAGCCGGAGGAGATAATAGATTTAATGCTCGAGTTGAAGTCCCTATCTGAGGAGATAAGGTATGAGGTGAGGCAGAGAAAGGCCAGGGAGGTAATAGTAGCTGTTTCCGTTAATTCAGGCGTTTCTCCCTTCGATGTTCTTGAACTAGCTGAGGAGGAGGGGTTCATGGAGAAGGATGATGAGGGGCTCTGGAGGTTCAAAGCCGATCCTGAGCTAGTGATGAGGGAGCTGATAAAGAAGCTCGTAGGGAGGGAGGAGTATGGAGATTGAGGTAGTCGATGTCTCGAGAAATGAGATAAGAGTTCTCATAAGGGGAGAGACGCATACTCTACTGAGCCCCCTGGTTGAGGAGCTGAATTCCCTCGATGAAGTGGAATTCGCCGGTTATGACGTCCCTCACCCACTTAAGGAGGAATCAGTACTGTTCCTAAGGGTCAAGGAGGGGATGAACCCGAGGGAAGTGCTGAAGGGAGCTATCAGGAGGCTCATGGAGAAATATGAGATCATAGGGAATAGCTTCATCGAGGAGCTGAGCTCCCTCAAGGTAAATCATTGAAATTTTATAGAAGAGCCGCTCAATATACTATCCAGAGAGTTCCTCCAGAGCAAGTGGAATACCCTTCCACTCCTCTTATCCACTACGGCCTCGAAATCTATATACCCCCTTTCCATATAGTATATCATCGCCTCAGCCGTGCAATTCCTCCAAACATCAACGGAATTTCTGGCTCTAGCCTCTTCAATGCTTCTGGGGATCTCCACTAGGGCTAGATCTCCATCTATTTTCCTGAAACCGCAGGGTCTCCCCTCGGAATCGAATTCGATTACTTCCTCAGCACCAGCTGCTAATGCGTCCTCGTAACTCGGTGATTCCAGCTCACCCCTCGCTTTCCTAATCACTCTCTCGCTATCGAGGAACCACCAAGCCTTCAACCTATCTGTCCTCAATCCCCTGTTTATAGAATCTTCCATGTAACCGTAATAATTGACGCGGTACTCCCAGCTGACGACACCCAGCTTCCCTAAGTTGAACCTCGTGTTCAATGCTTGTAATGGATCGAAGGTCCATTTAGCCCTTCTCAGACCTCTCTTCATCGCTGCTTCCCTCTGAGCCTGCTTTACGATGAATCCCAGACCAGAGCCCTTGGCCTCATCGACTACAGCGCTCTGATGGGAGTAATGGTAGAGGCCCCTCTCATCCATAGCTAGGAAGCCCCATGCGAATGCTAGAGCTTCTCCAGTATCTATATCGAAGGCCGCTACGACTATACCGGAGTTATCCGATGCGGCTTTGAGCACATGAGATGGGACGGCTTCAGCCCTGTCCTGCATCCCCCAGGCGGACACCTGAACATCAACTAATTTCCTAATATCCTCAGGATCAGCTACTTCCTTGACCTCGATTCTCCTCAGCTTCCCTCCTATCTCCTTGAGGAAGACCCTTCCTAAGAATTCCGGGACCATTTCCCCTCACCCTCTTGATCACCAGGTATAGCAGGACTATCATCACGGAGGCAAATATTAAGAGATTCTCCACACTGTCTATCCAGGAGGATACCTCCTCATAAGCCTCCCCGACCATGAAGCCGAGCATTCCGAGGAATGAGTACCTCAAGAAGGTCCCGCCAAGAGTAGCCAAAGTATAGGGGAGGATCCTCATCCCCATCATGCCTGCCCCGAGGGAGACGACCGATAGGGGAAATACAGGAACGGATCTCAGGATGAAAATCGAGATAATTTCATTTTTCCCGGATACCTTCATGAGTATCTCATCTAACTCGCTGGAATTCGTCCCCAGGTACTTCCCATATCTGTCGATGAGCGCCCTCCCGCCATACAGGCCTATGAGATAGTGCAGCAGAGCCCCTAATGTGGCTGACAGGCCCCCAACCACACCTATTAAAAGAGTTGAAATGTAGAGAGCTTCAATCATTCCCGAACCACTCGGTATGAGGGAGAAACCCGCTACCATCGGGACGAGGGGCGATGGTATTATCGTTACCAGCGTCTCTAACATAACCCCGAGGAATATACCTAAGGCGCCTAAGCTCCTAACCCACTCCCTCGCCATCTCGGTCATCCAATGAATCATGCCCTCCACTCTCATCACCCCTGAGGACGACGCCCTCCTTAACCCTGACTAGGCCCATCTCCTCCAGGTTCCTCAGGGCCCTCAGGATCCAGTACCTATCCGATCCCAGTTTCTTCGTTAACTCAGTAACGGTAGTCCTTTCCTCGAAGCTCTCGAGTATCCTCTTACCTAAGGCCTCCAAGATCGGGAGGGGATCCGACTGCAACCTCTCGCTTATAGCAGCTGCCGTTGCTCTATCGACGAGTAGCGTCTCCATTATATCAGATACGCTTATCCCACTGAAACCACGCTCAATTTTCCTCCTGACGTACTCCTGCGCTAAGGAATCAAGATTTTCCTCCTCAGGAAGTCCTAAGAGCTCATTGAGGTGTATATTTATGCTGATCCTCTTGCTGGTCAATGTATAAAGCTTCGCGGGCCTTCCCTTCCCCCTCCTCACCTCCACGGTCTTTATGAGGCCCGCTTCCTCCAGGTCCTTCAGATGGAGCGTTATCGCTGGGAGAGTTAAGCCGAACTCATTAGCTAGATCCGTGGCTGATGCAGGGCTCTCCAGTAATCTCCTCAGGATCTTCAGTTTGCTCTCGCTGTTTAAGGCATCAATCAGCTTCTTCGCCCTATAAATCTTGATCCTCTCGTACAACTTCACATCAACCCTTCATCCTGATTATATTGAGCTCCGCGACGTTAGCCTTAACATAAACTTGAAGCAGCGGCCTTCCCTCCCAGAGCATCATCTCCACTCCTTCCCCTCTCAAACTCCCACCATCGTACCTCAAGTAGGAGCGATCGCAATCCAACTTCACCATCACCCCAGAGCCCTCCTGGACCCTCAGCATTAAGCTCACAGTCCCAGATCCTATATCTATCAGCACCCTCTTGAGCGCTACCATTTCCCCTTGAACGAGGCCCAGGTTCATCTTAACATTGAGCTCCCCCATCCTGCTACCATTGAGGATTACGATACCGTATCTCACGCTCACTCTGACGGAACCTTCCCATCCCTCGGGGATGTAGAGGGAGACGCTACCGATCGATCCCTCGATCTTCCCCTCCTTAGATGATACAGAACCCCTTATAAGTGCATATGGCTCGGATTCATTCGTTTCGCTCAGCTCCAAGATCCCGAAATCCATATGCACCTCTACGTCATTCTTCCCCAGCCTGACGATCTCCCCTGAGGATCCATAGCTGAGGTAGCTTATGGGGATCAGGGAGATAGAGAATGAGAATATCATTAGCGCGAGCAGGAAGGCGCCTAGAGTCTCCCCCTTCATCTCGTCTCCCTCCAGTAGTAAAGGATTATCATCGAGACCACGGGGATCATCAACCCAGGCAGGCCCGTGATTGAGAAGAGGAGGATAGATGCTACTATGAATGATAGTGGCCCCAGGAACGATATAAATATGGATCTGCCTATACTGGAATCGTATATCAGCGAGACCTCATCGATCAATATATAGAGGGACCATATGGATGCGAGGGGCAATAGGGCTAGGGAAATCAACAGGAACTCGTAGCTACTGAATATGTAAGCTAGGCCCATTGAGAAGGCCGTGAAGGAGTGTGGGACAGCTGAGAATGCTACAGCGCTCAGGGCCTCATCCCAACTACCGCTCAGATGGCCCATTATCCTCGCGATCACATGTATCAATGTGACGTATAAGATGAGCCAGGAGACTGAAATAGTGACTCCTATCGCCCCGGAGAACTCCAGAATAACCTCGGGGAGAAGACCTATTCTCGGTGTCCCTAAGACAGCGGCGATAGATTTCGCCAGTAGGGAGGATAGGGAGAAGCTGAGGATTAAGTATATCGATATTGGGAGAGATAGGGAATATTTTCCAGCTAAATGGACGTAGAATGCCTCCCTAGGGGAGATCAGCAGTTTACCAACTCTGTATAGGGTATCCTCTAGGTCGCTCAACTTCAGCCACCTTAGTTAAATAAGTAAAGAACTCTTCTTAATAAATATGCGCGTGTACGAACTTCGTACTGCCGTTAACTTTTTAAATTGAGAATGTGAAGGGAGCTCACTTCAGCGGAGGGATAGGTGATGGCCCGCCAATTTCAGGTGAGGTCCCGCCAATGGGGGATGGCGATGCCCCGCCAATATCAATGATAGACCCCTCCCTCAGGGAGGCCCTGATCTTATTCGGTCTATTCAAGTTGAGCCCGAGACAGAAGGCGGTGCTGACTCTGACTCTGAGGTACGAGAACAAGATTTCAGCGAGTTCCATGGCTAAGATAGCGAATGAGGAATTCAATATACCACTCTCATCATTCTGGTTCGCTCTAAGGGACTTGAGGAGACTGAAACTCATAGAGTTCGGTGATGGGACCCCGATAAAGCTCACTGAAGCTGGCAAGATGATAGCTCAAGCTTTGAGTGGGGTGAGATGGTGGGAAAGAGAGTAGTGGTCAAGCTCGGAGGATCCGTTCTCTCCTCTCCCGAGGATTTCATGAGGGCTGCTGAGGTTACGAAGCGAGATTTCGAGGCTGGAAATGAGATACTGCTGGTGGTCTCAGCTATGAAGGGCCAGACCGATCAGTTAATAGATATGGCGAGGAAAGTTGGGGCTTCAGGAGAGCTGCTAGATGCCATAGCGGGACTAGGAGAGGTACTCTCAGCCAGGCTAATGGCTTCAGCCCTGAACTCGATAGGGGTACCATCGGTAGCTATAGACCCCTGCTCCCCGATATGGCCCATCTACACGGATGGCAGCTTCGGAGACGCGGATCCCGACATTCCAACTACATGCGGCGCAGCTATCTCGAATATCGAGCATATGTTGGGCAAGTGCGTACCAGTAGTTTGCGGCTACGTTGGTAAGACGAGGGAAGGGAAGCTGACGACTCTGGGAAGAGGAGGAAGCGATACAACAGCTGTTATACTAGCGAGATGCCTAAGGGCGGATGAGGTAGTCCTAGTGAAGGACTCCGGTGGCATAATGAGCGCAGACCCCAAGATAGCAGGGAATGCCCATAAATTGAGCAACTTAAGCGCTGAAGAGGCTTTAACGCTCTCGATGGGAGGAGCTAAAGTTTTGCATCACAAAGCGGTGAGATATCTCTCCCCAACGGTTAGGATGAGGGTCCTCTCGATAGACGGCGGAAGCTTCGTCAGGGGAGGGACGATAATAAGCGGTCATATACCCGAGCTGAAAGTCGAGGTTCATGAGAATCCGGTGAGCATGGTAACGCTGATCGTGGATGGGGATCTCAATGGTCTAGACCTCAGGCCTCTATCCGAGAGCAAGCTGGACAAAGCGGTCATACTTTACTTAGACGAGCCTCCGGAGGAAGTCGTCAAGAAGGTACACCCTCTCGTCGAGAGAGGAGTAGTGAAAGCTATTTCCGTGAAGAAGGATCTAGCGATGATAAAGGTATGGGGAGGAGCTATAGAAGATGTCCCAGGAGTCATAAATAAGATATCAGACCCTCTCGCATCGATGGGAATAAATATACACGGTCTGCAGACGGTCCATAATAAGATAGCGGTCTTCGTCGATTGGAAGAACAGGGAAGTTGCTGCTTCCGAATTAGAGGAGGCTTTGGGGTGATCGGATTGAAGGTAGCGATCCTAGGAGGGACTGGTGCAGTGGGCCAGAGGTTCGTTCAACTTCTGAATGGCCATCCTTGGTTCGAGATAGAGGTCATAACGGGGAAGACCAGCGTGGGGAAGAAGTACGGGGATGCTGTCAACTGGATCTTAGATAGCGATATACCGGAGCAAGTCAAAGACCTAGTCATCGTGGAGACGGAATTGAGGAACTTGAGGGGAGTGGATCTAGTATTCTCATCCCTTCCCTCGGGAGAAGCCTCTATAGAGAGGGAAATAATGAACTCAGGGATTCCGATGGTCAGTAACTCCAGCTTCCTCAGGATGGACCCCACAGTGCCCTTAGTTATACCGGAGGTGAATAAGGACCATCTAGCGCTCTTAGATATTCAGAGAAAGGCTGGAGTTGGGCCCACGGCTACGAGTCCTAACTGCACGACCACTATGATAGTGCTCCCCCTCAAACCGTTGGATGATTCTTACTCGCTCAGGAGTTTGAATGTGGCTAGCTACCAAGCAGTATCCGGTGCCGGTTATCCTGGAGTACCCTCATACGATATAATCAACAACTTGATCCCCTTCATATCCGAGGAGGAGGAGAAGGTCGAGAGGGAATCCAGGAAGATGCTCGGGAAATTAGTAGATGGTAAAATTGAAAACGCGGACTTCGATGTTCAGGCAACTTGCGTCAGAGTTCCCGTGCTGGACGGGCATACGGTAGCTATACATGCGGAGTTCGAGGAGGAAGTTGATGTGGAGGATGCTAAGAGGGTGCTTGAGGGATTCGATCCTGGTCCAGACGTTAGGAGCCTCCCATCTTCCCCGGAGAAGGCAATAATAGTGAGGGAGGAGAGGGACAGGCCTCAGCCTAGATACGATAGGCTAGCAGGCAAGGGGATGAGCGTCTCCGTGGGTAGGATCAGGAGAGGGGCCAATAAAAGGTCACTCCTCTTCATTTCACACGGTCACAATACGATAAGGGGAGCTGCTGGAGGTGCTATACTCCTAGCGGAGTTCATGCATTCAAAGAAATTCATATAGACAAAAACTTTATTTTTCTTATGTCTTAAGGGGTATGCTTCTCTCGGATAAGGCTATAAGGTCCCTCATAAGGGAAGGTAAGCTCATAATAGATCCGTTATACGAGGATTCCATCAGGGAGAACGGTGTTGATATGAGGATAGGTCCCGAGATAGCTTTTCCCATTGTAAGAGGGGAAGTCATGGATCCGACTAAGGACGATCCCTCGCTCCACTTCACAGTCAGGAGGTTCTCGGATGAGGGTATAATAATACCGGGGAATACATCCATCCTGCTCGTGACGGAGGAGTACATAAAGATGCCCGATGACGTCGCAGCCCTCTGCGGGTTGAGGAGCTCAATAGCTAGGTGGGGTTTCATAGCGGCACCCACTCTCGTCGACGCGGGTTTCGAGGGTCAGTTAACGATAGAGGTAATGTGGACTAGACCAGCTCCCGTGAGGCTCTATAGGGGTATAAGGTTCCTTCATGTCGTTTTCTTCAGGACCGAGGGGAAGGTTGAAAGGCCTTACTCTGGTGCATATCAAGGGCAGAGGGGAGTCACGCTTCCCAAGAGATTGGAAAAGTAATTTCATATTCGATGAAGCCCCCCTCCTCCTAGGATGATCCTTTTTAACACCCAAATATAAGGGGGCGTGCTTTGGATTCCAGATTTCCCGAATTATTCGCACTTCCTCTTTCTAATTACGCAATTTTCTGCTTAAAATTTAACGTATAAATGGGGATTCAGAGCTGAAAAATAGACCTAACAGTTCATAAAGCAAGTACGCCTATAGCTGAATGGGGCGAAAATGAGGGTAACGAAGGTCGTCAAGAGGGATGGTAGGGTTGTTGAATTCGACTCCTTCAGGATTAGGAGAGCAATTGAAATGGCTATGCGTGAAGTCGGAAAGTTCGATGAGGCAATTTTGGATAAGGTCGTCAAATACGTCCTAGATGTAATAGATAGTACTTTCAGCGATGAGAGGCCCCCTCATGTGGAGGAGATTCAGGATATAGTGGAGCTCGCTTTAATGAAATACGATCTATTCGAGGTAGCTAAAGCTTACATAGTCTACAGGAAGGAGAGGGAGAAGATAAGAAAGGAGAAGATGGCAATTCTAGGGAAGGATTACGTAGATGATGTGGATAAGAGGCTTTCCCTTAACGCTGTAAGGCTTTTAGCTAGTAGATATCTCCAGAAGGGGCCTGATGGAAGGTTCCTAGAGGATCCCAAGGGATTATTCATAAGGATAGCCTCGTTAGTCGTGATACCAGATATCCTATATGACCCGCTCATATTCGATAAGGAGGGCGAGCAGGAGGTTCATCCGACCGAGTACTTCAATCCCGAGGAATGGGCTGGGAAGGTAGGGCTCGGAGGAGGGGATCCCGAGAACCACTTAGCTCCTCCCTTCGTTTGGAATGCCCATCATTTGGAGAGGATGAAAGCGCTTTATGATGAGCTAAACTCGCAGGGTAAGATGAGAGTGAGCTGGTCCCAGTTCTTCGATATGCTGAGAGATGGAAGATTCGATCATCACTACAAGGATTTCTTAGAATATTACAGGCTCATGGTAGATCTAAAGTTCATACCGAACTCACCTACCCTCTTCAATGCTGGAACTATGCTTGGACAACTTTCGGCATGCTTCGTCCTTCCGATAGAGGACTCTCTGGAGTCGATAATGAGGTCGGCGACCGAGGCAGCTATGATATTCAAATCCGGAGGGGGAGTGGGGATAAACTACTCGAAGCTAAGGCCTCAGGGAGACATAGTCAGGTCTACGGGAGGCCAGGCATCCGGACCCGTCAGTTTCATGAGGATAATAGATGTGATAACTGATGTCGTGAAGCAGGGAGGGAGGAGAAGAGGAGCCAACATGGGGATACTTGAGATATGGCATCCGGACATAATGAAGTTCATAGAAGCGAAAGCTAAGCCGGGGAACCTTGAGAACTTCAATTTATCCGTCATGATAACGGAGGACTTCTGGAAGTACTATGAGGAGGGGAAGGATTACCCTCTCATAAATCCCAGGAACGGGGAGGTTTGGGGCTCCATAGATCCTAGGGAGGCCTTCAGGAAGATAGCTGAGATGGCATGGAGAACTGGGGATCCCGGGGTCCTCTTCGCAGATAATATAAACAGGAGGAACATATTGAGGGAGCACTTAGGGGAAATAAAGTCCACGAACCCCTGCGGGGAGGAGCCACTGTATCCTTACGAGTCATGCAACTTGGGAAGCATGAACCTATACGCTTACATAAGGAGGGAGAACGGTTTAGTTACTTTCGACTGGGATGAATATTCTAGAGATATTAGGAAGGCATTACGCTTCTTAGATAACATAATCGACGTAAATAAGTTCCCCATACCTGAGATCGAGAAGACGACTAAGAGGACTAGGAAGGTAGGGCTCGGATTAATGGGCCTGGCTGATACTCTCTTCGCTTTGAGGATCCCATACAATAGTGAGGAGGGCTTCAACTTCATGAGGAGAGCTGCTGAGTACCTCACGTACTTCGCTATGCTGGAGAGCGTGGAAAGAGCTAAGGAGAGGGGGAGCTTCCCACTATTCCCGGAATCGGGTTATGTGAGGGGAGAGATGCCCGTAGAGGGATTCTACCATCCCGAGATATGGAACCTGGATTGGGATTACTTGAGGGAGCAGATAATGAGGAACGGTATAAGGAATGCCGAAGTAACTACTATAGCTCCAACAGGCTCGATTTCAATGATAGCTGAAGTATCTTCAGGGATAGAGCCTCAATTCGCTCTAGTGTTTGAGAAGAGGGTGACCGTGGGCTCCTTCTTCTATGTCGATGCGGAATTCGAGAGGCAGCTCAAGGAGAATGGTCTATACAGTGAGAAGATCTTGAGGGATATAGCTGAGAACGGAGGATCTCTCTATGGTATAGAGGCTCCAGAGGGTAAGGAAGATGTGATCGAGAGGATGAAGCGTATCTTCTTAGTCGCTTACGATATCCCCTGGTGGGATCACATAAGGGCTGAGGCCGAGATATCGAGATGGATATGCGCAGCTGTAAGTAAGACGATAAACATGCCCAACTGGGTCTCGGTCTCCGATATAGAGAAGGCATACCTCTTCGCTCACAGGCTGGGGTTGAAGGGGATAACCGTCTACAGGGATGGCTCCAAATCAGCTCAAGTGCTCATAACCCCGACGCAGAGGAGAGGGGAGTACGCGAGCTTTATAGAGAATGAAACACTTAAGATGATGGAATCTCTCGGAATAGAACTTCCTCAGCTGAGAAAGGCTAAAGTTGAGGAAAAAACACAAGCTCAACCCGTCTTCAAACCTCCAGCACAGCCTAATCACGTTGAGACATGCCCGGAGTGCGGTAGCACTAGGCTCATCCATAAGGAGGATTGCGTCACCTGTCTCGACTGCGGCTGGTCGGCCTGCGTGGTGACTTGAGCATGATCCACCTCTATACAGGTAATGGAAAGGGGAAGACCACGGCTGCTTTCGGATTGGCTATGAGAAATGCTGGATGGGGAGGGAAAGTTTTAGTAATACAGTTCTTAAAGGGCCTGCCAAGCGGGGAGGTGCTCTCAGCATCTAAAGTCGGGATAGAAGTAAGGCAGTATGGGACGGGTAAGTTCATCAGGGATTATGTGGATGAGAAGGAATATGAGATGGCTAAAAAAGCGCTTGAGGATTCGAGGGAGGCCCTGAGATCCGGAAATTATACTTTGGTCGTACTCGACGAAATATGCGTTGCTGTCCATCTGGGGATCATCAAAGAGGATGATGTCTTAAAAATCTTGAGTGAGAGAGCGCTTTCGACGGAGGTCGTGCTGACTGGGAGGTATGCACCCAGGTCCTTCTATGAGTTAGCTGATTATGTCACTGAGTTCTTAGATATTAAGCACCCATATACTAGAGGGGTTACTGCAAGGAAAGGGATAGAATTTTAGCTTTAAATCACCAAATCATATTTAAAAATAACTTTAAATTTTTAAATGATAAAATAAATTTCCGTTATAACTTTTCCTATAAGAACATTAAATACAAAATAAAAAAATCTAATAATCTAACGATGTTATTTTACTATTTCTTATTCAGAATTTCTCTAAAAGAAAGTTAAAGTATGGACAGAAAAGTTTTTAACAATTCGGCTCCGCACAGCCGGGGTAAATAGTATGGACATTATAATCCCGCAGGGGCTACTGGCCTTGGCGACTTTCTCAATAGGTCTCGTTTTGGGAATAGGTTTGGGGATTATAGGTATAGCTCTCGGTAAAATTGTCTCGCCCTCTAAAGATCTTCCCAAGAAGAGGGAGAGATATGAGTGCGCGAATCCCCCGGTAGGGAGAGCGAGGGGGCTATTGATGATGCAGTACTACCCATTTCTCCTTCTGTTCCTCACTATAGAGCCCATAATGATATATTCATTCCTCTTCCTTCTCGAGAGTTATAAGTATCCCCTTAATGCATTCCTCCTCTTCACGGGGATCCTGGGCTTTATGATCCCTCCGCTGATCTTCGGATTATACTCGGCGAGGAGGCTGGAACTATGGTCTGCGCCCTAGAGGGTTCCATTCTCATCGGTAACTTGGAGAGATCCGCTAGGAAGGCCGCGGCCTGGCTCGTCAATAAGAGGCCCATAAGGGATATCAGGGATTGGGGGATAGCTTTCTCACTCTGGCCCGTTCATTTCACAACAGCATGCTGTGGAGCTGAATTTGCAGCTTCAGCAGCACCTAAATATGATGCTGAGAGGCTGGGGTTCCTCCCATTCATAGGGATAAGGCAGTGCAACGTCCTCTTCATCGAGGGGACTCTGAGCAAGAAGATGGCTGAAGCTGCGATATGGGTCTACGAGCAGATGCCGGAGCCGAAGTTCGTCATCGGGATGGGGGCTTGTGCGATAGATGGAGGGATATTTTGGAATAGCTACAATATAGTGAGGCCCATGGACATCCTGCCGGTCAACGTTTTCATACCTGGGTGCCCACCCAGGCCCGAGGCTGTCGCTCAAGCGATAATAATGCTCCAGAGGAAGATAAGGAAAGGGGAGCTGGTGAAGTATGAGGATTGAGGATCTGAAAATTAAAATTGAGGATGAACTCAAGGGAATAGCTGAGATCTCAGTTAGGGAACCCAATGTAATAGATGTGAAGGTCAGCAGGGATAAAATCGTTGAGGTGGCTGAGAAGCTCAAGAGGATGGGATTCGATCACGTCAAATCCGTAACTGCCGTGGATTATCCTGGGGAGAGGTTCGAGGTAGTATACGTAGCATCTTCATATGAAGCGTCTCTCTCATACTTCCTAGTGAGTCTTAGGACCTCTCTTCCATATGATGATCCGAGGATGAGCTCCCTCCTAAGTGTTTGGCCTAGCGTCCTCTACCAGGAGCATGAGGAACATGATCTGATGGGTATAGAGTTCGAGGGGAACCCGAGGATGGGGGAGAGGCTCCTCCTACCCGAGAGCTACGAGGGAATACCTCCGCTGAGGAAGGAGTTCAAAGTCAGGGTGGAGGGGATAGATGCATGAGCTTAGAGGAGAGGACTCTGGAGCTCCTGATAGGTCCTCAGCATCCGGCCTCGGGGCATATGAGGCTCGTGGCTAAGATAGATGGCGATATAGTGGTAGAGCTGAGGCCAAACATAGGTTACGTCCACAGATCCGTTGAGAAGTTAGCTGAGGTAAAGAAGTTCCTCCAAATAATTCCGCTGGTCGAGAGGCCCTCCCTAGCGGATACTACTGCTAATAACTTAGCTTACGTCATGGCACTGGAGAAGCTCCTGGGGATAGATCCTCCGGAGAGAGCTAAGTACTTGAGGACGCTGCTCGCTGAGATAAATAGGATTCACAGCCACCTTTATGGTTTAGGAATTCATGGAGTAATGATAGGTTCCTCAACAGCATATATGTGGTGCTTCGGGGACAGGGAGCCCTTCCTGGAATTAGCTCAGGAGCTGACCGGGGCTAGGTTAACTTACTCTTACATAATACCCGGCGGGGTGAGGAGGGATCTCCCGAAGGGGTTCGCTGAGAGGGCTGAGAAGGCTCTGAAGTACCTGGAAGGCAGGATGAAGGATTACTTCGATATATACTTCAACAATCCAGTCGTCAGGGCTAGATTAGAGGGAGTTGGTGTACTGAGCAAGGAGGATGCAATAAAACTCGGGGTGACGGGGCCCAATTTAAGGGCTAGCGGTGTTGCTTACGATGTCAGGAGGGCTGAGCCTTATGCAGCTTATCCAAATTTGGATTTCGATGTCATCACGGAGGAAGAAGGGGATTGTTACGCTAGGGTCATGGTCAGGGTCAGGGAGATAATGGAGAGCATCAAGATAATAAGACAGGTCCTAAAAGAGATGCCTGAGGGTCCGATAATTCATGAAAGTTATGAGAAATTGATACCGCCTAAACTGAGGGAGGAGATGAAGCAGAAGGGGATAGTCAAGTTCCCCTCCGTATTCGCGAACTTGAGGGTCCCGGCTGGGGAAGCCATTTCAAGAGTCGAAGGTGGAAGGGGAGAAGTGGTCTTCCATGTGATAAGCGATGGGAAGCTCAGTCCGTACAGGATGAGGATGGTCACCCCCTCCTTCAGGAACGTGATATTATTCGAGCATTTAACGAAGGGGGCTAGAGTAGCAGATATCCCCGCGATTTACGGTAGCCTGGATTACTTCCCTCCGGAGGCTGATAGGTGATGAGCATAATAGATCTCTTATTACAGCCATATATATTCATCCCCCTGGTTTTTCCGGGCCTTATAGCTGCTTTCGTCCTACTGCTCATAATAATATGGCTTGAGAGGAAAATAGCAGCTAAAGTGCAGCTCAGATATGGTCCGCTCTACGTACTGAAACCATTGGGAGGAGTCATACAGACTATAGCTGATCTAATCAGGTATCTCTTCCAGGAACCGGTAATACCCAAGGAAGTGGATAAAGCGGCCTTCTTATTAACCCCAGTTTTCCTTTTCGGCCTAGCCTACCTTCCTCTAGTCATGATACCGATCAGCCCCGCATACTACGCCTTTAGGAGCGATCTCTCCCTCTTAATAGCCCTCGCCCTGACGACATTGGCCCCTATCTTCACCCTGATAATGGGATGGGCTAGTAACAATAAGTTCTCGCTGATAGGGAGCGTCAGAGAGGGCTATCTGGTGACCTCATATGAGATACCGATATTCCTCTCCGCCCTCTCCATGGCAGTACTCTACAACTCGCTGGACCTCGTTGAGATAGCTGAAGCCCAGAGGAGAATATGGGGAGTCTTCCTGAACCCGATAGCAGCAGCCAACATGCTAGTATTGATTTACATGTCTACATCGAAGTTCCCGTTCGAGATACCCGAGGCCGAGAGCGAGATAGTGGCTGGGCCTTACACCGAATACAGCGGGATAATCTATGGATTGGTAATGGGTGCATCCTATATAAAGCTATACGTATTGAGCTTGATATATTCAATACTCTTCCTGGGCGGCTGGAATCCATCCCCGTCCCCTGATCCCTTCATCTCCGGAGGCGTGCTCTTCCTGAAGGCATTCATACTAGTGGCATTCGGAGCATTCCTCAGGGCTGTTTATCCGAGGTTCAGGATAGATCAAGCTGTCAATATAGGATGGAGGATAGCGTTCCCCCTATCCATACTATCCATCCTGCTATCGTTGGTCCTGATAATGGGAGGTGTGAGGTTTGCAGGTTGAGAGGACAGCTAGACACCTCAAGGCGATATTCACCGGGATGAAGTACCTCTTCCTGGGGCCTAGATTGACCATAATGTATCCAGATGAAATAGAGGATCTTCCAGAGGACTACAGGGGGATGATAGAGTACGACTGGGATTCCTGTATAAAGTGCTCACTCTGCGCTATGGTGTGCCCGGCCGATGCCATGAAGATGTACGTATCCAAGGAGGAATCTGAGAAGGAGGGGAAGGTCGTTAAGAGGCCCGGGATAAACTATACTAGGTGCGTTTTCTGCGGTTTCTGCGTGGATATATGCCCTACTAACTCCTTGAGGTTCACGAAGGTTCACGATGTAGCTTATTACACGTATGAGGAGCAGATATATCCTCCCCAGGAGTTCAGTAAGGGCGTCCCCAAGCCTGTTTACGATAAGGAGCCCAGGAAGGTTAAAGCGATATTGGATGAGAGGAGGGGGATCGTATATGAACCTTCAGATTGATCCCAACTTTATAATATTCCTCCTATCCTCGGCCCTAGCTTTAGTATCCTCAGCTTTAATAGTCTTCCACAGATCCATAGTTTACTCGGCTTTCTTCCTCTCCATGCTCGGTATAGCGAACTCAATACTGTTCACGCTCCTGGGCTTCCCCATAATAGCTCTATTCCATCTAGTCGTATATGTAGGCGCAGCTGTCACCTTCATACTATTCTCGCTCGTTATGATGAGGGAAGCTCCCACAGTAGAGCCCGGGATAAGGGCTCTAGCAGTTGCCTCCATAGTCCTCATGATCCTAGTTCTCTCAAGTATCTTCATGGCTCCAGTAGGAAGACCCTCATTCTACTTGGAGTTCAGGAGCCTCACATCCCTCCTTATAGAGAGGTACTGGTTGGCTCTCCTCATAGCGACTCTCGCATTAGTTACGACCCTCATCGAAGCGATAACTCTAGCTAGAAAGGAGGTGTGATTATGGAGGTATATTGGTACCTCATATTATCGGCCGTTCTCCTGTCCTTCGGTATATACGGTCTCCTGACCAGGAGGAATATGATAAGGATGCTCCTCTCAGCCGAGATAATTTTTAATGCAGCCCTTCTGTCCCTCCTCTCCCTAGCCTCCTTGGATGCAAGTTACGGGCCGATGGGAGGGGCTATCGCTATAATATCGATATCCCTATCGGCCGCGGAGGTCGGGGTCATAGTCTCGATAGCTATAATGATGTTCAGGATGAGGGGGACCCTGGATACGTATGAGTTGAGGAGCTTCAGGGGGTAAAATCATGATCCTGAATGTCCCGGTATTATTCCTCTCAGTAGTTATACCCATAATAGCCTCCCTATTCCTCCCGTTTTTGAAGGGGAAGAGGGAGCTCACTATAATATCCACGATACTTCTCCTGATACCGCTCGCAGCCGTGATATGGCTCTCCTTAGTATCGGGATTGAGGGAACCTGTCTTAGATCCAGTAGTACTGTCGAATCCCACGCTAGGGAACTTCTCTATGCTCTTAGATCCGATATCGGCTCCAGTAGCTCTCTCGATAGGCATCGTTACCTCTATGATATCGATCTACTCGCTGAGGTATATGGAGCATAGGTTCGAGGAGATGGAAAAGGAAGGGCAGAGACCGGCTAGCTGGGGAATATACTTCATGCTTTACGTTATGTTCTCAGCCGCTATGATGGGGACTGTCCTATCGACTAACTTAGTGGAATTCTACCTCTTCCTAGAGGTCTCACTCCTCCCCAGCTTCCTCCTCATAGCTTTCTACGGTTACGGTAGGAGGGAGAGGATAGCCCTCCTCTACTTGATCTGGACGCATGTAGGGGCTTTAGCATTCCTGATAGGAGCCCTTCTACTTGGACTAAATGCTAGGACTTTCGACTTCTTCAACCCGATTAAAGGAGTGGCCAATATGGGCTTAGGTGAGCTCCTGCCGGAAGCGATGAGGATGCCCGTCTTCATAGCGATCCTAATAGGTCTCTTCGTGAAGATGGCGGTCTTCGGGGTCCATATATGGCTGCCCTATGCACATGCTGAGGCTCCAACGCCTGTATCAGCTCTCCTTTCCCCGAACTTGATAGGGATAGCCGGTTATGCACTCATAAGGATAGCTTACGTCCTATTCCCGTCAGATTTCGCTTCCATATCCCCATACCTTCTGGGGCTAGCTCTACTCACGATAATCTATGGAGGCCTGATGGCTCTAGCTCAAGATGACTTCAAGAGGTTCCTGGCTTACTCCAGCGTCTCCCAGATGGGATATCTGTTGATGGGTGTAGCTAGCGTCACCTCCCTGGGGATGGCGGGCGCCCTCCTCCATTACGCTGCTCACGCTGTGGGCAAAGCTCTTCTCTTCGCAACAGCGGGAGTACTGATAACTCAGCTCCACGGTCTCAGGAGCATCTCAAAGATGGGAGGCCTAGCAACCAAGATGCCGATGACAGCGGCTCTAGCGTTAATAGGATTCATGCACATAACTGGAGTACCGCCATCCTTGGGCCTCTGGAGCGAGATACTCATATTGGCTGGCGTCTCAGATCTAGCGATGAGGATAGGTCAATTCACCCTGATAGTAGCGCTCCTTCTAGTGGGCATAGGATTGTCCACAGCATATTCTTTCGTGACGATGAGGAGGATCTTCTTCGGCCACGAATCCGAGGCATCTGAGCACGCTAAGGAAGCTGGTTATGGCCTCCTGCTGCCCATGATAGTGATAGCGGCCATGGGCTTACTGCTCTTCTTGGTACCTCAGCTCCTGATAGATCCGATGATAAGGTCATTGAACTCCCTGCTAGGGTGAACGCTATGGATTACGCCCTCCTGACCTGGTCCCTCCCCTTCATCGGCGCTCTGCTCTCCCTGATCCTGAGGGGGAAGGTGAGGGACATAATAGCAGTACTAGCGATACTGGCTTCAGCCCTCTTCTCCACTCTCTCACTTCAGGAATTCCTTAGGGCTGGAGAGCCCATTCATCTGAGCTATCAATGGATACCATCGCTGGGCATATCCCTCGGGACTTACGTGGATTCATTGAGCGGGTTCATGTCGCTGATAGTCTCATGGTTGAGCTTCTTAATAGCCGCTTACAGCCTGAAGTATATGGAAGAGGACCCAGGGCTAACGAGATACTGGTTCTTCTTTGATTTCTTCGTCGGTAGCATGCTCCTCTTGGTCCTGGCCGATAACCTAATTACCATGTTCCTGGGATGGGAGGGAACTGGGTTAGCTTCTTACGCCCTCATAGGCCACTGGTACACTGATGAGGAGGAGAGATGCGTCGGAGATATAGGGAGGAAGGCTTTCGGCGTCCCGATGTGGTTCACACCGAGCCACAGCGGGCTCAGGGCAATAGTCTTCACGAGGTTAGGGGATGTTGGCTTCATAGCCGGGATAGGGGTCCTCTACTACTTCACTAAGAGCTTCTCAATAATAGAAATCTCGGAGAGGGTCGCTGATTGGGCTGGACCCATGGCCGAGGGAGGCCTGCTCCTCCCCTTCCTACTGATATTCTCCCTGGGGGCTTTCGCTAAATCAGCTCAATTCCCGTTCCACGAGTGGTTAGTTACAGCTATGACGGGTCCGACTTCAGTCAGCGCTTTAATACACGCAGCGACTATGGTGAAAGCCGGAGTCTACTTCTTGCTCAGGTTCTCCCCCATATTCGTGCTAGCTGCTCACGAAGTCCCCATGGCTGAGAGTCAGGTTCATGGCTTCTTCTCAGTTGTAGCGATAATAGGGGCATTCACAGCGTTCCTGATGGCATCCCAAGCTCTAGTCTCGAGGGAGTTGAAGCTAATACTGGCTTTCTCAACCGCATCCCAACTCGGTTACATGTTCCTAGCTTTAGGGGCTGCTGGTCTAATAACAGAGTTTCCATTGGGCTTCCTAGCCGGCTTCTCCCATCTTATGAGTCACGCTATATTCAAAGCATCCCTCTTCCTCGTAGCCGGTGCGATGATACATGCCGTGCACTCTAGGTTCATAGACGATATGGGCGGCCTCTGGAAGGTCATGAGATGGTCCTTCCTATCCATTAGCCTCGCTGCCCTGAGTTTAATGGGAATACCACCATTCATGGGGTTCTGGACGAAGGACATGGTGCTAGAAGTGGCTAAGGACTCCGGGATATACATCGCTTACATTCTAGGCCTCATAACAGCCGGCCTCACTGCTTTCTACTCCACCAGACTATTGATAAGGACTTTCATAATCGGGAAAGCCCATCACGCTCACGAAGCTCATCCCATAATGCTACTCCCCTACCTGATCCTAGCTCTAATATCCTTCCTCCTCGGGATGCTCTGGCCCATCCTAGGGAGTAGCTTACTCTCCGGGATGGTGCTGAAAGTAATAGGGATTCATGAGGAGTTCCATCCGGAGCTGCACTTGGATCCAGGGCTCCTGATATCATCCTTAGGAATCGTCTCCCTGGGCATAATAGTGGCTCTATCCCTCTACTTGACTGAGGGAGGCCTCCGCAGTATATCCTCGATGAGGAGCAGCTCTCTGGGGAAGGCTATTCACGACTTCCTCTACGATAGGTGGTACATAAATGCCCTCTACTACAAAGTGATAGTGGGATCCTTCTCCTGGCTATCCAGGAACGTCTTCAAGTACTTCGACTCGCTGATAATAGATGGGTTCTACCATACCCTAATACCCAAGCTCACGGAGTGGCTCAGTTACTTCGGCTTCAAGTACTTCGAGACGGAGGTAGTGGATGATACCTACCATGAGAGGGTCGTGAGAGGATTCACCTCCCTCGGATCGTTCTTCAGGAGGATTCAGACAGGGCTGGTGAACCACTATCTCACGATATTCGTCTTAGGCCTCCTATTGGTGTTGCTGTTGATAATGTGGGTGGGATGATGGAGCTCATAATGTGGTCGATATTCGCGATCCTCTCAGCTGCTGGCCTCATAATACCGGCTATAGATTACCTTAAAGGGGTGAGGGCAGGCCCCTACATAGCTCTAATATCCACAGCAGCATCTATGATACTCCTAGCTCTCCTCATGAGGAAGAGCGGGGTTATGTTCAGCGGACTCATAAGGGTAGATCCCCTATCGACCTACATAGCATTCATAGCAGCCTTCGGCTCCTTCTTAGTTGTGCTGGCCTCACTATCTCAAGCTAAGGACTGGAGTACGGCTCCTAGCCTCTACTCCCTCATCCTGCTCTCCCTACTCGGAGTCCTCTTCATCCTCTACGCTAATGATGCCTCCGTAGTCATAGCTTCCTGGGCTCTAGTTGCTGTAGCCTCCTACGTCATAGTGGGCATGAGGAAGGATGATGCATCCCTCGAGGCGTCCGTTAAGTACTCCCTGATGGGCGTGGCTTCATCCTCCCTCCTCATCTTCGGCTTCGCTCTCGTCCTCGGGGTGACGAGGGAGAGTCAATTGATTCAGTTAAGCTACGTATCGACTCAACTCAGGGAAATATTAGTGCTAGGGGTCCTCATATTAATAGCTGCAGTAGGGTTCAAGATGGGAGTCTTCCCTTTCCACGCTTGGTTGCCAGATGTCTACGGCGGCGCTAATCCACTCTTAGTCTCATTCGTCTCAGGGGTAGTGAAGCTCATAAGTATAGGAGCATTCATAAGAGTTCTGCAACCTCTAATTCCGGCTATAAGTGATTACTGGTTCACAGCGATGGCTATCCTATCCATACTCACGATGTTCTATGGAAATTTAGCTGCCCTTGTCCAGAGGAACGTCCAGAGGATGATGGCGTACTCAAGCATAGCTCAAGCAGGGTACTTCCTCATAGCTTTCGCAGCCCTGGGCTCCACGAAATTAGCTCTTCAAGCCATAGGGCTGCAGGTAACTACTTATGTGCTCGCTAAGATAGGGATATTCGTGGGGCTCGGTTACTTGAGCAGGAAGGGCTTCGAGCTCACTCTAGATGGGCTCAAGGGATCCGGGAGGACTATGAGGCTATCGGGATCAATGATCACGATACTAATATTGAGCCTCATGGGTATGCCGCCCCTGATAGGTTTCTGGAGCAAGTTCATGTACATCTTCTTCTCAGTGATGGACATAGCTCCATGGCTAGCCTTACTGGGAGTTATAAACAGCGGGATATCCGTAGGTTATTACGCATTGGTTTTGAGGTACATGTACTTCGCGAACCCGCCTGAGCTGAGGGCTAGGGAGAGCTCAAAGGATACGGAGCTATACGTACTCGCGATAGTTGGGATTCTCTCAGTCGTCCTCGGTCTTGGGCTGGTGGATTACTTAGTTCTCCTCCTATCCTAATTTTTTCAGCTCTAAACCTCTGTATCCGGAACATTCATTTTTTAAATAAATGGGATATATTTGAAAAATCGTAGTCTCCCTCAAAATTTATATATTTTTACTCCCCTAATGAGGAGGGGTTATCATGACTTCCCTTAATAAACTCACGCTCGCCGTATTATCCATCATCGCTGTGATCCTATTCATCCTCGGGTATTTCGGATTCCATATATTGCCACCTCTCCTCTACTCACTATTCCCTATCCTCCCAGCGATACGACTACTTTTTGTGAGGGAATCCATAGATGAGAGTATCGCGAGGAGAGCTAGCGAGCTGGCCATCCTGATATTTCCGTCAGTAGCAGTGGTAGTCTCACTTCTCCTCATAATATCGGGTGATCCTGTCATTGAGGGATATGTATACGGTATGTTCAGCACTTTAGTAGTGGTATCAGCGGCTTCCGATTTCGAGAGCCCGAGAATTCGACCCCGCTCCTCAGGGGACATAATAATATCTTTAGCCGGTCTCTTAGCGATAATAATAGCCATCTATCTGGGAGGTGGCTACAGGTATCCATCAGCGCTATGTTTAACGAGCCTTACATGTTCCTTCCTTACGATACTCGGACTCCTCATCTTCCTTCCATCTATCTACTTCTACTTGGCCCATACTACATTCTTGAGGGGCTCGAGGACGAAATAACTCCTCATCTTTTTGAATGCGATTCATAGAAAAGCTTAAGAATCCATTCAGCTCGATCGATCGGAGGTATGCATGTACCTCCCGTGGAGCTACATCCATTCCTTCGAGTGTAATGCATGCGGGATCTGTTGCTCTCATTTCTCGGTGCCCCTGAGACCCAATGAAGCCCTCGAGATATCTAGGAAATTAGGGAGGTATTACGTAGAGATCAGGAAGGACAGGCTCTTCCTGAGGAAGGAAAGTAGGAGCTGCCCCTTCCTCCTGAGCTCCCACCTCTGCTATCTGCAGATGCTCGGTATGAAACCGAGGGCATGCAAGCTCTGGCCATTCTACATCTTCAAAAACCCGGAATATGGGAGGAGGGAGGAAGCGGCTTTCTCCAGTAAGCTGGGGACATTCTACATATACGTGGATCCAAGATGCCCCGGAATCGCAATCGGGAGGCCGACCGAAAAGCTCATGAGTGCTATAGAGGAGGCGGTGGAGATATGGTTAGGCCTCAGGAGGGAGCAGGTACTAACTACATCCTCGCTTAAAGCTCTTGCTCGCATGGGGCATGAGCCAATGCCTAAGATAGCTCAGATAGAGGACTCATGGCTCCTCTCATCAATCGGACCCCAGATCCCGGAGATAGGAGAGCTTCGGAATCAGTCCCATAGGGGAGCCCTCTACAGGCTGGAGTGATGGGAAAGTTTATTAGGCAGTGCTTCATACTGCTTGGGGCCGGGAGAGGGGGTCAGAGAGACCTCTGATAACCAGCGCTCTAAGGAGTGGCTGATTCCCGTTTCCGCGGGAACCCCCGAAAGCCCCTCATATTCCCTTTAGGAGCCTCAGGTATGTGGATGGGCTCAATTCAGTTACCCTACCATCATCGACAGAAGTTATGAGTATCCCATTGAGCTTGCAAATCCTCAATATCTCCAGAGGTATCGGGGGGTTGGTGTAGTAAGAATCTAGGAGAGACTTCCACTTAATCAACTCATCCTCATTCCTCTCATCGGGGGGCAGTAGGACGAAGGGCGGTATCTCCATCAGGTATGTGGGCGGAGCCGCTAGGTAAAACCTGTCAGAGTGAATGCTGTACCTAGCTATCTTGCTCGCAATTCTAGCTCTGCAGAAGTTATCGGGATCTAGAGCATGCTCAGGAGGAACATAACCGGTTTCTACCTCAACTATCACCTTAATATCATTTAAACATAGAAGATCACATTTCAGATCATCTATTGGGACCTCAACGTCCACCTCATATCCCTTTGAAATGAAATGAGCTGCAACCACTATCTCCATAGCTGAATGATTTATCTTGACCAATCCCCTCTTATGAAGATCGGAGAGCTTATTTATGAGGGGATCCAGCCTGCCGCTTGGAACAATACCATTCTCCTCCAATCTCGAGGCCAGCTTCCTCAGATCTGACCTGAAAACCCTCTCGTTCGGCACTCACGAGCATGGCATCAATAACTTTTAGTTTTTACTGTATCATCAGCCCGATGCCCATGCAGAAAACGAAGATAATAGCGACTATAGGACCTTCCTCATCCCAAATAGAGGTACTTAAGGGCATGATAGCTGAGGGAATGAGCATAGCCAGGCTGAACTTCTCCCATGGGACTATAGGGGAGAAGATGGAGCAGATAGAGGTGATAAGAAGGGCTTCCTATGAGCTGGGGATCAGATTGGGCCTCATGTCCGATCTTCAGGGGCCCGAGGTAAGGACCCATATGGGAAAGAAGGAGCTTAAGATAGAGGACGGTGATCTAGTCACTGTGAGCGGTAAGGAGGGGATTGGAGAGATAAAGATAAAGCCATCGAGCGTTTTAAGGGGTCTGGAGCCGGATGATGAGCTCTACATAGATGAGGGGAGGATAAGGCTCAGGGTGAGGGAAGTTGATGGGGAGCTACTCAAGTGCGAGGTAATCCAGGGGGGTCTCGTCAGGGATAAGAGATCAGTGCACGCATCAAAACCTTTCGAACTCAGAGGCCTGACTGAGGAGGATAAGGAGGCTATAAAGGCATCAATAAGCAAGGGAGTTGACTTCATAGCCCTATCCTTCGTCAAATCGGCTGAGGATGTTATAGAGGCGATGGAATTCATGAGATCTATCTCTGAGGAGCCTCCGGCCATAATATCTAAGATAGAGACCAAGGAAGCTGTTGAGAGGATAAGGGAAATACTCGATGTATCCTATGGAATTATGGTGGCTAGAGGGGATCTCGGCGTCGAGTTACCGCTTCAGGAGGTCCCGAAGATACAGAAAAAATTGATAAGGCTCGCCAATCAGAACGCTAAGCCAGTAATAACGGCGACTGAGATGCTAGAATCCATGACCCAAAGCCCAATACCGACCAGAGCTGAGGTCACCGACGTCTACAATGCGATACTTGATGGGAGCGATGCCATAATGCTGTCAGCTGAGACAGCTATAGGGAAGTACCCCGTGCTCAGCGTTAGATGGATGAGGATAATAGCTGAAATGGCTGAGAGCTCTCTGGAGAGCAGGCTAGATTTCCCGATAGATACGATACCTTCTTTCATCGGTAAGGCTGCTGTAGAGGCTTCAGAGATCCTCAAATGCCCTGTGATATTCTGCTTCACTTACTCAGGCTATACGGCGAGGCACGTCGCTAGACACAGGCCTAAAGCTAGGATAATAGCGCTTAGCAGCAACAAGAGAACGAGCCAGCTCCTCACACTCACATGGGGTGTTGAGACGATAGATGTGACCGGAGATTTAGATGAGGCCCTGAGCTACGCGCTGAGCTACTGCATGGATAGGGGCATATTATCGGAGGAGGATCGCATCGTAGTGACTTACGGCCATCCCCACGGTGAGGCGAAGACGAACACCCTCAGGATATTGAGTGTGAGGGAACTTCAGAGAGCGGGTACACCGAAGCCCTCAGAGACCACGGGACCATCGTGAAACGCAAGCTCTCCTCTGATGAATACCTTGCTAACTTTCCACTTCAACTCCTTCCCCTCTATAGGGCTAGCCCTCGCCTTCGTGTGGAGCTCCTCCTTCCTGAGGGTCCACCTCTCCCTCTTGAGTATGACGAGGTCCGCTAAATTACCGGGTATCAATGAGCCCCTGCTCAAGCCCAGGTGCAGAGCCGGGTCCGCGCTGTACATAGATAGTATCCTATAGGGGAGCTTCCCCTCCTCAACGCACTGCACTAAGAATGGAGTGAGGGCATCCAACCATGGAATGCCTGATGGCATCTCCTCATACCCCTTGGACTTCTCCTCAGGACTGTGAGGGGCATGATCAGTCACTAAGAAATCTGCGAATCCGGCTCTAACCATTCCTAGGAGCTTCTCTCCCGTATCCCTTATGGGAGGGTTCACTTTGAAGAGGCTCCCCAGCGAATCAGCGTCCGATGGGCTGTAGAGGAGGTGGTGCGGCGTTACCTCAGCTTTCACCTCCATCCCCTCTGCTTTTGCTTCGCTCACTGCTGCTAAAGTATAGGGGAGGGTGGAATGGGCTATCCTGAGCTTGGTCCCATGTCTACGGGCTAGCGGGATAACTCTATCCACAGCTATTTTCTCAGCGAGTTCGGGTCTCGCCCTATTATGCTCCTTAACATCGAAAACCTTTTCAGCCTCCTTTAGGATAAGAGGATCCTCCGCGTGAACTACTACCTCCTTCCCCATCTCGGAAGCCCTCTTGAAGACGGGATTTAGGTCTTCATACATATCCTCAGGGTAGATTTTGATGCCTATAACGTAGCTCCTCTCATCCAAATAGGGGAATGCTGTGTAGAGGAGGAAGTCCACGTAACTCTCTCTCTTAGCCTCCTCTGTTTTCATATCGAGCTTCTCCCTGTTATCTATCTTCGGAACGTTGTTGGGCATGTCAGCTACGACAGTAACTCCCCCGCTCAAAGCAGCTAATGATTCGGACCTCCAGTCCCCCTTATGCCTCTGATTGAGCCCTCTCATGTGCACGTGCAAGTCGATCATGCCAGGAAGTATCAAGTCAGCCTCCTCGCACCCCCTCATCCCTATTGAGATAGAGCTTATCCTATCCTCTACAACCTCAATGCATCCATCTATCAGGCCCCAAGGGAGCATGAGCTTACCGCAGAAGCATGCCAATCGATTCACCTCCTATCTGAAGCTTCCTCCCATCGAAACCCCTCCAGTATCTCCCGAAGTCCTCCGTCATGCTGAGGGTCCTCGCATCGAAGACAGGCCCGTCCCTGCAGACTAGGAGGCCTAGAGGATCCAGAGAGCAGGATCCGCAGACCCCGATAGAGCACCTTATCAACCTCTCCATCGAGACCTCGGCGTATATGCTCCTCTTGATGGCCTCCCTCACTACCTCGACTAGCATTGCCTCGGGGCCGGCCGAGTATATCGCTTCGGGCCAATCGAAATCGACCAGCTCAACTACCCTCCCCTTGAGTCCATATGATCCATCCTCAGTAGTTATTATGAGCTCATCGGAAATAGAACTGAGTAAATCCTCGAGAAGAACATCTTCTCTCCTCTTGAAGCCGGCATAAAATCTTATCTTAGCATTTCCCATCTCCCTGAGCCTCTCAGATAGTGATATGAGGGGAGCTATACCGTAGCCTCCCCCTATGAGGCAGCAATTCCCACCCCTGAGGCTGAAGCCCCTCCCATACGGTCCTCTGACCCAGAGCCCCTCTCCGATCCTTAGGGAGTGAATAGCCGAGCTCACCTTACCCACTTTAGCCACTAAAATCCAAGTCTCGCCCTTAGGCTCCCTAGCTATGCTTATGGGTATCTCGCCTACTTTAGGGACCCAGATCATCGCGTACTGGCCGGGGGAAGATCCAAGGTTCCCCTCGAGGGCTATCTTCTTAACTTTCTCACTTAGCTTCTCACTCTCAATTATCCTCATTACTTTATACGCCTGATAACTGTTCAATTATATCCTCCTCTCTCAAGTACTCCCCGCAGTACTCGCAGACCATCCTCAGAGGGCTCTCGGATATGAGTGTGAATGATGGTTCAACTGCCTCCCTAGGTGCGTTAGTGACGCAGTTAGGGTTTAAGCACCTCAATATCCCTACTACTCTCCTAGGGAGCTCAACCCTCCTCTTTGAAGCTACTTCGAAGTTCCTGATTATGTTTATGGTGGCCGATGGGGCTATCAAGGATATCTTATCAACCTCCTCCTTGCTCAGCTCCCTTCCCTCTATCTTAACTATGTCCTTCTTACCCAATTTCTTGCTGGGAACGTTCATCACGAGAGCCACGACACCATCCCTTTCCCCAGTTATCCCTAGGAGCTTGAGTACCCTCAGGGCTCTCCCAGCCGGTATATGATCTATGACAGTTCCGTCAGATATCCTCCTCACCACGAGCTCCTCCTTCATGGTATCACCTCCGATAAGAGTGCCATCCTCACGGGAACTCCGTTAGCTGCTTGCTTGAAGTAATAAGCGTAAGGAGTGGAATCCACATCCAAGGAGATCTCATCGACCCTTGGGAGGGGATGGAGTATCATGAGCCCTTCCTTAGCATCCTTGAGGATCGATGAATCCACCTTATAGCTGCCCTTGACTCTCTCGTACTCCGAGGGATCTGGGAACCTCTCCTTCTGGACCCTAGTTACGTACAGGACATCGAGCTCAGGTAGGGCATCCTTAAGATCTGAGAACTCCCATGGCATCTTGAGGGAATCCAGGAGCTCCTGTTTAGGCCTCAGCCCCTCTGGACATATTAGATAAACTTTTTTCGGGGAATAAAGGTTGAGAGCTTTTAAAAAGCTAGCAGCAGCCCTTCCATACCTTAAATCTCCCAGCACACCGTAAGTTAAGTTGTCCAAACTGCCCCTCTCCTTCCATATCGTGTAGAGATCTATCATAGCCTGAGTGGGATGGTTCTTCGTCCCATCCCCCGCATTTATAACGGGGGCTTCAGCTAGCTCTGCTGCGAGTTTAGCTGCCCCCTCCAAGCTATGCCTGACAACTATACCATCAGCGTAAGAATCCAACATCCTTATGGTATCTGAGAAGCTCTCACCTTTAGCCAGGGATGTGGACTGTGCGGCTTCAAAACCTATATAATTGCCACCCAGTCTCAGGGTAGCTGTCTCGAAACTGAACCTAGTCCTGGTGCTCGGTTCGAAGAAAGCCATCGCTATTATCTTCCCCTTGAGCTCATCCCCCTGAAACCTCGATGAAGCGACTCTGAAGATCCTCTCAAGATCGCTCCTCTTTATATCGGAAATTGAGATTATATCCTTACCCCTCAGACTCATACTCCCACCTCTCCTAAGTATTTAAGGGCATAAGACCTCTCCCTCTCCGGGAGGGAATCCAGAACAAGCTTCACTATGTCAGGGAGGGTCGCGAGGCTCTTCAATTCTATACCCTCTTCCTTCAGGCTCTCAGCCGCTCCCTGCATCCTATCTACCACTACCCAAGCCTCCTTGACATCCGGTCCATAGTTCCTAACGATCCTCGCGGCGTTAAGTATCGAGCCCCCCGTCGTGGCCACATCATCTATTATGACGTAGCTCCTCATGTTCAGGGACCCTTCCAGGAGGCTCTCAGTCCCATGCTCCTTCTTCTCCTTCCTCACATATATTAGGGGCCTTCTGGATATAATCGCAACAGCCGTGGCCAGTGGAAGCCCGCCTACAGCGACCCCGCATATACCGAAATCCCCGTTCATTCTCTTTGACATCTCCGTAGCTATTTTCATGAATTCCTCTGGGAAAGATGGGAGAGGCCTCAGATCAACGTATATATTGCTCTTCTTCCCGGATGTGAGTGTGAACTCCCCGAACTTCAGCATCCCCCTCGAGATGAGTATGATCCCCAACTCATGAGCGTCCATGGATTACACCCCTCTGAGCTTCTACAACTCTCATAGCTTCAAGCCTCGGATTCTCGCTCCCCAGGATGCTCCTCCCCACTATCTCGAAGTCCGCTCCAGCAGCTATAGCTGAACCGGGTTCAGCCCCCTGAGCTCCCACTCCGGGGGAGAATATCCTCACGTCTGGGAGCCTCCTCCTAGCCTCTCTTATCATCTCCGGCCTAGTAGCTCCTACAACTATTCCATCAACTCCTAAGAGCTCAGCTTCATCTAACAACTTCTCGAAATTTCCCCTGAAGAACTTCGCCTCCGGATGGCTCATAGCTACGACCCCTATCAATTCCATCCCGACATCGTACCTCCTATGGCCGGTGAAGAGGTGTATTATCGAGGCATCGAAGCCCACCCGCTCCAATCCCTTGAGGATGTACTGAACTACCTCGGGTATGTCAGCTAGCTTGTAATCAGCGATCCAGTAGTAATCCGGGAAATCCCTTATGATTTCCCTTACCCCATCGAATCCCAGGGAGAGAGTTATGGGAAAGCCGACCTTCACTCCGACAGCTAAGCTCTGAAGTTCACTCAGTATTCCCCTGACATCCCTAGATGGGAAGTCCAGGGCTAGGATGAGCCTGGAATCGAGGGAAGAACATCTAGAGGAGAGCTTGCTACCTATCGGAACCCTTCCATAAGGTCCTCCATCCGCTATATAATCTTTGATCCCCCATGGTGAAGTCCAGCCGCGGGCTGAATTAGCTCCCTCAAAGCTGGACTCACTACGGTCATCTCCCTCTCAGGCCCTAAGCCTATCATCACAATTTTAGCATTCAATTCCCTCTCAATGAACTCTATATAAGCTTTCATTTCCTCAGGAATTTTCTCCCATCCCTCTTTAACTATAGATCTCCAATCTAGTTCCTTCCATCCCTCCAATTCCTCGTACACGGGCTTCGCTCTCTGCAGCTCATCCACATAAGGCGGGGCTATCTTGAACTCCTTCCCATCTATCTCATATGCCACAGCCACCTTCAGCTTCCCCAGGCCTGAGAGGACATCCAGCTTCCTGAGGGCCACGTATCCAATACCATTTATCAGAGTCGAGTACTTGAGCATGGGGAGATCCAGCCATCCCACTCTCCTCGGCCTCCCGGTCGTAGTCCCGTACTCGCCACCTCTCTCCCTTATCATATCGGCCTCACGTCCGAAGAGCTCCGTTGGGAATGGCCCAGCCCCTACTCTTGATGTATAAGCTTTGGAGACCCCCAGTACTGCATCTATTGAGAGGGGGCTCACCCCGACGCCCGTGCAAGCCCCTCCGGCTATCGTGCTAGATGAGGTTACGTAAGGATAGGTGCCGTGATCCACATCCAGCATGGTCCCCTGGGCCCCCTCGAATATCACTAGCTTCCCCATCGCTATAGCATCGTTGACCTCTATGTGATCCTCACCGACGAAGGGCCTGAGGAATTCCCTCCAGGTCTCAGCTCTCCTTAATATCTCACCCAAGTACTCATCAATATCGCCCTTCAATACGCCTGCGTTCCTCAACTCAGCTTCCTTCACTTTCACAACTCTCCTCAACTTCTCAGGGAAATCCTCGGAGAGGAGGTCCCTAACCTTTAGCCCGGATATCCTCGCCATCTTATCCTGATATGCGGGCCCTATCCCCCTCTTCGTGGTTCCGAGGGATTCCCCAGCTGTAGCTGCATCGAGCTCCTTATGGTAGGGTAGGAGGAGCGTCGCCTTCATGGAAACGATAAGATCAACATTCCCAACCTCTTTCCTCAATTCATTTATCTCCTCCATGAATACTTCAGGATCGAAGGCTACTCCCGCACCTATAACGCATTTTTTCCCTCTCAGGGCACCCGAGGGGACTAAGTGAAACTTGTACTTCCTCCCCCCAACTACTACGGTATGGCCAGCGTTACTCCCACCGTTATACCTCACTACTAGATCCGCCCATTCCGCCAGAAAGTCCACAACAGCGCCCTTGCTCTCATCCCCGAACTGCATCCCAACGACGACTATTGCGGGCATCGCGATTACCCGAGCTACGAGTTAGATAAAGATATAAGTGTGACTGAGCACCTAGGGACGATGGACCCATGAAAATCCTCACAGCACACAAATTCTGAGACCCAAAAGATTGCTCAAGGGAAAAGAGGGGCCCTAATTTCCGGCAGCTTCCGATTATGAGTAAATTCAATAGAAAGGGTGATGGATGAAAAATTAGGATTTTTGGGACGCCTCCGAGACGAGCTCCGAGATCTCTAGCACTCTCATATCCTCGATCCCCAAGCCCTTAATAGCATCGTTCAGCATCGCGTAGCAGAAAGGACACGCTACAACTATATTCTTAGCTGCCTCCCTAGCCTCTTTAACTCTCTCCTTAGCCATCAGGCTCTCACCGGTCTGATACCAGTAGTTAGCTCCTCCAGCCCCGCAACAGAATGTATCCTTACCCCTCCTCCTCATCTCCCTGAACGCACCCGTCATCCTGAGGATGGATCTAGGTTCCTCGATGATCCCATTGAACCTAGCTAAGTTGCAAGGATCGTGGAAAGTGAGCTCATCGAACTTTTCAACCTTAAGCTTGCCCTTATTAATTAGATCGGAGAGAAGCTCCACATGCGAAATCACTTCAACATTCCAGTCCTTTATTATCCTAGGATATTCCTTTCTGAAGACCGTGAGACCATGAGGACATAGTACGAGCAGTTTCTTAACACCCAGCTCCTTGAATATCTCCGAATTCGATAAGGCGAATTCTTGGAACATTCCTTCCTCACCTAGCCTCCTCACCGGCTCACCGCAGCACGTCTCCAGCTCCCCTAGATTCGCTATCCTTAAGCCAGCGCCCCTCAGGAGATCCACGAGCCTGCTCACCACCTTCTTCCCCACGGGATCGAAGGAGTATTGACAGCCCACCCAGATGTAGTAATCCGGATCCTCATCGCTGCTCAGCCAACTCAATCTCCCTCTCTGCGGGACGGATAGGGAGTTCTTATACCTCCTGAGGCTGTTAATTAACTCCCCCATCTTCTTATCTATCTTCCCATCCAAAACGAGCTTGCGCCTCCTCTCCATCAGGAAACTGAAGGGGCTCACGTAGTTGGGGCATGAGGATGCGCATGCACCACAGGCAACGCAGGACCAGACAGTATCATCTCCGAGCTCATATTCAGCTCCCAGTATGGATGCCCTCAATCCTATGACGACCTCCTTCGGGGAGAGAGGTCTCCCTATGATATTGGATGGGCATGAGTCGGTGCATCTCCCGCATTTCACGCATGCGGAGAGCCTATACTTCTCATACCAAGGCAGTTCCTTCGGATCCTCAAATCCTATCTTTACACTCTCCAGATCCTCGATCTCCTGGAGGAGGAAGGGTTCCTTGGGGAACTCAGGCTCATCCCCCTCTAGGGAGCTCGTTACTATAGCTGTGAGCGAGTGGAGGAGGTTGCTGTAGGGTAAATAAGCTATCATGAGGAAAGCTAGGATAGCGTGACTCCACCATAAGGCTTGATAGATCCCCGTGAGCGATCCTGTATAACTAGATAATAGATTCCCGATGAAGGAATAGGGAGACGCTTCATTGGGCATGTTATGGATTCTTATAGACTCTATTAAGAATCCAGTGAGCCCTATGTAGAGCAGACCTAATAGAAGGAGCTTCCCTTCCCTCTCCCTCGTCGGGAATAGTAAAATTATTCCAAGAATGAGGATCAATCCGAATAAATCCATGATGAACTCGAAGATGAAGTACGTCGCGTCCTTGAGTATGAATATACCGAAGTGCCTCAGTATATCGGTCTCTAGGAATACTGTCACAGTCCCCAAGAATAGTACGAGGGTTCCAAGGAAGAGGAAGAGGTGAGGAAAGCCCTTAGTCCTTTCGATAACTCTCCTCTGGCTTATTACTCTTTTAACTCCCCTCGATAGAGAGCCGAGATTCAGGGATCTCAGGGCCTTCGTGAGCTCGAATCTTGAGGCTATTCTGTAAATTCCATATAGGAACACTATAGTTATAGGAATTAAAATGGCATACATTAATGGAGGGGTATATGGTGGAAGCAGGGGGAAACTCTCCCTTACGACCAACTCCTACACCTACGCTCCTATCCAATAAAATTTTTAATATTTATGGTTGTGAAATTTCGGTGATATTTTGGAGGCAGATCTGCTAGTAGTTGGGGCCGGGATCTTCGGCCTAGCAACTGCTTATCATTATCTGAGGGAGAATCCGGGGAAGAGTGTCCTTATAGTTGATAGGATGGGAGATGTCGGCCAGGGAGCGACTGCTAAGAGCGCAGCTGCCTTCAGGGCTAACCTATTCACATCCCAGACGAATAGATTGTTAGCGGGGACTTCAGTAGATTTCTTCCTCCACGTTCAGGAGAAGGAGGGCCATGATCTTGGAATAATGAAAGTAGGTTACTTAGTGCTCAGGAGCAGGGAACAGTTCGAGAGAGTATCGGAAGTAGCTAAGATGTTGGAGAAGACGGGGGCTGTCAGAATATACAGGAGAGAGGAGCTTATGGAGAAGCTTAAGATGAATTATGACTTCTCGGGGGATGAGGAAGCTGAGCTACTCAATATAATGAATGTGGATTACGGGATATTCGGTTTCAAGTGCGGTTACATGGATGCAGATAAGTTAGCTTACTACTACAGGGACAGGATAAGGGAGATGGGAGGAGACTTCCAGTTCAATACGAAGGTCGAGAGGGTGATAGTAGAGCCTGAGGTGAAACTTGGAATACCTAGGGAGCCCAGAGCTTGGCAGAAAGTTAAGTTCTCCGGTATTGAGACGAATAAAGGGGTTTTGAAGGCGAAAAATTTAGTTTTAGCTGCCGGTGGATGGTCCCATCTTTTACTAGATCCTCTGGGGATAGATTGCATATCTAAGCCCAAGAAGAGGCAGATATTCACGGTGAGGCCCAGGACTGAGGAGCAGAGGGCCCTCTTGTACAATCCTAACTTCAACGAAGAGGGAGTCCTCCCCTTCACGATACTCCCAACTGATCATTATATAAGGGCAGATAAGAGAGATGGAACACTTTGGTTCGCATTATCTGATGAAATGAGGCCTTATTCGACGGATGATGAGCCAGAGGAGTCCTTCTACTATGATAATATCTATCCTATCGTTGTGAAGTACTTCCCTCAACTGGAGGGGGCGAGAGTGGATAACATGTGGGCTGGCCTCTACATGATAAACTCCGTGGATCACAATCCCGTCGTCTTCAGGAGAGCTAATATGGTAGTGGCCACGGGCGACAGCGGTAGCGGTATAATGAAGGGGGATGCCATAGGGAGGATAGCTGCAGCATTAGTTCAAGGTAAAAAGGAAGCTGAACTATTCGGGGGGGAAAAGATACCGACAGATAGGCTGGAAGTGGTCGGTAGATCACTGGAACCCGAGAATTTCGTTTTCTAAACCCTTATTTTTTAACAGAATATTTCATTCAGGAGCTTCAGGAACATTTATTAAGGCTGAGCGGTCTTCGAGGGGATGCGCTATGAGAAAGATTATTGGAGTGGCTATAATTGCCCTGCTAGTGGTAGCGGTAATAGCGATCATACTAATGGGCGGATTAGGCAAAGGCACTTCCGGGAATAGGAGCTTTCAGGAAGCTTATTCCTCGACAAAGAAGCTCACCTTCTCCCTAGGAAATGGCTCCATTTTTAGCTTGGAGGAGAGCGTCGCTCTCACCTACGGGAACATGACCTCACCAGTGAACAAGACGGTACAATCCTTCATAATAAGGAATTTCTCTTGGCCGGATTATGAGATATGTATATCAAATTATACATCTGAAGCAGATTGTGGGAAAATTTTCTTCCATATGGTGGCATTTCCTAAGGAGCTCATCGGTGTCTCATCAATAAGACTCCCATCACTCCTCTACGAGAACTTAACGGTCATGATGGTGAATAAGGGACTAGTTGAGTTGGAGATGCCTTGGGGGAAGAGGGCTGCCTATAACTACACGAACGTTACGATGAATTATCCAGTGCAGAACATCTCCACGATAACGAAGCTTTACGTGGACCCGGAGGAAGGTTACGTACTTAGGGGAGATGTCTCAATGACCAGGGGTAATGTGTCAATAACTTATACATATAGGTTGGCTTCGAGGCCTGAGTCCAAGGGCGGATTCCAGATAGATAAGCCCGAGAGATGGAATTGGGAGCAAGGCTCACCTTGAAGGTCGCACGAATCATCCCATTTCTTGATGAAAATTTTGTAGATAGAGTGATATCGTAACATTTATGAGTAATTCCTGCGACCGTGGAGGGGGTGAAAATTGCTACCCGAAGTGATAGATCTGCTTTGCATACCTGTGTTGATGAATGAAGTCCCTTTGAAGGGGGTTAGCGATGATGAGGCAGCGAAAATAGCTTCTAGGGTAAGAAGGACAATTCCGGTGCTATCTGGAGTCAAGGTAGTGATAATACCAGTCCTCTATTACTTGACGGACATCCTGAGCAGGATGACTCTGGATGAGATAACAGTGAACTCGGCTTCGATGATAGAGCTCATGGAGAGAAAGGGTTTGAGCTCGGAAATATATGTTTTCAATCCTTACTCCTCCAACGGGATAATACCGGTTCCGAGCAGATTTGGAGGTAGCGCGGGAGGAGTTAACTGGGCAGTAATACCCATCGTAGTGCTTGGGAATAACTACATAGATCCGGCGGCATATGAGCTTGATGATGAGGATCTAGATATAGCTCTGGACGATCTCGAGAATGTGCTCTCGGAAATTTACGGAGCATCGATGCTGAAAGTCTTTCCTCCGACTTTAATAGAGGATCTGATGGATCTCATTGACTCAGTGGAGGTCTACCAGGGAAACGATCTGGAGACATCGGCCGGCTGAATATAAAAAATTATCCGGAGAGGTCCTTTTTCATGTAAAAGGATCCCCTCACTTTCTCATATCCCAACTTCCTGAAGTACTCCCTAGCCCCTATCCCAGAGATAACCAGAATCTTCCTCATCCCCAGCTCCAATGATATCCTCTCAGCTTCCCTCACTAAGCTCGCTCCATATCCTCTGTGCTGAGCTTCCTCTCCGGAGCTCATGCCTATTGGCACCATCCTCCCGTAAACGTGCAGCTCCCTTATCAGACTCGTCCTCTCATCCACTTCCCACCTGTGGGCCAGAGGGGAGGGGATCCTCAACCTGAGTATCCCGATGAGCACGTCATTCCTATCAACAACTGAGAGGAAGAACTCAGTCCCTCCGCTCGCTTCATACTCTATAACCTCGATCCTCGTTGATGAATAATCCGGGGAGAGCCCCTTATGAGCTACCCTGCCCGCTTCCCTGAACCTTATCTCCTCAACCTTTATACCGATTTTCAGGAGCTTTTCCTCCACTATCTGCCTCAGATTCCTCCTCTTAGGACCAGCAGCTATGAAACCCTCTGGTATATCCCTCTGGACATGCTGAAGCCTCACCCATCTCGGTATAATAGGGAGGGCCTTGCTCAGGAACTCCTCGAACTCCTCATCAGTTAGACCCTCATACTCGCCCCTCCTCCACATATCGTACAGCGGAGTCCCGGGGATCACGAGAGTTGGATATATCTTCAGCATATCCGGTCTGAAAGATGGATCGCTTAATACGATCCTCAGGGCCTCTAGATCCCTATCCAAATCACTTCCAGGTAACCCGGGCATTAAATGGTAGCCCACCTTATAAGCGGAATCCTTGAGGATCCTCGTGGCCACTATCGTATCTATAGTGGAGTGGCCCCTCCTCACCCTCTCCAGGACGTCCTCATAAATGGATTGGACCCCTAGCTCCACTCTAGTGAAGCCTAGGTAAAGCATCTTATCCACATGATCCTCCATCGCCCAATCGGGCCTGGTCTCCAGGGTCATAGCGACGCATCTAACTGATGAGGTTTCATTCAACTCCTGAGCTTCTATCAAGCTCCTAGATCTGACCTCCGGCCCCATGTAGGAGTTCATGGCATCTAATGCTCTCTTCACGAACCACTCTTGGTAATCGAAGGGTTGGGCATTGAAAGTACCTCCCATTATGATGAGCTCCACTTTGGAGGGATGCACCCCTATGCTCGAGAAATCCATTAGCCTCTGGGTCACCTGGAGGTAGGGATCGTAATTCAGCTTGGAGCCCCTTATAACTATAGGACTCATCTCAACGTAACTCTGAGGCGTATTCCCGCCGCCTGGGCAGTATATACACCTCCCATGAGGGCAAGGGAATGGCCTGGCTGCTATCGATACTACAGCAACGCCAGAGGCTATCCTGGATTTACTGGCCCCTCTCAGCATCCTCTATCTCAATGAGCAGTTAATGATAAATATTCTGTGATCATTGAGGGGATCTTCCGGCCAATTTCCTCGCGAGATCTATCAATCTCTTCTCGCTTTCCATCTTCTCCGCTTCATATTCCACTAACCTCGATATATCATTTCTCAGCAACCTCCTCCTGGCCTCCAGCTCCCCCTTCAGGCTCTCAGGATTGGGGCCTCCCCTGACCTTAACTTCATAAGAACTGGGGAGCTCCAGCCCCAGGGAATGGACCGCTTTCCTCAGATCCCATCCGGATTCCCTCAAAGCAGATGCTAGGATAGAATGAGCCTCCCTATAGCTTATCCCCCTCCTCCTAACGAGCTCTTCAGCGATGAACTGCGCTAGAGTTATCTCGCTCTCACTCTCCCTGAATCTCGATCTCCTGATGAGATCTGAGAGGACCTTCAGGGACCCCTTCGTCGTATCGATTGCCCTGAGGAAGGACTCATTCGTCTCCTGAATGTCCAGATTGTAGCCACTGGGGAGCCCCTTCATCACAGAGAGTACTGTGAAGTGGCAACCCATGACTTCTCCAGCCTTGGCCCTGATTACTTCAAGCGTCACGGGATTCCTCTTCTGAGGCATTATGCTACTGGTCGAGACGTGATCATCAGGTAGCTCGACTAGACTGAAGTTCGGGGTCGACCATATTATCAGATCCTCGCAAACCCTACTCAAAACGACCATGAGGGAGGATAGTATCCCGAGTACTATAGTCTCAAAGGATCTGCTTCCCGTAGCTAAAAGAGTGTTGCTCTCCACACCTGAGAATCCCAGGAGATCAGCTAACCTTCCCCTATCCATGGGAACTGAGCTCCCGGCAGCGGGCCCGGAGCCCAAGGGGCAAAGGTCAACTATCTCCCTCATCACGTGCCAAATCGACCTGTAATGATGGAAGAGCTCGTACTCTATCGAGAGTAAGTAGTGGGATACTGTAGATGGTTGGGCTGGTTGCAGATGCGTGAAAGCAGGGATCCTCTTCTCCAAATTCATGAGAGCCGCATCTATCAAGGAATCCCTCAGCCTATTGATCTCCCAGAGCAGGGAGATGAGCTCCCTTATAGTCACGTAACGGAGAGCTGTGGCAACTTGATCGTTCCTGCTCTTTCCATAAGCGAGCCATCCACCCAAATTCCCAGCTCTCTCAATTACCCAACTCTCCAGAGCTTCATGAACGTCCTCGAAGTCTCTCGATAGTATCTCATCCTCCTTATCTAGGGCCTCTAGGAGGAGGGAGATAGTCAATGCGGCCTCCTTCGGCAAGAGCCCGGATTCAAAAAGATGTATTTGATGGGCAAGGGCCGTGAGTACAGTGGCTCTGAATATCCTCCTATCGGAATCGATCGATGATATGAACTCAGTGAGCCAATCGCTCTGATCCCCCAACCCGGGCTTCCTGTACATTCCTCCTCACTGCCCTCGCCATCACTGAATATAAACCCCACGCGTTGATGAACCCCCTGGCCTCCTCGTCAGTAGGATACCACCCCTCATCATAGCCAGCGATCTTCAGGTCGTACAGCATATAATCGGATCTCCTTCCAACGACAGAAAGCCTTCCCTTGAACAACTTCAGCCTCACTTCACCGCATACATACTTATTCATGCCTTTTATAAGCTCCTGGAGGCTCTCCCTCAGAGGCTCGCCCCAGAGTCCCTCATACACCAAATTAGTCCATTCCCTATCAGCTATTTCCTTAAATGAGAGCTCTCTTCTCGTCAAAATAGCCTTCTCAAGGTCCTTGTGAGCCTTTATCAGTGTGATAGCAGCGGGGGCTTCATAAACTTCCCTGCTCTTAAATCCGATGACCCTGCTCTCCATATGATCTATCCTCCCCACTCCGTGCTTCCCAGCTATAGAGTTCAGCTTCATCACGAGATCGCTGAGCTTCATCTTCTCGCCATTCAAAGCGACTGGAACGCCCATATAGAATCCTATCTCTATATACTCGGGTTCATTGGGAGCCCTCTCCGGAGGGGAGGTCCACTCGAAAGCATCCTCGGGAGGCTCATTCCAGGGCTCCTCCACAGCTCCACCTTCTATGCTCCTCCCCCAGATGTTGGAATCTATTGAGTACTTCTTATGGCTCTCAGGGATCCTCAGACCCCTGGATGCAGCATATTCCAATTCCTGCTTCCTAGTCCACCTCCATATCCTAGTGGGGGCTATTACCTTGAGCTCGGGATTGAGGGATCTTACGGTGACATCGAACCTGATCTGATCGTTCCCCTTGGATGTGCAGCCATGAGCAACGGCATCAGCTCCCTCCCTCTCGGCTATCTCAACCAGCTTTGAAGCTATGAGGGGCCTAGATAGGGAGCTGGAGATGGGATACTCGCCCTCATACAATGCGTTAGCCATTATGGCCGGTGCTACGTAAACATCAGCGAACTCATCTATTAGATTGAGGCTGTAGTGCTTCGAGGATCCGGCTTCATAGGCCCTCCTCTCTATCTCATCCAACTCAGCCCCTTGCCCTAGCTCCGCTGTGAAAGTGACCACCTCGATTCCCTGTTCCTCGAACCATTTTATCGCTACAGTGGTATCGAGGCCTCCCGAATATGCCAGAACTACCTTGGAGACGTTATAGCTCAATCGAGGAATCTCCGGTAACTCACACTACTCACCTGAGGCCCCGAGCCCCATCCAATATAAAAAGTTAACTTGTAGTTATCGGTGCATTAGATCGGCATGGGGAGAATGCTCTAGTCCTTCCAGATGCCTTTGGATTATCTCCCAATTCTCCGGGAAGCCCCCTGGAGCGTAAATATATTTTATTCTGAATAGATCCGCTAACTCCCTACTTAAAGAGCAGACATCCTCCTTGCAAATCCTATTCACATGATACTTACCCAGAGCCGATGCCAAGACCTTCATTTCAACCTCGATGCTCTTCAAATAGTTCATCAAGCCCCTCCTGCACTCCTTTATCGCTACTCCGAGCAAGCTCTCAAGCCCCCTGGAGTTTCTCCCGAGGAGCTTCTTCACGAGCCCGCTGAGCTTGGATCCACCCAAGCAGGCGTAGATAACGGGCTCCCCGAGGGAGACCGCATCAGCCCCCAAAGCTATAGATTTCAATACGCTAGGACCATCGTAAAGCATTCCGGATATCATCATACTGGTCTCAATACCCCTCTCCCTAGCTCTAGATATGGAGGACAGACACACTAGAGCTGGGACCCTTGCGCCAGCTAGAGAGCTGATCCAAGCTCCCTCCCCATCTAACGTTATAGCATCAACCCCTTCCCTGCTAGCGATCTCTATCACTCTATCGAGGTCGCGGTAAGGACCGGTCCTCAGGAACAACCTAACCCTGGGGAAGTTGTTCCTCAGGAGCCTTATCTGGCCCGCCAAAATCTCCTCGGTGAAAGTCCTGGAGGCTGGGTATCTCCCTCCCAAGGCACTTCCCGGATCATCCATGAATTCATCTTTCGCATCTCCAAAATATATCTGCTCGGCTTTGATCTCGAAAGCTATGAGTCCCCTCTCTATGTAAGGATCGAAATCGGGATCGCTGTAGATCCTCTCCCAGAGCTTGAGGTCCTCATCTTTAACGCCCTGCTGTATTATCAACCCGCCGTATTCACCCCTGAGGTTCTCTAAATAAGAGAGAGCTCTCTCCTTGAAAGATGGCTGATCCGTCAATCTGACATCATATCCCCTGACGGGAGCGATGTTCTCACCTAATGAATAAGCGATGCCCATTTCAGCGCAAACTTCAGCTATCCTGGGCCCCGAGAGATCTGCTATCCTCCCTCCAGGGGGAGCGCATGTTATCGGCATCCTCAACTTGAAGCCGCCCACTTCTACCTCCGTACCGACATCGACGTATAGAGGCTCCCTCAGAAGCTCAATCCCCTTCTCCAGCCTCTGAGGAGTGAATAGAGGGGGTAGAAGTAGTATATCGTCGAGAAAAGATTTCATAGGATCGGCATCAGCTCCCAAGGCGATTCCATTCAGAAGGGAAGCGCTTCCGAGCCTAGCTCTCCTGAATATCTCCTCTATAGGATAGCTCATGGTGAGTGCACCCCCGGAACTTTAGGAGCTGGCCTAGCTAAGTGAACGGAAGGTAGATCGCAGATGTACTTAACTAATCTCTCCATCCCTATCCCAAACCCAGCCGTAGGCCTTCCATGGTCCCTGAGAAACTCGAGGTACCACTTATACAACTCTGGGTTCTCACCACTTTCCTTCATCCTCGCGAAGACCCTGGATGCATCATATTCTCTCGCGGCACCAGATGATAACTCCCCATGTCCTTCAGGAGCCAGTAGATCGAAGTCCATCAGGATCCCGGGTCTGTTCGGATATTCGCGATCGTAGAAGCCCCTAGCCCCCTTTGGATAATCCTGAATGAAGAAAGGCTGTTCATTGATCTTAGAGAGGTACCATTCCCACTCCCAAGGTATCTCAGCCTTATAACTCAATCTCCTCTCCGGCTTCTTGACGTTAAACCTCTTCTCAAGCTCTTCTATTACTTCCCCGCGTCTCGCATGCTCCATCAATATGTCTACAGCTTCCTCATGAGTCATCCTCCTAAGAGGGAGGCTTATTTCCGGTAGGGAGGATCTCTTAGATCCGAAAAATTCCCATATCCTCCTTAGTCGATCCTCATAATCCCTTAAATGATCTATGACGTGCTTGATTAGTCTCTCGGCGATCTTCATGACCTCCAGGTGATCTGCATCCCTCACCTCTAAATCGATCTGAACGAACTCAACTAAACTTAATAGACCTCTTATCGCTCTCATAATGCTGGGAAGGGCCCTCCTTATGACAGAGCCCTTCGGATTCAAGAGGTCCTTGAGGAAGTAGCTGGGCCTGAGGTAAAATGTTAGGTAAGCTTTCAGGAGCATCCTCTGAACCTGATTCATCTTGAGGTGGAAACTCCTCATAACTACATTTACTGTAGTGTATAACCTCCAATTGAGTGTAGCTATGAGCTTATTCTTTAAAGCGAAATCCCAGAGCCTAGTTCCGGGGTAAGGTGTGGCTACTGTGAATTGAGCGTACTTCAATCCCAGAGACTTAGCGAAGCCTATCGTCCTCTCTATATCCTCCTTCCTCTCTATGGGAAAGCCTATGACGAAAGATCCTAAAGCTTGTAGGCCTGATTTTAAGGCTGTCTTCACGGCATCAACTGCTTGAGTTACTGTTATCCCCTTACCTATGAAGTCCAGCACTCTCTGCGTCCCTGACTCTATCCCGAGGTAGACCGTATGAGCCCCGGCCCTTCTCATCGAATACGCTGTCTCCCTATCGAGAGTATTGACTCTTGAGGAAGCGCTCCAACTCAGATCAATGCCCTCCCTGACGATCTCATCGCATATCTCCCTAGCTCTCTTCCTGTTCAGGGTGAAAGTATCGTCCAAGAATTCGATCTCCCTTATTCCAAAATCCTCCCTAAGTAGCCTGAGTTCCTCTACTACTCTCCTCACGCTGTGAGCTCTCCAAATGCTCCCGAACTGCAGGGAGGATGAGCAGAAGATGCAGTTGAAGGGGCATCCCCTGGAGCTCATGATGACTCCATATCTCAGCTTCCCCACCCTATAGAGGTCCCAATCTATCAAATCGTAGGCTGGTATCGGCAGTGAATCGAGATCCCTTATCAATGGCCTCTGCTGATTCTCCTTAATCTCGCCCGAGGAGCTCCTGTAAGTGATTCCCCTGATCCCCTTCAGAGAATCCACGCTGAATTCCCTCTCTAAAGCCTTTAGGGACTCCCTGAAGGTCTCCTCTCCCTCACCCCTCACTACAGCATCTATTTGAGGGCAGCTCCTCAATGTGTAGATGGGGAGGAACGTGACGTGGGGCCCTCCTATCATCACTATAGAGTTCTCGTTGATCTCCTTAGCGGCTCTAGCGATACCATAAGCATCATATATCGTTGGAGTTGTAGAGGATATCCCAACTATATCCGGGTCGAATTCCCTCAGCTTGAGTTTCAATGACTCGATATCTAGATTCATTGCCGCGAAGTCGAATATAGCGACATCGTGCCCCTCCTCCCTAGCTATGGAGGCGAGGTAAGCTAATCCTAGGGGTATCCCATTCACCCCTAACACTTCAGCTAGCGATGACCTCGTCGGTGGCACCACTAGAGCTACTCTCATGCCCCTCTCATAATTCCTAAACTTCCGTTATATAGCTTGCGGTAACTTTTTCTATCGAAGCTGCGGGGGATCAATTATGGGATTGGATGAAGTAGAGGAGATCCTGGAGGAGGAGGGGATCGATTACAGGAGGGTTGAGAGGGCTGTAATAACTTCCTTCAGGGAAGGTGAGGTATCATACATGTTGGTGATCCTCTCCGATGAGGAGATGACTTTCATAGTCGGGAAAACAGAACCACCTCTCCTCGCCGATGAGGAGCTAGCTAAGGAGCTGCTTGAGGAGAACTTCAAGATGAACTTCGCATCCTATCAGCTGGGGGAGGATGGAGAGGTTTTAGTCACATCATTTGTGAGGAATAAATGCATAAAACAATCCTTCAGGAGGAACTTTTATGCAACTTTATCTTTCCTCAGAAAATTGGGTGAGAGAATTGCTTCTTGAGGAGGTAAAATCTCTGCTGAGTGAGGCTGGCCTCTCCGTAGCTGAGCATGAGGATGCCCTCGTCCTCATCATAGAGGAAGAGGG
>Ga0078972_1002360_pt1 | contig 62939 bp, 90 predicted proteins | sample YelNatPaOPGAMG01_FD_67568 | JGI IMG/M metagenome (GOLD analysis project Ga0078972, IMG submission 67568) | Hot spring thermophilic microbial communities from Obsidian Pool, Yellowstone National Park, USA - OP-RAMG-01 (SPADES assembly) (version 2) | ecosystem: Environmental > Aquatic > Thermal... | reverse complement strand
ATAAGAAAAGTTTAAGTTTGATAAGAAATCTTAAACTTTTTCTCTTATCTCCCATCATAACTCTTTAACTATTCTTTACTTCATGGAATTTCCTGATATGGAAATCTAAATATCTCTTAATTAGAAGATGCCCAAATCTATAGAAAAGAAAATCCGATTGAGAATCCCATTTAAGATCATACAGCTCATTTGATTCTTATTTGAGATTTTCATCTTTCTCTGATTTCTCTGAATCCTCATGTTGAATTTCCAGATTTTTCAATTTTCTCTCATTGAGACTTTCCAACTTAATGACTTCTGGTTGGTCAGCATCTGGATCATAATTATCAAGAGATTTTTCTCGTTGTCTCTTCCTACATTCTCTTTGAAATTCCTCATCTCTCCTTTCCAAAGATGTTAATTCTCTTCTAGGAAGAACTCCCCTATCCGAAGGATAGGAGAAGGAGAAACCTTCTTTATCAATTCTTGACTTCCATTGTTTTTCATATTTCATTTTTATCCAGTTCTCCTCTGCAATAATTAAATCTCTATCTGTTGTTTCACAAAGTTTAAAAAGAGGAATATTTTGTTCAAATCGATATCTAAGATTATGATTTAGCATATCAAGAACAAGAGTTTCTCCAAGTTCTTTTATAGCTGAATCTAAGTCTCTATAGATGAGATTTGTTCCATGTTTTCTTGCATCTGCAATTCTATTGTTTAAATTGAGTTTTTTCAATCGATGGATACCCTTCTTAATCAAGATTTCACAATATTTTGCGGATATTTCCGATCTTGCGGTCTCCATAGATTTGAAAAACTTCTTTTTATAAGAGAGATTTATGAGAGATAAGCAAGTAGAATCGCCATAAATGTATAGAAGTTCCTGTAATTCTGTTCTTTTTTTCAAAACTTTACTCCTTTCTTAAATTAATTAAAGGTTAATAAAAACAATAGGTTGTAAGCGAAGTTACTTTTTAACCAACAAAATCAATAAGTTAAGTTTGGCACAAATCTTGCATACTGAATTATTCGGCAAAATTCCTAATTTACTGAAAAAATCTTTGCCTCAAACTTTTTAAAGATAACTTTAGTTCAATAAAAACAACAAATTAGAAGCGGAGTCATTTTAAAACGTTATATTTTTCAAAGGTTTAAGTACTTTTGCCAAATTAAAAAAAAGTAACTCACAAAAAAAATTATTAAATAATTAAGTCTAAAAATTAAACTTCGCTCCCAAACCATTGAAAATATTGAGAAATTAGTTACTTTTGTAAAACATAATTTATCTCCTTTTCTTCTAAGTATTTGTTTTTATTGAAAATCCTTAAAAAAAAGTAAGTAAAAATATCATAACATACAAAGAGATACAGGTCAATACTGTGCTAAAAAAAGGGCTGAAAAAAATCGTCTTCGCAACAAAATCTTTGATTTTCCGAGGAAATGTTAGTCTTGCTAAATAGCGAAGTAGAGACGTCAAAAAATTCATCTTCGCAATTAATTTTTTGATTTTATTGAAGAAACATATCAAGAAAAAAACTTTTCGGGAATTTTCTCAAAAATGCTATATGGCCAACAACCTATTGATTTTATTGTTGTAACTCTCATAAAGAAAAGGTGGGCATAACTCATTGATTTTATTAGAGGTTGAAAAAACGACTTTTAACAAAATCAATGATTTAGCACAATCGAAGCGAAGAAGAAACTACCTAAAAAAGCCCCCCTCTCTTGTGGTGTACAAATTTTTTATATAATTTTACATACACATATTACTTTATATTATATATATTATATATATAATATATATATAATATATATAATATATATAATATATATAATATAAATATACTATACTAGAATATTTATTAAAGTTCACCTTTCAGACGACCTTTTCTCCTTCGCTAACTTTCATAGCCATTTTCGCTTGAAAAATCAAACCCTTAATTTCTCGATAGAATTTCTTTTTTAGAAAATACAAACTTTAACAAAACGGAATAAAACTAGAAATTACAAAGACTTAGAAGCGAAGTTCATTTTTCATTCTCATTTACTTCGCTATTTTTACAAAGCAAAAAACTCAAAAAATCTAAATAAAAACAATGAGTTACAAGCGAAGTCGAGTTTTAACGAGGAATTTTTTATCCAACAAGTTTTTCAAGTTATTCTTATAATAAACCATAAATTAAAAAGGAGAAATTACACTATACTATTAGTCGATTTTAATAAAAATTTGCGTAACAAACTTAAAATTTACTCAATATTATAGTATTACACTAAAAATCTCGAAAAAAGATAAAATTATTGAAGAAAATAAGAAACCCAGTCTAATCAGCAACTTACCTCAATCCCAAAATTATTTATTTACATATTTCGAAAAGTATGCTATATTGTCCAAATTAATCTTGTGTTAATCCATAAATCAAAAGGAGGATACTATGTTATTCGTCGATCTTAACAAAAATTTGCATGACAAACTTAAAATCTACACAGCAACAAACAGAATCACAATAAAGAAGTTCATAAATGACATTGTAGATGATTTTTTCAAAAAATATGAAGAGGAGGAAGATAGAATTATTGAGGAGGAAAAATAAGAAATATCAAGACGGGATACAAATTTAAGCTAAGTATCCCGTCTTTCCTTTCAAAAACAAACCAAACCATTAAATAAATCAAATAAAACAACAAGTTAGAGAATCAATTTAAGACCACCAAAGTAAAAGCCTTAGTTCTTCACAAGAGACAAAGCAACCCACATTAGTAAGGGATTTATAGCCAAAAAAGCCAAAGAACCAAAGAACCGAAGAACCGAAGACCCAAAGAACCAACCCAAACTTTTTTCCGAAACTTTTTCCGAATTTTTTTCTTGACTTTGCCGGCAAAGAAGTGGTACCATATTAGCATAGAAAAAAAAGACCGAACCTTTTTGGAAACTTTACACTACAAAAAGATAAGCTTAAGGAGAATCGATATGTCAACGATAATTCCTCCCTTTAAGGGAAGGAAAGATCCACTTCCTTCCGATTCCAAAAAAGAAATTTTGAAAGATTCAGAAATCGTTTCTCAATCAATCGACCATAAAAAAGGAGTGGAAAAAATTATCTCCACTCCAAAGAAATTGTTATTTTCTGATCAAAATTCTTCAGTAACCGAAGAATTCTCAGAATATCAATTTCTCAATCTCAGACCGTCCTGTCTGGGGATTTCCTATAATTCAGGAAATCCCAAATGTCAAAGTTGCTTCTTATTTATTCCCTGTAACATGATTTTCACTACATTAAAGAAAGCCCTTCTTGATAGGGCAGCAGCAGAAAATAAGATAAAACATATTAAGTCGATTACCGCTGATTCACAAAAATCAAAGAAAGGGAAATCTCCGGTGGAACTTTATCTTTCCTCTCTCTCACCAAAAGAAAGGCTGATTATAGAATCGGCCTTGAAATCTCTCTAGGAGTCAAACAATCATAAATTAAAAACATTATTTAGTCATTAACCACAAAAGCTTGATAAAATGTTAAAATTACCATAAACAGTATCAACCGAATATGTGATGGAGATGATGGAGATGCCCTCCACTCCTCGTCTCAAGAAAAACAAGAGGGAAATTATGAAGGAGAAAAAATGGACAAGAATCACGAAGTTAAGATCATACGTTCTATCAAGGAAGACGGAAAAAATACAATTCTGCTTTTTGTAGATGGGGAGGAATGTGATAAATTCACATTCGGGCAAAAATTATGCCAGGTTGATTCCTGGAATGGAACAATCTTTGATAAGATGCCGACCCTAGTCTGGGGAGACCAATTGAAAAAGTTCGATTGGGGAAATACCGTGGATTTAGTCACAGGAAAATTAGAAGAAATACGCGATGACATCATGCGCCGTATACATGAAATACAAACATGGCGTTCATCTCTTCTGAAATATGAAGAGGTCATATTCACTGCATAAGTTATCACGCCAAAAGGAATAGTATCAACCAAGTCGAAGTAACTATAATAGAAAAATCAAATCAGAAATTAAAAAGGAGAATAGTCATGAAAAAAATCGTCGATTATAAAGTGTACGATACAGATACGGCCGAAGTACTCGTAACCTGGTGGAATGGATATCCGAAAGAGGATATCCGGCACTGCCTGCAAAAGTTGTATCGAACAAATGAAGGAAGATGGTTTCTCTATGGAGAGGGAGGTTACCTCTCCATATATGGAACAATCCATGAATCTATTCCCTGCGGAGGAAGAGATGTTTTCGCCTTCACTGATGGGGAGGCATTTGTGTGGCTAACAAAGCGAAATTTTGTAGACGAAGTACAACAATACTTCCCTGATAGGATCAGGGTAGCTTAATAAAATTTTTCAGACAAGATAACCTTAAAAAACAGCAAAAGGAGAAAAAGCCATGAAGAAGATTATTGATAATAAAATATACGATACCAACACAGCTGAAACAATCACCACGTGGAACAATGGATACCCTGAAGGGAACTTCAAGTATTGTTCCCAAACCCTTTATCGAACAAAGGGTGGTAGATGGTTTCTCTACGGAGAAGGTGGCGCAATGTCCATATATGCCACCCATTGTGGATCTATGTATTCTGGAGGAAAAGATATCTATTCCCTCACGGATGGGGAAGCCTTTGAGTGGCTTTCTGAACGCAATTTCCCTGAGATAGCAGAGCAATACTTTGCGGATCGAATCGCAAAGGCTTAATGCCATCTTTTTTGAGGAATCCCTGGCAGGCACTGTCTGCCAGGGATCTTTTGGTGTAAAAATTTAATCAAATGTATACCATGAAAGGGAAAATATGCCACAAATAAGAGAATACTCTGGTAGTAATTTATACCTTAAAAATATCCATATTTTGACGACGATCGAAAAGTTCAATCCGCTGAATCTGAATCTGAATGAATTTCGAGGGGATACGGAAGAAGTATCTCTGGAAGTAATCTACGAGGCAATAGAGGATCGAACAGGAGAAATAAAAGCAGATATAGCAAGAATCAAAAGTAATCAGGAAGAAGATTTTCGGCATCTCAACCAAAGGATTGATGGCATAGAAGGGAGAATTGATACCATGATGCAGATGCTCATGGAAATACAGTTAAGAATAAATGAAAGAGAGGACAAGGAAGAAATATGAAAATAATAACGATAAACGAAAAACGATAAACGATAACACAGTAGTAAATGACAACATTTTGATTACATATTAAATCTAAATGAAGAGCTATTTCTACTCAAAATGGAATGACATTCATAAAAGCAACATTAATTGAAAAGGAGAAAAATCATGAAAGTTACACTCAATTTCCTAAAATCGAATCATGCAGGCAAAGAAGAAATTAATTGGTTTGTCTCTCAACAAGATGATGATTTGGAAATCATCATCCATAAGCTCATTGAAGAAGGAAAATTTCAGTGGGCTAATTGGCTAATTTCGAGGATTCTGAATAAAGAGAAACTTGTTAAGTATGCAATTTTCTCAGCAGAGTTGGTTCTTGATCTTTGTAAAGAAAAGTATCAAAACGATAAGCCAAGATCGACTCTTGAGGTGGCAAAAAAATATTCAATTAATTTGTCTGCCGATTATGCTGCAGCAGCAGCCATAGTCACAGCTGCCCAGGCTGCAGTCAGTGATGCTGATACTGCCGTCTACGATGCCATTTCTACGACTAACTATCCCACAGCTGTAGCCATAGCCACAGCTGCTTATGTCAGAGCCGCAGCAGCAGCTACCTATGCCACAGCCACAACTACAGCCACCTATGCTGCATCTTATGCCGCAGTCGCAGTCGACGACGCAGTTAATGCTGCAGTCTACGATGCCATGTCCCATAACGGCGATGCTAGTATCACAAGAAGAGATATGTACATAAGAATTTTGAATTACGGAATCTCATTAATAGAAAAGGAGTAACAGACTATGAAGATAACTCTTAAATTCTTGAAGTCTAATCATGCAGATAAAAAAGTAATCGATTGGTTTATTCATCAACAAGATGATGATCTGGAGATCATCATTAACAAGCTCATAGGAGAAGAGAAATTTCAATGGGCTAACTGGTTATTGTCAAGAGTTTTAAATAAAGAGGAAATTGTTAAATATGCAATTTTCTCAGCTGAATTAGCTTTGAATCTTCATGAAAAAAAGTATCAGGAGAATAGACTAGGACTGGCTATCGAAGCTATGAAGAAGCGTTTAATTGATTTACCTACAGCATCCCACCATAGTGCAGCCTATAATGCATTCCAGTCTATTCATGCTGCAGTTGATGCCGATACTGCATTCAAGTCTGCTCAGGCTGCAGCTGATGCTGCTGATACTGCAGCCTATGATGCCTTGTCTACGGTTACTTATCCTGCAGCTGTAGCCACTGCCACAGCTGCCTATATCGCAGCTACTGCTGCGGCTGTCCATGCCATAACTACAACTGATGACGCAGCTAATGTCGCCAAAGCTGCAGTCGATGATGCAGCAGCAGCCGTAGTCTACGATACCATATCCCATGCTGGTGATTCTGGTATCGCCAGAAAGGAGATGTACATAAAAATTTTAAATTATGGAATATCTCTCAGTCAGGAATTACATTAATTGAGAAGGAATAACTATACTTTTGCTGGTTGGGTAAAAGCATAGGATGAATAATGTATCTCTAATAAATGAGTTACAAGCGAATAATCTCCAGAGGGAAGTTTGCAGCAAAACTTTGAAAAACCCTCTCAGAGCCAGATCTACGAAGCTAATCATAGCCAAGAAACTGTCCGTGAAGCCAAAGTACTGCTTCAGATACTCAATTCCAGGAAGAACCTGAGAAAATAGATCTGGCAGGCCGAGAGATCGGTAGAGAACTAAATGATGGATTTTTTGGTAACCTTCTGAACAGATCTCTGGTAACAATATGAGGTTTGCCAAAGATAGTAATCTCTTGAATGGGAAACAGATTTATGTTATTTCTTGCCAGGTAGTTCTGATTATGGATCGACTGCGTTCCAGCGTATGAATGCGCAAAGAAAGCTATGAAAGGAGCCTTAACAAAGTAAGCTACTACTCAAAAAGGAAGACCATCAAGCATTTGATAAAGCTGAGGACAGATCACAGAAGATCAATCCTGTGGACTTAACTCAAAGCTCTGCAAACCAGTGAGATCGCTTCCCTTGGAAACCAGAGAGGAAACAAGCTCCATATATCAGGAGACTGTCTTTTCCCCGATCAGGACTTTGCTCTGGATTTACTTCATATTCCACTGATACTGAATCTCTCTCAACTGCAGACATTCCAAGGCCAATATGAAGCCTTGAAAATACAAAAAATTGTTTGCACCAAAAACTGGGGAAGAATGTAATTTTGCCTCCTTAGATGGTAGGAGTTTTTCGGCCTTCAAAAGTGCAAAAGCATAGATATCAATGTCATTAGCAAGGAGATAATATGAAAATAACACTCGACTTTTTAAGAGCCAACCATGCATGTAGAAAAGCAATCATCTGGTTTAATTCTCAACAAGATAGTGATTTGGAGATTATCATTCATAAGCTCATGGAAGAAAAAAATTTTCCATGGGTCAATTGGTTAATATTGAAAACCTTGAATAAAGAGAAAATTGTTAAATATGCAATTTTCTCAGCAGAGTCGGTTCTTGACCTTTATGAAAAAAGGTTTCAGGACGATAAGCCAAGACTGGCAATCGAGGCTGCAAAGGAATGCTTGATTAATTTGTCTGCAGCAGCAGACATCTATGCTGCATTCCAATCTGCCGATGCCGCCGATACCATAGCCTACAATGCTGCAGCTGCTGCAGCAGGAGCCGCCTCAGCAGCTCAAGCCGCAGTTGATGACGCAACCTATGCCGGCCATGCTGCAGCCTATGCCATCGATGCCGCAGTTGCAGCTGCTAATGCCGCAAAAAAGAATTTATATGTAGAAATTTTGAATTACGGGATATCATTGATTGAAAAGGAGTAACAGACTATGAAAATAACTCTTGATTTTTTGGAGTCTTACCATGCCTGTAAAGAAGGAATTAATTGGTTTACCTCTCAACAAGATGATGATCTCATGGTCATCATTCGTAAGCTCATGGAGGAAGAAAGATTCCAGTGGGCTAACTGGTTAATTTCGAATATATTGGATAGGCAGAATGTTGTCAGGTATGCAATCTTTTCAGCGGAATCAGTTCTGGATCTTTTTGAAAAAAAGTATCCAGATATTAAAAAGCCAAGGTTGGCCATTGAAGCGGCGAAAAGATGTTTGGATGATACTAATCATTCTGACGTCTATGCCTGTGCCGCCCATAATGCCATCTATGCTGCATCCGAGGATGCCTATTCCTGTGCCGCCGACTATGCCGCCGATGCTGCAGCAGCAGCTGCTCATGCAGCCTATATTTATGCCCACGATGCTGCCTGTGCTGCCGCTGATGCCGATATTGCCGCCAGTGATGCTGCCTGGGCTGCCTATCAAACCGCCTATAATGCTGCCGGTGATACAGCCTATACTTATGCCGTTGACGCAGCTAATGCTGCCAGAAAAGAAATGTATAAAAAAGTTTTAAATTATGGAATAACCTTATTTACTAGTCAAGAACAGCTAAAAGGAGAAAAATTATGACCGCTAATCAAATGAAAGATATGATCATGTCAGGATTTCCTCAATCTTTAATTAACAAGATGTCATCCCTTCCCCAAAAAGATTTGAAAGAAGTTATGAAGAAATTCCATCAGAAAGAAAGGGAACTCTTCTGGGAGTTAGAGCAGGAAGCAACTTCCCCAAAAGAAAAGGAAGCCTTCCATGAGATTCTCCTTAATATTGAGTCGAATGGAGAAAAATAAAAAGAAAATTTTGACTGGGGAAAAAGTAAGTTTACTTAGTAAACTTAAAGTTTTAAAAAGGAGACATGATTGAGAAGGGTAAAAGATATGGATTAAAATATTAATTTGTCAGATAAGAGAAATCTCCCGCGCGCGTGTATTGTTTTTGTCTTTGTCTTTGTTTTTGTCTTTATTTATTGTTACAAGATTATAGAAGGAGAAGCTAGATGTCGAATTATTTTGTTAGATGTAGTGGGTCTCATCTTTGTAAAGTTTCTAAAGAGAGGTGCCATCATGTTGTGATTCATCCCCATGATGGAGATCATTCAATCTGCTTTGAAGAATTTTGTTGTCCAGAAATTAATAATCAAATTTGCATCTGTGAACCAATCCCAGATGGAGAAATTGATATTTCAAATTTAGATGAACTAGGAGTTCTTAAATGACAGATCCTTTTTTATATGCTAGGGATAATGGACGAGGAACTGCTTTAAGAGCGATTAATTCAATTAAATTACCATAATAAATAGATTAAATAAAGAGTTTGGAAAAAGGAGATTTAAAATGTATTCATCAATTAATTTCAAAACAAAGAAACAACTTAAAGATGCAGTAGCCTCAGGGCAAAAAATAACCATCTATGCTCCAGGTCTTGGAACTCCAAAAAGAGATGGTATTGAATTTCTTGAAGGACCCCACTATCCGGAACCTCACAAATGGTATGCCCAAGTCATGATGAAAAATGGCTTTATTGTGGAGGTGAAATAAAATGGTTAGAAATTTAAATCTTATGGAAATTTCATTCATTTAATAAATTTAATGAAAAAATTAAAGAATAGAAAGGAAACTAATGCAATTAGGATCTTTAAAAGTTGTAAAGACATTAATTAAAAGAATAAAATCAGATAAGATATCTATTAAATTTCTTGTCATGGATCAAGATAAGAATCTTTATCTTTTAAAGAAAACAGTTGATGAAGAAGATTTTACTTTTGTAGGATTTGAAGACAAGTTAGATATTATTAAACTCTAGATTAAAGAGAGGAGAAATAAAATGTTTTATCAAAAATATCCTAAATTTCACATCTTAGACATTGTGAAATCCAAATTTCACAACAGTCAAGGTCAGATTCAATATATTGAAACTGACCATAATAACAGGAATTTCATTTATTACTATTATACCGAAAATGCAGATACTAATAAAATTTTAGTGTCTGCTCGTGAAGAAGATTTAATTTTAATTCAATCCTATCCCGAGCAAAAATTTCCAATTGGAGCTGATGTCATTATTGAAAATTTTGATTACTATAAAGGTCTCAATGGAAAGATTTTAAACTATAATGAGATTTATCAAGAATATCAAATATCTGTCATTGGAGAAGATGTTGAACTGATCCTTCAGGAAAAGGATCTTCGATTTCCAACAGAGGAAGAGATGAAACAAATTTACCTTTGTGGGATGACATGGATATCAGAAATTTAATTATTTTAATCTTAATATAAAAAGAAAGGAGAAGTAAAAAAATGGGTGGTTCTTCATGCAGCAGTAAAGATTGGGATTCTTTTTCATCAAGTAGATTTTATTCTGATCCAAAAATAACAACTTTATTCAGATTCTTTTATTACCATTTTGCAATCGGATGTTAAGTTATTGCAAAAGCAGAAGGAAAAAATGAATGAATATTTATTGGACCCTTATCTTTATCTTTCCCTGGATAGGAGCTTCTATTGGAGCCTATTTCCATTATTCTAATCCTTTTGGATGTGCTTTTATGGCTACAGTAGTTTTAACAATTCTATTCCTCTCTATAGAATAGAGAGGAGAAATTTAAGAATAAGATCAGAGAACAAAGAATAGGATGGTAATTATGACAGAATCAACAAAGTTAGAAATTCTTTCCGAACTGAAGAAGTTAGCTACTGATGATATTACAATCTATTATGCTTTAAAAGTCTATTATAGTAAAGGAAATCTTTCAGTTAAGGATCTAATTCTTAATATCATAAGATCCTTATCAAAACAGAATATTCATTTAAATAAAGAAATTGTTAATTTATTTTCAAATGATCTTAAAAAGTTAGGAGAAAATTATGAAACTGATTAAACCATCAATAGAGATTCTTCCAGATATAAATCCTGAAAATCTTTTTCAACAATTAGAACTTTATGGAAGAGTCTGCTATAAATCAGAAAGTAAGATTACTGAAACCTCATCTATAAAATTCATTCAAGATATTATTAAAAAAGGCCATGAATCCATTCTGGAACATGCTAATATCATCTTAGAAGTTTCAGATACCCTTTATGAGTCAATATCTGAATTTAATTCTAAGTTTTTAAAATTTTTAACTCTTTCATCTATGAATAAGAATCTCATTAGTGGAAACATTCGAGCTTGGAGGAATTTTATAAGGGAAAGAGATTTTTTTCCAGAAATTAGATCTATTAATTATTTCTTATATAGAAATTTTCCCATTCTTTTCTCGATTCCAAATGAAGATGATCCTTTTGATTCAACTATAAAGTTAATCAATCAAAACGATCTTCCAGGAATAGATCATAAATCTCAATCAGTTAGAATTATCTGTGATCGAGGGGTCAGTCATGAGTTAGTCCGTCATCGATTATGCTCTTTCAGTCAAGAAAGTACAAGATACTGTAAATATCAAGGAAATTATAATCTCATCCTTCCCAATGATTGGAATTTTGATGCAGAAGATCAAGCTGTTGCAGAATATCTTGAGCATTACTATGATAGGTGCATTCAAAAAGGTCGCACTCCACAACAGGCAAGATATTGGCTTCCCTCGGGGTATAAGACAGAACTTATCATGACAGCTCCCCTATCTGAGTGGTATCATATAATGCAGCTTCGTACATCAAAAGCTGCCCATCCCCAGATGAGAGAAATTATGTTTCTTCTTCTTCCTGAAATGAAGAAGAAGTATCCAGGAATTTTTGACGATTGACAAAAAACGGAGATAAAAATGAGATTAAATTGTCCCTTTATAGTAATCATTTTAGCATTGCAAATAACAATATCTTTAATTCACTTCATTCCAAAATTTAAGAATTCTGAGGAGATAGTTATTGAAAGAATAGATCTTTGTAGAAATTGTCAAGAAGATCGAGAAGAGACTTTAAAATCTCTTTCTGTAGAAGATTTAGAAAAATGGTTGAAGAATTAGAGATAAGGCCAGTTATTTAGATGGCCTTCTATAAAGAAGGAGACTTATGAAATCTTTAGATCTTTCTGATCTTGGAGTTACAATAGATGAATTAAAGAAACTCTATGAGAGACATACAATTAATGAAATGGTGAAGATCTTTAAAACTTCTTATAATCATATTAATGTATCTTATGATCTTGTTAGACGACTACTTCATAAGTATAAAATTCCTTTAAGAAAAGGAGGTGTTAGATCTTTATCTTCTAAAATAGGAGATTCAATTTTAAAAATTAAATTAGAATTAGAAAAGTATGAGAGGAAAGATCAGATTAATATTTTCAATAAAGTTAGAAAGTTAATTCTTGATAGGAAGGAAGAGAAATAAAATGTCTATATCAATAGAACAAGTTAAAGAATTGTCTGAATATTATTCTAGATATCTAAAAGAAGCTATTCCCCTTGAAGATGGTTACTATAAATTTGGTAAAAATTCTATAATGAAAACTGAATTAGAATTAATCCTTTCTGAAATTCCAGAAATTATCAACACTCTTAAAGAGAAATTAGAAGCTAATGAGGTTCTCAAAAAGGATCTTGAAGAGAAATTAGAAGCTAATGAGATTCTCAGAAAGGATCTTGAATCTAGTAGAGAAGTAAATAGGGAACTTTCGAAAGCTAATAAAAATCTTGTTAAAGAACTTTCCCGATTGAGGAATAATCAATTAGATTCTAATCCTGATAAGACTTTTATAGATAATTTCGAGATTAAAAATCGACTAGATAATCATGCCGCTCGTCTAGTTGAAATTGAGAACTGGATTAAACAAGGACATAATCATTATATCTCCATTAATGGAGAAACTCATTCATGAAAATTCTTATAGCTTTAATAAAAAAGGATAAAACTTGGGAACCCTATCTCACATGGGTTCCCAACAATATTACAGATCTAAATCAAATCTTTGAAAAGGCCAAGTTGCAGACTTATGAAGATAGAATGAAAGATCCAGAAAGGTTTCCAAAAGACTTAATTGGAGTTCATCCAATTAAAATTCTCAAAGATGGAGAAGTAGTATGACAAATAAACTCTACATTAAAGAGATTGCTTAACTTTTTTTAAATTTTAAATAAGGAGGAATTTTTATGAAATGCTTTTATCATATTGACCTTGACGGAGAATGTTCAGCTGCAATTGTCTTATCAAAATTTCCCTATTGTGAAACAATCTCCATAGATTATTCAAAAGATCCCTATCCATATCTTGATTCAATTTCTTCTGGGGAATTGATTTTTATAGTTGATTTTAGTTTCAAGCCAGACTTTATGTCTCTTCTCTGTCAGAAAGTAGATGTTGTCTGGATTGATCATCATAAAACAATTCTCGATCATCCTTTCAATCGTTCAGATATTAAAGGAATTCGAGATACCTCTAAATCAGGCTGTGAATTAACTTGGGAATATGTCTATCCAAATCTTGACAAAATGCAAGACACTCCTCTTGCAGTATCTCTCATTGGAGACTATGATACTTGGAAATTTAAAATGAAGAATAGCAAATTCTTCCATTATGGTATATCTATTCATGACACTAGTCCAAATTCAGATCTTTGGAAAACTCTTTTAACTTATAAAGATCCAGAAGGTGTTATCTCCGACATTGTCAAAGAAGGGATACCTATTCAAACCTTTATTGAAAAAGTTGCGAAATCCAAAAGAGACTCTTATGGATTTGAAACCACTCTTGATGGGCATCCTGCTTTTGCTTTGAATTACTATGCATTTGGAAGTAACATCTTTCAGGAAACTCAAAACAGGTATGACCTTTGTATCTCATTCCTTTTTGATGGAACTCAATGGATAGTTGGTCTCTATTCCACAAAGATAGACGTATCGGAAATTGCCAAGAAATTTGGCGGTGGTGGTCATAGAGGAGCCGCTGGTTTTGTCTGTAAGGAGCTTCCTTTTAAGAAGATAATTTAGATAGATTTCTATGATAGTTTTAATAAATCACAGTTATTTCAATGAGATTAAAATAAGGAGAGCTAATGCTATCCTCATTTCTATCCGCCTTTGATCTCTTAAAAAGAATCGAAGATAAGATTAATACAAATTGTGTTGTTACCATAGCTGTAAAGACTGAAGATCTATCCAATACTTTATGTATCAGAATCACAGATATTGACTCTGGTATATCTGTCCAAAAGATCTTCGATTATGTTGAACTTGTTTGTGAAATGGAGATGACAGAAGAGGATTACATTCAATGTCTCGCCCATGACATCAATGCAAAACTCTCTGAAGAATTGGCTAAATTTAATAGCTTGGAAGCTCTAACTTAAACGACAAAGGATACGTCTCTGCCTAATCACGTTGCGGACAGGCAACGCGTCCACGGCAGATCTAACGGATGTTTTCCCGTTTTCAAGGTGGCGTTCTGCATGCCGTCAGGCTCGCCCAGGATTAAGCCCTTGGAGGAGGGCAGCCGCCGGCTTAATCGCTCCACCCTTGCCAACGTCTTTTAAGAAAGAAATTTTGTTCAAATTATGAATAAGGAGAATTTTTTAATGTATAGCCTGGAAATTTTAATATCTATTTTTCTCTTAGGAATTGCTTTAGGTATATCTATTGTTTGTCTTACAGCTGGAAAACTTCATATATTTCCAAAATATGGAGAGATTAAATTTCCTTATCAGGAGTGGATGCAGATTAAAAGATGGAAATAATTAAGATTAAAATTAATAAGATATTAAAGAAGGAGATTGAAATGAAAATTCCTTATCAATGTGGTAATGCTTTAATTGATCTTTACGGCATCTTAGTCGTTAATAAATGTGATATCTTCGAAATTGAACTTCTCTATTTCGGTATACCCTGCAGCTATAAAATTAAATTCCTAACTGAAAAGGATAGAGATATTGAATTGAATCTCTTACAAAAGAAATTAAGAAATTTTTATCAAAGAGATTTTTCAAAGAAAGGAAAAAGATATGAATAAACTAGAAGCAGCATCAAAAGTAGTTTCTCTAAGATCTCTTCTTAGAAAGTATGACAAGTCTTATTATGAAGATAATAATCCTCAAGTATCTGATTTTGAATATGATTCTTTAATGAGGGAACTGATATCTATTGAAACAGAGTTTCCAGAACTCTACAATGAGCTCTCTCCATCTCAGAGAGTTTCTGGAAAACCTCAGAAGTCATTTAATCAAATCTTTCATGAAATTCCCATGCTTTCTCTTGGGAATACTTATAACCAGAAAGAATTAGAAGAGTTTGACATGAGAGTTAAAAAATTTTTAAATCTTTCATCTATCGATTATATCTGTGAATTAAAAATCGATGGAGTTGCAGTATCTCTGATTTATCAAAAGGGTAGATTTATTTCCGGTTCCACTAGAGGAGATGGCAATTTTGGAGATGACATAACATCTAATTTAAAAACAGTTAAAACTATTCCTTTAGTTCTTGATCAATGTGTAGATCTTGAAGTTAGGGGAGAGATCTTTATGCCAAAATCTGTTTTTCAAAGATTGAATCAGGAGAGACAAAAAAAGGGATTGGAACTCTTCGCCAATCCTAGAAATGCAGCAGCAGGATCTCTTAAACAGCTTGATCCAAATGAAGTTTCTAAGAGATCTCTAAGCATTTTCGTCTATTCATCCTTAGCTATAAATCAAAATAATTTTGGAGCTTTAGATCAAGATAAGTCTCTAGATCTTTTGAAAAGACTTGGATTTAATGTCAATTCTCATCAAAAGAAATGTTCTTCTATAGAAGAGATTCTTGACTATTGCAACTATTGGAATTCTAATAGATTTAACCTTCCTTACGATATAGATGGAATCGTAATTAAGGTTAATCAGATAGATCTTCAACAGAAACTTGGAGTTACTTCCAAATCTCCAAGATGGGCAATCTCCTATAAGTTTCCAGCTACACAAGCTAAGACAAAAATTGTTGATATCACTTGGCAGGTTGGTAGAACTGGAGTCTTAACTCCCGTTGCTCATTTTAATCCAACATCAGTTTCTGGCTCCATAATTTCCAAATGTTCTATTTATAACTATGATGAGATTCAGAGAAAAGATATCCGAATTGGAGATTCTGTCTTCATAGAGAAAGGAGGAGAGGTAATACCAAAAATTACAAAAGTCATTAAAGAAGATAGAGATGGAAGTCAGCAACCATATCCGGCTCCAGATAGATGTCCATCTTGCAACTCTGAAGTGGAGAAACTTCATGATGAAGCTGCCTATCGTTGCTTAAACAGCTTTTCTTGCCCAGCTCAGATAAAAAATTCTCTTCTTCATTTTTGTAAAGCATTAGATATTCAAGAGATAGGGCCAAAGCTAGTCGATAGATTGGTAGAATCAGGATTGGTTGTAAAACCAATTGATCTTTATAAGTTAACCATTTATCATCTTTACTGCATAGATAGAATGGGCCAGACATCAGCTCAAAAGATTCTTAATGAGATTGAAAAAAGTAAATTTTGTTCTTTATCTTCTTTCATCTTTTCTCTTGGAATTAGACATACGGGAAAGGTTATTTCGGAGAGGCTGGTTTCTAGATTCAAATCTATTGATGGTCTTCTAAATGCATCTTATTTAGACATAATATCAATTCCTGGTTTTGGCTATACTGTGGGATTATCAATTCATAAATTCTTTCAACTTTCTGATTTTAGAAAAGATCTTAATGAATTTAAAAGAATGGGATTTAAATGTCTACAAGAGGATTATAATGATATTGATAGCAATTTAAATTCCAAAATCAAAGATAAGACATTTCTCATTACTGGAACTCTATCCCAACCAAGAAATATCTTTGAAAAGAAGATCATCTCCAATGGTGGCAAGCTCCTCTCTGGAGTTTCAAAGAATCTTGACTATCTAATTGTTGGAGAAAATCCAGGGAGTAAATATCAAAAAGCTCTTAATTTAGGAATTCCAATTCTAAATGAAAGTGATTTTCTTTCTTTAATAGGAGATCAGGAAATTTTGTAAAGTTTAAGTTTAACGACTAAACAGGAGAAATAATTTGAGAAAATTTTTCTTGACTTCAGTTTCCTTTTCTTGTATAATATTTTTGTTGAGTAGACAATTTTCCAAAGGTTTCCTTTTTGGAGCATAGAATAAATATCTTCCTTGAAGATTATGAAGTAAATTCTTTTGAGGATAGTATTGTTACTAAATTTAGGAGTCTCTTATGAAAATAAAATCAGTTCCTGTTAATAGAGGAAAACCTCCAGTTCTTCTTGGAATTGTAGAAGTTCCTGAATATGAATCTCTTTCAGAAGCTATCTCCTCTCTAGGAGAATCTCGATGTTTATCTCTTGTCAACCGTATGTTGAAGAAGGAGATAACTCAGGATCTACGAAATAACAGTAAGGAAAAATCAACAATAAAGAAATTAAAATCTATGGGAATTTCTCTTTCAGATATGAAAGAGGTATTTGAAAGAATTAATAAAGAAAAGAAAGAATAAGAAGGAGGATGTTATCTATGGAATATACAATATTGACAATTAGAACCTGTAGTAAAAAAGTTCATGAAAAAGCAAGAACAGCAGCATCTATCCTCGATAAAAGTCTTCAAGATTTTGTAGTTCTCTGCATTAAGGAGAAACTAAAAAGAATGGAAGACGCTGGATATCAACTTTCAAAATTTGATGATCATGAGGAGGAATAGAATGAATTATATTAAATTAGAAGATATGACAGAAGAAGAAATGTTGGAAACTCTCAGACGGATTCGGGCAAATCGTAAAAAAGGTATTGAAGTTAAACAAAAGAGGAAGAAAACTAATGAGACGGAAGAATTTCTAAATAATCTTCCCGAAGATGTTAAAAAGGTTCTTTTGGATACGTTGATGAAAGGAGAAAAAGATGGAAAGCAATCTTGATTTATCTCGTTTCAGTTACAGTAAAGTCTCTTCTTATATCACCTGTCCAAGAAAATTCTATCTTCATTACTGTCTTGGCTTATCTCCAAAGAGGAAATCAAAAGCCCTTGCCGTTGGAGCAGCTATGGCAATAGCCCTCTCCGAATATAGAAAGACTGGAGATCCAGATGATGGAATTAAAGGAATCATCTCAGCTTGGAAATCTTCTGAAGCTGATTGTCTCGACTTTTCAAGGGAAATAGATCCAAAGAGATCTGTTGAGCGACTTTGTGACATCTTTCTTAACTATTGTGACCATTATCCTGATGAAATGAAGATGATGCTCCAGCCTGAGGTAACCTTTCAGCTGCCAATCAAGGTCTATGGAAAGGATATCATCTTTGATGGTAGAATTGATGGTTGTATCCTCGATGGAGGTTCCCCTTCCCTTATTGAAGATAAAACAACATCTTTACTGGGAGATTCTTTCTTCCGAGAAAAGGGAATTTCTTTCCAGATTCTTTGGTATCTCTATGTCGCTCGTGAGATGGGATTCTTTTCTATTAAGGGAAAATCATCAACACCAAAATGTATTATTAATGGAATCCGAATCTTTGAACCTCCAAAGAAACAGACGGCTACTCCATCCTTTCAAAGAGAGGTAACTATTAAGACAAATAAGACTCTTGATGAAGGAAAGGAATCTCTAATTCAGTGGATTGAGACAATTTATCGTTCTTCTGAGTGGGGCATCTGGCCTAGTAATAATGAAAGATGTATGGATTATGGTGGATGCGAATTCTATCCATTGAAAGGGATAGATGAAGATTCTAATATGTGGAATAGAATTATTGCAGAGAATTTTATAGTTAAAGAAATGAAAGATGGGGAAACAGAAGATGCCAAGAAAGAAATCTCAATCTCTTGTTGAATTCTTCTTAGAGGAAGTAACAAGATCTTTTGAAGAGAATCTTGATAACCTTCCAATTCTTGAAGGAATGACAGATGCTGAAAAAGCTGGAGTTAAGCAAGCCTTTTCAATGGCTATGACAAAGACAATTCTAAAGATCTATAAAAAGGAAAGGGAAACTAAAACAGTATTTAAAAGAGATCCAAAAACAAATTATAAATCTAAAAGTTAAGAAAGGATAAGATGCTAATCATAAGATACATTCCAATTAAGAAGGAATCTGATGTTAAATATCCCATTTGTAGAAAGGCCAATATTTTCGATGATAAGATTCATCAAATTAGATATGAGAAAGTTGACGAAAATTCTGTTTTAATAGAGATTTTTTTGAATAGAGAAAATAATAATCTCATTGATGATACTTTTAGTATAACACTAAATTATGAATTTTGTGATTGGGATAATTTTGATCGTTTATCACGTTTAGGAGAATATTTTAAACAAAAATATGAATATGAAAAGGTATTTCATGAAGTTTTAAATTTTGTTGAAACCTCTTAAATAAGAAAGGAAGTTTATTATGAGTTATCAAGATGAATTTAATAATGTATCAAAAGAAGCAAGATGGACAATTTGGAGAGTTTTTCTTATCATTATTTTACCTTTAATGGGACTTGGAATCCTAATAGGAGGAATCAATTATGGAATAAACTTAATGAGTCAACCGGCAAAGATTATTGAGAAAACTCTTGATGCTGATAATGTAATTTCAAATTATGAATGGTTTAAGAATACTTATCATGATATACAAGCAACTGATATTAAGATATCTATAGCTCAAGAGGATATCAAAAATTTTAATGAATCGGCTGGATCACGTAATAAATGGACATTTGAAGATAAGAATGAATCGAGTCGTTTATCTTCAGTTTTAACAGGTTTGAAAAACTATCGTCAAGATTTAACAGCGCAGTATAATGCAAGAGCTAAAATGTTGAATCGTAAATTTTTTATGGGGAAAGACATACCACCAGAAATTAATTAAAGGAGACCTAAGATGAAAAAATTTATATCAGGAGTTTTAATAATGTTTTGCTTTCTTATAGGAGTATTCCAACCTGGATGTGATAATGGATCTAAAAGTGTAAGACAAGTAAGTAAAATGCAAGATAATGATCAAACTATAACTGCTGATAATTTTTTAAGACTATCAAAAATTATACCACCTCCAAAATTAACAGATTCTCAGGAGAGACGAAATCTTGTTAAACGTCTTGAAAGATTTAATGTGGCTAATAAGATAAGCTATATCTATCTTATAAGCTATGGTAAAGTAATGGCTTTTTATACCGTAAAAGGAAAGGTATCAAGTGTCAATTCCATGCTTACCTGTACGCAACAAACCATACTTACAGATGTGCCAGGAAGATGGGATTCTCACGTTGTAGAAAGTCCCGATCTTGATGGAAGCTATGGCAGTAACGGAAATGCTATATTTTTCTTTACTACTGAAGATGTTTATGTAGAATGGCCTGGAGAGTATCTACTTTCAGATCAACCCTTGAAATTAGCAACCCCACCAGAATTAATTAGAAATCTTTAATAAAGTTTTTCGCCAAAATTTGGAGGAGATAAAATGAAAAGAACAATATTACTTATTAGCCCTCCAGGATCTGGTAAAACTACTTGCGCATGCACCCTTCCTGGAAAAACTCTTATCATTGACATCGATTGCAAAGCTCACAGGATGCTAAATATCAAACATCTTGTGGACTCAGGAGCAGTTACCCTTCTTCCCATTAAGGAGAAACTAACCGAGGAGTCTCTTCGACATAGAGCTTTAAATCCTGATCAGGGCCTCAGGAAACAGCCAGAGGGATTTCTCAAAGCAGTTGATATCTTAAATGATATTATTGATGATAAAGAAGAGTATCGACAATATGATACGATCGTTCTTGATAGTTTAACTCGTCTTACAGAACATCTTAAGAGACTGATGACCTACAACAAGACTCAAGGAAAGTTTGGCAAGCCTAAAGAATCTGATAAAAAAGAATCTAGTAATGGAGATATGAATTGGCCTTCGTGGGGTACTTACCTTGCCATTCTAGAGGAAGTCTTTACAAATATCGTTCAAATTGATAAGAATTTCATTTGTTGTGCACATGAAATAGAAGAGTCAGAAACCGATCCTATAACCAATGTAACTGTAGTAAATGGCTATTGGCCAATGGTTGATGGCCAATTCCGTAGAAAGATAGGAGGTTATTTTGATGAAGTTTATCACTTAACAAAGAGTTACTCCAAAATAAATGGAGAACAATTCCAACTTAGAACAAAGGGGAATAAATATTGCTCTCGGTCAAGTTTTTTCGACTTGCCTGAATTTGTAGATGCCAATCTCTACCTCTTGGAGAAGAATTTCTCTTCTCCAAAACCAAAAACAGAAGTAAAGAATAAGAAATAGGAGATAAAAAGATGCCTAGAATTAATCTTGGTGTAAATCTTAATGAAATAGAAGGTGGTATTGATCTTCTTCCTGAAGGTAAGTATGCAGTAAAGATTTTAGAATCTTCAAAATTAACTCAATCTAGATCAGGAAACCCCATGATAGTTTGGGTAACTGAGGTTATTGATGGGGAATATGAAGGAAAGAAGTTGATCTTCACGACTTCCTTAATGCCAAATGCTCTTTTCACCTTGAAAGCTCTTGTCGATGCAGCTGGAATTAACTTTGATGAGGATGGCTTTGAACTTGAAGAATGTTTTGGCTTGGAATTTGGTGCTGATGTAAAAGTCAAAAAGTATGAAGGTGAGGATCGCAACGAAGTCAAGAAATTCTTTCCACTTGGACACTAATTGATTATTGGGAGAGGGGAGTACTCCTCTCCCGATTTAATTCTCAAGGAGGACAACAGGAGACATTATCATGGCAACGAAAACTTATAACTTATCAGATGCCGTTCAGATGAAAATGATAAGGAGATTTCATGGATATACTATAGAAGAAATGGGAAGGAAACTAAATTGTAGTGGATCTCAAATCTCTTATATAGAGAATGGTTTAAAACCACCTAAGAAGGTTCATGAATCCTTAGTTAAAGATTTTGAGAAATTATCAGAGATGTATAACCTTCTCTGTAGTTCATTATATAAATCATATGATAAGGAAACCGCAGATAAGGTAAAGAATTACTTTGATTTGATCTTTCAAAATTTGTGAGGTTATTATAGAAACAAAAGATTTGAATCTTACCTAAATTTCGAAAGGGGAGAAATCTTAAACTAAATAACTATTAATTTCTGACATCTTATTTTGTAAAATTGAATTTTCAAATAAAATAGATTTAAATGAAATTAATTTAACTCTAGAAGATATAAAATTGGAGGATTTATGAAAAGAGGAGTTACAAAAAAAGTACCATTAAAAGATATTATTGTTGAAGGTAGAATTAGAAAAGATCTTGGAGATCTAACAGGATTGATGAAATCTATAGAATCAAATGGCCTTCTCAATCCTATTATCGTCACAAAAGATCTCGAATTGATTGCAGGCAGTAGAAGATATACTTGTTGTAAAAATCTCAATTTCTCCGAAATTGAAGTAACCATCTATGAAGATCTCTCCGAACTGTCAAAACGTCGAATTGAGTATGAGGAGAATCTTCATAAATCAATGGAGTGGTGGGAAACTGTTGAACTTCGTTATCTTATTCATAGCTTAAATGTTGAGGAATATGGCAAAGCTGAAAGGTGTCGTCCTGATGGTTGGACAATCGAAGATACTGCAAATTCCATAGGATTGACAAAAGGGATTCTATCCCAAGATCTTAATCTCTATAAGGCTATGCAGGATCTTCCAGAATTGAAAAAATATGGAACAAGGGGACAGGCATTATCTCAGCTTTCCAAGATTGAAGAAATCTTAATCCTTAAAGAACTTGCAAAAAGAAGCGAAGAAAACAATCCCCTATCATCTATCTTAAATGAAGAAAAGAAACCAGAAGCTAAGGTTAAGAAGATCTCTTCAGTTGAAATTCCATATAAGATAATTCATGGAGATGCTGTTGAAGAGGTAAAAAAACTTCCAGATGGTTGCATTGATCTTATTATTTTTGATCCTCCCTGGGGAATTTCCATCGATGAAATTGGAGCTCGATCTTCTACTAGAGATGGTGCTAACTATGATGATAGTGAAGAATATGCTAAGGATTTAGCAACTAGATTAACTCCAGAGCTATATAGAGTTCTTAAAGATGATTGTCATATGTTTACTTTTATTGGATCACAATTTATTGATTTTTGGAAATCCCTTTTTCGAGATTTAAAATTCACTTATATTAGGGAAGTTCCTCTTGTCTGGGTGAAAGAATCTGGAGGTTACACTGATCAAAATTATTACTTTATGCCAAGACACGAACTATTTCTTCATTGCACTAAGGGAGTTCGGAAACTAAATGAACCTTCATCTGATGTTTTCATCTATAACCGTCCAGCTAATACAGAGAGAATCCATACTCAACAGAAGAGTATTGAATTCTTACAGAAATTAATTAAATTAACAACTGTTCAAGGAGAGGTGATTCTTGACCCTACATGTGGCTCCGGTTCTACATTAAAAGCAGCTTCTTTGATTGGAAGAAGATCAATAGGTATTGAAAATAATGAAGAGAACTATCTTAAAGCTAAGATGTATCTCGAAGGAAGACTTGATGAATAAAATTATAAGATCAGAAAGAATGGAAACTTTTAAATAACATATAGAATAGGAAAAGAGAATCTTATGATAATTCAATCATCAAAAGAAATTCCAGCAGTTGGACCTCTAGATGCCGAAATGATTCTCATTGGAGAAGCTCCTGCATCTCAAGAAATTCAACAAAATAAACCATTTGTTGGCCCATCTGGATATCACTTAGATTTCTGTCTTCGAAAAGTAGGAATTTCAAGATCAGATTTGAGAATCACTAATTTATCAAAAAAGGCTGCTCCAGGATTTAAGATGGCCAACCTCTCTATGGAGGAGATTAGAAATTGGGAAAGGAAACTTATTCCAGAACTTAACAGTTATGAGAATGCTAAAATCTTAATTCCTCTGGGAGATTATGCCCTTCAAGCTGTTACTGGTCGATCTGGTATCTCCCATTTCAGGGGAAGTGTTATGCATCCAATTCCACAAATTAATCAGAATCTAATTGTAATTCCAACTTACCATCCATCTACTATGAATTACAATTATGAATGCTGGCCTTTGATCTCTTTCGACCTGTCTAAGGCAAAAAATATTCTTGATAATATCCAGAATTTTCAATGGCCTCAATTTAACTTCATTCTTAAGCCATCTCTTAACAAAGTTATTGAAACTCTTCGTTATCTTGAAGAAACTAATCCAAGAATAGTTACTATTGACGTGGAAACTCCTCATGGACTTCTCTCTTGTATTGGCCTTGGCTGGAGTAGAACTGATGCCATTTGCATTCCTTTCTTCTATGGAGATCGAACAAATTACTGGACTGAGGAGGAGGAAGTTATTCTTTGGAAGGAAATGATGCGAGTCCTTCCAAAGCTGAATTTTGCCAATCAGAATTTTATGTACGATATTGAGGTAATGCTCCAGTATGGGATTCAACTTAAAATTCCAGAATTTGATCCAATGCTCATGCATCACTGCCTCTACTCTGATCTTCCACATAAACTAGATGTAATAACTTCCATCTATACCAATCTTGAATATTACAAATCAGATGAAAGGGATTCTGATGAAGGTCCAATGAAAGGTTCTACTCTTAGAGTTGGAAAAGAGATGGAACATTGGAGATATAATGCTTTAGATTGTATTGCTGCCTTATGGTGTATTGAAGAAATGGAGATTGAACTTCGGGAAGCTAACCTCTATGATGTTTACAAGAAACTCTATGTTAATCTATATGAGCCACTCTTCAAGATGAATCTCCGTGGTGTTAGAATTGATATGAAGAATCTTGCAGATCATCAGAAATTTTCAAAAGAAAGAATGGCTTTAATTAAGAAAGAATTAGATGAAAAATATGGTTCTGATTTCAAACCAAACAGTCCCAAGCAAGTTAAAGATCTTCTTCTCGATAAGATGGGAATGGATGGCTATCACAAAAGAGGAACCAATTCCATTTCTATGGATAAAGAGAATCTCCAAAAGATGGCTTTGAAATATAATTCTGATATTCCATATTTAATTATCGAGTATCGAACCCTTGCAAAGGAATCGTCTCTCTTCTCAGAAGAGAATATCGAAGATGGTAGAATCAGAACTAAGTATGGTTTATCAAAGTCGAAACTTGGTAGATTAGAGTCAAAAAAGACATTCTCCAAAACAGGAATGAATCTCCAAAATGTTAAAAGAGGTAATGCTAGAAGATTCTTTCTTCCTGAAGAAGGGGAAATTATGGTGAAATGTGATCAGAAACAAGCTGAAGCAAGGGTTGTCGCCTGGTTGACAAGAGATCAAAAAATGATAGATGCTGCTGAATCTGGAATGTTTCACCTGGAGAATGCCAAAAACATCTATGGTCCCGACCTGTCAACTAAAGAGAAAGTTAAAGCCTATAAGGAGACAGAGCAATATATCCATGTAAAAGCATGTGGACATGGTGGTAATTATGGAATGGGAATTAATCAACTTGCCATTGAGTCTAAAATGTCTAAGGAAGCAGCTACTGAAATCTATACTCTCTATCATAACACCTATCCTGGGATAGTAAATGTCTTTCATAAAGAAGTTGAGGAACAAATTAATCGAACAAGAATGTTAGTAAATCCTTTTGGTAGAAGAATGATTTTTTTCGGTCGTCTTGATAGGAAAACTTATAAGAAAGGCTATGCATTCATCCCGCAGTCAACTGTTACTGATGTTAACAAAATAGCTAATCAGAGTATCGATCCTTATTTCACAATTCTTATGGATACTCATGATGGACTGAATATCTCTGTTCCTGAAAAGAAACTTGAAGCATCTTTTTTAATGTTAATTTGGGCCTACAAACAAGGAAGATTCCAACTGTTTAATATCTGGCATGAGATTCCAATAGAAATTGGCTTTGGAATGAATTGGTTAGAAATGAAAGATGTTCAAACAGAAGAGTTGGAAATTGAAGTTGATTCTCTTATTAAGAGGGGTATTGATGTTCCAAAACATCTTGGATTAAAATAAGGTAGGTTAAGAATGTTGTCTGATGGAAAGAGTTGGCTTGATGTATATTTAGAATATACAGCTAATCAAGAAGCTCCTACAATATTTCATAAATACGTAGGGATCTTCCTTTTAGCTGCTGTCACTCAAAGAAAGGTATGGCTAGATCGTGGTTCTTATCAAATTTACCCAAACTTCTATCTCTTCTTTGTGGCAGATTCAGGAGGTTGTAGAAAATCAGTTGCAAATGGAATTGGAATTGAACTTCTTCATGAAGTTAACCATAGATTAGGAAAGAATGCTTATGCACAGAATCTCTCCATCTTTCATGAGAGACTTACCTTAGAGGGACTTATGGATCAATTAAATAAAGTAATTATAGTCCCTCCAGAGTGGCAAATTCCTTTTGATAAAAGAAATTCTACAAAGACTATCGCTAACGGATCTGCCATAATAGTAGCTGATGAGTTAACAAATCTCTTCAACTCTTCTGCCTATTCTAAAGATCTCTTAGCATTTTTTACAGCAGCTTATACATGTAAATCAAACCTATCTTTCTTAACAAGAAATCATGGTAATTGTCAGGTTCGAAATCCTTTCATCAACATCTTAGCAGCTACAACCCCTGATCAATTTGGAGTTGCTATTCCTGAGGATGCAAAGAAATCAGGATTTCTTGGTAGAACTTTAGTTATCACTAGTAAAGGAACTGGAAACAGAATCAGTTATCCAACTCTTAGAATGGATCTTCAGGAATTTCTTCTTGAGTATCTAATAAAAGTAAGTCAAGTTTATGGCAAGATGGTAATGGAACCTGATGCAGAAATTTACTTCAATGAATGGTACCAGAATCTCCCATTTGAGTTACCTCCTGGAATGCTAGCTGCCTTCTATCAAAGAATTCATGATCATATCTTTAGAGTTGCTATGATATTAAGTCTTGCAGAATCTACAAAATTAATAATAAGAAAGAAGCATCTTGAAATGGCAATGGAGATGATTTACTCTGCTGCTCAGGATATGGAACATGCAATGAGATATGTTGGTGGTTCAAAAGATCTCCTTGCTAAAGATGACCTTCTGGAAGATATTCAAAAAACTAAAAAAGAAGGGATGTTACACACAGATATTATAAAGAAATATCATAGAAAATTTTCATCATTTGTAGAGTTAAAAATGGCTCTTGACACTTTACAAGAAGGGAGAATGATAGTAGCAGCAACAAAGAATAATGGACTTTACTATACTGCTTGGGAATATATGGAAGGAAAGGATAAGAAAAAGTATTAAGTCTTAAAGTTTAAGTTTAATAAGAAATTTTAAGGTGTTAAAAATGGAAAATTCTAAATTTGGATATACTGATATGAAATATTTATATGGAGTTCAATCATTACTTTATAAATTAAAAAAAGGAATCAAAATTGATACAGAAATTTATTTAAAATTAGATAGCTATGGTTTAATTTTTATTAGTCGCAGTTTAAAATATGGTTTAGAAATTCGATATTCAGTATCAATGGAGGATTTATCACAAAGATATCTGTCTGATGATGACTTTATAGAATTTTTAGTCAATAAATTTAATTCAGAATTCAAATCTAAAATTGAAAGTTGTATTGATTAGAAAGGATTGACTAAAGAGAAACTACTTTTCAGATTTAATGGAACATTTAAAAGAAATGAAAGAATTAAAACAACATAATAAGGAGTGAGAATCTATATGAGAAAAGTTTATGTTGCAGGTTCCATCAATGCTTCTAATGTTTGTGATGTTCTTTCCAATCTCAGAGAGGGAATCTCCGCTGGATCGAAACTTTTATCTCTCGGTTATGCACCATTTACTCCTCATCTTGATTTTCTCTTTGCTCTTATCAATGAAGAGAAAAATCAACCCACTCTTGAACAGTATAGAGAATATTCAAAAGAGTGGTTATCAGTATCTAATATGATGTTAGTAATCTCCGGCAGAACAACATCAGAAGGTGTCATTTCCGAAATTGATTTTGCTACGGAGATGGGTATCCCAATTTATTTTGGTTGGCATGAATTTATGAAGCAACATGAGGAGTATTGCAAAATTACTGGAAAGGTGAATTAAAATGTCAATAGCAATTATAGCTGCTGGAAATTATCTAGATTTGATAGAATTAATGAAATGATAAAAGAGGAGAAAAATTAATTATGAATCGATATAGAAAATTATTATTTTTAGATACTGAGACCACTGGCCTCTATGAATACAAACACGATCCTTATCAAATTGCTATGATTATCGAAATCGACGGTGAAGTTGTAGATCAAAAAGAATTCTATTCTCAACCTATCCGATGGGAAAATATCGATCAAAGGGCTCTCGATACTAATGGTACTACAAAAGAGATGCTGAAGAGTTACCCTCATCCAAGTGACACCTATTCTCAAATTCAAAGTCTCCTATCTTATCATGTAGATAAATTTAATAAAAATGACAAGTTCATTGCTGTTGGTCAAAATGTTCGTTTTGATCTCAATATGATGAGATCATGGTTTAAAAATGCAGGTGGAGATACTTATTGGGGATCTTTTGTTGATTCTACCCATCCCCTGGATACAGTAGAGGCTGCAAAATGGCTTCAATATGTTGGATTGATTCCACAACTTGAGAATAATAAACTTAAAACAATTTGTGATGCTTTGGATATTAAATTTAATGCACATGATGCTTTATCCGATATCATAGCAACTAGAGAACTTTTTAAAAAATTCACACAAATGATTGGAGGTATTTAATGTTAAATTTTTTTGAAATCTTATCATTTGGCATCCTTTTAGGTTTCTCCATAGGTTGGTTACTTAGTACCAATTCTGTAAATAAATGTTGGATTGCAGCTATAAAGAATTCCGATTGTTATATAAATGGTGATTTACAAAAAGACTTTTTTAATGAATTTAATCCAAAATTTGGATTTAATCAAGTGCCAGAAAAGTTTAAATTTGAATTTGATATGGTTGCCAAGAAAGGAAATGATAGAGAAAATGGAATGAATTGATGGATTCTAAAATAACAGTTAGATGGTTTTCGTGCCATCCTGAAAGTCATGAAACTATTGAAGAGGATACTTAATGGAAAAATTAGAACTTTATACAGATGGAGCTTGCTCCAGTAATCCAGGGCCTGGAGGTTGGGCCTTTATCATTTTAAATAAACAGCCTCCTCATATTATTCAGTATGGTTCTTTTAAATTAACAACTAACAACCGATGTGAAATCTATGCAGTAATTAAAGGATTGCAAACCATCAAAAATCCAAGTAACATTATTATCTACACAGATAGCCAGCATCTTATAAACTGTGTTAACAAAGGTTGGATCTACCGCTGGCAGAAAGCTAATTGGTATCGGAATGGAACAGAAAGGGTAAAGAATATCGATTTATGGAAACAACTTCTTGAGGAGCTGAATCGACATCAAAAGGTTGAATTTCAATGGATAAAAGGACATGCAGAAAATCCAATCAACAATGAATGTGATAGACTAGCTAGAGTAGCTATCAAAGAAGGAAACTTTAGAATTGATGTTGGATATGAAGCACTTCTCTAGTCAGAATTTATTGAAAATCTCATTTCTTTCAGAGATCAACTTTTAAAGGATCATTATGATTAAGATGAGTATTGATGGAGACATTGATAAGATACAAAGTTATTTATCAGATTACAATATCAAGCTATCAGAGATAAATATCTTTGTTAAGGATGGTGGATGGACATTAGATATCTTAGGTAGAAATCAAGGTAATAACATCTATGTTTATCTTCCAAAATGGATTTTCTTTCAAAGGGAGAAAGCGATAGCTAAAATTATTCTACATGAATATCTCCACATCAAAGGTTTGGAAAGGTGTTTATCAAATAGTAGAAGTTGCATCATGTATGAATCAACCTGGTATGGAGAGATTCTAAGTATGCCTTTTCAGTGGATAAAGAATTGGTCACTATGCTCTAAATGCAAAAAATTTTATGAAGAAATTATTAAAATAGAGGAAACTAAATCTAATGACTCTAAATGAACTTGCAGAAAAGATTCATTTCAATGCCTTAAATAAAGGTTTTTGGAATGATCAAATGATCAATGGAGAGTTAAAGAAAGGAAATGACATCCCTACAAAACTATGTCTTATCCATTCTGAGATTTCAGAAGCTCTGGAAGATTATCGAAATGGGTATCTAACAACAACCATCAATGATAAAAAAGGAGGAAAACCTGAAGGATTTCCAACGGAATTAATTGATATCTTATTTAGAACTTTAGACCTTGCATCTTATTTACGTATAGATCTTGATAGAGAATTAGAACTTAAATATAAATAGACCTTATATGCATGGAGGAAAAAGATGTTAGTTTCAATTAATGTTGACAAATGTACCAACTGTGGTGATTGTGAAAGAAGCTGTTGTGAAAATGTTTTCTACTTTGATTTTACCTCTTGTGAAATTTCAGTGGTTGCTTCAGAGAATTGCAATAACTGTAGAGATTGCATTGAAAGTTGTCCCGAAGATGCTATAACCATTGAGGAGGAAGATTGATGAATAAAACTATCAATGGAACTGATCATATCTTTATAGAAAACATCTTTAAATCTCGTCTTGACAAGATTAGAAATCTCTTAATGTTCAAAGGACAGGAATATTGCAGTCAATCTGGAGACAGATTTCACAACTTTAATTTAGGCTGCATTACAAAAGGAGAAACTGCTGAATCCTATCTCTTAGGATTAATGAATAAACAATGGATCTCTATCATAGATGCCATTAATGATCTTGAAAAAGATATTGAACATCCAATGGAGTTCTGGCAGGAAAAGATTGGAGATGTCATCGTCTATTTAATTCTTCTTGAATCTATGAAATTTTGTAGAGATAAAGAGAGACTCGACAATGTTGAATTAAATTCTATTTTAAATTGCACCAGATTTAAATATTTTTCAGGATTGACAATAGAACCACCTTTACCTGCTCATCAAACTACGTCTCAAGAATGCTTATCCTGCAAGTATTTTAAAAATTGTAGATTAGAATATCTCTATGGATTGGAATAATTCTAATGAATAAACTATCAACTCATAGTTCAACTTAATATGATCAATGATCGTTTAGATATTTTAGAATCAAATGATGGAGAAAAAGAATGAAAAAGATCTTAATAACAATAATACTGTTGGTAACAATAAATCTTAATATTTCTCAAGCTCAAACTCTCAGTAGTTATTCAAATTTACAAAATTATTATCAAGCCTATCAGATATATAATCCAGTTTATAATCCTATAGATTATTCTAAGAATGACTCCATAGTTTACATTCCTGTTATGATTCAACAATCAGATTCAACAGTTCGTTATTCGTGGCTCTCAAATGCTGTAAAAGATTTTGCCGATAATGTCTTAGGTTTTGATCCATCAAGATCCTCTGGATCAAATTCATCATCTTCAGGTATTAATGGATATGGTACTGTTGGAACTAATTTTACATCTCTTCAGTGGAATCAAATTAGATCTCTTATTGAAGATTATTGTTCAAGATCTTCTAATGTCTACATTGACTGTAATGGCAGAGATGTTTGGTATGCTAATGATAAAGAGGAGATTAGAAGTTACAATGATGGTAATTATCATTGTATTAAATTTATTAAACTTAATAAATGTCCAGCTTCCAATCTTAGAATAGGTTGGAAAATGGGTAGTAAAAACTTTAGTCACGCAGGAGGTACTGGAATTTTTGTATACATAGCCAAGAATCTTGATAGGGCTAAAAGTTATGTAGATCTTTCAGATCGTATAACTGTTGATCAATCATTAATTCTAACAGGTGAACATACTTGTTCATCTAATCTTTTTGCAGATAGTTGTGATCGTGGAGGTACACAAAGGGAATGTATTATTAAGAATATTCATGATGGAGATGAAATTCAATTATGGGCAATGACAGATAGTGGCGCTACAAGAGCTGCTTTCAAAAACTTTAGAATCCTTGGAAAATTAAGTGTTCAGAAAGATCTTGAAATGGATCAAATTACAAACCCTATGCTAATTCAACCTTGGTGATTTTTATTTCAAGATGTAATAAACAAAAGCCAGCTTTTCATAAGATTAGCTGGCTTTTTTCTAGCAAATTTCTAATTCAAATTCGGTTCCAACAAAATCTTTTAAAAGATAAAATGCAGAAATTGACTTTAACACTGCAAGTTTTCCATTAAGTATTCCAAATTCCTTTCCTAGAATAATACAACCCTGGCTATCAGAAATGGTGTTTCCAGAATGAATTAAAATTCCACTTCTATCTTTAACATTTAAAACATGATAAGCTTCTTTAAATTTTTCAGAACTTATAAGTTTACATTGATATTTACCTTCTGGAATGCAAGAAATATTTTCCTTATTTTCTTTCCAAGGAAGTTCCAATGTTAAACAAATTGGAATTCTATCATCTTTAATTAAAACTCCAAAAGTTATATCTTCTCTTATAATTCTTTTAAGTTTTATCATAGAGTATCCTAAATTTAATCCTTAGTAACTTCAATATTAGTTGTTCCTAATAAACGAAAATTTCTAACTGCAACATTATTATTCCACCAAGCTCCTGCAACGTTTACATATAATTGAATTAAATCGTTAGGACTACAATTAGGAATATTTTCCGTGTATCCAACATAAGATGTACTAAATGTTGTTCTAAGTGTTCCAACAGCTACTCCATTTCTATAAATTTGTCCTATTACGGCATAATCAGCATTCATAGATTTCATTTCAAAATAAGTTTTTATTGTGGTTGATGGTAAGATATTCAGTTTAAACTCTTTAATTATACCTTCAGCATATGCAATACGTTCACAATCACTAGAAGCATATGGGGAAATACCATTATTACCTAAATAATAATTAGGTATTAACAATTCAGTTACATGTTTTCCATCAAGTTTATCAGCATCAATTTTACCTCCATGTCCATTAGTCAATCCATGTGCTGTTCCACCGACACTTATATCTGTATCAATATGAGCTTTTGGACATCCAGCAGCAGAGAAATTCATGACAGACAACCATGTTTTGGGATTTGTTGATAATAACAACTTCAGTATATTTGTTGTAGTATCTATCCAAAACATACCAGCAACAAGATTTGATGGTTCTGCAGGGCCAATTTCATTACATCTTAAAGCGGAAAAATTATCTGCTATTTTTGGAATATCCGACAATCCAGGATTTCCAACAGATGGAATGTTTGGTATGTATGCCATTTAAAATCTCCTTGTTAACTCCAAAAATTACTTTTTAAAAGTAAATTTTCACGAAGCATAATTTTTCTATTAATAGAATAATCTTTTAAATGAATTATAAATTTTATGTATCTAGCTGTTACTTCCATAGATAGAATTTCAAAAAAAGTGGCATTATTCCATGTAGTGCCATCATCGCTCCAATAAAATACTGCATCCATATCACCCACTTCATTGGCATTAAAAGCTTGTATCCATGTAAGATTGTTAATTAAAATATCATTCCATGTTTTATTGGTATTAGCTAAAAATAAATTAGTCCATGTTGAAGTTGAAGAATCCTCAAAAATAAGTGAATATAATATCCACCATCTTCTATTAAGAGATGTTGTTAAATCAATTATAGGGGATTCCCAAGATCCTTCTAAATTAGAATTATAATCTAAAATATCATAATTAAGAAGATTATTAGTTAGAGAAGTTTCATTAATAGTTAAATCAGTAATAGGAGGTCCAATAGTATCTGTTTGAGTTAATATTGTATTTCCATCAGCTATCCAATCAGAATTATCTACTGCAAAATGACCATTAGAAACAACAGTTTTATATGTAGTAACATCAAGAACACGAATAAAAGCAATACCTAAAGTTAAAATGTTTGTAGTTTCAATAATCAAAGTAGTTGTTGTACTATTAGCTGTAAAATAACAAAATTTCATACACCATGAAGAATTAACAGTATCATCCACATAAGTTCCAAATAATGAAGTTCTAACATTATCTCCTGATGTACTAAATCTTTTAACACAAAAAGAAACTTGATAGAGATGTCCTACTGTTAAATTAAAAAGATTTTGAGACATTTTTGGATATTTTGTACCAGCTTGTTGCATAAGAAGACAGTAATTTTTAAGTTCACTTTTTAAAACAGTACATGATTTAATTCCATCACTACCACAATCAACATTTAAAGTCTGACCATTAACTAAGTAACTTGTCATATCATCAATACAAATAAGTCTATTATTTGATACATAAATACCAAGCTTATCATTAAGGTTTTGACGGAAAACTCTAAGAACATAACCATAATTAGAACTATAGTATCTCTCTGTATTAGAAAAAGTTCCAGAAGTGAAATCGTAAGATGTCGAACTTTTTTCTACATAATTAGGAGGACCTATGACAGAAACAACTTTTTCTGCCGCATCTTCTGAATAATTGTTAAGAGCATCTTTAGCTTTAATTAAAAAAGTATGATTTCCAGGTTTCATCCCAATAATTGTTTTTGATGTTGCATCAACAATAAAAAGAGGAATGGATTGTTCCCAAACTAATCCATATCTAATTTCATATCCAATAACATCCTGATCTGGAACCTTATCCCATGAAAGATGGAGAGTATCACCAGCAACAAGAATATTAAAATTTTGAACACTACTCAAAGGTGCTGCAGTCTTTCCTTGAACTTGATAAATCCATGTAGAAGCCCTTTCCTCAGCTAACTTCACCTTCCATATATTAATCGGTAAGAATTTAAAAAACCAAGTTTCACCAATCTCAACAGGTTGAAAGAAACTTCCATCTGTTCCTGTATTATAATGTGTGTAGTTCTCTCCATCAGAGGAAACCCAAACTTCAACACGGTCAATATATGGATAACTTTCAGAAATTTCCCATGAAATTTTAAGTCTATTATATGTTTTATCTTTTAAATTATAAGTTTCTTCAGAGAAAACTACATTTTCAACTTGAGATGGTTCTGCATAAGGATCTGGTAGATTACAGGTATAAACATCAGTAGCTTCTTTAATGTCGTAACTTGAATTATATAATAAATCATTTTCATATTGAAGAGATACAGAAACAGATCCATCACTTTGAATAGATGTTTTTGTAACTCTCATAAGTTGATTATAAATCCCCATAGTGCTACAGGTTAACATAATCAAATCATGAGCAAGTAGCTGTACAGCATTATCTCTCAAAGTTACATTAATTGTCCTATCAAGTTGACGGCGTTCTAGATAGTAAGTTGCCAGTTCTCCTGCAATCTTCTTATCATTAATTCCAGTTAAATCCATCTCTTCCAAAACGCCAACATCTTCTCCAATGATTAACTCATTAGGTTTATAATCATTTGTTGGATCTGTATAACTTACAATCAATCCATCAATTTTATCAAAAACAGATGGTTGACTAATTGTCATCTGCACAGTGCCATCTTCATTTTGAATAAGATGACTATCATTAATAACCATTACAGGGGATTCTTCAGTAGTATCTGCATAGAGAAGAGATAACTGGCCTTGGTTACTTATTATAGTCCCTTTAAAATAACTTAAAATTGTATCTATTATTGTTTTTGCTGTATCTCTACTATCAAAAGCAATGTTACACATGTAACCTTTGTTATCACAATAAGTTGCAGCATCACTCCAGCTACCAAGTTCTATTTCTGAAGCTTCTTTGGAAAGTCCATAAACATGGTTTGTTAAATAATCATATAATTCCAATACTGGATTGTTTGAATATACTGTAGTATTATACCTGAAATCATACAGCATCTTACCCTTTAAGAGAACCTCTCTAGTAGGAATACCATAGTATTTATTTGGATTATATTTTAATTTAAAAACAATATAGGAAACTCCATGCATTGTTTCAACAAAAGTAGGAAGGGCAGCATGGAGATGAGGTTCAACAGATTGATTCAACTCTCCTGACATGAAATAGTGAGATTCATAACCAGAGTATTCTTGAATTCTCTTTCCTGAAAAGTAGATTATATCTCCTTTAGAATCAGTAGAAACTCCCTGGCAAGGCCCTTCACTTAGAGTTTGAACTATCCATAGATATTGTCCATCAGCTTCTATAAAAACATCATTGCCTCCAACCAGAACCTCTCCATAGACAAGTTTAAGTATCTCTTGTGTTGATCTTCCATTAACAATTCTACCTTTTGGTTTTGGAGGTTTTGGTCGATATTGATATTCCAGAATAGAAGTACCAACATAGAAAACTGACATTACAATAAATGGTGCTGCAGCTCCCATATTACACTCTCCATGCTTTTAAACTTTGATATAGACTTCTAGATGAGATGGTAACACCAAACTCTGGAACTGCTGTCATAATCATGCCATTGCCAAGATTAATTCCAAGAAATTCATTTCCACGATATTTGAGAAGAAGAATATCTCCAGCCTTTGAAAACTGAGGTTTAATCTCTTCAAGAAGACTGGAAATAAAATCTATCATGACAATTTTTGCTTCTAATTTATTCTTCTTATATAACTCTGGATAACTATTAATTGTCTGTCCATTAAAAGAATTTGGAAGAGAGATATTTAATTTCTTGAGATATTGATAAATTAAAATAAAACAATCCATTTGACCTAAAATATATTGCTTTCCCACAAAATCAGTAGTTAACTCATGTAGACTTACTTTTCTCATTTTGGGCCCCACAGAACTTCTTTATTTTCTATCGATGGAAGGAATCTAAATCCACCAAAATTTGCTTGATTTCCAAGCTCTAAACATCTTTCATAAGACCTATCACAAGTTGTTGTTTGATAAAGAGGATATCCACAGGGAGAAGAAGGCCCAAATTGTCTCCAACGACAATTTGCAGGATGACGATAGAGAGTTCTTTGATTCCATCTAGCAAGAGATGATACTACTGTAAGCTCAAGTTCATCTTCTGTCATTGACCATTTACTAATGAAACCCCTAAAAATAATAAAAGATTCAAAATTATTTTTTATATAAGATAAATTATTAGTTAAATCATCAGAATCACTAAGTTCAATAAAAACATCTCCAATAAGACCTCCTGATGCTATTGATGCATTTGCAGAATTTATTATGGTCCATGATGATAAATCTATATCAAAATAACCATTTTTAACTATATTAGGACCATAAGAACTACCTATTATTTTTCTAACTTCGATACTATCAAGATACATACCTTGAGTACCTATATTGGTCACTACATATAATAATAAACTTTCTGAACTTGATGTTGGAGTATGGGTAAAACTTAAAGGAGTTGAACTCCAATCTACATCAGGATTTGCATATACTGCATGACCTGCAATTGAAATGCAAAGACTAGTTGCATTAATCTTTTTGAAATTAAAAAATACTTTATAAGATGAACCAACTTCAAAATTTAACGTTTGCCGTAATCCTGGATTATTGATACCATTTCTTAAAATTTTTAAACAGTTTGTATATTGTGTTATACTAGAGATAGTACCATATTTATTTCCGTCAGAACCACAGCATGCAACTATTGACATACCTTCATATACATTATTTAATTCTTCTTTAGAAATTCTAAATCTTGTTGCATTAGAATAATATGCATTACAAGAAAAATTATCATAAACAACAGCACAGTAAATCGTAACTTGAGCATTTTGAGGATTTTTATAATCAGTAATTTCAGATCCCTTAATAGCAATTCCAAGAGCTGAATTCAACTCAGCAAGTTTAATTTGTACACTATCAACAGTTTGATCCATACTTGAGGATACATTATCAATAGAAAAGGATCTTGATTCATAAACATTTCCAAGATAGACAAGAGGGATATCACAATTCGTATATCTATAATAGTTTCCCTCAAAATAGATTTCCAAAAGGAGAAAAGTTCTAAATCTATCAAGTCCTAATTCATTTATTGATTTTGCAGTTAGAACTCTCATGAGTTAAGTAATCCCCTTAATTCTATTCCTGTTGTATTTAAAATCTTATAAAAGGTATCATAGTCAAAATTATCATTTGCAAATCTACATCTAACTTTTAGATATCCAGTAAAAGAGAAAGTTATAATTGATCCAGCTAAAGGTGCTGAAGAGAAAGTGCACAAATCTTCCGAGTCGCTTCCACCATTTGAAGTAAATGTCCAGTTAGTTGATTCTGATTGAATTAAGTTATCAAGATATAAAGTTCTATTTATGGCAGATTTAGAGGGAAGGCTAAATTGTGTTGTCACTCCATCTCCAACTCCAACATATTCTTTTGTATAGATATTAGAAGTATAATCAAAGAAAGAAAATGGAAGATATTGACCTCCACAATTGATAAACATCTGCCACAAAATTAATGCTTCTTCTTTTGAAATATTTGAGTAACTGAGTTTGAAATTTCTCTTTGGATATAGCCACTTCTGTTTAGCCGATTCAGAGCCATCTTCATATGCCTTAATTATTGATTTTGTCCTAATTGTCTTTCCAACTGGAGATATATGTGGTACTGATGAAATATCTGGAAAAGCACTCATTCCATACTCCTTAGTCGATGACTTATAATACCTCTACCAGACTCTATATCATTAATAATGGGATTCAAAAATATATTTTGATTCCTATCTACAAAATCTTTAAGAGATTTTGAATCCATAGCTTGAACATTGAAACTGATGTGATAAGTATTTGGAGTTACTCCACGAGGAAGAACAGTCTCTCCTGTCTGAAGGATTGCAGGAACTTCATCAGATGCAAGACCACCTATGTGATAACGGGGGATCATATCAGAGGTAACAAAACCTCCAGAATGAAAAGATGGTGAAAAGCTGGACAAACCTCCAATAGATAGTGTAGAATTAAAATTAGTTAAACTTCCAGCAGCTGGTGGTGAAAATAAAGATCCAAATAAAGCCATTCCTCCTTTAATCAACCCACTCATTACCATTTGAGCTAAAGCATTAGAAATTGTACGAAGTAAATCATCAAGTAATTTCCTTCCTGCATCAGCAGTATTTTTAATATTTTTCCCCAGATCAAAAAAGAGATTAGACAATCCAGAAGTTAAAGATTTCATAACATCTTCTGTCAAAGTTGCAAAAATTTCAAACTCAGTTGACATCGAATTTACAGTATTCTTCCAGCCTTCTTTCATCCCATCTAGATAGTTTCCGTTAATAACAAGGAGTTTCTTATTATGCACTTCCATTGCTTGTTCAGTAAGTTTATCACGAAAATTATCTTCAAGATTTAACTCTCTAATCTTTTCTTGATTGATTTCAAGTTCCTGATCTGCCTCATCTTTAATTTTTTGAAGTCTATCCAGATTGAGATCTTCTTGAAATTGAATTTGTAATTGAGATGCTTTTTTTAAATTTTCTGGGAGCATCTCAGTATTTTTTAAATTGTAAGCAGCTAATTGTGCTTCTTTAAATGCTTTTAGATTTTCTATAAACTCTTTAGAATTTGGATCAAATTTTTGTTTAAGTAAATCCTCTCTATGCTTTTCAACTTCAATCAAGATATTAATATAATCTTTTGGATACTTTGTATTAAATAAAATATCACCATTCTTAAGTCTACTATTAATTAAATCTAAATATTTAGATTGTTCTTGTAGACTTTCTGTATTAATCTTCAAATCACTTATCTTCTGTAAAGTTTTAGCTCTACCTTCAATTCCAGATAATATAAAATCTTCCAGTTCTTTAACGCCAGACTCAAGAGCTAGATTCTGTTTAAACTCATTCATATTATTTTCAAAGGCTTTTGAATTAATATCATATCCTTGTTTTATTAGAGTTCCTCTATGCTCAATAATTTTAATCTGTTGTTTAAATGAATCTTCAGTATTTAAATTTAGAGAATTCTTATCAAGTTGTGTATAAATATCCTTAAGAGCTTTATTACTATCGATTAATGCTTTTGTATCTAAATTAAGCTTCTCAACCTTTTTTAATTCATTAGCTGTTTCTGTTATAGCATCTTTATAGTCTTTCCAATCTTTTTTAGCTGCTGCTAGTCTTTCAGTAAGTTCTTTTGGTAAATCTTTATATTTGCTTAACTCAGATACTTCAGTCATGGCATTATCAACATCTTCAGGCTTTAAAGATCCAGTTTTAAGTTTATTTAAAATTTCTGCATAAGCTTTTGTTTCATCTGTAATAGTTCTAAGTTTCTCTTCAAATGATAATTCTCTAGCAGCCTTTCTTTCTTTTTCACTAGCCTCTAACCACAATCCAGAAAGTTCTGATGGAATTTTATCCAATTGTTTAAGATCTTCAAGATGCTTTTTATACTCCTCAACACTTGCAACATCAAGAAGACCATTTCTTAAACCCTTAGAAGCAGCTTTATATCCTTCTATTGTCATATTAATATCATTTATAGTATCCTCCCATTTTATATAACTACTTTCTGATTCTCTGACAGCTTCGGCATTTTTCAGAATCTCTTCTCTAAGATGTTTTATATTTTCTCTAGAAGTTACAATAGGATTTAAATATTTTTCTGCATTAGAACCTATCATAGCAAGTTGCTCATCTAAACTTGCTCTAGCCATTCTACTGTCAGCGATAAATTCTTTCCAAAGTAAAATTGATTTATCAATAGATCCTTTTCCAGACCATACATTTCTCATCTCATCTGCAATAAGTTTTATATCTAAAACAAAGAGATCAAGTAGATATTTAACCTCTGCCATAAACACTGCTATACCTTTAAATTCAACTCCAGCAGCTGCAGCAGCAGGAGCCATCAATGATAAAAAAGCAACTAATGTTCTAACAGTTTCATAACACATAGCTAAGAAATCATGCCAGAGACTAGCAGAATCTACAAGAAGTTCCGAATAACCTGAAGATGTTACAAGACTATCATTAATTTTTTTAACGTCTTCAACGAGAACTTTAGATACTTCTTCCCCACCAATTCTTTTTATTACATCCCAATACATTTTAGCAGAAGAGGAGACAGCTGTCCAAGAATTTTGCATTTCCTGATGCATTACCTTAAATACACTTAATTTTGTAGCTAACTGATCTAAGAGAATATTATCACCAGAGATATTAACACCAAGCTGTTTCCAAGACGCTAGATCCTCCTTTGATACTCCAAGATTTGCTAAAAAATTTGCAACATAAGCACCTTTTGTATTTCCATAAGTTCCTTCATAAACTCTTCTCAGTTCTTGTTCAAATTTATAACTCTGTCCAGTTTCAGGTGGAATTGCTTTAATAACTTCTGCAATGGTTGTAAGATTCTTAATATCTTTATCAGTTACTGGAATTACACCTTGTTTAATAGAAGTAGAAAAGACGGTTTGTAATTCTTTAAATTCAAGAATTGATCCAGCAGCATGTCTTTCTAAATCTTTCATCAATCCATTAACTTCTGGAAGAAGATTCTTAAAGGTTTGAAATGGATTTTGATCTTTGGACATAGAAGTCATTATAGCTGTAGTAGTCATTACAGATTTATTAAATTCATCTATAGCAGGAATTGTGTCCCAGGCTTCTCTAGCAAGAGCAGCAAGTCCTTCTCTAACTAATCGCATACCTTGATAGACTAATGAAAATCCTACAGCAATTTTTACAAATCTATCATAGAAACTTTTCTCGATTTTCTCAGTATGAACTTCAACATCTTTAGAGACCTGTTGCATCTTACTTTGAAATTCAGAATCATCAAGGATAATCTTTGCAATGATGTTACCTTCAGTATCAACCATCAATGCCATGTTTAAACCCCTTAATACCTAATCGAAGTTTCCATGAGTCATCTCTAATCTCATCTTCGACTTTTTCATTAGAAGTTTCTAAAAGTTTAGTAAAACTAGATAGAATTTTATTTCTAACTTCTTTTTCTTCAATGTATGGAAAAGCAGCAGCTTGGTGAAGAATAAAATTATCTTCAGCATTTAACTTAACAGCTTCTCTTAAATAGAGAAAAAACAATCTTGAATTTAAAGAAAGGATGTAGTCATGCCTCCATCCAAAACTCTTTGCAAGAAGGGCGAAGGCATGACTAAACATTAAGGGTTTACATTGGTTGATCCGACCTCACCCTTATCTCCAATTTTATCCTTCATGGAAAACCATTCCATAATTGCCTTGAAGATCATGTTGGCTGACAACATCCCAATCTTCTTAACAATCTCATCTGGCATATCAACAACTTCCCTAATCAAATCTCTAACTTTTTCAATATCAGCATTCTCACTTTTAGCAGTAATCTCCATAAAGACTTGAATAGGGATATCCTTCACTATGAAAGTCTCTCCCATAAAAACTAATTTTAAAACATTTTTGCCTAACATCTCATCAATATTTACAACCTGTTCACTCATATCTCCTCCTTAGGGATTTAAATTAAAATTAAGATCCAGAAATAGCTGCTGTTTCATCACCGGCATAATACCAATTAGATGAAGCATCAGGAAAACATTTAAAAACAACTGGAATAATCTGTTGATTATTAACTGTAAAAGCAAGATCAAAATTTGCTATTGGAGCTGCTTTTGGAAATCTCCACCAGAGTTCAGTATTTGTTGTTGCTGAACCACCAATCCAAGGTTTTAAAAGAAGAGATTTTGCAAGATCTTGTAATGATGTTCCAATCTTATTAGTTCCAGCAAAACCATACTTTCCACTAAGTACTTTTCGAGTTTGGTTTAATGCATAAGCTAAATTAGCTAAATTTACTTCTGCAAGGTTTACAGTTACTGTACAACCTTGCCCAATAATAACTTCATTAATTGGTAAGTCTCCATTTTGATCTGATTTCAATTCAGCTGTTTTAGTTTCAAATTTAATTGAAACTCCACCCTGAGTTTTTCCAAGAGATTGCTCTGATGATGCGACGCCCCAATATACTGCACAAGGTCGTATGACGATATCTGAATCTGACATGAGTACCTCCGTAAGTTTAACTAGAAAACTTAAACTTTAAAAATCTGAAGATGTTGTACCAACACTTCCAAAACGAAGTAAAGATGAATATGCTCCAATATGTTCTACTAAACTTGGTATTGTGATCAATCCACAATAACCTTTATTTATCATTTCTTCAGACTTTGATAAATCTGAAGAATGAGCTAATGGATTGTAGGTTCCAAAATCACCATTAAAGATTTCTTTTGGAATTAAAATATTAAATAAAAGACTTCCTCTTAATCGATACTTTCCAAATTCATTTTCATAAATATCTGTTGAAGTACTATCAGGGAAATATTTATCATTAAGAGAATTATTAAATCCAGAAACTCCCCAGAGTTTTTGACTCTTTGAAACTTCTTCATACTGAAGAATCATTTTCTGAATCCAATATTGTTTGAAGATAGCATCAGAATCTTGAAACAGATAATAATCAAAATCAATTTTAGAATCTCTAGCCATTTTGATTAATTCATTACAACAATGAATACTATCTACATTATATTTTACTTTTGAAATATCAGCATTTTTTATAACAATATCAATATCTTTAATTTTTAATTTATCCAGATATCCTAAAATTCTTGGATCATTACTATTATCATTCAAAATGAAAAGTGATCCAGGTAATGGTTTACTATCTTTAAAAGATTCAAAGAAATTTTTAGTCATTTCAAAACGATCTTTTACAGATACCATATAAGCTATAGATCTCTTTAAAAGAATTTCTTTTTTAGATGGTTTATATGAATCTCTAGTTGATACTAGAGTCTCTATACATCTAGGCTCCCCCATCTTAGGAAGAAATTTAATTAAAGATTCTATAACATCTTTAGGTTGAATAAGATCCATACATCTTATAGATGTACAATAATTCCAAAGTTGAGTATACGCACAAGGAGCACAAGAAATGTATTTTCTAACATTAGTAAAGTTAGTCTGTATAGGATGGAACTTAGTTACTGGCATTGGGCCATCTATCATAACCAATGGAGTTTTAACAACATCGGAGATAATACCAAGTCCCGTTGATGTTGCAATCATTACATCACATTGTTGAATAACTTTTGCTGTTTCATAAATGGAACATTTTCCACGATAGTCATAGGTAAATTCACATCCTTCTAATTCTCCATCTAATCCAACAAGAACAGTTTCAAAGCCCATTTTAATAAGTTGTTTAGACAATTCTGGAAATTTACTCCAAGATTTCTTTTTAGCCTGTTCAGTTCCATGAGCATTCGCTAATCCAATCCGAAGAGATTTCTTTTCTGGGAGGATTGGAGACTCTGAAATTGGAAAGATATATCCATCAAAATCATTCCATGTTGCTCCAATCATATTTAGATAGAGGAGAATTTCATGAATTCCCGTCTCTTTCCAATTTATAGTTTTAACATCCTTTCCAAAATGAGGAACCTTTGAAAATCCACATGAGTAGATCTTTTGATAGTTTTCAATCTTACAATCAGCTTTATCAAGAACCTTATCAAAAATTTTAGAGCCTAAATCTATCAAGACATTTCTTTGATTTTTTGTAATTCCAGGGGATTTTAAATCAGTGATTAAATCAATGTTTTGATATCCCCAGTTTCTCAAAACTTTAACAGCAGCAGAAAGAAAAATCAGATTTCCCATTGTGTTAAAGAAAGAAATCCCTACACGAGTTTCCATATAGATCTCCAAACCTCAATATTATTTTGCTCTCCTATGATAATTAATCTAAAAAGATTATTCCAATTTTCAGGTTTTATAGTTTTATGAATCCATATATTTGGAATATTATAGTTGATTCCAAAAGAAAGGAGATGAATATTAAGTTCTGAAAAGATAAAAGCTTTAGCATTAAGAAGTTCTTGATCGTTAAAGATCTCTTTATAATTTTTAAAATTAAAATAATTAGTTTCAATAGGAATACTACCATTATATATAAATAATGGTTTATCATAATTTTCATCTACAATTTTCTTTTCCAAATTATTTAAATTTGGTGTTAATGGTTTGTATTTTGATGAGACAGAGATAAAAGGTGTTCTTGCCAAAATACACCTCCTTTATGAATTTCTTTAGTTGTGGGCAGAAAACCATTAAATCTGGTAATATTGGAATTTATGATTACAGCCATCCTTACACCGCCGTCCTACTCAGAGGCACCGATCTATATCGCGGGTTGGTCAATCCATTGTACCATTCGTCTATGGTTACAAATTTCAATCCCCGCGCAATGGCATAATCTACAATTGTCTTGAAATCACTGAACAGATAATCTGTAGTATTCGTGATATGGGCAACATCATCTGCCAAATGATGAAATATGAGGGATAATGAAGATCCAGTTGAAACCGCTGTATCAATCCAGGATTTTACCGTATCAACGGTTATTTCAGGTTGAGTTGGATGCGTTGCCTTATCTCCCCACGTAACAAGAGGCCCCATAAGCTGATATCTTTCTCCCGCAGGAGCAGGTTCAACACGGGAAACGATGCCCCTTCCCGTCAGCATGCCAAGTTCATCCATAGCCTTATATGTATCAGCGTTTGAAACTCCTGAAGGCCAGGCCACATGATACGCGGCTCTTATGTAGCCGTTAGCAATCAGCCATTGTGAGCAGGCCAGGATATCAGCCTTTTGACCGTCTTTATCTAAATAAGTTATTCCCGTTTGACTGGCCGAACAATTTACCAGACTGCTTACGGTTCCAGAATCAAGCCAGAAAGATCCATCACCCAGATCGTGAGCAATGCTTCCAATTGCGGCAGCCAGTGCAGCAGCAATCTGTGCCGCATCCATGCCAGTTCCCGATACTGAATAAGGTGTTGCCCCTATTGTCAATGATGTTGTTGTATTCGCCGCAGAAACAATTATTCTCGTCCTGGTGGAATGACTGTAGGTATGATTACCTAATGCCCAGCCGGCAGAATACACTATATCCAGGTTCGATTTCGTCATATATCCGCTGCCCCCAACCAGGGCAGGTACTACCCAGATAGTGCCCATTTTCCCCATTTGGTTGTAGAGATAATCAAACCCTTTGGTATATTCTGTGCTTATGGCGTCATCAAACTGGATCATGATTCGAGATAAAGACTCAGTTCCCAGGGAGATTTCACCAAAGGTAACCTCGCTTATCCTGCCTGCAAGTGCAGTAAAGGTAAGCCTGATTTTCGTGACGCTTGCCCAGTCAAACTGGGCGTCTCTTCCCATTGAATCTTTATGAACAGTCAGACAGTTCCATCCTATGACTGACCGGCGTGCACTGCAATCAAAACTTTTCCATGTATGATACCAGGTATTGTTTGAGTATATCTCCAGATTAAAACTGCTCACATATAAAGGATCTGGGATGTATACCCATAATCTCAATATACTTCCACTCTCCTTGAGGTTAAGGGATACATTTTTATAAGCTGTTAAGGATTGACCAGCGTTGGCAGTGAATTTTACTCCCTGCGTTCCCCTGTAATGGACAGTATCCGCACTTATCGTCCCCGCTGACGGTGTTTCATTTGTCCAACCAGCAAAATTGCTGAAATTTTCTACTACAGTTCCCTGGTTAAGCAGATAGTTTTGCGGTAATTGTAATCGTGGCACGATATGCCTCCTCTCGAAGATCCATCATTCAATGATTTTCTCTATATATCAAAATTTGGATCTTCAGTTGGCTCTTCGCCGGATGGTGTAATACAAATGGGAACTCCTTTCAGATCTTTCCCACCAGCATTAAATTCAGCTAAACTCATCAAGATTGTTTCATCCTTAGCAAGGTCTTGACCATGATAATCCACTATTTTTATGTATTTTGCCATATTTTTCTCCTATACTTTAGTTAATCCATTGATAGTCCATCCTCTTCCGGCCAAAGTGGAAATCGCATCATCACTGGCAGAAGATCTGGTTTTCTCATACGCCCTAAATGTCCCATTTGCTTTGGTAGTTGCCGCATAGTTGATTAGCGTAGAATCCATGTCTGCGGTGGATAATCCAGTGTAGTCCAGATACGTATAGGTCGGGATTCCATCCCCTACAGGGGTATATACGCCGGTAATTAATGAACAATTACTCAGGCTCAAATAATACGTTATCTTCCCACCAAGATCTGCTAAGGAACCGGTGATGTTGGAACAAGACCTTAAAATGAGAGTATTCGTCAACTTTGCTCCAAGATCAGCTAGAGAACCTGTGATGTTGGAACAGTTGTATAGGTTGAGGTAATACGTTATCTTCGCTCCAAGATCAGCAAGAGAACCAGTGATGTTGGAGCAACTGTTCAAATTGAGATAATACGTTAGCTTCGCTCCAAGATCAGCAAGGGAACCAGTGATGTTGGGACAATAATTTAAATCGAGGTAATACGTTATCTTCGCTCCAAGATCAACAAGAGAACCTGTGATGTTGGAACAGTTGTATAGTCTGAAATAGTATGTTAACCTCTTTCTAAAATCCTTAAGGGAAAACGTTACAATAGTCGGGTTACTTAATACATTAAACTGAATGCTATTATCCGCCAGATTCGAACAAAGTAGAATTGTTTTCCCTGTGCTGACCGTATTATTCACGGTGTTACCTGCAACGATAGTCCCATCCGGCAATATCCAACGCGTATTTTTTCCGTTTGTGACTGTTATGTTCAATGTTCCGGCAGTATGGGAAAGGGAAAAACTTTCTATTCCTATTCTTCTTTTATGAAACATATTTACACCATCGGGGTAAAACGAATGGTTACCGTAGCCCCATCAACCACTTCAGTGGCTACGATCTTTATAAAATTCGACGAAATAATTGGAATAGCTATCGATCTTGAAGAATTAATACCTGTAAAAGAAATCAGAGCATTGTATGCGTCATATAGAGGTACAAATGTACCTCCTGAAACTGGGCAACCCAGGAGATCTATCTGCCATGTTCCAGAACCGGATATTATCTCGATGTTTATTTCTCCAGCATTAAATCCACGGCAGTCAATTTCTGCGCTGGTAGCCGTAGCCGTAATGGCGTTGTGTGCTACCGTTATGCCGCCCTTGTTCATCTTACTAACGTTGATTGTATCAAATTCCGATGAAATGGAAGTGACAAGGGTTGTGGGAACTGGTGTAGTATCTGGCAAATCTGTTTCACCAAGAACAATTCTATCATTCAAAATATTTTTATCTTCAGATCTAGAATGAAAAGATTCCATATTAATTACTCCTTATCTCTTATAGTATAACTTATCCACAAGATCTTTTATATCTTTTATATTCTCTTTCATATTATTAAAATCTTTCTGGATTAAATCAATTCTCTTATCTAAAGAATCGTTCTGTCGAATTTTTTGAACCTCGGCATTTACATATGGACGAACTATAAATCCCCACAGCATAAAAATTGTGGAAATTATAGCTGTATAAAATTTTATCCACCAATCAAGATTTATCCAAAAATTTTTTATTTGTTGGGTCATAGTCAACCTTTTAAGATAATAATCCACTAAGAAGATAAGTTGCTGAAAATATATAAAACCTTTCATTTTGAAAAATTAAATGAGGTCGCCCAATACAGGAACAATAGGAAATCCCAGTAACTCCAGGAAATCCTTTTTTATTTGATATTAAGTTATGAATAGATAAAGAGAAATCTTCTGAATCCTTGTATGATAAATCATAAGAAAGAATTTGAATTGGTTGTCTTATCAATCCAGACTCTGAATCAGTACCACCAGCAATGCTTCTGATTAACATATGTTTTACATCAACATCTAGAGGAACCACTCCAATAAAGATAGAGACATCCAAAACTAGAGATAATTGAGTTGAGATATAAGATGCTAATGATGTTAATAACATAATCAGTCCTCAGAAAATCCAGATTTTCCTAAAAAGTCATTTAGTATTGATGTATAAGAAGTTTCATTACTTGAAGTAAGAATTCCAGATGAGATAATTCTAAGGTAGTTCTCTCCATACATAAGCAGTTTAGAAATAACCCAATGACTTCCTGTATCTGGGGTATGAAATTGATAAGGTTTTCCTTTAGGAGTTATTCCTTCATGAAGAGATGCTGCATAAGGTTTTTCAACTCTAAGAGTTCCTTCAGTCCGATCACCAGATCTTTTTGCAGGTATAACTTTATGACTCCCTATCAAATCTCCACTATCGACAGGACATTTAGGAACAGCTGTTATACAATCCTGTAAAAATTGTCCCATAGCCTTATCCACAGCACCAAGAGATTGAGCAACTTCTTTTGATACTAAATGAATCAATTCTCTCTTGAAAGAATTAGTATCAAATCTAATTTTAAAAGGTTGATTTGGAGGAGAGATGTCTGTCCAACTCATTTTAAAAATACCTCATAATGATGAATAATACCAAATCCATCTCTTAGGGTATTGATTGATTCAATTTGGTAAACCTTCCCATTAATTGATATCTCATCAGAAAGAGAAGGAGCATCATCTGGATGGAAGAATAACTGCGTTTTACAAACTAGATGATCCCCAGTCTCATCTCTAATAATTCTTTTATATTCAGAGATTCGACAAGGGACGTCTAGATCAGTTCCAGTTACAGTTCTTCCAGAAGAGTTCTTTGTAACATGTAAAATATTAACTTTTGATTTTAATAATCTTTTATTGATTGTTGTCATGCATACCTCTTGAAAATCGAGGTTGAACAATATCAGTATCTAATGTAAAAGCTTCCTTTCCTGAAATAGTTAAAGATGAAGAAAAAGGATACGATCCAGAAGTTAGATGTCCATATTCAATAGCCATAGATTTGAAATGATTTACAAGTGATGCTGAATCTTCGCTGTAGTCACCAATTTTAACCTTCTTCTCGGATAATTTATTTGCAATAACAATACAACATTTCGCCAATCTAGAGTTGAGGGAGGAGAACTCACTCTGGATTATTGCAATTTCTTCATCGAGAAGGTAAGGATTATTCTTATCAGTGTCTCCAAGTTCGAGACGAATTCTATTCAATTCAACATCTAAACTTTCTGGATCGTATGTGAAACTCATATTAGTCTCCAAAATTACGAGGTAAGGGTTCTCCCTGCAGCAATAGCATTATTAATGAAGACTCCACAACCAGGACATATCAGCTTCTGTGTCTCATAAAAACTACCTTCTATTCTAACAGCTTTAATAGTTGGCATATCTAATCTAGCGATAGTAGCAGGAAATTTTTCTCCACCAGTCCCACCAAACTGGGGACGATTCCATCGAATGGTATAACCTCCAGTAATTTGATATTTAGATGGATTAGGAGCAGCATATACAAGTAAAGCTCCATACTGATTGAGAAGGTAACCAAGATCAGTAGCAGCGCCCTCAGCATTATTGGCAATCAAAGCTGAGGCTACGAGATATTTATCAACTTCAAAAATTTCAGCTAAAAGCTTTTCTGTAATCTTTGCTCCTGGAGTTGTATACTTGTAAAGATCCTTAATAGTTGGATGAGTTTTAAGAGCCTTATGAACTCTCTTAGAAACAAGAAGGACATTGGGTTCCTGGCCTGTCCTAAGATGAACTTGAGATTTCAATCCTTCAACATCATCAACAGGAGTTGAACCACTTAGATCCCAACATTTAAATTCATCTTCACCAGGAGTATCTGTAACTCCAGTTACATCAAGATCCCAAACTCCTGTTTTGAAATAAGTATTTCCAAAAAGAGATTCTCTTTTAATCCGAAATTTCTCTGTTACAATACGAGTTGCATCAGCCTCAAGATTGAATGGATCATCGGTGTTATAAATATCATCTTGAGCAATATCCTGATGATAACCATACTCAGGACAGAAGTAACTAGATGGTGTTGCAACACCAAATCCACCACCAGCTGATTCAGTTAAAGGAGCCCTAACTTGAGCTTCGTCACGAAACATATCCTCAGTACGGTAGATGGCAATCTGATCAGATTGTTTGTCAACATTAAGAACAGGAAATACTTGATCAGAAACGTAAGCACTAGGTGCATTCATATATTGAATACTAACATTAGATAACAATTTATCAATGTGTAGATCTCTACTCGTTGGTTCAGGCATTAGACATTCCTCCCAGGTTCAAGAAGAAATGATGCATATTCATTCTGAGAATTCTTTGACATAAAAATACCAAGAATTCTATCAGTAGATGTTGTCGTCATAACCACAGTTCCTGCAGATGCTTTACCTCTGGCTCCAATGGTACAACCTCCAGGGCCAACCTTAACCTTAGTCATCTTGCCACAGGCATGACGAATGGTGCAAGGTTCTCCAGATTTAGGTTTATTCTGAAGAATACCAAGAGCGATAGTCTCAGTACCATCAGCAAGATAACACTTACCATCTGAAGCAAGAATTCCTACTGGACAGAATTGATAATTGTCAAGATCTTCCCCAGCAAGAAGATTTCCAATATCACTTGGATTTATTTGTTCCATACTAAAGTCTCCTTAATAGATTAAGCAACAAAAGTATATGGTCTTCTTTTCATATGATCTTTATATAAATCCGGATTTGCTTTCAATACGAAATTGATAGCCTTATCCAGAGAAAGATTAGAGTCTTTCTTCATCTCTTCCTTTGCAAGAACCATAATTTTATCATCAGAAGTTTTAAAATTTGATCCGCTACCAGAAGATCCAATTTCAGAAAGATATCCAGCTTCTTTAATCATAAGAGTATTCTCTTTAATTCCATCAAAGTATTCTTGAGCTATTTCCTTATCAAGTTTTTCCAACTTGATGAAACGATCAACCATTTTATCAAGATCTCCGATAGCTTCAATCTCATTAAACATTTCTCTCACTTCAGCTCTTCGGAGTTTTCCTTTTGTTTCACTATTATCTTTTCTCTCCTTCTCAAGAGTTTCCTGAGTGGACTTGAGATCCTTCTGCATTTGAAGAACTTGATCTTTAAGAAGCTTAAACTCAGGGGAGGCCTTGGAATCTTTTTCCAACTCTTCCCTGATCTCTTTTCGGAGATTCTCTTTAAGTTCAGCCTCAAGACCCTTCTTAAGATCTTCTTTATTAATCTGTTCAGGTTTTGGAACATCTTTTAAAAGAGATTCAACAGTTGCTATAAATTTCTTACAATCTTCATCAGAAGATTTATCATTAAGAAGATTAAACATAATACTGACAACAGGATAGAGATCAAGTCGATCTTTCAACATTTCCTTGATGAGAGATTCTCTTTTACCAGAATCCTTTTCAGAGATAATACTTTTGAGTTTAATTAAGTCCATGTCAGTCTCCTTGAAGAGGAAGAATCTCTTCTTGTTAGCAGGATTGATGGCCAGTGATACTTCTTCAACATAAGGTTTAATACGTCTAGCCATAAGGTCTCCTAAAATTAAAGTTTAAGTTTTCCAAACAAATTAAAAGTTTAAAAATTAATCATTCAATTTTTCACAAATATATTTAACATCTTCAATTGAAACATAATCATTAATGGGAAGACAAAGATAGTTAAATTCAACAGAATTCATATTTGAAAGATCCAACCTTTCCCCTCCAAATACTTTGAAGATATCATTGCGGATATGAGCAACATTAGTTTCAATTCCAGCAGAGTGAAGTTTTTCGGCAATAGTATCTCGATCTTTAATTAAAATCATAAAAAGCCAATTAGCTGACCTTGGGTCAACTGTAAGAAGTTTAACTTTCTGATTATCTCTAAGAAGATTCTTGTAGAGATCAGACAGAATCTTTCTATGTTTTAAACTAGAATCAATAGTTTCCAACCCAATGAGACCAATACAAGCATCAATATCTGTTGGTTGATATTTATATCCCATTTCCTCTTGATCAAATGTAATTCCTCTTCTATCCCAAGCTTGCCAATTCTTTTCTGCTTTTTGATCTCTATCTATTGAAAACCATCGAAGTTTCTTGGCTCTCTGATAATCTTCTTTACTCTTACAAACAAGTAAACCACCATCTCCAGTGGTCATTGTCTTGATAGCTTGAAATGAAAAGCAAGTAAAATCTCCATATCCAACAGATGGATTACCAAGTGCCTGGCAAGCATCCTCAATAAGTTTCAATTTATATTCATAGCAAATTGATTTTATTTCATTTCTATCAAAAACAGAACCACCTAGATGAACTTGAACAATAGCTTTTGTTTTCTCTGTTATTTTTCTCTCAACATCTTCTGGATCAATAGTTAAAGTATCTGATCGAATATCTGCAAAAATTGGTTTTGCTCCCATCCAAAGTAGAGGATGATTAGTAGCTGTACAGGTCAGTACTGGCACAATGACCTCATCACCAGATTGAATTCCAGCACAAATATAAGCAAGATGAAGAGCAGAGGTTCCAGAATTAGTCATAAGACAATTTGAGAGATTAAACTTCTCTGAAAATTTCTTCTCAAAGAGATCAACTTTATAGGCTTGACCAATCCAACGACTATAAAGAGTGTTTTGAATTTCGAGAAGAATTTTTTCTACATTCATTTTAGGTGGATGAAATAATGGTATCATTTTTTAATAGGAAGCTCCCCAAGATTGATGAATCAATTTTCATTCATAGAATCTTATTTGCTTGACTAAGCCCTTTCGATAAATAAAGACAAAGACAAAGGCAGTACACGCGCGCGCGTCTTCAACCAAACCCTTTCTTTCTCCAAACTCAACAATCAATTTAAGAGCCATAAAAATCTTGTTGAGACTTACCAACTCTATGATATTCATAAAAGAGATTCAAGTCCATAACGATCAATAAGCTCCTTTGTTAAAGGAATTTCTTCTTTGAAGAATTGTTCTTTCTCAAGAGCTGGTCGATTTGATATAGAGTTTCCAGAATTTGTAATTATACAGCAATTGAAATCCAATTCAAAAGAAGGAATTTTATCCCTGATAATATCATTAATAAATAAAGTATGATTATTATTTAGATAAAACCAATTAGGTTTTAATTCATTATCAATCCTTTCAAGATAAATTGCATTCCAAGTAGTAGAGTAATTATGATCAACAATACCAATCTTTCTTTGTTGAATATCAAACATATGACATTTTCTATTAAAAACAGCCCTAACTTTTTTTACATCTAATTGATTCAGAATTGCTACATAATCTTTTGCAAGGAGATCATCAGAATCACATCTCAGCATCCAGAAATTATCAATCCCTCTTTCATAAATCCATTTACCAGCTTCAATCATAGCATTAACTTGTTTTCTACCACAATCTGTAATAGGACAAGAATATGGAACAGAAGAATAAGAAATTTTTTCATCTAATAATTTTGGAAGTCTATCATAAAGTAAAGTTCTTTCTCGATCTTTAGGATCTGCAACACTGCACCAAGTCATATTCTCTATAGAATAATCTATATTAGGGATATCATGAAAAGATAAAAATAAACGAAAATTCTGATCAATTTGATTTCTAAGAGATGATAAAAATCCCTGAAAAGTTCTTTTCATCATTTCAGTATCTTTATATTTATTGATAGGTCCTAGACTTGATACAATGATTACCATTATAACCTCGAGAGTTCAACTGTTTTAAATAAAAATCTTTAACTTGAGGCAATTTCTCAAAATGTTCTTTTTTATTTAAATCTTCAACAGGGCCATATTTCCAACCTGTATTTAATTTTTCTTCCGTCCAACAATCATGTGACATACTAAGAAGTGCATCTGGATTTTCTAAATGCATCTATGATTGTTTTTGCCATTCAGGAGCATTCTCCCAATCTACTTGAGAATAATCTCCAATAGCTTCACAATAAGATTTATTTATTTGATGACACATTCTAGCAATATCTTCAATTTTATGACTCATTATTTCACCTTTTGCATAACCAACAAAGTATGAATTTCCTTTGAAGATCCATCAAACCAATCAATATCACTTTTTGAAATTTCAGAGTAATTTGGAAAAAGATTTTTATAATCATCAGAGGATCTATACCAAGTATAATCTGAATCCTCTATCCAGGGAGTCGTATTTTCATAAAGAATTATTTTACTACCAATATCAGTTATACGATCAAGCTCTTTACAAATGAGGAAAATTAAATCTGGATGAATGTGTTGTAAAACTGTCCAAGTAATAAATCCACCAAAGAACTTATCTTTAAAAGGAAGATGTTGCCCATCATAAGTCTGAAAATTTCCAGCAGAAACCAACTTCTTTGCTTGTTCTATTGGCCAAGATGCTAAGTCAACACCATAAAGCTCAGAACAAAATTTAATTAACATTTTAGAGATACGGCCATAACCACAACCAAAATCTAAAACTCTCTTATATCCAAAACAATTTTTAAATGTATTGGACATGAAAGATTCAATCTGCATTGTAGAATTGAGAAATTCATCTTCAGAAAGACAATTATTTCCCACAGTTCTTTTACCTTGTTTTGAATATCTCTTTTCCCAATATGTTTTGCGATCCTGAATTTGATTAGAAAACATTAAAACTCCTTTTAATCTTCAATAATCTCTTTCATACCACCAATACTAAATCCTATAAAGAAGTCTCCTGATTGAGTAGCTTCTAAAATTTCTTTATTGAGAATCTTAACTCCCATTACCCAGCTCCCTTCTTTAACTAATTGACCATCAGGAGCAATAAAATCACAAGGTGCAGAATAACATTCAACAATTTTCACATCCTTACAAAGAGTACCTGTTTGAGTTTTTATATTACCATGACTTAATTTAATATTTCGATAATTAATCATATAGTCATGCATAGCATCAAGAATATCATCTTTTGTCATATATTCATCATGAGCATCTACTTCATCAGGAGAAGCAACAACACCATAGATAATGTTACGAGATTTATCTTCCTTGAACATTTGAAAAGAAGGGGATTCTTCAAGATCTTTTTGCATCTTTCCATTAATTAGCCAAGAACCATCCTTATCTTTAGTATGCCCAGGCTTTCTAACCCAATCTCCATTGGAATTTTTCTCATGATGTCGTTTATAAGATGCCATACAAATTGCATATTTATCTCCATCACCAGAGAAGTTTAGAAGACAGGATTCATAATCAGACCCGTCTTCACCTTGCTTTATCTTATCGGGCATCTTCATTCTCCTTTCTTCGGTGTAGATAATCCAACCAGTGACATTAATAGTCCAACTACAATATTATCCCAAGGATTACTTGTCTTCTCAGCCTCTTCCCAAAGTTTAATCAGGGAGTCTGAAAGCATTTGACGAATTTGAGGAGAAACGGTATTAATTATTCTTTCAACAATAGGAATTAGAAGAGAGATCATCCAATCTTGCATGAGAGACTCCTTATCAAAAGATACTGAAATTCCTGTTTTATTTATTTTAGAAGAAATCCATCTAGGAAGTTTCATTCTGGATTTTCCGTATATTCAGATAATCTAGCAACATTTTTAAGATATCTTTTTACATTTTCATCAATGTCCAAGGCAGATATTCCAGGTGCCAATTTTGATACAAAATTAGATAATGTATTCAAATCAGGTTTTGAAAGTCTAGTATGAACAATATATGGAAGATTCTTTTCAGTTATACCATTAAGTCGAAAAAGAGATGGTATTGCAAAACGATTGAAAACAGAACAAATTGAATCTGCCCATCCTTCAAGGCAAAGAAAGAACATGTCGGTTAGATCCTTGGAGAGGGCGTAAGATCCTGTTCTTTCCATGCCAAGAAGAATAAATTCAGCTAAAACAGATGAAGCGATACTCTTGTTATAACGATTGATAATCTCAGTTGTATTAAATTGTCTCTTTCCTGGAGATGAAAGAAGCTCCAATTTCCAGCCAAATGGTAAAACAACTCCATCCTGCTCATCTCGACGAAGATTAGCAACCAATCTCTTTGCAGCATCCAATTGTTGCTTTTCCATTTCCCCATCAAAATTAAAATTATCAGGAAGAGTTAGGATTGGAATTCCAGCTAAATCCCTTTCACATCCAATAGCCTCAATCTCTTCAAGATTTTTCTTATAGTACCAATCATGATAAGCTGTTCTTAAAATTGATTTTCCTTCTGGATTGTCAGCATCCAACTTTGTACGAAATAGAAGAGCTTTCTGAATAGGAATAAATAAATATTGATAGGATGGTGCTGGATTTTGTACCATACCAAGAATGGAACCATTATCATCCAATTCCCACCTATCCATAGAATCTTGTTTTCTTAAAGCAATTTTATGCCAAAGAATTCTACCTTTTCTATCTCTTCGATAGACAATCTCAAAGTAAGCCCATCCATAGCGAAGCATAGATAGGATATCTCCTACCATATCATTCCAAGAATGAGTCATACCCTTCATATTTTCGGAGAGAAAAGATGTAAGTTGTTCACCAGAGCTTCCTTTAGGAGTCATTACTGACCATCTCATCTCTCGCATAGTTTGTTCAATGGCATAGAGACAAGCTCCAATGATGGAATCATTTTCAGACATCTCTCGATAGATTTGAATTCCTCTTCGGCCCTGAAGTTGAGGGAGGAACTCATCATAAAGATATCCTGAATTCCATCGAATACCTGATTTACCTATTTCAGCTAATATTTGATTTGGCATATTTATTTTTATAAATTGTTATAAAGAGTTTGATAAAGGAGTTTATCTACTTCTTTTTTGAGAGATAGAGCTTCTTTAAATCGTTCGACTAAAGCTAATGAATCTAATTCTGCCTTTTTATTTTTTGCTTTAGATTTAAATTTATTATTGATAAACCAATTAGCGTAGTCTTCATCAATATTCACAATTTCTGTTATTGTCTTACCTTTATGTTTTCCAAAATTTAACTTAAAGTAATCATTTATTAAAACACTGTTTCTAGGATTTGCTTTCAGATATTGTAAAAAATTATTACAAATTTCACAATAGACTAAAGAATGTAAACCTCTATGAATATATTTATTCTTAACTATTCCAACAACTACATCATTGCAATTTTCGCAATAATATCTTTTTTCATTTTTATATTTAAGATCTTTAAGATTTACTTTGATAAACATTTTATAGCTTCTTCTCAGTTATCTTCACTAAAAGATTAAAAGATGAAGAGTTCTTCTTTCGTTTCCACGGCTGAGATTCTCAGGCAAACACTTTATTGATTGCACTTGGCTTCGATCTATTTATTATGGTTCAATATTGAAATGTTTTTCTCATTTTTTACTCTGCGCTTCGATAATTGACACTTCCATAGCTGAGATTCTCAGGCAAACACTCTATTGAGTGCTTAACGCCCAACCACTTCGATAAATAAAGACAAAGACAAAAACAAAGACAAAGACAAAGACAAAAAACAAAGACAAAGGCAGTACACGCGCCCGCGTTTTTCAACCAAGTATTTTCTTTATTGTTTGTATTCCATAGGTTTCACAACCTCTGTTGGAATCCCAAAATTCATTCATTAATTTTGATTGTCTAAACAATCTATCAACTTGTTCAAAATTACCATTTGACCAGAATGCAAGAATTTTACAAAGGGCAAGATCTGCTTCAGATGAACTTTTATAATTAGAATAATCTCCATTCCAAAGAGACATAAATTTCTTGCCATTTTTTGCTTTAGATGCTTTTGCTAAAATTTGTGCATCTGTTAGTACTGGTCTATTTGTAGCTTTAATTTTTTGTATTGGTGGTTTCCTGAGATTGTATTCGTTAATTAAATCATCTAATTCTTTTTCTCGATTTTCAATATTTTTGGAAACCTTATCAAAACAATTTCCAGTCATTGCAAAAAAGCTATTCGAAAAATAGATCTCTAATCCCTTATTATTTTTCTTTCCAGAGCCAAACCTCTTTGCTTCAAGAATTATATGGAAACCAGAGCCAGAATAAGAATACTCCGTATAGGAATTTAATTTGTAGATAATCTGTTCTGCCCATTTCTCTATCAATCCATCTTTTACACAATGATCGAGGTCAATTCCAACAAAATCATCTTCTGAAGAGAAAACAAATCCAAGGCCGGCCCCAATACATCTATTTCTCTTCCAGGCTTCAACTGCCTCTTCATAGGATCTCCATGTTGAAGGGTCTGTGGTCGATGCCATTTTGTTACATCGGTCAGCCACCTTCGGCTTTTTATTGAAATGAATGATCCAATTCTTCTGATCTTTTAATTTCTGTGGAAAATTCATTTTCTTTTAAAACAACTCTCAGGTAGCTTCTTTTATAATGTATCTGAGAGTTAACTAGTTTAAACTATGAGAAAATCTGTGCCTTCTTGAATTCATAGAAAAAATATTTGATGAACTGCTCCAGGTTGATTCATGGTGAAACTCATTGTTGAGTGAGATGAGGGCTGTCGACAATGGGGATACACTCTTAATTTCTAGATCCGTATTATCTGCAAAGGCATACATCATAGAGTCTAATTCATCAGGAGATTTCATAGCCCGATCCATCATCTCTTCTTTTGACTCAATTTGAATCTTTTTATTACTACTATCCTTTTTTCTAATATCAGAGATTTGTTGAATTAGTTTTTCTGGCCAACTAGCTGACCAAATTGATGGAAGTTTCTGTCTAAGAATCCAATAGCCTTCCGCTCTAAGGTTGAGATAAAGATGATTTTCTATTGCTGATGCGGCACCAATAAAAGCGTAGATTTTGTCACCAAACTTACGCTTTAAAATATCACATACTCCTGCTCCGATGCCTGTCCCATCAAGTCTCACAATGGAGGGATTCCAATCATTGATGAGGGATTCAACCCAATTGGCTGTTTCTACTGTATCTTTAATTGAGCCCTTATTTCTCTTGTGCTGCTGAAAGGAAAGAATATTGGTTCCCTGTCTTATGGTAGCGAAACTGACTGATGAAGTTCGCCCAATGTCAACTCCGATCTGAATTGGACATTTTGGTGATTGAATCTCGTCTTTCTTTGAATTTAACATTGAGTCTACAAAATCAGGAGGAAATAAGAGATCATCGGAGGCTTCAGCAAATTCACCGAGAACCTTGATTCGATAAATTGGATGATCTTCTCCATATCTTTCTTTCATCATGTCAATATATTGCTGGGAGACTCTTTTAGTATCAAGACAGGAAACGTGCATTTTGAAATAGCGATTTCCAGTCTTTGGTAGATGAAAGACGTCAAAAAAGTAACCTTGTCTTCTGGTTGGATTTGATGTTAAGATAGCATAACTATTCTGACCGGAGAGAGCCCCTTCAAATGCAGGGATGATTGATTCGGGTACGCCCGAACATTCATCAATGATAAATAAAAGGTTATCTTCTGAATGGAAACCAGATAAACCTTCGGAAACTGCCCCATCAGGAGAAGTTGTTGCTGTTCGAGCCACAGCATACCAAGTTGGCTCATATCCTTTAACTGCTATTCTTTGGGCTGTCCAATCAAGAGTCTTCTGAAGATATTTAGATCTTTGAATCCAGCGGAAACATTCTGACCAAAGGAGGTCAAAAAGTTGATGCTGGCTGGGGGCCGTAGCTGGTACTTTTGACATTGGATGGGTGGTCAAAAACCAGATTAGGGCTAAAGAGATGAAAGCTGTTTTTCCAACTCCAGAACCTGATCTGATGGCAATGTATCGATGTTGAAGGAGAGCATCGAAGGCTTTCTTCTGCCAATCATCAAGGGAGACTCCGATGAAGTCCTCACAAAAGGCTTCTGGCCGTTCTGCATAGAAGGAGATGGCTTCAAATGATTTTTGTTTCTTAATCTCATCTTCGGCAGAACTTGAATCTCTTCTCAACTTCTTAATTGATTCTTCAAGGAGATATTCGGCTTGGAGACTTTCAAGATCTTGTTTCCTTTCAGAGGGATACCCTAGATGGGAATTTAACCCTACTTGGTTTCTCCAATCTTCTAAGGAAAGAATTCTTTTTTCTTCTTTTTCTGAATAGCAACTTTTCATTTTTTATTTTCTGTTCTTACATGAATGACTTCACAGTAAAAACTTATAATAATAGAGAACTGTCAATCAAAGGATTGTCTGTTTCTGAAGTTAACCATTTTTGAAAATTGAGAATTTAAATCTTTCAGGTTCTAGTTTGTTGTTTCGATTAGTTTTTTTGATTTTTCCATCTCAAGATTTTTTCTCTTTTCATAAATTTCTACAAGAGATTCAACGTCTCCGACAACTACTAGATGGTTGGCTCCTTTTGAGGAATGACCAGTCCTATCTAGGATATCTTGGGCTGCTTTTAGTTGGGTTGCTGGAGAGAGTTGCTCAAGGCCAACTCGACCAGATATGGCGGCTTTAGCACAGATGAGAGCTGCCATTGATGAGGAGGTTGCTAAGATGTCTTTGGCGTCTGCGCATCGAGATAGGATGCCAGAAAGGGCTTCCTCTTCACATGATTTTAAATAGTCTTGAAAGCCGTTTTCCTGAAGACAACTCTGGAGAGTTTCTTCTTCTATCTGGAGCTCTTCTAGAATCATCCAATCTGGATGATTGAGAACTTTCATTCGGGCAACCCACATGGCTTTTGGAGATAACTTTTTTTGTTTTTCCATGATAGATTCTTTCAGTGGAGTTTAATGATTCAATTAAGAGTTTCAAATCATTTGTTGCCATATCTAATTTTCTTTTGGTGGTTGCATCTCTCTAAGCTCTTAGTTCTTGTTACTGCTTAAAGTATAACTGCTCTGAAAGGTGGTGTCAATGTGATTTTATGTTGGAGAGAAGAAATTAGCATCTGAGTGTGCTGTTGAAGCTAAAATTTTATGTTTCTTAGGAAAACTTAAAGTTTCTAGCTGCGGGAGAAGCTAGTTTGAATTTTGAATTAATTTTGTAAGGGTGCCGCTCAGGGTCAGGATCGAGAAATCTTGCAGAAAGTCAGTATTCATGCGGCTTTCCCGCCAGAATCTCAGAATTCTGAGACTATAGCAAGACACATGCTTGGAAGTCCATAGAGAATCTCTAGGGAGTCAGAATGGATATCCATAAAGATTCTAAAATTGCAACGATTCAATGATGGCGCCATCTGAGAGACAGTCAGGAAAGGGAAGTCTCAAAATGAGAAGAGGCAAGATGGGCTGAAAGAATCAAGAAAGAAAGTCAAAAAAGATGAAGAAAGGTAATGATGAGTTATGGAGTGAAAGAGATAAAAGGAAAGAAAAGTATATAATACTGAAGTTTTAGGGAGGCCAGAAAAAGCAATGAAAACAATGAGATAGAAGACAAAGCCAGGAAATGTGTCTGAGACGGGCAACAGGCGGGCAAAAAGTGAGGCAAGGCAAGTATACGTAGGAAGGGGAAAAGTGCCCTATAATCGATTTAGGGACGGAATTCCGTGGTAATTTTCGTAGAGACGGGTGGTTCCCGACAGAACTTTGAAAAACTTTCTCAGGATGAATGAGTACTAACTAAACTTGCTTGAGACGGACTGAAAGAAGCTTGATTTAAGGAGGGAAAAATAAAAAAAGGCTCATGGCATTTCTACCATGAGCCTTTTGAAAAGCTGATTCCCTCAATCCTTTTTCAGCAAAGTAGCAATATCCTCAGCGCTTCTCCCGACTAAATCTGTTAATTTCAAGCCTTTCGCTGTGAGCATGTTTTCGAATTCGGCTACGAACGTCTTTTTTATTGCCGCTTCCGAATCTTTTGCCTTCAGTGCTGATCGGGCTTGGTTCCCTGCATCTGTCTTCCTCTGCCTATTTACATCTGCCAAAATCTTCTTTGCCTGCTCAGGGTTGGACTGCAAGACATCGATTAGCTCATCGACCGTATCGAGTTGAACAAAAGAAGCGGAACCAGTTTTGTAGATTGGGTTGCCTTGAGAATCCTTGCCTACTTCCGTTTTGACCTCGAAATTTTGAGTAGTCATTGCTTTTTCCTTTCTTATTTTGATTCTCTCATGAGAATCGGATTAGTTTTTTACCTTCTGGAACATCTTACAAAATTGCGATGTCCTTCAATCTCAACTTCTAAAAATATTGTACACGATCCTAATGAAATTGTCAACAACTTTTTTTGAGTTTCTTTATTTTTTTTCACCTCCTCTCTTAAGAATAAAAATTGATAATTGAACCTTCACTTTTAAAATTGTACCAAAATTAGGAAAGAATGTCAAATTTATTTCTCAAATTTTTTCAAGAAAGAGTCAGGAGGAGAAAAGAAAAGTTTATGTTTTGCCGGCAAATTTTCCCATATATATATGGTTGTATTTTTCAAT